>Ga0210401_10001778_pt1 | contig 24485 bp, 24 predicted proteins | sample IncBWH32MmetaG_FD_150866 | JGI IMG/M metagenome (GOLD analysis project Ga0210401, IMG submission 150866) | Forest soil microbial communities from Barre Woods Harvard Forest LTER site, Petersham, Massachusetts, United States - Inc-BW-H-32-M | ecosystem: Environmental > Terrestrial > Soil >... | reverse complement strand
CGATGCCTACATCAACGCATATAACGACCAAGCTGAGCCCTTCGTCTGGACAAAGAAAAAGGTCCGGCAACGCCGATACAAGGGCCGCCGTATCACTCAGTTATGATTCCGGGTACTAGGGGTTGTCAACGAGCAGTGTCTGGAAAGGGAGCCCGCGATTGATCTCCTGTCGGAAGTGGCAGAGTCTCATGACCAGGACGCACGGATCTTCTCCTCGCTTGGCCAGTGCCTCGAAGCCGTCCGCGACATCGATGATCTGAACGCGCCGCCGCCGCGCAATTCGATATTCCTAACCGTGGTCGAAAAGCTCGAGGCGTTCGCCAGGGCCTATGAGGGGCGGCCCGAACAGGTGCCGATACTTCGGGGGTTGGCGACATCGGCGCGAATGCTGGCTCGGCAACGCGATGCGCTCGCCGAGAGCAGTTTTCGCAAGCTGACCGAGATCGAGCCTCGAACGAGCGCCCATCACTACAATCTCGGGCTCTTCCACAAGACACGGGGCAGGTTCGCGGAAGGCGTGACCTCAAATCAGATCGCCGTGAGCTTGGCGGACGAGGTGACAGATAGCTACGAATGGAACCTTGGAATCTGCGCCACGGGTGCCGGGAACGCTGCTGTTGCCCTCGATGTCTGGAAACGCATGGGGCAGGCGATCGAGATCGGAGTTTCGGCCTGCCGGAGGGTTCGTATGCCCAATGCAAGGTGAGGCTTGCCGAGCGGCCGCTGGCCGAGCGTACGGCCGACGCCGATGATCCCGGCGCGGAGGAAACGATCTGGATCGAACGCCTAAGCCCGTGCCACGGGGTCATCCGTAGCGTGCTCTACCAGAAGCTGGGCGTCGACTATGGCGACGTCGTCCTCATCGACGGCGCGCCAATCACGCATCACACTTATGGTGAAGTGCAGGTTCCAGTCTTTCCACACCTGGCGACGCTTGTCAGGCGAAACTACCAGCTATTCGATTTCGCAGGGACCCAGCACACCGCGCGACAACTGGCGAATTTGAGTCCAGAACTGGACGAAGACGCCGTCATCTACTCGCATTCCGAGAGCGTTACGACCATGTGCGCGAGTTGCTGGCGCGATCCCGCTCTCGATCACGACCATCACGAACGCGTGGAAAAGCACGTCGTCAGAGGACGGATTGCCGCTCCGCCCGAGATGATGCCTGCGCGGCTCCTGGACATGATCGACAAGGCAATCGGCGCGAAGGGAGGGCAGTGCCAGCTCTATGCGCCCGAGCTCTGCGCGGCAGCGGGGCTCGCTGAGCGTGAGCGGATTGACGGGCTTCGATTTGTTCTGTTGACGGGCAACTCGTCCGGTCAATATCCAAACTGACCGCAAACGCTGATAGCCCGGGGCGCAATCGTCAGGAGCGGCTTGTCCGCTGCTATCCGCAAGTCCACATCAGTCCGATTGGCGTATAGGTCCAGCACGGACCAAAGCTGCCGCCATTATAGCGGCCGTGCAAGAACCGGGGGTGCCCGAAATAGTGCCAGTCGCCGTTCCAGTATTGCGGCGTATAGTCCGGCATGCCGGTGACGGCGCCCTTCGGACCAAACACGGGAACGTGCTCGTTCGGCGGCTGGTGATAGCCGGGCAGGAAGCCATAGCCATGCCAGTGAGCGATGTGCCGCTTGTGAGCGGGCGCGGCGAACGTAAGGGCCGGCAGCAGCGACAGCAAAATTGCGCCCGACAGGGCTAGGATGCGCGACATCGGCGCACCATAGACGGTCTGCCGTTCAAACGCGATTCAAATCCTGTGACGTTTCATGAGCATCTCTTGCTGATGGACAAGGTTCGCCATCGAAGCCGCATGACATCGGTCATATCACGCATTGCCGCTGTAACCATTTGCGCGATGGCCGAAGCGGTCGTGTAACGCAGCGTCGCCATCCTGTCGAACCAGTCGCCGGAACCAGAGGCGGCATCTTCGTTCGACAATTGGAGGATGGTCCCCGTGAGAATTCTCATTGCTTCGACGCCAGCGAATGGCCACGTCAATCCAATGCTCGCGATCGCGCGGATTCTGATGGGCGAAGGCCATGAGGTCGCCGTCTATACGGGATCGGCGTTTCGGGCCCGCATCGAAGCTGCCGGCGCCGAGTTCTTTTCCTTGCCAGGCGATGCGGATTTCGACCCGGCAGATCCGTTTTCGCGAATTCCCGAACTGAAGGTCCTGCCGCCGGGGCTCGAATGGCTGCGTGTCGCCATCGAGCGCATCTTCATCGAGAAGATTCCGGCCCAACATGAGGGTCTGCAAAGGCTGATCCGCAGCTTCGGTCCTGATTTGATCGTCGGCGACGACATGTTCTTTGGCGTGCTGCCGATGCTGCTTGATGCGGGTTCCAGGCGGCCCCCCATCGTTCTCTGTGGCACCTCGATCCTGCATTGGCCGCGTGAGGACGGCGCACCGATCTTCCTCGGCCTGCCGCCGGCGACGACGTCAGAACAACGCGAACAATACGCAGCCATTGCGCGGGACTATCACGAGGCGGTCGATCGGCCCGCTGGCCTTCGCCTGAACAAGTTGCTTGAGGAATTGGGTGTCGAACCGACGTCGATGACATTGTTCTATTCCAGCGTCGGATTGGCCGATGCCTACCTGCAATTGTCGGTGCCGGGCTTCGAATTTCCGCGCGACATCCCGCGCTCGGTGCATTTCGTCGGCACGCCGCCGATCATTCCCGGCCAGGTCCCGCTGCCCCCCTGGGCCCACGAGCTCGATGGTTCGCGAAAGGTCGTGCTGGTGACGCAGGGCACGGTCGCCAATCACAATTTCAACCTGCTGGTCGCCCCGGCACTTGCGGCCCTTGCCAATGAGCCTGACGTGCTGGTGGTCGCAACCGCAGGCGGCCGCCCCATCGACGCGATACCCGGTCCCGTTCCCGCCAATGCACGCCTTTCGAGCTATTTGCCGTTCGAGTGGCTGTTGCCCAGGGTCGACGTGCTGGTCACCAATGGCGGCTATGGCAGCGTCAACCAGGCCTTGAGCTTTGGCATTCCGCTCGTCACCGCGGGGCTGACCGAGGACAAGGCCGATGTCAACGCGCGGGTCGCATGGTCCGGCGTCGGCATCGATCTCGCGACCAATGAGCCGGGCCACGACGCGCTGCGCCGCGCAGTGAGGACCGTGCTCGATCGGCCGGACTATCGGTTGCGTGCCCAGCAAATGGCGGACGAATTCGCCGGCATCGATACGCGATCACGAATCCTGGAGATCATCGGTGAGCTCGTTGCCGACCGGAAGCGGCCGTGGGGAGTCGACACCCTTGCGGCGCACGCGCCGCGGCGCGCCGGCCGGCGTAGCTGACGCCTGCCGCGATCTGATGTCCCTGACGGACGCGCGGTAAAATCTGTTCAGGGACGTCAGATCGAAAAGCGGCACCATGCGGATCCCATCGACCTCGTTTGCCTTCACGCTGCTGCTCGGCGCGCTAGCGGCCGTGCCCTATTCGGGCATCGACATCAACCTGCCGGCGCTTGCCGCGACCGGCGCTGCGCTGGGCGCCAGTGCGTCCAGTGTCGGGCTGACGATGAGCGTCTTCGTGCTCAGCCTCGCGGTGATGCCACTGCTGTACGGACCTGCCTCCGACCGGTTCGGCCGCAAGCCGATCGTGCTGTTCGGGATCCTGGTTTTCGTCGTGGGCAGTGTCGCCTGCGCCGTCGCTCGCTCCCTGGCGGAGTTGTTGGCAAGTCGCGTCGTCCAGGGCATCGGCGCTGCCGCTACCGGCACGATCTTTGCGATCATCCGCGATCTGTTCGACGCTCACGCCGCGCGGATCAAGATCGCCAACGTCACGGTCGCGGTGAATGTCGCGACCATGATCGCGCCGACAGCGGGGGCCGCGCTGCTGGCGCTCGGCGATTGGCGATTGATCTACGCGGTCCAGGCCGGGGTCGGCGTCATTCTGCTGCTGGCGGTGCTGACAGGCTTTTCGGAGAGTGCCAAGCTCGACAAGGCTGTTCGCCCGAGCGCGGCGATCGTGTCGAGCTATCGTCGCGTGCTGACCCATCCGGTGTCGTTCGGATACGTCCTGGTCGGAGCCGCTGCCGGCGCGACGGTGTTCGCCTACGTCTCCGGTGCCTCGCTGTTCTTCATCGGCGTGGTTGGGCTGCGTCCCGATCAATATGGCCTCATTTTCAGTGCGTGCTCCGCCGCGGTCATGTGCGGCGCCTTCCTGGACGGGCGCCTTGGTTTGCGCGGAATGGCGTCTGCGGTCGTGCTTGCAACCGGGCTCAAGCTGATGACGGCCGCTAGCCTCGTGCTACTTGCCGTCACACTGGGCGGTGTGAGATCGCCGGCACTTTTCGCCGGGCTGCTGATCCTGGTCGCGCTCGCCTTCGGCTTGAGTTTTCCGAACGTGATGAACGCAACCATGCAGCCTCTGCCGGATATTGCCGGCGCGGTCAGCGCCGCCGCCGGAAGCGTGCAGCTCACGGCTGGCGCGGTCTCCAGCGGACTTGTTTCGCTGTTGTTTGACGGACGCTCGGCGCTCTCGATGAGCGCCGTCATGGCGCTGTGTTCGTCGCTCGGATGGGCGGCCTACGTGCTGATCGCCCGTCCGGCCGAGCAGGGGTCACAGCGAACGCCACCGATTGAAAGCCCCCGCACGGCGGCTGATTCGCCCGACGGGCAGATTTCGTTGTGATCGCCCCGGTCGCAAGGCGTTGAGGCGCGCCAGGCCGGCGATGCGTAAAATCAGAAATTCGCGTGCGCCTTCAAGGACAAGCCGCGCCGATCCGCCCTCAGGAAAATATTTTGCTTCCGTTTTTCAGAATAGTGTGTTTTCCTTCGGCCATCCCGGCCCGCACGAGGGGCGCTTCGCGATCGTCACGAACGTTGGGCTTTGATGCGGTGGACGCGATAGCGTCGCAAGACGAGCGAAGCTGTCGCGTACGGCAAAGCCGTGTGGTCCTGGCCTCCCGACGCTGAGGTCAAGTTGCGCGAAACCTGGTTTCGCGCGGCGACGGGGGCAACAAAGCCCGGTCCCCGAGGCCGTAAAACCATCGCGCAGGGAAGGCCGGTTGATTCCGCCTGCACCTGTGGTTCCTCCCCCGTGCTTTTTTATGCACGGGGGCCGCGGGTGTGGTGGACACCCCGCCTTCCCTGCGCCCTCTGTTCTCTCGAGGGCTCGAAATGATGCACAACTCGGGCGCGACGCGCCGCGGGAACGGGAATCCGCATGCTCCGTCGTCATTCCGGGGCGCGAGTGAAACGAGCGAGCCCGGAATAACGATGACTGGCAGGGCTCCTGCTTCGCTTCCGTCTTCGCTCGCAATGACGCTGTTACGCCGCGCTGACGATCACGCCGAGCCAGCCGAGACCTCGATAGGTCTCGTAGCCCGGCGTGGCATGGAAGGCGATCAGCTCGCCCCGGGCGCCCTGGTAGAAGCCGCTGCGCCGCCCGTCGACCTTGAGGGACAGGCATTCGTTCAAAAGGCCCTGGCCGTCGGAGGCGGCAATGACCCGAAAGTTCGAATCGACCAGCAGCACGCGCGCCTTGTCGGCGGCGCCGACCCGCACGCCCTGCACGATGGCGCGGGCCTGCGGCTGCCAGTCGAAATGGATCGCGAGCACGCCGATCGGCTTGCCATGGGCCTTGCCGCCGTCGCGCACGCCGGCGCAATAGGTCGCGACCTGCGCGTTGCCAAGCAGCGGCTGGCACTCGACGTCGCCGGCGACATAGTCGTCGCCCGAACGCAGCTCGCGCGCCTCCTGAAACCACTTTGTGTGCGCGACGCTCTGGCCGGTGACCTTGAAACGGCTTGCACGGCCGTTGGCGAGCACCTTGCCGTCGAGGTCGCAGAGCCAGAGATCGATATAAACGGTGTAGGCCGACAGGATCACCGCAAGCCGCTCCGAGACATGCGCGACGCTGGTCGGATCTGGAGCTGCGGCACAGCTCACGACCGCGGAATCGGTCGCCCACCAGCGCACGTCGCAGGTCCGCTCATAAAGATTGCGGTCGATCAGCTCGATCGCGTTCAGCGACAGGTCGACCATGCGCTCGCCGCGCGAGCGGTCGCTCATTCGTGCGATCGAGTCCATCAGGCTGCCGGTGCGCTTGGTGAGCTGGCCCTCCAGTTCGCGGGCGATGGTCTCGACCTGCTGGCCGACGCTGCGCACCTCCTGCGCGACCACGGCGAAACCGGCGCCTTGGCTACCTGCGCGCGAGCTCTCGATCAGCGCGTTCAGCGCCAGCATCTTCATCTGGTTGGTGATCTGCTGGATCGACTTGGTCTTCTCGCAGGCGATCGTGTTGACCTCGGCGGTCAGCCGCGCGATCAGGGCGGAGATGTCGGCTTCGTCCTCGGTCGCCGCGTTGGCTTGCGAGATCGGTTTGGGCCGTTTCAGGTCAAGCGCGATCGCCATGGGCGGACTTCCTGTAGGTGCTCCGGTGTTCTCTACCACCGCAAATTGCACGCAAGTGGTTTACGTTTCGGTAAACAAGACGGGCGTTTGGCGCCCTCTGGACTGCATCTTCTTTTTGCAGGGCGCCGGTTTTTCGCCGATCCGGCCGCCGTCGGTTCCCGACGCAGCTGGAACCGGGGGTTGCCGAGGGAGGCGGGACCGGGCGAAAGGAGCGGGGAGAACTGGGAGGCGGCCGTTGTCGTCGCTGGTCCAGGTTCCTATCCTGCTGAAGCATCATGACATTGCCCGCAAAAGCCCTGCCTGTCGAAACGCTCCCGGCCTTTCTCGGCGTCACGCGCTCCTTGACCGGAAAGCTTTGGCGCGACCGCCTCGACGCGCGGGGCGCCGCGAAGGCGCTCGCGATCGCGCAGCGCCATCAGCTCCCCGAGATGCTGGCCCGCGTGCTCGCGGGACGTGATGTCGAGATCGACGCTGTTGACGAGTTTCTCGATCCGACCATCCGCAAGCTGATGCCGGATCCCTTCACGGTCACGCAGATGGAGGTGGCCGCCAGGCGGATCGCGGATGCGGCGGTCCGGGGCGAGCGCGTTGCGATCTTCGGCGACTACGATGTCGACGGCGCCACCTCGGCGGCGCTGCTCGCCTGGCATTTGCGCCATTGCGGACTCGATCCTCTGATCCACATCCCGGATCGGCTGTTCGAGGGCTACGGCCCCAATGTCGAGGCGGTGCGCGCGCTGGCCAACAAGGGCGCCACGCTGCTGGTGACGGTCGATTGCGGCACCACGAGCCACGAGCCGCTCAAGGAAGCGCGGCGGTTCGGGATGTCCGTCGTCGTGATCGATCATCACCAGGTCGGCGACGAACTGCCCGAGGTCGACGCGCTGGTCAATCCGAACCGATCGGATGACCTCTCGGGACTTGGCCATCTGGCGGCCGTTGGCCTCGTGCTGGTCACGCTGGTGGCCGTCAATCGCGAATTGCGCGCACGGGGTTTCTGGAGCAGCGAGATGCCGGAGCCGGACCTGTTGTCGGTGCTGCATCATGTCGCGCTCGGCACGGTGGCCGACGTCGCGCCGCTGATCGGACTGAACCGTGCCTTCGTTGCCAAGGGCCTGATCGCGATGCGCCGCCGCGACCATGTCGGGCATACCGCGCTGATGGATGTCGCGCGGTTGAACGGCCCGCCGGAGGCCTGGCATCTCGGCTTCATGCTGGGACCGCGCATCAACGCCGGCGGCCGGATCGGGCGCGCCGATCTCGGCGTACGGCTGCTGCTCGAGGGCGACATCTCGGAAGCGGCGCGGATCGCGGCCGAGCTCGACCGCCTCAACAGCGAGCGGCGGGTGATCGAGCAGGCCGCCGAGGCGCAGGCCGAAGCCGAAGCGCTGGCCTCGCTCGGCCTCGAGGACAAGGGCGCCGTCATCGTCACGGCGTCGGAGGGCTGGCATCCCGGCGTAGTTGGCCTGGTCGCAGCAAGGCTGAAGGAGAAATTTTCGCGGCCGGCCTTTGCGATTGCGCTCGAGCCCGGCGGCATCGGCACCGGTTCGGGGCGCTCGATCGCCGGCGTCGATCTGGGCCGAGCGGTACGCCAAGCCGTCCATGACGGGGTGCTGATCAAGGGCGGCGGGCACGCGATGGCCGCGGGCGTCACGCTGCGCAAGGAGAAGCTCGCGGACTTCCGCGCTTATCTTGAAACCGCGCTCGCGCGCGATGTCGCCGACGCGCGCCATGTCAACGAGCTGTTCATCGATGGCGCGGTCAGCGCGCGCGGGGTGACGCCGGCGTTCGCCGCGACGCTCAACCGCGCGGGTCCGTTCGGCAGCGGCAATCCGGAGCCGGTCGTTGCGCTGCCGTCGCATCAGCTGGTGTATGCGGACGAAGTCGGGCAGGCGCATTTGCGCCTGCGCTTCAAGTCCGGTGACGGCGCCATCGTCAACGGCATAGCTTTTCGCTCTGTCGGCCAGAAACTCGGCAATGCGCTTGCAGAACATCGCGGGCAGGCGTTGCATGTCGCGGGCTCGCTCGCGGTCGATCGCTACCAGGGCAGCGAGCGCGTGCAGTTCAGGGTGATCGACGTCGCGGTGCCGGATGAGGGACCGGCGACGATCCGATAGGTCGCGTGTACATCGCGTTGTGGTTGGGATGTGGAAATGACAGGACAGGTCGAGGGCAAGGTTGCGCTGGTCACAGGCGGGGCGTCGGGCATCGGCGCTGCGGTCGCGGAGCTGTTGGCGCAGGAAGGCGCATCCGTTGTCATCAGCGATGTCGACGAGCTGAAGGGGCCGGAACTCGCCGCCGCGCTCGGGCGAGCGGGCCATGACGCGATCTTTCTGCATCAGGATGTGACCAGCGAGACGCGCTGGGCGGACGTCGCTGCGGAGATCGAGCAACGCTTTGGACGGCTGGATATCCTGGTTTCGAATGCCGGCATCGGCATCCTTGTGCCGTCGATCGTCGAGATGTCGCTCGACGATTGGCGTCGGCAAACCGCGGTCAATCTCGACGGCGTGTTCCTGTCCGTCAAATATTGCCTGCCGCTGATGCGCAAGCGTGGCGGCGGCTCAGTGATCATGATGTCATCGCTGGCCGGCTTGCGCGGCAGCGCGACACTCGCCGGCTACTCTGCGACCAAGGGCGGCGTGCGGCTGTTCGCCAAGGCGATCGCAATGGAATGCGCCGCCGCCGGCGACGGAATCCGCGTGAACTCGGTCCATCCCGGCATCATCGACACGCCGATCTGGCGCAAGGATTCGATGGGAGCGCCGAGCGGCCAGAATGCGCCCGTCGATCCGGAGGAACTGGCGCGATTGGCCACGCCATTGGGACGCGCCGGCCATGCGCGCGACGTTGCGAACGGCGTCTTGTACCTGGCGTCCGATGCCTCGAGCTACGTGACCGGAACGGAGCTTGTCATCGATGGCGGCATGTTCGCAGGCACAGCCCCGCGCAGACCGTGAAGAGCACTAACCGCCTTGCCGCAGCCGCGCCAGCACCTTGAGGCCCCCATAACCGTCCGCCGGCTGCAGGCCCGTCTTGGCCTGATAATCACGGATCGCCTTCATCGTGTCGTTGCCGACGCGCCCGTCGGTGCCGCCGGTGTCGAAACCGGCCTTGGTCAGGCGGGTCTGCATCTCCTGCACTTCGGCCAACGTCAACGCGCGCTCCGAACCGGGGAAAGGCTGGATGAAGGGCCCGCCGCCGAGGATCCGATCGCCGAGATGGCAGATCGCCAGCGCATAGTTCATGGCAGGATTGTAGCTCTTCACCGCGTAGAAGTTCGGGCCCAGCAGAAACGCCGGACCACCGGGCACCGGACTCCAAAACTGCGCGGTCGCATTGGGTTGCGGAAAGGCTTCGCCGTCGGCGCGCGCCAGACCAGCGGCTTGCCAGGCCGCATAGCTGCGGTTGCCACTGGCAGCGTCGCTGCCGCGGACCTCATAACCCCAATGCTCGCCGCGATGATATTTGCCGCGGTTGACGAGGAAGCGCGCGGTCGATCCGAGCGCGTCATCCGGCTTGCCGAACGGCGAGATCTTTCCGTCGCCGTCATAGTCGAAGCCCACATTGAGCCAGACTTCGGGCATCCATTGGGTATGCCCCATGGCGCCGGCCCAAGAGCCGTGCATCTCCTCCGGCGTGCTCCAGCCGCGATCGACGATCTTCAGCGCGTTGATCAACTCGCTTTCCCAATAGGCCTTGCGGCGCGGCTCGTTCCAGGCGAGCGCAGCAAGCGAGGGAAATACCGGTCGCATGTGGTTCTGCTGCACGAGCGGATCGCCAAAGGCGGACTCCACGCCCCACAGCGCCAGCAACGTGCCACGCTCGACGCCAAAATCCTTCTCGATGCGCGCGAACAGTCTTTCGTTGTTCTTCAGCGCCTCCTTGCCGTTGATGATGCGCCAGTCGGAAACGCGGCGGTTGATGTATTGCCAGATCTGCTCGTTGAACTCCGGCTGGTTCCTGATCTCCTTGAACACGCTCATGTCGGGCTCGACACGCGCCATTGCGCGATTCCAGGTCGCTTCCGAAATGCCCTTTGCCAGCGCGCGTGCGCGAAAACCGTCGCGCCAAGCGTCGAAGCCGGGCGGGGCGGCATGCGCGGCAAGGGGCAGCGTCAGGACAGCAACTCCGGCAGTTGCCGATCGCAGCAGCGCCCGTCGGGTCAACCCCTGGAGGGAATCAGATGGTTCCATACGCGGCACTTTAACCGCAGGACGGCGACAGGGGCAGGGGCGATCGTGCCCCGGGAACTAGCTCTCCTGTTGGAACTCCGCCGCAATGCCGGACAGCCAGCAGCGGACGGTCACCTCGTCCCGCGCGGTGAGGCTAGCCGCCAGCCGGCGCTCCAGCGCCACGGCGTGGCTCCGGCATTGTTCGAGCAATGTCTGGCCGCGCGGCGTGAGCGTCCACTGCAACACGCGTCCGTGAACGGGATGCGGCGTCTTGCTGATCGCGCCGTCGCGTTCCAGGTTGCGGATGATGACCCCGACGGTTTGCGGGGTGAGCACCGCTACCCGGGCGAGGTCGGCGCCCGAAAGCCCGGGATAGGCCTTGAGCATGGTCAGCACGACGAATTGCGGCACCGTGACGCCGATCTCGGCCAGGGCCCGCTCGAACGCCAGCCGCGCCGCGGCCTGCGCCTGCCGGAGCAGATAGGCGAGGTAGCCCTTTTCGCCGCGCTTGCCCTGGCCGGGTGGTGGCGGAGCAACGATCGGAGCAAACGCGACGGGGCCCTTGCGCTCGCGCGGCGCTTTCCCCGCCTGAGCCCGGGTCTTCGGTCCTTGCGTTTTCTGCATCGAAGGCTTTCGGGATCGGTATGGCATCTTGGCCGGTTATCAGTACTCTGATAATATATCAGTGTACTGATAACATGGGAGAACCATCATGTCACATGCCCGCAGCGAATACGGAAACTTCAGGGCGCTGACGCCGGATGTCCACGACGTGGTGCTGGGCTTGGGCCAACTGGCCGCGAAGTCCGGCCTCGACAAGCAGCTGCTCGAGCTCGTGAAGCTGCGCGCCTCGCAGATCAACGGCTGCGCGTTCTGCGTGCATTATCACATCCTGCAGGGCGAAAGCCTCGGCATTGCTGCCGACAAGCTCAATCTCGTGGTGGTCTGGCGCGAGGCGCCGCAGTTTTCGCCGCGCGAGCGCGCCGCGCTGGCCTGGACCGAAGCGCTGACGAATCTTTCAGGCGGCGTCAGCGACGAGGTTTTCGCGCAGGCAAGCGCGGAATTCTCGGAGACGGAGCTTGCCTATCTGACCTCCGCGGTTGCGTCGATCAATGTCTGGAACAGGTACGGCGCCGCCTATCGCTGGACGCCACCGGCGCGGCCGAAGACGTCGGTCAACGCCGCGGCCTCCTGAGCCGGGCGGCCGCGAATCAGTTTTCGCCACCCTCCTGCGGATCGAGATGAACGGCATCATCCACCTGGATCCGCGCGGCGATCGGGGCCCCTGCGATCAGCGGCCCGATTTCGCGCCCGCGGCCGTGGAGCAGCCGCTCATAGGCCGAGACCAGGGTGATATACGGGTTGACCCAGATCCAGCCGTCGCGGGTGAAGATCTGCACGTCGAAATGCAGGTGGCGCGAGGTCCCGTTTGGGTGGTCGAGATAGTTCGAAACCACCCCGATCTTTTCGCCTTCCGCGACGATGCGGCCGTTCAGGACACCGTCGGCGTCCATGCTGGCCGGATTCATGTGCATGTAGCGGAAGCGGATATGCTCGTTGCGTGTGTTGATCTGCAGGGTCGCCGCCTGCTGTTTCCGCGACCGGATCAGGACGCCGTCGCGCACGGCGAAGATCGGTTGCTGTCTGGGGTCGCAAGCACCAGCGGTATCGCTCGAAAGGGAGCAGGCGCCCGCGCGCAGGTCTTGCCCCTGATGACCGTGGCCGTTGGCGCATTGCCCGACATTGAAGCTGCGCGCCTCACAGAAATTGTCGCGCCACGGATAGAGTCCGGAAGGCTGGTTGGAACTGTCGCTCGATCGCCGCCGGCCAAAGGATTGCGAATGGATGAAGGCAGGGGCATCCAGCGGAAAGCGGATCTGCGAGTAGCTGGTCAGGTCGGCGTTGCCGGTCCGTCCGCGCGTGCCGCTATTGGCGATGATGTCGCCAACCGGCCTAAAGGTGAAATCGGGGGCAACGTTCGGCGGGCGTTCGGCAAATCCTGGCAGGATATTGCTTCGCGGCTCCGCTGGCAGGCCGCCGGCAATCCGCAACGCCCTCAAAAACCGCTCGGCGACCGGATAGGCCTCGCGGCAGGCCAGCCGTCGCGGTCGCGGCACGCTGTCAAGGCATTGGATCGAGACGACATAGGGAACGCCGAACCGGGTGAAGGCATAGCGGACGTAGCCTTCGCGGATGAAGCGGCGCAGGTCGGGATATTGCGCCGACAACGCCTTGACGGGCTCGCCCTTGCCGCCGGCCGGATCAGTGATCTCATAGATCAGTTGCGAGCCGGTGATCTGAACCTCGATCGGATTGGCGAAGGTGCGTTGTGGCAGCCCGTCGTCGGCGCCCGGCTCGAGCGAGAACACGGCGTCGTAGCCGGAGGGACCGGCATCGAAAAAGTCGACGGGACGGAAATCCGCCTGGTAGCGTGCGACGCTGGCCGGCACGCCGTTACGCCGGTCCTTGAGCCAGCCCGTGACATCGAACGGCAACAGCACCGGCACTTGACTGCGGCTGATTCCGGCAAAGACGGAGGAGGTGCTGGCGTTCAATTGTACGAAAGCCGGCATCGATCGCGGATCGGCGGTGCGAAAATGCCGTTGCGTGGAGAAGGTGAAATCGGAAGCGACCGAAGGCGAGGCAGCGATCTCCGCGCGAAGCTGGTCGAGCGCCGCGCGCCATTCGACGCGGACCACCGAGATCGCAGGCGTGCGGAATTCATCGACGGCGAAGGCAGTGCCGACCCTGAGGAGGGCGAAAGATGCCAGCGTCCACGCGATAGACCGGACAGCTTTCGTTCTCACCGCCCCGCTCCCCCGGCGCCGATTTGAACGCCCCCGCTGCAAGCGACGATTCGCGTCCCAGCGGCGTTCAAGGGCCCCCGGCTTTCAGAATCTTGCGGCAAAATGGATGGTCGCCAAAGACCGCAGGCTTCGGAAAGCAGGACACAAATAGTGCCCCATTTCCGTACTTCGTCAACTCCGAGCAAGCCCGGTCAGTCCGACATTGCACACAAGATGCGATCGACCGGAGGATTTTTCGATTTGAAGTAGTGGACGCGCGCGCTGCAGCCGCAACGAGAAAAAATTGAGGTGGCGGCCATCGGCTCATGCCGCCAGCCCCGAGCTAATCCTTGGCGCGCTCGGAGTAGGATCCGTCCTCGGTCAAGACCACGATCCGTGTACCCACGCCGATATGTGGCGGCACCGCCGTCCTGATCCCGTTCGACAGGACGGCTGGCTTGTAGGACGAGGACGCGGTCTGGCCCTTGGTGACCGGTTCGGTTTCCACGACCTCGAGCGTCACACGCTGCGGCAATTGAATGGCAACCGGCGTGGTGTCGTGCATCGACAGCTTGACCGTCATGTTCTCCTGCAGATAGGCCGCGCCCGAGCCCACCACGTCCTTTGGCACCTGGATCTGGTCGTAGGTCTCGTTGTTCATGAAATGGTAGCCGTCGCCGTCCTGATAGAGGTAATTGAAGTTGCGCTCCTCGATGGTGGCCTTTTCGACCTGATCGGTGGTCTTGTAGCGCTCGGAAACCTTCACGCCGTCGCTGATTCGGCGCATTTCGATCTGACTGACCGGGGTTCCCTTGCCGGGATGGATGTTTTCGGCGCTCAGGACGACGTAAAGCTTGCCATCTTGCTCGATGACGTTGCCCTTGCGAATAGAACTGGCGATGACTCTCAAAGCTGCTTTTCCTGATGTACTGGGCCTAGACCGGACAAAAAAGCGGGACCCGAAGGCGGCTGACGCGGTTTCGGGCCGCAACATACTGATTTTGCCGGCCCGCGCTAGCACTTTGCGGGCCGCCCTCCGATGACCGCCGGCCCCCCCGCTTCGCCCTGGTGGTCGGCCGACCGGCACGCCGATTCGCGGCCGTTTCTGCTGGCCCGCGCCGCAATAACCCGGACGTTGAGGTCTTGGTTCGAGAGTCAAGGATTTACCGAGATCGAGACCGGTATCGCTCAGGTTTCGCCCGGTAATGAAACCCACCTGCACGCGCCGAGAGCGGAGTTCACCGACGTCGACGGCCGGCGCGTCGCACGCTATCTGCGAACCTCGCCCGAATTCGCCTGCAAGAAGCTCCTGGCGGCCGGGGAAAGCCGGATTTTCGAGTTTGCGCGGGTTTTCCGCGATCGGGAACGTGGCGACCTGCACCTGCCCGAGTTCACGATGCTGGAATGGTACCGCGCCGATACAGCATATGACGCCGTCATGGCCGATACCATCGTGGTGATTGCCAAAGCGGCCCAGGCGACCGGCATCGGACGCTTTTCGTTCCGCGGCCGGACCGCCGATCCGTTCGTCGAGCCGGAACTGTTGCCAGTCGCCCAGGCGTTCGAGCGCTTCGCAGGCATTGATCTGCTCGCGACCATTTTTGACGGCGAGGGCGATCGCGCTGCCCTGGCACGGGTCGCGGATCAGAAGGTCCGCCTTGCGGAGGACGACACCTGGTCGGACATCTTCAGCAAAATTCTGGTTGAACAGATCGAACCCCGATTGGGGCAGGGGCGTTTGACAATTCTGTTCGAATATCCGACGCCTGAAGCGGCGCTGGCGCGCGTGAAAGCGGCCGATTCCCGGGTTGCCGAGCGTTTCGAGGTTTATGCCTGCGGGGTCGAACTCGCCAACGGCTTTTCCGAACTGACCGACCCGCACGAACAGCGTCGCCGCTTTGTGTTGTCGATGGACGAGAAGGAGCGGCGCTATGGCGAACGCTACCCGCTCGACGAGGATTTTCTCGAGGCGGTTGGACACATGCCGGAAGCAAGCGGGGTCGCGCTCGGGTTCGACCGGCTGGTGATGCTGGCGAGCGGGGCACTCAGGATCGATCAGGTGGTCTGGACGCCGCCGCCGAACGACGCATGAGCCCAAGCATGAGAGCAAGGACGGTCGCAACGACGTTGCGCGAAGCCAAGGACATCGTCGCCCACGGCCTTGCGCCTGCGGATGATCTTGCGGTTCTGGAAGAGGTCGCCTCGCGCTATGCTGTCGCGGTGACGGCCGATCTCGCCGCCCTCATCGATGCGAGCGATCCGCAGGATCCGATCGCGCGGCAATTCATTCCTTCTGCTGCGGAGCTCGACAGCGCGCCGGGTGAGCGTGCCGATCCGATCGGCGATGACGCCTACTCTCCAGTGCCGGGCATCGTGCACCGCTACCCCGATCGCGTGCTGTTCAAGCTCGTGCATGTCTGTGCGGTGTATTGCCGCTTCTGCTTCCGGCGCGAGATGGTCGGCCCGGGCAAGCCGACTGCGCTGTCGGAGCCTGCCTACGCAGCGGCGCTCGCCTATATCCGCCTCCATCCGGAGATCTGGGAAGTCATTCTCACCGGCGGCGACCCGTTGATGCTTTCGCCGCGGCGGCTCGCCGAGATCATGAATGATCTTGCGAGCATCGATCACGTGAAAATCATCCGCGTTCACACCCGCGTGCCGGTCGCGGAACCATCTCGGATCGGCGACGACCTGGTTGTGGCGCTGAAATGCGCTGATGCGACGACCTGGGTTGCATTGCACGCCAACCATGCAAGGGAACTGACAGCGACGGCGCGTGCTGCCTGCGCGAGGCTGGTTGACGCCGGCATCCCCATGGTGAGCCAGTCGGTGTTGCTGCGTGGCGTCAATGATGATCTTGCGACGCTGGAGTCGCTGATGCGGGCGTTCGTTGAATGCCGGATCAAGCCTTACTATCTTCATCATGGTGACCTCGCGCCTGGCACGGCGCATCTGCGGACGACGCTGGCGCGCGGACAGGAGTTGATGCGCGCATTGCGCGGACGGGTATCGGGATTGTGCCAGCCGGACTATGTGCTCGACATTCCCGGCGGCTTCGGCAAATCGCCGGTCGGGCCGGCTTATCTGACACGGGAAGATTCTTTTTGCGGCGAACGTGAACCGTCGCAAGAAACCCGCTATCGTGTCGCCGACTATTGTGGCGAGGTGCATGTCTACCCACCGGCACCTTGATGGATGGACGAGCGTATGAGCATTCGGCTGGACGCGGTCCACCCCTTAGAGTTGGGAGGAGCACTATGAAGAAATGGATCATCGCGCTCGCGGCTTTGACGCTTGCCGCAAACGCCACCGCGCTCGCGCAGAGCGGACGCAACAAGGGGATGGGATCGACGGCCGGCTCCATGGGGACCGACACCTCGGGCGGCCGGCCGCTGCCGGAAGCGCCGATCGGTCATCGTCAGCCGCGCGCCGGCGACGTGCCGGACGAAAAGAATCTCAGCAGTTCGAGCGATCCGATGACCAAGGAAGACGCCGCACTCGATCGCAAGATCAAGAGCATCTGCCGCGGCTGCTAGCGCCGTCGAGAGTGCCGGCGCAGAGCCGGTTCGTTGGCGCTTGAGCGGATTGCGGACCGGACCTGCGGCATCAGCCTTCGCGTACGGCGAGCGCCATGCCAATCATCGATGCGCCGCCAAACAGAAGATTGATGCCGACCAGCAGGCCAACGGCCCACAGCGCCGAGCCTGGAAGCCCTGTGATGATGATGCCGGCGATGACCACATCGACGATGCCGGCAATCAGCAGCCAGGACCAGCGTTCCGACAATTCGCGGCGATGCTCCAGGGAGTACATGATGGTGGCAACGCCCTCGGCGAGAAAATAGGCGCCGACCACGATCGTGAGTGTGAGCGTGCCCTGGATCGGCTGCCACAGCAGGAGGAGGCCGGCGGCGATGGCCAGTACCGCCGACAGCAGCGACCACCAGAAGCCCGGCGTTCCGCGCGCCCAGAATGTCAGCGCCAGGCCGGCGATGCCGCTGATGAGGAACATCCACCCCAGGAAAATAGTGACCGCAAGGCTCGCGAGCGGCGGCAGGATGATGGCCGCAAGGCCGAGGATCACCAGCAGGATCCCCTCGATCAGAAAGGCCTTCCAGTGCTCGCGCACTGCGGCACGCATGTTGGATTGCAGTCTCTCGACATCCTGGGGAACGGTCATCGCATATCTCCCGGCGGTGCTTTATTACTACTTCTAACCGCCACCGGGTAGGGACGAAAAGCTGTGAGCCGTCCGTATCCGGTTGCGACCCAGAACATAGATCGCCGTCGTGACAACGAGTAGGGCGCTGCCGAGCAGAATCGACGTCAATCCGATGGGAACCAGCACCAGCGTCACGTTGCGATCAGGATTGAGCAACCAGTGGTGGAGGGATGTCAGTACGAAAGTGAGGCCGACGAAGCCGGCGCCTCCGCCGGCCAGCAACAATGCCCACATCTTGCGCAGGTGGCTCAGCCGCTCGCGCGCGATGTCGGTGCGGGGGGCGTGGTGACGCGCGACCCGGCGTACCAGCCGTGCCGCGAATGCGATCGAGGAAAACCCGACCAGCATGCTCGTCAGTCCAAGCCAAAGCCGGGCCGAGGCGTCGAGGTCCGGATTCTTCTGCAACGTCAGAAGTGGAAAATCGAAGGCGGCATGCAGCGCAAGCGGTCCCATCAGCATGAGGATCCAACTCGAGATGCGAGCCCAATCGCGATGGCGACGATTGGCGCCCAGTGCCGTGCCGGATCGCGCAATCGCCATATAGGCCCCGGCGATGATGCCGAGCGCGCCGTGAAATGGCACGGTCAGGACCGTGCGCAATGCGGCCAGCGAACGCCACATCTCGGCGTGCTGCACCAGATAGGCCAGGTTCTCATAGGCCGCGAAGCCGAGGCCCGCAGCGGCGCCATAGACAACGGTGTCCATCGGATCGGCGAAAGGGCGGCGCCGCGCTGTAACCGCGGTGATGACCAGGAGCTTCACCGTCTCTTCCGGCAGCGCAACGCCGAACACCGAATGCATGGCTTGCTCGAGCCAAGGTGTCTCGGGAGCCGCGGCCAGCTGCGCGAAGGGTGCGCGGACCAGTCCCAACAGCGAAATGCTGGCGGCGCCCAGCAGAAAAGCCGCCCACACCTTGACGGGCGAACCGGGATGCTCTCCGGCAGCGATCACGATCCACAGCATCAGCAAGGCGGGCGCGACCGCCGCGGTCCCGATGACGGTGGGGAGGGACTCCAGAATATTCATCAAGATGGCAGGATATGTGCTTTTTTTAAACAATCTACTGCAAATGGGGGAGCGAGACGTCGCTGCAAGAGAGCGGTTGACGAGCGGTATTTCGACAAGGGCGAATTGTATCCAGCCCGGCGGCGCGATCGCCGGGCCACGAGCGGTGTCGCCGCGGATCGGCCGGTTCTGGCATTCCGGGCGAATTCCGGACGAGGCGCCCCTTCCAATCCGCCGCTCGTCCCCCATGTCGTCCAGGATATAGCCGTGTCGGCGAGAAGGCTGTGAGAACAGGAATCTCCTTTTCGTCCCAGCCTTGGCATATCAACGGCGTTCTGAGGCTTGTGCGGGTCAGAATCATCCAAGTTTATCAATGGGTTCTTGAATTTGCCGGGAACTGAATGCACTTGTTGCGTCGCGCTGGCGACCAGGGGAGCAAGATGCGTAGAGTTGACGACTTGAATTATCGTCTGGAGCAGGAGGTTACCGGCTTGATCACGCTGCGTTGCGTCGAGGTGCACGCAAAGCCGATGTTGAAGACCGTCGGCCGGTGATTGGAGAGGCGATAGATGACTTCCTTCGATATTGCTGCGCTCGCTCTTGCCGGGATCGCCTTGTCAGCGGCCTTCGTGAATGGCGCGATCGGGTATGGCTTCTCCTCGCTCACGGTCCCGCTTGCGCTGGTGTTTTACACCAACCGCGTCCTCAATCCCGCGATCGTGGTCGTCGAAGTCCTGATCAACTTCTACGTCCTTTTCATCAATCTGAAGGGCGTCCCCGCGGTGTGGAAGCGGGTGCTGCCGATTCTCATCGGGCTGCTGCCCGGGATCGCGATCGGCTCCTTTGCTCTCGCCTTGCTGCAGCCGGGTTGGATCAAGTTCTGCACCTACACGGTGTTGCTGCCCCTGATCCTGCTGCAAGCTGCCGGCTGGCGCAGGCCGATTGAATCGACCTGGATGGTCGGCCTCCCCTTCGGATCGATGCTGGGCGTGCTGTACTCGGTCACGACCATTTCGGGGCCGCCCCTCGCCATCCTGTTCAACAACCAGGGGCTCGTCAAAAACGAGTTTCGCGCCGGCCTCGCTTTGGTCCGCGTGGTGGAATCGACCGTGACCGCGGTCGTCTATTACAATCTCGGACTGTTCATCGAGGAGAGCCGGAGCCTGATGCTGGTGCTCACGCCCAGCGTCCTCGTGGGCATCCCCCTCGGGGCCTTTCTGATCCGGCGCATGGATGCCGAGACGTTCCGACGAATCTGCATGAGCTTCGACGCCTGGGTCGTCGGGTTTGGCCTGTCGCGAGTCTTGATCGAGCTGAAGCTGATGGAGAGCCCGTGGGCCTACAGCGTGATGGTGGCGACGATCCTGATCGACGTCTATCTGTTGTATCTCTTCTTCGGCGCCAGGCGGGCGGTCACAAAACCATCGCAGGCGATCGACCGGTCGCAAACGCTGGGGGTCCGCTGAGCGGAGGTCGGCTGCACGACCTGCGATCACTGCTTGACGTCGGTGCTGCCGGTCCTCGTCTTCTTCGGCTTTGCGGTGGCCACGCTGGCTTTTGGGGTGCCGTCGCTGCGCACGGCGCCCCAGGGATCCGTCGGCCCCTGGTCGCGGATGTTGCCCAGCGATTTGTGGTAGGCCTCGTCGGCTGCCTTCTCGGTCGCGATCTCGCCGGGCGACCTGGCCTTGTCCTCCTCGCCATAGCGCGGCACGTGGTTGTCCTGCGCGACAGCCGTTGCGGACAACGTGGCGATCATGACAGCGGCAAGGACAATGCGCATTCGAATGCTCCCTCGGAGCGTTACAGTGGGCACCAGTCTTGTGGCGCGGATTTGACATCGCCTGCGATCTGGCCGGCAGCGCGACGCTTGCGGTGAATACGCAGCGCGCCGTCTCGCGATCCGGGCAGGCCGGTGTCCTGCAACCGGTGATAGGGATTTTCTTGCCGCTCCATAAAATGCGAGGGAACCACGGAGTTTCACGGAAAGAACTCGCGGGTCAAACCGTTCGGCGCAAACAAGCACTGGCATCGCAATGAATCGATCGCCGTCGGCTTCCCCTCGACGCGATCCATGGCCGTCTCGGCGTCTCGCCGGGACGGCCTCTTTCGTCGTGGCCCCGTAATGCTCTGACGAACCTGGTTGGTGTCGGCGGGCGGCGGCCTGAACATATCGCGGCTTTCCTGGAATGAGCTTCATCGTTCTCGCGGCGCTGATGCGTCCGAGCTTTTGCTGGAAAATCTGTCCCTCCGATAACAGAGGGCGCAGGGAAGGCCGGGTGTCCGCCACACCCGTGGCCCCCGTGCATAAAAAAGCACGGGGAAGGAACCACAGGTGAGGACGGAGCAATCCGGCCTTCCCTGCGCGATGGCTTTACGGCTTATACCGCGCTCTCCTCGGGGACCGGGCTTTATTGCCCCCGTCGCCGCGCGAAACCAGGTTTCGCGCAACTTGACGCCAGCGTCGGGGCGCCAGGACCACACGGCTTTGCCGTACGCGATAGCTTCGCTCGTCTGGCGACGTTATCGCGTCCCCCGCATCTCCGGTCCAACGTTCGTGACGACCGCGAAGCGCCCCTCGTGCGGGCCGGGATGGCGGAAAACAACCATAGTTTTCTGGAAAACGGAAGAGATATTTTCGCTCTCACATTCCGACGTTGTTTCGTCATTGAACGGGCAGACGAATTTCCGCTCTGCGTCGAGGCGATCGTGCCACTGCCGGGCCACGCGGGAGCCGGATCGCCGCGCGAAAACGGCCCGGTCGGGCGGATCAGTTGTGGCACAGCGATGTTGCAAAACGTCCCCCACGGTGGAAAACTTGGGGTTGTATCAGGTCCGGGACCATCAGCAGTCCCAGCGACGCAACGATAAAATCCGGGAGGGAGCCATGCTGACACGACGCGATTTTGCAACTTTGGTGTCCTGCGCGGTCTGCGCGGCGAGCGGGTTTGCCGCCACCGAGGCTTTGGCGGAGGGTGCGCCGGCCGCGACGACGCCCGGTGTCACCCGAAAGATCCTGTCGCAGGTGGATGGTCCCACAGAGGGCTACGTGACCATCTCGGTCGAAGCCGAGATCGAACCCGGCGTCACTGTGGCGCGCCACACCCATCCGGGGATCGAGTCGGCCTATTTCCTCGAAGGCGGTCTCGAGCTGCCGATCGAGGGCCAGCCGACGCGGACCATGAAAGCCGGGGATGCCGTCCTTATTCCGCCGAATACGCCGCACGCCGGCGGCAAGAACGGCGACAAGAAGACCAGGATCGCGAGCACCTACATCGTGGAGAAGGGCAAGCCGCTCGCCTCGCCGGCCTGACGACACGTTCGGGATCGCTTGCACGACATCTTCCCTCACCGCAGCGTGATGCGGCCACGTTGCGGAGCTTGCGAAATTTCAACCGCTGCGCGGGGTTTCATCCTGCAAACGGGAGGGACCGAATGGTGAAGATAGCGATCATCGCGCTTTTTGCCGCCGCTCTGATGTCGATGGCTCCAGCCGTTTCCGCGCGGGCTGCGTCCAGCAAAACCCCTGATGCGAAGCATCACGTCGCGAAGAGACCTCACGCGGGCGCCGCGCACGACGCTCGACGGCAGGTGATGCAAGCCAGGGGGGCGGGTTATCCGGGCGCGTTCGGCTACGCGCCTGCGGCGCCGAGCGTGTCAGATCAGGACTTCATCCGGTCCCGGCAATTTGGCGGCGGCGGTGGTGGTGGCGGCGGTTCCATGTAGCCAGCGTAGTGGCGGGCCGCCGTGGCGCCACATGATACCGATCCCAGGGGGCTATGGGTTTTCACCATCGCCCGTTAGATTGTTGTTTGGGCATGATCTTTTCGGAAAACCGCTGCGCACTTTTTCCCATCATGCTCAGTGCCGCCATCAAAGCGCCATTGCTATGGCGCACCAACACGCCTTGCGGCGACGGTGTTGCGTGAGTCGCGCCCTGGGGGCTTTCCGGTCGGATGAAATCTGCTTTGGTTTTGGCTGGCGTTATTGCCGGGCTTGGTGCCGCGCTGCTTCTGACGGCAACGGCCAATGAAGCGCGTGCGCAGGTCACCGGCACGGTGAACCCCGGCGGCGACCGCGCCGAGCCGGCAGCAAAAGACGCGCCGCCGCCGGGCGGCTGCATGCCGATCGGCGTGACGGCGTCTGGCGAAGTCGTCTTCCCGTTTCTCTGCAAGGGTTTCATCGAACAGCACAAGGCCGCCAGTCAAAAGCCGGCGCCGTCGGGCGACGTCGGCGAGAGGCCGGCCGTTGCGAACGGACAGCCCAGGAGCGAAGAGAAAAACGCTGCAGAGACGAGCGCCGACGAGAAGGACGTTGCGAAGCAACCGGACGTCGTTGCGCCGAACGCCGCCGAGCCCGCAAACGCAGGGCAGGAGTCCCGTCCGAGGCCGGCCGCCGCAGAAGAGCAACGGCCGGACGGCGACGGAAAGCCTGAAAGTGCCGAAAACAACAGCGCAGCGAAGCCGCCCGACAGCACCGCGGCGATTGCGAAATCTGCGCCCGAGCCGACCGGGACAGCTTCGCCAGACCGAGAGCGCATCAAGCCGCGTGAGGGCAGCGCGGGTCCACCCGGCTGTACGCGTTTCAGGAGCTACGACGCGAGTTCCGCGACCTATATGGACTTTGGCGGGCGACGTCGCGCCTGCCGATCGTGAGATGCGTCGCGGCCGAAACGCGTTCCCAATCTCACAAGAACATCTTTGCGATATCGACCGTGGAGCGGGAGCCGATATCGTCAAAATGCTGATCGAGCCATTTGCCGACGGCGTCCCGTCCTGCGTCGCGTAGCCTGCAGAGCAAGCCCCATTCCGGGTGGAATTGCGTGCCCGTGCCAAGCTCCGACATCAGGCGGTCGTTGCCGATCCAGTGCATGAACATGCGGCTGTGCTTGGCTCCGTCCAGCTCGCCATCGTCGATCAGTCTTGTCGCAAAGGCGATCGCGCGCATTTCCCGCATCAGGGACGAGTTGAAGCTGATTTCGGTGATGCGGTGCAGGACATCGGCCGCACTCGTGGGGATCTCGTCGCGCGTGATCGCCGTCACCTGCACGATGATGACGTCCTTGGCGCCCCTGCGATAGATCAGCGGAAAGATCGCCGGATTTCCCAGATAGCCGCCGTCCCAATAATGCTCGCCGTCGATCTCGATCGCCTGGAAATAGGGCGGCAGACAGGCCGAGGCGAGCACGGCCTCGACGGTGACCTGTGGCGTCTCGAACACCTTGATCTTGCCGGTGCGGATGTTGGTCGCGTTCAGGAACAGATGCGGCGCAGATGGCGACGCGTTGAGCCGCTCGAAATCGACGGTTCTGAGCAGCACATCCCGGAGCGGATTGAAGTTGAACGGGTTGAGCAGGTTTGGCGGCAGCGTGTGCGTCAGGGTGTGAATGACGGCATGATAGGGATGGTATTCCGGCGGCAGCTTCAGCGCCTGGAGCCATTGGTTCCAGCTCGAATAGAGGTCGAACATCACATCGAGCCGCGAGACGCCGTGCCAGAAATCGTGCAGCGTCTGGCGCGCCGCCTCGGGCCCGCCCTTGACCAGGCCGGACGCCAGCGCAACCGCATTCATCGCGCCGGCGCTGGTGGCGCTGATCGCCTCGACCCCGAGCCGCCCGTCCTCGAGCAGGCGGTCGACCACGCCCCAAACGATGGCGCCATGCGCGCCGCCGCCCTGGAGCGCGAGGTTCACGTTCTTCAATGGAGCGTTGTTCAACCTCGTCCCCCCGCAATTTGGTGCGGCCGCGGCGTCCCTTGCCACAGTGACAACGTTAGACCGCCCGTGCAAATCCCGCCTTGGGGGGGGGCCGGCACGCCGCTCACGTGACCGCTTCAGGAGAGATCGTATTCCCGTTGCGATGCAAGGGGGTCATCAGGTCGCAGCGAAGCTAAAGCCGAACGCGGTCTTCGCCGGGGATCGTGCCGG
>Ga0210401_10001775_pt1 | contig 24531 bp, 25 predicted proteins | sample IncBWH32MmetaG_FD_150866 | JGI IMG/M metagenome (GOLD analysis project Ga0210401, IMG submission 150866) | Forest soil microbial communities from Barre Woods Harvard Forest LTER site, Petersham, Massachusetts, United States - Inc-BW-H-32-M | ecosystem: Environmental > Terrestrial > Soil >... | reverse complement strand
CTCGCTACGGGCCAGTCCACCGAGACGCAAACCGATTCTGCCGGACATTACAACGTGGCGAATCTCGCGGCGGGAGATTACGAGCTATCCGTCTCCGCCGAAGGCTACAGTACCAACACGCTGAGAGTGACCGTTGCAGCCGGGGCGAGCCAGACCGCGAACGTGACACTGGCGGGCGTGCTTTCGCTCGAGGACCTGGGCATCTCCTCCGGCGAGTCACAGGGCACGGCGGAGATGCAGGCGCGGCTCAACAAGCGGTCGCACATGCTGATGCTGCATCAGCGCATCGGGCTGATTGCGGCCATTCCCCTGATCGCCACGGTCGCCACATCGTTCGGCGCGGGCGGACGAAGCACGAGCACGGCCGACCGCTGGACGCATCTGGTGCTCGGCTCGGCGGCGGGGGACCTGTATTTCACGAGCGCGTATTTTGCGATTCGCGCGCCGGGTATTCCCGGAACACAACGCCGCGGGCAAATCCGCGTGCACCGCGCGCTGGCGTGGATTCACGGGCCGGGGATGATTCTCACTCCGATCCTCGGGGCCATAGCCTTCGACCAGAAAAGCAAGGGCGAGAAGGTCCACGGAATCGCGAGCGCGCACGGACCGGTGGCGATCATCACGGCGGCCGCTTATGGCGCGGCGATTGTTTCGGTGTCATTCAAATTCTAGAGGCGAAGTCGAAGCGTGAAGTCCAAGGACACTGAGTGAACAGGAAAATTTTCTTCGCGTTGGTACTGCTGGCATTTCCGCGGATCGCGAGGGCCGACAGCACGTGGGTTCTCGCGGAATCCACCCTCACCTATCACGTCTCGCATCCCCTGAAGCAAACCGAGGGCGTAAGCCACGCCGCCAAGGGCAAGGGCGTGTGCCACGCCGGCGATTGCGATTTCCTGATCGCAGTGCAGGTGAAGTCCTTCGACTCGGGCGACAGCAACCGCGATCTGCACATGCTGCAAGTCGTGCGCGGCGGGCAATTTCCTCTGATCACGGTGCGCACGCATTTGCCGGAGACCGCATCGTCGCTAACGACGATTCAGGCGGATTTGGAAGTGCAGTTCGCGGGGCAGACGGTACAGTACAAGCAGTTGCCGTTTCAGCATGTCACGCAAGGAAGCGACACGATCATCACGGGCACGATCCCGCTGACGCTCTCCGATTTCAAGATCGATCCGCCCTCACTTCTCGCCATTCCCGTGAAGAACGATATTCCGGTTCGCGTCGAAATGAAGTGGCGGCCGATGTAGACGTTGTAGCGGCCGCCTTTCGGGCGGGCATGTGCGCGCGAAGCGCGGGCTCGTCGCGTCGTTGAGATCGTGCTTGAGGGGGGAGTGCCCGCCTGAAAGGCGGGCGCTACAACTTCGTTACGATTCTTCGTTTGGCGTTTCCGGGAGGTCTTCCACGGATTGCTTCGTTAGTGCGTGCAATTCGCGGCGAATTGTATCCGCAGCGAAGCCGGCGCGGAGCAGGCTGCGGCACAGGGAAGCGCGGCGGCGCTCGTCGAGCGGCCCGCGCAGAGATTTGATCCGTCGCTCCAGCCGAGTACGCACCATCGCGCCTTCGCTCGATTCGCCGGAGCGCTCGGCAAGGGCCGCTTCGATGTGGCGGTCGGGCACGCCGCGGGCGCGCAGATCGCGCGCGATGCGAAACGCTCCCTGCTTGCGCAATTCGGTGTGCACGCGAACGAATTGCCGCGCGTATCGCGCGTCGTCCAGATAGTCCAGCTGCTTCAAACGATCCAACACACTCTTTACCGTGTCCTTGTCCTCCGCCCGACGCTCCAAATACGTCCGCATTTCATAGACCGAATAGGCGCGGCGCGCGAGGCCGTTCACCGCAGCGGTGTAGAGGTCAGTTTCCGTGGAAAGCTTTCGCGGGGAGGAACGCATGGATAGAGCATAGAAGCAAGGAGGCAGGGAGGCAAGGAGGCCTGAAATTCGGTTGCGGGTCAGTCTACGATAAGCTATCAAGCGGAACTGTGCTGGATGCACTCACCGCTTGGGGCGACGTCGCTAGTTCGACAGCACCTGAAAGCGATTGACGACAAAGACGCGGTCCGCTCCTACCGCGCCAACGTACATGATATAGAGCCGAAGCTGAGACCCGGATCTCGCCTCCTGGGCAAACGGCTCCACCAATGCGTTCTGCAGCGGTAGCCAGACCGTGTCCTTCCCGTTTCGAATCTCGATCTCGTGTTCAAACGTCTCCGCGAACTGCTTAGGGTGGCCTAGTGCTTTGACCCACCCTCCAATCAGCTTACGACGCGGCGATCCCACTTCTCTGTGTTCACCGGTGTAGACGGCTTCCACAGTGTATTTGATGTTCTTCGTTTCGATCGTGTAGTCCGTTCCCTCGATGACGGTCGCCCGAGACCACGCCGCGGCCACCGTCGCTGGTTTGTAGTCTGACCAATCCGGAGTTTGTCCCGCCAATGCCACAACAGACACAAAGGCAACTGCCAAATACGATGCTGGTCGAATCACGGGTTTTTCCTTTCGACGCCTGGCTAGCGTCTAATCAGTTCCACGAGTTCCATTCGACAAGGTCTACCGTTTGCCGGAGCGCTCGAATTCGTTCATGCTGCGTTCCATTTCCTCGCGGGCCGAATCGGCGGAGGAGCGGATACCCTGGATGCGCAGCTTGAAGTCGTCGGGGTTGGAGGCGCGCAGCAATGCCTCTTCGTAGGTGATGAGGTTGCGGGAATAAAGTTCGAAGAGAGATTGATCGAAGGTCTGCATGCCGTACTGGCTGGTGCCCGCCGCGATGGCGTCTCGGATCGAGCGCGTCTTGTCCGGATTGATGATGCAGTCGCGAATGTAGGCGGTCGCGATCATCACTTCCACAGCGGGAACGCGCCCGTTTCCATCGGCGCACTGGACGAGGCGCTGGCTGACGACGGCCTTCAGCGTGGCGGCCATTTGCAGGCGAATCTGCTTCTGCTCCGGCGGAGGAAACACCGCGATGATGCGTTGAATCGTTTCGGTCGCGTCGAGCGTGTGCAATGTGGAGAACACCAGGTGGCCGGTTTCAGCGGCGAGCAAAGCCGTCGCGATCGTTTCGAGGTCGCGCATTTCGCCGACGAGGATGACGTCCGGGTCCTGGCGCAAGCCGGCGCGCAGGGCGGTCGAAAAATTCGCGGTGTCGACTTCCACTTCGCGCTGGTTGATGTAGCTCTTCTTGTCGCGATGCAGGAACTCGATGGGGTCTTCGATGGTGATCACGTGATCGGAGCGGGTCGTGTTGATCCGATCGATCATCGCGGCAAGCGTCGTGGATTTGCCCGATCCGGTCGTCCCCGTGACGAGAACCAGGCCGCGCTGCTCTTCGCAAATCGTTTCGATGACGCGCGGGAGGTTGAGCTCTTCAATCGTGCGAATCTTGGTGGGGATGACGCGGAGCACCATGCCCACGTTGCCGCGCTGCTGAAATACGTTCACGCGGAAGCGGCCCAGGCCGGCGACGCCGTAGGCCATGTCCAGCTCGGCGGTTTCCTTGAATTTCTGCTTCTGGCGGTTCGTCATCATGCTGAACGCCATGGAGAGCATTTCTTCCGGAGTGACGCGCGGAACGTCGGTCTGCGGCGCGAGCGCGCCGTCAATACGCAGACAGGGATGGTTTCCAACCTTCAGGTGGAGGTCGGACGCCTTGGTTTCAACAGCGCGGCGCAGCAGATCGTCAATGCTGAGAGCCATGGGTTTCGCCTGTCTCCGTGAAGAGGAACGCTTCCTCGAACGTAGCATTGGGGAATAACACGGGCAAGCGCGCTTCAGCAGCGTGGTGCCGCATAGTAACGGGTGAGCGTCCGCAAGGCGCGGCGAACGGGGTAGGTGAGACGCCGCGAATGGTTATCCGGTTGGTCTGGATCGTCGTCGCGCCAGCGGAGCAAGCGATGTCCGTTAGCCTTGGGATGGAGCGAGCGAACTCCGTTACCCGTTGAACGGTACCGGAGTCATTGAGTGGGCCAGGAGCCGGGTTTGTAGGGCACGGTTTCAACCGTGCCATAAGCGCAGGAGACCGAACCGGCTTTAGCCGATGGCGGTTCGCGCGTGATCACGGCGACCCATCCAGGCCTGCGGCTAAAGCCTTCGTGATGCGAGCGATGGACGGCACGGTTGAAACCGTGCCCTACAAGATTTTTTTGTTTGCGCATTTTCCTGGTTTGGCAAGAACCTCCCCGCTCAGCCAAGTTCGGCGAGGGCGGCTTCCATTTCGGATCGGGCGTGATCGTCGCCCGTGCGGAGGGCAGTGGCGATCCCGGTATTCAGTGTGGCGCGGGCGTCGTCGGCCCTGCCGGACTTGGCCAGGAACTGGCCGTACTGAAAATATCCGGCGACGTAATCGGGATGCGTGGCCAGGAGCGACTTGAACTGCTCATCGGCGGCCGGGGCGTCGTCCGAATTGGCGCACTCCATCGCTAGACCGTAGCGAGCAAACGCGTCATTCGGTTTCGCAGCAACGAACTCTTCAAGCATCTGGCGGCGGGTCTTCTTCTGTGGTTGGGTCATGGGCGAGCGCATAGTATATTCACACCGGCGCGTAACGCCAAATCTCTGTGGCACTCTGTTTCCTCTGCGTTGAAGATTTTTGGTGTGTAGAAACAGCGCAAGAGTCCAATGCGCCCCACCACGGAGGGTACAGAGAACGCGGAGAAAACCTGGAGAAGAGCGAGGAACTGGTTCGCAAATGAGTCGCGCTTCCAAGAAAAGCGGGCCGAAGACGGCGACTGAATTGCCGGGGCGGTCGGTCAGCGCATCGCTTACCGAAATGACCGAGCTGGTCCTGCCGCAGGATTCGAACCTGCTGGGAAATATCTTGGGCGGGCGCGTGATGCACTTGATCGACGTTGCAGGGGCAATCGCGGCGCACCGGCACTGCCACCGGCAGGTGGTGACGGCCTCCGTGGATCATCTGGATTTCCTGAATCCGGTCCGCGTCGGCGATCTGATCATCCTCGAAGCGCACGTCAACCGCGCCTTCCACACGTCGATGGAAGTGGGCGTCGAAGTCTATTCCGAGGATTCCGCCGCGGGTGTCCGCAAGCACACCACCTCGGCGCTTCTCACATATGTAGCCCTCGACGAAGCCCGCAAGCCGGTCGCGGTTCCGCCTCTAATCGTGGAGACCAGCGAGGAGCGGAGGCGCTTTCAGGAAGCAGGCCAGCGGCGGAAGGTGAGAGTAGAAGCGAAGAAGACGTGACCCGGGGAAAAGCCGTGACCCGTGGCCCGCGATTCGAGATCGTGCGTTGTGAGTTGTGACTCGTAGTTCCTAACTGCGAGTGGTCGTAGTTTTCTCTGCGGTTTTCTCTGTGACCCTCTGTGTCCTCTGTGGTGAACGCCTTTCGCCCTCGCAACAGAAACATAACGCATCAGACAGCAACTACTATCGAACGAAGTTCGCGAGTCACGAATTACAAGTCACGGGCCACGGAACACGGGCCACGAGTCACTGCTCTAGTTCACTTGCGCCATCCACGCGATCGCCGACGTCGGCTGTAGGCTGCCCCCGGCAGGCTCTTCCGTCACGGCGAGTGCCGCAATTTCGTTTTGCGGCATGTTGACCGGCGCGACGAGCGCGATTTGTCCCATCGGATCCGGGCGGAAGATCGCCACGCTCATCGGCTTGCCCGATTTCGGCACGAACCACAGTTGCAGCGTCCGCGCTGAGGGCATGGACGGCATCTGATCCGCCGTGATGGCCACGCCCATGTGCGGATGCAAGTAGGCATGCACCATCGGCATGTTCTTGTCGACCGGCATCAGCTTGAGCGGCTTGGAATCCGGCGACATCATCACCGAATTGACCATGCGCTCCATCTCAATCTGATTTTGCAGCGCCTGGTTCTGTGCGATCGCCAGCTTCATTTCCTTCCGCAATTCCGCGAGTCGGTCGTACTGATTGTTCATGCGGTGCATCGCGTACCCGGTGATGAGCGCAAGCGCCGCCGCGGCGGCCCACGCCCATACCGGAAACAGGGGCGAAGTTCGCGACGATTTTGGTTTTTCAAACGAGGCCACGGGACGCGCATTTTCTGCGCTCGCCTTGACCGCGTCGATGAGCTTCCCGCGCAACGCCCCGGGCGGCTGCGCTTCGGGCGCGACGAGAGCCAGCTGAGACACGACCCACCTTGCGTGCGCCACGCCGGGAACACACTTGTCGCACGCGCGAGCGAGGTGCGCCTCCAACTCGGTGCGCTCCGCGCCCTCCAGCACGCCCAGGGCATACTCTTCGTAAAGCGGATTGAGTTGTTCGCAGGTCATCACGAACTTGCCTCTCCGAGCGATTGCTTCAGCCGCAGCAAGCCGCCGCGAATCCAGCTTTTCACCGTGCCGAGCGCCTCGCCGGTGGCCTGGGCGATCTCGCTGTGTGACATTCCCTCGAAAAACGCCAGCTCGATCGCGCGGCGCTGCGCTTCGGGAAGCGAAGTCATCAGCGCGCGAACTTGCTCGGCGCGGCGCGAGCGGTCGATGTCACCCTCGGGATCGGGATTCACCACGGCGCTGGGAAGAATATCGGAATCCGAGTCCTCGCGGCGGCGCTGCTTCTCGCGCTTCAGGCGCAGAAAATCGAGCGCGCGGTTGCGGGCCATGGTGAAGAGCCAGGGTTCGAGAGGGCCGCGCGAGATTTGGAAGCGGTCCGCGCTGCGCCAGAGCTGGAGAAAAACGTCCTGCACAATTTCCTCGGCCGAGGCCGGCTGCTGCGCGATGCGCAGGACCAGGGAATACACCGGCCGGCCGTAGCGGTCGTACAGAGCCTCGAGCGCGCCGGAATCGCGTTGCAGGATGCGTTCCATCAGGGCAGCGTCCGTCGGCTGTTTGCCCTCGGGCCAGGGTTGGACGACTGCAAGCAGCAAAAGTGCGTTCCTTTTCCGTTCCTCTCACTGAATACGGAGAAACGGTGCAAATGGATGAGCCCTGCGCGAAACACGAAAACAGGCCGCTAGTCTACTACGACGACCGCGGCGCCGGCATCCCGCCGGCTGTTTTTCCCCCGTACGTTCGCAAGATCGCCGGCGTTACGCGTGCGCAACAGCTCCGACGCCCGCGACCCCGATCGACGCAAGATACACGCGCGCCGCTTCGGCAGTGCGGAACGCCTGCTCAACGCAGGCGCCGATGGACGGCCCGGACAAATAATTTCCAGCAAGAAACAATCCCGGAATGGCGGCGATTTGCGCCTCGAGCGACTTCACGATTTCGGTGTGGCCCAGATTGTATTGCGGTATAGCCCGCACGTAACGGTGCACATGGGCCGCAACGGGGCTCCCCGTAATTCCGAGGACGCTCGCGACCTCCGAGCCAACGATTTCCACGATTTTTTCGTCGCTCAAGTCGCACATTTTGGGATCGGTGGCTCCGCCGGCAAAGCTTGTGAAGCAAACCATTCCCTCCGGCGCGCGCCCAGCAAAGAGGGAAGAACTAAACACGGTGCCGAGAACACGCAAGCCCTCCGAGCGCGGCACGAGAAAGCCAAAACCATCTGCGGAGCCTTTCAGCTGTTCGCGGCGATAGCACGCCGACACCACTGCCACCGGCGCGTATTCGATTCGCGAGAGAAGTGGCGCGAATTGACCGGAGATGCCGGACAATATCCGTGAAGCGACATCGGTTGGCGCGGCGACAATTACGGTGCGGGCCGGGACCATCTCGCGATGATTGTGCCGCTCGATTTCGACTGCAAACCACGGTTTTCCATTGGCCTTGCCGTGGGTCAGCGCGGTCACGCTGGTCTCGAGCAAAAGCGAATCGCCCAGCCGCCCTGCGATGGCCCGTGGAAGGGTTTGCATCCCCTCGGGGAAAGAGCACAGCCCGGCGCGCGGCGCGCCTTTTGCCGGACGCGATTTCATCGCGCCGCGAAGCACGCTTCCGTATTTCGCCTCGAATTCATGAAGCTTCGGAAACGCGGCGCGCAGACTCAGCCGCTCCGGGTCTCCCGCGTAAACGCCGGAGACAAACGGCGCGACGAGCCGCTCGAGCAGTTCGTCTCCAAATTTTCGACGAACAAAAGCCGCTATGGACTCGTCGTCCGCGGGCGGCCGCGACGTGCGAAACATTTCGGTGAAGAGCCGCCTCTTCGTCGCCGCCGAAAACAGCGGCGTCGTCAACAGCGAAGGCGGAGCAAGCGGCGCCTGCACCAGCTTGCCTCGCAAGAGAATGTAACGAGGCGCGCGCGGATTGGCATGTACGAGCTGATCCCTGAGTCCAAGCGATTCAATCAGTTTGAGCAACGGCTCGGTCGAAAGAAAACTCTGCGGGCCAAGCTCGAAGCGAAATCCGTCAGCCTCTTCCGTGGCGATCATTCCGCCGGGGCGCGTTCCCGCTTCCAGCACGCGCACGGGAATCCCCGCCTGCTGCAAGTGATACGCGGACGCGAGGCCGGAAATTCCGCCTCCCACCACGACTAAGGGATATTCAGTTTGCGCCGGAGTGGACACGAAGCCTCAATCGCCTCAATCGATGGATCAGAGCGTTTTCGAGAAGAGCGGGCGGCTGTCGAGTTTCTGTTTCTCGAGATACGGATCGAAGATCATGGCGATATTTCGAATGAAGATGCGCCCGAGCAGGGTGGTGCGCAAAACGCTGCCGCTGACCTCGAGCAGCCCATCCGCGATGAAAGGCGCGAGGCGCTCCATTTCGGGAGCGAATGTGCGGTCGAAGTTGATGCCGAACTCCTGCTCGATTTCATCCTTGTGCAGGACCCCGTGGCACAGGATCCGGTTGATGACGACGCGGCGGAGCAGGTCTTCTTCGGTGAGCCGGTATCCGCGCATGGTGGCGAGGCCTCGGCGCTCGATGCGCTCGCGATAGGGAGCGACGTCGCGATCGTTCTGCGCGTAGCACGCGCCGACGCTGCTGATCGCGCTCACGCCCATTCCGTAAAGATCGGCGCCGGCCTTCGTGGTGTAGCCCTGAAAATTGCGGTGCAACGTGCGCTCGCGCTGCGCGACGGCCAGCTCGTCGGTGGGCCGCGCGAAATGGTCCATGCCGATATATTGATAGCCCGCGCCAAGAAAAGTCTCGAGCCCCGCGCGGAAGATGCGGAATTTTTCCATGCCCTCGGGAAGGCGCGTGGCGAGCGCTCCCTGCTGTTTGCGCAGCCACGGCACGTGCGCGTAGCTGAACATCGCGACGCGGTCCGGAGAAATCGCCACCACTTGCTCGACGGTATGAGCGAAACGCTCGGCTGTCTGCAGAGGCAGGCCGTAGATCAAATCGACGTTGATGCTGTCAAAGCCGAGATCGCGCGCCGTCTCGATCAACCCACGCGTCAATTCGAGCGGCTGGATGCGGTGAATCGCTTCCTGCACCTCGGGATGAAAATCCTGAATGCCCATGCTCAGGCGATTGAAGCCGAGGCGACGGAGAGTTTGGAGGTGAGCTTCAGTGGTAACGCGCGGATCGATTTCGATTCCGATTTCGGCGTCCGGTGCAAACGTGAAGCGATCGGCGGTGAAGCGGAACAGGCCTTCCATTTGTTCCGGCGTCAGATACGTCGGCGTGCCGCCGCCCCAGTGAAATTGCACCACGCCGCGCTCGCGAGAGACGGACTTGCTCACGCGATCGATTTCGCGTTCGAGAATTTCGATGTACGGCGGCGCGACGCCGTGATCCTTGGTGATAACCACGTTGCACGCGCAGAACAGGCACAGGCTTTCGCAGAAAGGCAGATGCATGTAGAGCGAAATGGGAGTCCGCGCCGCGTTCGCGGTCCCGTAGAATTCTTCGAGGTCTTCCGGGCCGAAATTATCCTGCCAGACCGGCGCCGTGGGATAGCTCGTGTAGCGCGGTCCGGGCTGGTTGTATTTCTCGAGAAACGCCTCGGAAATCTCGAAGCGTTCCCGGTTCAGCTGAAGATGTAGGCTCGATTCGCTCATAGCAAAAAGTCTTTCGGGCGGTGGCTCGGTGGCGATCCCGCCGCCGGCGACACCCTAACGCGCTTCTTCCACGCGCACCTTGTCGATGACAGTGGCTGACTGGCCTGCCAGCACAAACGCGCGCGCATTTTCCACCGGCGTCTGCTGCAAAATTCCGTGCCCCAAATTCAAGATGTGGCCCGCGCCGCCGGTGCTCTCGACCGCCTCCCGCGCCGCGCGACGCACGCCTTCCGTCGGCCCAAGCAGCACGCAAGGGTCCACGTTGCCTTGCAGCGCGATACGCGGTCCCACTAATTCACGAACCGCGGCAAGGTCCATGCGCCAATCCACACTCAAGACGTTCGCGCCCGACTTGGCGGCAGCGGCGAGCAGGTGGCTCGACGCCTTCGTGTACAGGATCACCGGCGTATCGCCCGCGCCGATCTCGTCGATCAAGATCTGCGTAGCGGGCAGCGCAAACTCCCGGTATTGCTCGAGTGTAAGCTCGCCGACCCACGTGTCAAAAAGCTGGACGGCTGCTGCACCCGCCGCGATTTGCGCGCGGAGATAACCGGCGGTCGCCCGCGCAATCCGTTCGAGCAACTCGCGAAAAAGTTCCGGCTCGGAATAGAGCAAAGTCTTAGCCGCAGGGAAGCCGTCCTTCCCATGGCCCTCGACCATATAGCAAGCCAGCGTCCAAGGCGCGGCGGCAAAACCAAGCACCGGCACAGTGGGCCCCAGCTCACGGACAAGGCCGCGGATTGCCTGCATCAGGAAACCGGTTTCCCTCTCGGGATCGAACGCCGAAAGCTTTCGAATTTCCGCCGCCGTTCGAAGCGGAGACTCGATCAGGGGTCCCTTATCCGAAAGTTCGAACGGCAAACCCATAGCCCCGGCGGGAATCAGGATGTCCGAGAAGACGATGACCGCATCCACGCCCAGGATGCGGCGGGGCTGTAGGGAAACCTCGATGGCCAGTTCGGGCGTCTTGCAGACCTCCAGAAAGTTGTGCTTTTCGCGAATGGCCCGGTATTCAGGGAGATAGCGCCCGGCCTGGCGCATGATCCACACCGGTACACGCTCGACTGGCTCGCACCGGCAGGCGCGCAGGAAGAGGGCTTTCTCGTTCACGGGTTCGGAAAACTTAGTCATCGCGGTTCAGCTGCCCATTCATCATAACAAAACAGGGAGGGGGCTGCATGGTCGCTTCGGAGCGGATGGTGCCCTTTTCGCGCCTTCTGCCGGAGGGGTTGGTGTGGTGTGATTCGAACTGGAATGAGCTACACAAGACCCAAGCTACGTCGGCGCACGGAAGAAGCGCCTTAGAACTTCAGCATCGAACTGCGCGTTACCGTCACGTTGCTGGTAACGCCCGCCGGCCCGCCCTTGTAGAGGTGCCAGGCCGCGTATTGCTCTTCGTAGGTACTCTCCGATGACAGGCAATCGATCGGGATGATCACTTTGTAGCCGCGCTGTGCCGCGCCGCCCCCGGTGCCAATGCCAACTCCTTGAAACGACGTGCCGCAGACGATGACCGTCTTGATGCCGCGGGCCTTGAGCTTCTCCTCGAGATTCGAGCCGATAAATTTATCGGGACCGTTTTGGCGGACCCATTCGCCGTCATGTGCCGTAGTTCCCGGGTCGATCTGGTCCGCAGGGGTGGCCTTGCCGTCGCTCCCGACGAAGCTATACCACACCAGGGCTCCGGCCGCGCGTGCCGCGTCGTGAAGCTTCTTGACGTTGGGAACCGATGCCACGCAGCGCGGGCGGGCGCCGCAATTTACCTTCATCATGTCCAGAACGAGCAGGGCCGTTGTGGAACCGTCCACCGTTACCGGCTTTAGCTCGGGCTGCGGCGGAGGTTTTACGGCGGACCAATCGTCAAGAATGTCAGCGGCCCAAGACGAAGCGGCAAACGTGATCACCACTGCCGCAGTTGCTGTGGCTGCAAAGCGCAATAGGGTTCGCGTCGTTAGCATTGTGCTCTCCTTGAATTTTTCCTGCCTAGTCCATCTCGCAGCGAATCCGCTTCTCGGCAATCTTCTCTTAGATACTGATTCAGGCTGCGCCTCGTTCGCGTCTCCCGCCGCCCATCACTGGGCTGAACAGGAAATCGTGAAACTCGCCCGACAAGCCGTTCAGCCGCAACAAAGTGGCAATCTGGGCCCAGTGGCGGATTTCGTGCAGGACAACATGTACGACAATCTTTCTGGGTGTCACTGTCAGAACGTGTTTCCCCAGGTTGTGATCCTGCGGGACATCCCACTCCCCGGCCGGAAACGTTTCGAGAAATTCCTTCAGTTCCTTCCGGCTCTGTTCGCCGAATTGGAAGAGCGCTTCGATGTTGTCGTTCGGGATGGAGGCGGTATCGGTCAATGGCCGGCCCGACAGTCTGTCGATATAACGCTTTTCGGCGGAAAACATGTGTCTGACCAAATCGCCCACGGTTGTGAAGCGGCCATCGCCATGTGGTCCGGCGCCGATCTTCAAAACTTCGTCCCCGTGCTGTCGCAGCCAGTCATGCCACTTCAGGCGCTCCCAAGCGGTGTAATCGATGAGATCATCCAGGGCCAGGTTCATGGGCATATGTGGCCTACCTCACTGTTGTTGAGGCTCAATTCGAGACTGCGCTGGCAAACTCGATCAGCCGATTTGAACTCCACCGCGCGCATGGTACGCCCCTCTTGTCGTCGACACAACGAATTTGCAATCAGGGAAGGCTCCTCGACTGTTTGCTGACCGGAAGCTGGCCTCGAACTGCCCCCGCACAGGACATCGGACAGGTTCCCGGCAGCCAAGAATATTGGAAACTAGTCCGGCACCGGCCGCGGCGTATTCATGCTTTCGCGCTTGGGATTTGGCTATAATGATTGGGAAATAGGCGTCCGATGCGGGTTTACCAGCCCTCCCGTCGATGCCTCTATACCATGACAAGCCCGTACGTACTTGCGACCCTGCTATTTTACGCCGCGAGCCTGGCGCTCTACATCTGGAATCTGCGCGAGCCTTCGCGGGCGATCGGGATCGGCGCGACCTCGTTACTGGTGGTGGGCCTGGTTCTGCATTACCTCGCGCTGCTGGCGCGGTCGCGGATGATCCATGCCGTCCCGTACGATGATGTTTTCGGTTCGCTTTCGCTTTTTGCATGGATGCTTGCGTTTACTTATCTTTGCCTGGAGGCGATTCACCGCCGGCGAGCGGTGGGACCCTTTGTCTTGCCGATTGTGCTCGGCGTGTTCTTGCTCGCTCACTTGCCCGAGGCGCGGCCCGTGAAGGCGCCGCCTGCGCAGGGTCCGCTCTTCGCGTTTCACGTTACGTTGAATATCCTGGCGTACTCGGCGTTCGCGATTTCGTTTGTCCTGAGCATCATTTTCCTCGTGCAGAATCGCCGACTGCGGGATCACAAGCTCGGCGCGGTAGGATGGCGGTTTCCCGCGCTGGACGTCCTCGAGCGCATGACGCGCAGCAGCGTGCTGATCGGTTGCGCTTCGCTCCTCGTAGGGATGACCGCCGGGCTGATCTGGGCTCATCGGCTGGAGGGCCAGTACTGGAATGGCGATCCGAAAGTGATCGTGACCGTCATTATTCTGGCGGCCTATCTCGGCTATACGCTCTTGTCGCAGACGGCAGCGTGGCGCGGGGCGCGCGCGTCCGCACTGTGCATTTTTAATTTCATGTTCGTGATTTTCAGTTACAGCATCGTTAACCGGTACCTATCCCATTTTCACCGGTATTTCTAGGAGCGCGCGCGAAGAGTGCTGCCCGGTACTTGGCCGGGCGACTTGCAAATGGAAATCGTTCTCATCGGACTGAACCATCGCACGGCTTCGGTCGGGCTGCGCGAGCGCGTTGCTTTCACGCCCGAGCAGGCACGCGAAGCCGCGGGCCAGCTGCGTGCGCGCGGCATCCTCGAAGAATCGCTCGTCCTGTCCACGTGCAATCGCAGCGAGTTGTACGGCGTCCCCCGCGAAGATGCGACGGATAGCGCCGGCGCGGTGGAATTGTTCGTCGCTTCCTTCCATCAGCTCTCTCATGACGAATTGGACGGCTCGCTCTATCGCCATCGTGACAGCCATGCCGTGCGGCACCTGTTCCGCGTCGCGGCGGGCCTCGATTCCATGCTGCTGGGCGAAGCGGAAATTCTGGGCCAGGTGCGCGACGCCTATCAAATCGCGCTCGACCGCGGCGAAACTGGTCCCGTCCTCAATCGCATGTTCCAGGCGGCGCTCGAAGTCGGCAAGCGCGTGCGCAACGAGACGGAGCTTGGCTCGCGGCCGGTTTCGGTGGCGTTTTCCGGCGTGAAGCTTGCCGAGCGGATTTTCGGCAAGCTGAACAATCACCGCGCGCTGATCGTCGGCGCCGGCGCGACGAGCGAGCAGGTAGTGCGGCATTTGTGCGATCGCGGCATCAAGCACCTGCGCGTGATCAACCGCACACCCGAGCATGCCGTGGACCTCGCGGCGCAGTTCGGCGGGGAAGTGGTGCCATGGGAAAATCTCGCGGCGGCCCTCGAGTGGCCGGACCTCATCGTCACTTCGGTTTCATCGACCGAGCCGATTCTGACCCGCGCGATCGTCAATCGAGCCATGACGGCACGGGGCAATCGAGCGCTGCTGTTTATCGATCTTGGCGTTCCGCGCAACGTGGCGCCGGAAGTCGGCGGCGCCTACAACACGTATCTCTACAACATCGATGACCTCACCGAAATCGTCGAGCAGAACAAAAAGGCTCGGGTGGCGGAGATTCCTCGCGCCGAGGGAATCATCGACGAACACGTCGACAAATTTCTGCACTGGCAAGCCGGGGTCGCCGCGGGCGCGGTGCTCGGCGACCTGCGCAAGAAATTGACGGCCGAGCGAGAGGCATTCGTCGAGGAGCGGCTCGCGTCGATGTCGCATCTTTCGGAAGCGGATCGCGCGCAGTTCGCGGCGATGCTGCAAGAACTTCTCGACCGCGTCGTTATGAGTCCCGCCGAACGCATGCGCGGCATTCCCGAGCTGCGCCGGAAATTGCAAAACTACGAAGCCCTTCGCGACATGTTTCGTCTCGACCGGGAGAAGCCTTGAAGGCGCTGCGAATCGGGACGCGCGGCAGCGCGCTGGCATTGTGGCAGGCGCGCAGCATTGCGGCCGCGCTGCGCGATTTGACGGGCGCCGACCCGGAACTCGTCATCGTCAAAACCTCCGGGGACAAATTCCAGCAAGCGAGCTTCAGCGAAATCGGGGGCAAGGGCGTTTTCATCAAGGAACTCGAAGACGCTTTGCTCGAAGAGCGCATCGACCTGGCCGTGCACAGCATGAAGGACGTGCCCACGGAATTGCCGAGCGGCCTGACGATCGCCGCGATCGGCAAGAGAGAAGACGTCCGCGATGCGCTGCTTTCCTCGAACGGCGCGACGCTGGCAACCCTGCCGCAGGGTGCACGCGTCGGCACGAGCAGCCTTCGCCGGCAGTCGCAATTGCTTTACGCGCGGCGCGATTTGCGCATGGCCGAGCTGCGCGGCAACGTGGACACGCGCATCTCAAAATTGAAGCGCGGCGATTACGATGCGATTGTGCTGGCGAAGGCCGGTCTCGACCGGCTGCGCCTGAGCGAAAATATCACTGAGGTGCTGCCGCAGGAAGTAAGCTTGCCCGCGGCGGGGCAGGGCGCGATCGGGATCGAAGCGCGCGCGGGAGACGCCGATACGCTGCGCGTCTTGGCAAAGCTGGAAGATACGAATACTCGGTCTGCGGTGAACGCGGAACGCGCCGCGCTTGCGGGCCTCGGTGGCGGGTGCCAGGTGCCGATCGGCTCGTGGGCGCGCGTTGATGCTGGAAAGCTCTTGCTGGATGTTGCGGTTCTTTCTCCCGACGGCGCGCAACGGCTTTGGGAAAAGGATTCGGGGATGCCCTCGGAAGCGGAGGCAATCGGCCAACGCCTAGCGCGAAAATTACGCGAGAGCGGCGCGGTCGCTTTGCTCGAGCGCGAAAGCCGGGGTACGCGTGCATGACGGCGGCGCGCGCTCTCGAAGGCAAGCGCATCGTGGTCACGCGCACGGCCGAGCAGGCGCGCGACCTCGTGGCGCGGCTGGAAAGCATGGGCGCGATCGTGCTGCTGTTTCCGGCAGTCAGTTTTTCGGAGCCTGCCAACACCGCGGAGCTCGATCGGGCGATTCGATCGCTCGCTGAATTCGATTGGGTCCTCTTCACCAGCGCCAATGCGGCGCGCTTTTTCGCCGCCCGTTGCCGTAAGCTGGGAATCGAGCCCAGCCGTCGCGGGAACTGCCGATGCGCCGCGGTCGGTCCGGCTACCGCGACCGCTGCGGCAGCGGAGGGATTTTTGGTCGATCATGTGGCGCAGGAATTCACGGGGGCGGCGCTCGCGCACGAACTTTCGTCAGCGCTCGCCGGCAAGAAAATTCTTCTGCCGCGGAGCGAGCGGGCGCGGCGTGACCTTCCCGAGGCGCTGAGCGCGGCGGGCGCGGAAGTTGTCGAGGTCGTCGCGTATCACACGGGAGGCGTGGGCCCGGTCGATCCCGAAGTGATGCGCGCGGTGCGCAACGCGGATGTGGACATGATTTCGTTTTTCAGTCCCTCTGCGGTTGAGAATCTGCGCGCGGATCTTGGCGAGGCGCAGTTCGCCCGCTTGGGGACGCATGTGGCTGTGGCGGTGGTCGGCCCGGTCACTGCGGCAGCATTGCAAAGCGCCGGTTTGCCCGTTGCGATTGAGGCACCGCTGGCGACAGCGGAATCCATGGCCACGGCGATTGCGAAGTATTTTTCGGTGAACACAAGTTCAACAGCGAGGAGCGTATGAGTTTTCCGGTAACCAGGCCGCGGCGGCTGAGGCGGAATGAAGCGATTCGTTCGCTCGCGCGCGAGACGCGCCTTTCGGCGCATGGCTTCATCTATCCGATGTTCGTCTGCCCGGGGAAGAATGTCCGCAATCCGATTGGGTCCATGCCCGGCGTCGCCCAGCAGTCCGTGGACACATTTCTCGAGGAATGCCGCGAAGTCGAGCAGCTCGGCATTCCCGGAATTATTCTGTTCGGCATTCCGGAAAAGAAGGACGCACTTGGCACCGAAGCCTATGCGGCGGACGGCGTCGTGCAGCGCGCAATCGAAGCTGTGCGCCGGGCCAATCTGAACTTGCTGGTGATGACGGATGTGTGTCTCTGCGAGTACACCGATCACGGACATTGCGGCATCGTCGAGAACGGCGACGTGAAGAACGACCCGACGCTGGAATTGCTCGCAAAAGAATCGCTCTCGCACGCACGCGCCGGCGCCGACATCATCGCGCCTTCGGACATGATGGACGGGCGCGTGGGCGCGATCCGCAAGGCGCTGGACGGCGCGGGCTTTCAGGACGTCTCCATCATGAGCTACGCGGCGAAGTACTGCTCCGGGTTCTACGGCCCGTTCCGCGAGGCGGCCGAGTCTGCCCCGCAATTCGGCGATCGCCGTGGCTATCAGATGGATCCTGCCAACGCGCGCGAAGCCCTGCGCGAAGTCGAGTTGGACTTGGCCGAAGGCGCGGACATGGTGATGGTGAAGCCGGCGCTCGCCTACCTCGATATCATTCAGCGAGTGCGGGAAGCCTTCAGTGTGCCGGTCGGCGCGTACAACGTCAGCGGCGAATTCGCAATGGTGAAAGCCGCCGCGGCAAACGGCTGGATTGACGAAAAGCGAATCGCGCTCGAAATTCTAACGGCAATTCATCGTGCAGGCGCAAGCATCGTGCTGACATACCACGCCAAGGACGCGGCCAAATGGCTGAAGAATTGTTAGGTGGCACAGCCACTCTTGGCTGTGTGCTTCTGTAGGCCGCAGGTACGTTGTGAATTCAAATTCGATTGCAGAACCCGCACAGCCAAGAGTGGCTGTGCTACACAAAGCATGAGCTCACCCAAATTCGTTCCAATGCAACGTCCCCGTTCTCAGGAAATCTTTCGCCGCGCCACCGACGTGCTTGTCGGCGGCGTAAACAGTCCCGTCCGCGCATTTCGCGCAGTGGGCGGCGAGCCGATCGTCGTCGACCACGCCGCCGGTGCGCGCCTCTGGGACGCCGACGGCAACGAATACATCGATTACGTCTGCTCGTGGGGCGCTCTGATTCTGGGCCACGCGCACCCCAAAGTTGTCCAGGCAGTCACGGACCAGGCCCGCCGAGGCACGAGCTACGGCATGCCGACCGAGCTTGAGGTCGACCTCGCGTCGCGCATCCGCAAGGCTCTCCCATCGTGCGAAAAAGTTCGCTTCGTCAGCTCCGGCACCGAAGCAACGATGAGCGCCGTGCGCCTCGCGCGCGCCGCGACCAATCGCGACCTCATCATCAAATTTGACGGCTGCTACCACGGCCACTCGGACAGTTTTCTTTCCGAGGCGGGCTCGGGCCTCGCGACGCTGGGAATCGCGGCCTGCCCCGGAGTGCCGCAGGCGCTCGCCGAGCTGACCCTCAACGCTCCCTACAACGATGCCAGCGCGGTTGAGAAACTCTTCGCGCAGCATCGCGACAAGATTGCCGCGGTGATCGTCGAGCCGGTAGCGGCCAACATGGGCGTCGTCCTGCCCAAGCCCGGATTTCTGCAGGCATTGCGTGAACTGACGTCACGAAACGGCGCTCTACTAGTCTTCGATGAAGTCATCACCGGCTTCCGCGTTTGTTACGGAGGCGCGCAGACGCTGTTTGGCATCACTCCCGATTTGACGACGCTCGGCAAAATTATCGGCGGGGGACTCCCGGTCGCGGCGTACGGCGGGCGCCGCGACTTGATGGACCGCGTCGCGCCGCTCGGGCCTGTCTACCAGGCGGGAACGCTCTCCGGAAATCCGCTGGCCATGAGCGCGGGCATCGCGTCGCTCGATTTGCTTGCCGCGCCTGGGTTCTACGAATCACTCGAAGCGCGGTCGAAGCGTCTGGGAGACGGAATTGTGACTGCGCTCGGAGAAACCGGCGCGGCGGCGACGGCGGCGCGCGTGGGCTCGCTCCTGACCCTGTTTTTCTCGCGCGAGCCAATCACGGATTATGCCGCTGCCAAGAAATGCGATGCGAAGCGCTTCGCGGTGTTCTTTCACGCCATGCTCGATCGCGGCATTTTTCTCGCGCCGTCTCAGTTTGAAGCGGCATTCGTCTCGGCAGCGCACACGGATGCGGACGTTGACCGCACGCTTGTCGCCGTGAACGAAAGCCTGGGGTAAGTTCGGGTTTCTCCGTGATCTCTGTGCCCTCTGTGGTGAAGAAGCTCCTCGACGATACGAAAGAAAACCTTAGAGAGCACAGAGGCCACAGAGAAAGACGTAAAGCCACACGAAGGAGGACACGTTCATGCCGGATGAATTGAGCGAACTGCAGGAAAACGCCGAACACGGCCGTGAAAATCCTTCTCTCGCCCCCACTTCCGTGACGATGGCGATTCTTGCGGTGTGCGTGGCCGTCGTGTCCCTGATGGGCCACCGTTCGCACACGGAAGAGCTGCTCATGCAAAATCGCGCCACGGATCAGTGGGCGTACTACCAAGCGAAAAATATTCGCCGCCACAACTACGAGATGAGCCTCGACCTGCTCGCGCTCATCGAATTCAAGGACAAGACGCAAGCCGACAAAGTCCGCGAAAAATACCAGAAAGAAGCGGATCGCTACACGAAAGAGCAAGCCGAAATCGAGGAGCAAGCCAAGGACCTGGAAGCCGAATCGGCGCGCGCCCAGCGCAAGGCAGACCGATACGACCTCGGCGAAGTGTTTCTGGAGATCGCGCTGGTGATCACCTCGCTCGCTCTTCTCACGAAGAATCGGTTCTACTGGCTGCTGGGGCTTCTCGGCGGTGTCGCGGGGCTCGGGATCGCCGTGAGTGGGCACCTCCTTCACTAGCCCGGCAGCGAGGCCGGCTGGCGAGTCGTTCGGAACGCACGCGCAGATTACAACGGCCGACGACCCGCTTCTCTTGACGGAGAACGCCGGGTACTGTATATTCTTTTTCGCCATGAACTTCTCTGCGCGGCATCACGGTCATCATCACCATTACGGCGCAAGACCGTGCCCGCGGAGGCTTGAGTAGCGCAACGAAATTCGCACTCATCGGCCCGCTGGCGCGGATAGCGCCAGCGGGTTTTTTATTTGTGCGGACCTCGGAAAGGGCAGGCGCGGCGGTTGTGGGAGGAGAGATGGAGCTGGATTTCAAGAAGCTGGACGGCCTCATCCCCGCGGTGATTCAGGACGCGGGCACGGGCGAGGTTCTGATGCTCGGCTTTATGAATGCCGAAGCCTACGCCGCGACGCGGGCGAGCGGGGAAGTGACGTTCTTCAGCCGGTCGCGCAACAAGCTGTGGCGCAAGGGCGAACAAAGCGGCCACGTCCTCCGCGTGCGCGATATTCGCGTGGACTGCGACGTCGACGCGCTGCTGATTCGCGTCGATGCGCTCGGCCCCGGCGTTTGCCACGAAGGCTACCGCTCGTGCTTCTTCCGCGAGCTTTCGCCGTCCGGAGAATCCAAAGTGATGGCCGAACGCACGTTTGACCCGAACGCGGTCTACGGAAAGGAATCGCAGCGATGAGCGTGCTTCGCCTCGGAATTCCCAAGGGCAGCCTGCAGGACGCGACGATCCAGCTTTTCGGCAAGGCCGGGTGGCGCATCTCCGTCAACTCGCGCAGCTACTTTCCCGGCATCGACGATCAGGAAATCAGCTGCATGCTGGTGCGCGCGCAGGAAATGGCGCGGTACGTGGAGACGGGCGCACTCGATGCCGGAATCACGGGCCGCGACTGGGTATTCGAGACGGGCTCGAAAGTGACGGAGATCGGCGAGTTGCTGTACTCGAAGCAAAGCCTTTCGCCGGTGCGCTGGGTACTCGCGGTGCCGGAGGATGGGCCGATCAAGTCGGTGAAGGATCTTCAGGGGAAGGTAATCGCCACGGAAGTCGTGAATCTCACCAAACAATATCTCGCGCGCAATCACGTGGACGCTCGCGTGGAATTTTCCTGGGGCGCGACCGAAGTGAAAGTGCCGCAGCTCGCCGATGCCATCGTCGAAGTAACCGAAACGGGGTCGTCGCTGCGCGCGAATCATTTGCGAATTGTCGAAACGATCCTCGAATCGCGTACGGTGTTCATCGCGAATCAGGCGGTTGCCGCAGACCCATGGAAATGCGAGAAGATTTCCAATATTTTCCTGCTGCTCTCCGGGGCGATCGCGGCGTACACCAAAGTTGGGATCATGTTGAATGTGCGCAAGGAGAATCTGAGCGCAGTGCTCGCCACGCTGCCAGCCCTGAAGAATCCTACAGTTTCGACGCTCAGCGATCCCGAGTGGATAGCGGTGAATACGATCATAGACGAAGACGTGGTGCGCACGATTATTCCGCGCCTCAAGGCCGCGGGCGCGCAAGGGATCGTGGAATATCCGCTGAACAAGATTGTGCTTTGAGTGAAGGAATAGTCCGAATGCGCGTACAGAAGCTGACAGACGAGTTCGCCGCGAAGTTCCTGGCGCAGCGCCGGTCGCATGACGCTGCCGCTGAGCGCGTCGCCGCGCGGATCCTTGCCGACGTGCGCCGGAACGGCGACGCGGCGCTCTTCCGCTGGTCGCTGCGCCTGGACCGAATGCACATCACGCGGAAGTCGCTATGGATCACCCGCGCGGAAATCCGCGCCGCAAGCCGCAATGTGCCGCGCGAACTCGGGCGCGCGATTGAGCACGCAGCGCGAAACATCCGGCGCGTCGCCGAAGCGCAGCGCCCCCGTTCGTGGACCATCACCGTCGAACCCGGCGTTCGCGTCGGCCAGCGCGTCACGCCGCTCGGAACGATCGGCTGCTACATTCCCGGCGGGCGATTCTCACTCTTTTCCACGATGCTGATGACCGCAATCCCGGCGCAGGTCGCGGGGGTGAAGCGCATCGTGGTCGCCTGTCCGAAGCCGAGCCCTGCGCTGCTCGCGGCCGCCGAATTTCTGGGCGTGACGGAGATTGCGCGGATGGGCGGAGCGCAGGCCATTGGCGCGTTTGCGTTTGGCACACAGTCGATTCCGCGCGTTGACAAAATCTGCGGCCCTGGCAATCGCTACGTCACCGCCGCGAAGCGCATCGTCTCGAATGATTGCGCGATTGACATGCCGGCGGGACCCACGGAAGTGCTGATCCTGGCGACGGGTGGCGAACCCCGTTTCATCGCCGCCGATTTTCTGGCCCAGGCTGAGCACGATCCGGGCGCGGTCGCGCTGCTCGTCACTCCGTCCGCGCGGCTCGCGGACGCAGTTGCCGTGGAAGTCACCAAACAGTTGCAAGATTTTCCGGGAACGAATCCCGCGTGGAAATCGTTGCGGCAAGCGTGCGCCATCCTGGTCGCGCCTTCGCTCGACGCTGCGATTCGATTCGCCAATCGCGTCGCGCCCGAACACCTCAGCATTCCGGCGGCGAACGCCAGCCTGATCCGGAAATTGTCCGAAGCGGGAAGCGTCTTTCTTGGCCCCTGGAGCGCGCAGCCGATCGGCGACTACGCCAGCGGCACGAATCACGTTCTGCCGACCTCCGGCTGGGCGGCCACGCGCGGCGGCTTGAGCGTTTCGGATTTCGTGAAATGTTCAAGCACGCAGGAGATTTCGCGCCAGGGTCTGAAGCGTCTCGCGCCGGTCGTCTCCGCCATGGCGCGCGCCGAGGGGCTGGAGGCGCACGCCCGCGCCGTCGAGGTGCGCGAATGAAGCGATCCACGCGAATCGCGATCCCCGTGCGCAAGGCCGTGCTGGGTCTCGCGCCGTACAACGCCCCCGAAGAGGGCCGCGCGGCAAAGCTTCGCCTCGACTTTAACGAGAACACGGTGGGTTGCTCGCCCGCGGTTCTGCGCGCGCTGTCACGTATCACGGCGGAAGAAATGGCGATCTATCCCGAATATCAGGCGACGACGAAGCGTCTCGCACGCTTCTTCGGAGTGCGTCCCGCGGAAATGCACCTGACGAACGGCATCGACGACGCGCTGCACTTGATCGCGGACACGTTCCTAAACGCCGGCGATTCAGTGTTGGTCATCGAACCGACCTTTGACATGTATCGATTTTTCGCCGAGCTTGCCGGCGCGCGCGCGGTGGCGCTGCGCTACGACGAAGAAATGAGATTTCCGGTGGACGCCGTGATCCGCGCGCTCCGTCAACCGGCCCGGCGCTGCCCGCGCGTCCTCTACATTGCAAATCCGAACAATCCCACGGGCACGCTCGTTCAGCGAGACGAACTGAAACGAATCCTGCGTGCGGCTTCGCATACGTTGGTCCTTGTCGACGAAGCGTATTTCGATTTTTCTGGGCTAACGATTCTTCCGTGGATTCGCCGGTACCGCAATCTGTTAGTCGCCCGTACATTCTCAAAATCCGCGGGCCTCGCGGCGCTGCGCATCGGCGTTCTGTTCGGAAATCCGGAGATGCTCGCGATCATGCGCCGCGCCTGCACGCCATATCCCGTGAATACGGCGGCGCTCGTCGCCGCGGAAGCGGCGGTGCGCGACCCGGGCTTCCTGCGCAACTACACGCGCGAGGTTTTACTCAGCCGCGCGATGCTCGAAAAAGGTCTGGTTCATCTGGGCGCTCGCGTCCATCCGAGCAGCGCAAATTTCGTGCTCGTGGATTTTGGTTCTGGCGCGAAGCGCCTCGTGCGCGCGCTCGATCGCAAAGGAATCCTCGTGCGCGGGCGGCGCGATTTCCCGCGCGAAGGCTTCATGCGGATCAGCGCCGGCACGCGCGCCGACACGCGGAAGCTGCTCAGCGCGATGGAGGCCATTCTCCGGTGAAGCTCACTCCCAAACTGATTATTTTTGATGTCGACGGCGTGCTCGTCGACGTGCGCGGATCATTCCACGCTTCGATCCTCGACACCGTGCAGTTTTTCACGGGCAAGCGCCCCCCGTACGCCGAGATTCACAAGTGGAAAAATCGCAGCGGCTACAACGACGACTGGCGGTTGACCACGGACTGGGTGGCCTCGCTCGGCCCCGCGGTGCCATACGAAGGGGTCAAAGCGCGATTTCAGAAATTTTATTGGGGCACCAAAACGAAGCCCGGAAATGTCGCGCGCGAGCGCTGGCTTATCACCCACAAGCGCCTCGAGCGCTGGTCCGCCCGCGCCGAACTGGCGCTTTTCACCGGCCGCACGCGCCGCGAGTTGCGCCATACGCTGAAGGGAACTGACGCGGACAAGATCTTTCGCCGGGCCGTCACGATGGACGACGTGAAAAAGGGCAAGCCCGATCCGGAGGGATTGCGGCTGCTGCTCAACGGCTCGGCCAAGCGCGACGCCCTCTACCTCGGCGACAATATTGACGACGCGCTTTCGGCCAAGCGCGCCGGCGTCCCTTTCCTTGGCGTCCTGGCCCACGGCAGCGAAGCCCACCGGGCGCGCGCCGCGCGGCTGCGGGAACTTGGCGCGCTCGAAATCCTGGACAGCGTCCACGATCTGGAGAAACTGTGGGCATGAGAAAAGCAAGTCTGCGCCGCACCACCACCGAGACGGATATTCGCGTCAGCCTGAACCTTGACGGCCAGGGCCGCGCGAAAATCTCGACGGGAATTCCGTTTCTCGATCACATGCTCACGCTCGTTGCGCGGCACGGCGCGATGGATCTGGAACTGAGCGCCCACGGCGATCTTGAAGTCGACCAGCACCACACGGTGGAAGACACGGGCATCGTGCTCGGGGAAGCGGTGCGTAAGGCGCTCGGCTC
>Ga0210401_10001773_pt1 | contig 24540 bp, 18 predicted proteins | sample IncBWH32MmetaG_FD_150866 | JGI IMG/M metagenome (GOLD analysis project Ga0210401, IMG submission 150866) | Forest soil microbial communities from Barre Woods Harvard Forest LTER site, Petersham, Massachusetts, United States - Inc-BW-H-32-M | ecosystem: Environmental > Terrestrial > Soil >... | reverse complement strand
TGCTGCTTCTCAAAACTCAAGCAATTCCGCCGCGTCGCAACCCGCTTCGAAAAGACAGCCCGAAATTACCTTGCCGTCGTCACTCTCGCAGCCATCATCTTATGGATGCGATAAGTGTCCACACCACCTAGTGTCCCGAATCCGAAGTCCGCTTCATTTTCCTCAGGCCCGCGTTTGCTGATTGGCGTCTGCGATTTCATACCGCCGTGCGGCGGATGCCGGTTGTATCGGTGCAGCCAGATCGCGGGCTCCTCGGCGTTGCCGACATTTGAATTCCGGGGTTACCGCCTGTTAGGCGATAGCGATAGAATAGAGAGACAATGCCGAGCTTTGTACAGGCGTGGAACAACTTCGTCATGCGCACCGACGCTTGCGCGCATGAGCAGGAAAACAGGAAAAGGGCCGCCGCTATCGCGTGTCTATACATGGGATTAGCTAATAATGGTGGATTGAATTCCTTCCTGACTTCAACCTGCGATCTCGACGCTTGTGAGGTCGTCGACGCCCTCACGGCCGTCGGTGCGCATCTCGCCGCAAGACAGCTTGAAAAGGTCGTTCAAGGTTAGGGAAGCCATTGCCTCGATCATCGCAGGAAGAGCGAGAGAACCTGTTGGAACAGTATTGGACCGAGGAACTTGATGATTTCGACGTTCATTCGAGTGAAGCGGATGCGAACTAGTGGCGGCCTTGAAGCAGCATGTCCGTGAGAATGAGGCCTTCTATCTTGGCTGGATAAGACCCAACCTTAGATGCGCTCTTGGCTGCCGCACCAAGCCGACATGGCGCGATGTCCGACGTTGAGTCCGTAATGTCTCAATGAAAATCCCTTGCTTGCGGTATCAATCCGCGCCCCATCTGTTCGGCGGGATTTTCTCCGAAAAAAATGCGCTAATAGTCCGCGTTCTCGTCGGCGAACAACGCGGAGACCAGCGCTTTGCGCTGGAAAACATTGCGAAGCTGAACGATGATCACGCCAGCCAGCGCCACTTCGATTGCGACCGACGCCATCGGGATCACGGCGGCGAGCGATATGCCCGCGCCGACCAAGCGCAGGCCGCTCAAGATCGTGTCCAAAACGACCGATCCGATCAAGAGACTAGCCGCCGCCGCCGACAGCAACAGGCAACGCCTCAACTGAAGTTGATAGCCGCTGTGCAGCGTCGGCGAGACACGGCGGCTGGCGATGTAGAGCCAGCCAAGGACGCTGACCACAAGCGACATCTGGAACGCGTAACGATCGATCGCTGCCCCGACCGTGCTGATCCCGAGCCAATCCGCATTCAACCGCCACTGCAGCAGGTCGTACAGTGCGCCGCGTCCTTTCATGAGGAGGAGGATGGCCGCGATCGCGAGGATGACGATGCCGCCGACCCGCCGCGCCTGTTGCAACAGCGATAGCGGTGCATACTGCCGCGCGATCTTGCGGGGATCGCCGAACCTTCCTATCGCGAGGCGCGCGGCTTCGCTCGGATCGCCACCCGCATCGTCGCCGATCGCGTCCAGCAGATGATCCTCGGCTTCCTGCCGTACGCGCCGCGACAATGGAAGGTCGAAGCGGAGCTCAGCCGTCAACGCGTCGAGATATTCAGCGACCAAGGCGGATTGTGGCATGGCTGGTTTCTCCGAACAGACCACCGATCGCATCGGTAAATCGCTGCCAGAGCGCTCGCTGATCGGCGAGTGCACGCCGGCCGCTGCGGGTCAGCGAATATATCCGTCGCTGCCTGCCGGCGTCGCCGACAGTCCAGCGGCTGCTCAGCAAACCGCTTTGCTCGAGGCGATGCAACGCGGGGTAGATCGTGCCTTCCGGCAGGTCGAGCGCGCCGCCGCTGCGGCGGCGGGTCTCCTGCATGATGGCGTAGCCGTGGGCCGGGCCCGCCGCCAGCGCGGCGAGCACGATCATATCAAGATGACCTTTGAGCATTTCGCCTTCCATGGGCTTGAGTTTATTCCTAGGGTTCCCAGCGGTCAACGCGGGACCGGCGGCCGATAGTCACCGCCGGTGCGGCGCTAGATCCCTTTGAAAACCGGCGCACGACCCTCGCGGACCGCTCGCTGGGCTTCCTTGAAATCCTCGGTCTTCTGCAGGCCGGTGAAGGTTGGCTGCACCGCTGCGAGCGCCGTTGCTTCCTCTTGAGCCAACGCCTGGCGCGACGAGGCCACCGTTGCGCGGACACCGAGCGGCGCGGCCGCCGCAACTTTCTTTGCAATCTCGACGGCAAGATCGAGCTGCTTGCCTGGCTGCGTCACCTCTTGCACAAGGCCCATCCGGCGCGACTCTTCCGCTCCCCAGGTGTCGCCGGTCAGCATGTAGCGCATGGCGTTGGCCCAGCCGGCCTCGCGCGGAAATCGCACGGTGGCGCCACCGCCCGGAAAGCTGCCACGCGTGACTTCGGCCTGCCGGAACACGGTATCGCTCGCTGCAACGCGAATATCGGCGGCAAGAAAGTACTCATGCCCCACGAATTGCGTACCGCCCTGGACGGCGACGACAAGAGGCTTGGTGCGTACCGGCGGCGCCAACCCGAGGCCACCGGTGTATTCCGGATCCTTCACCGGGATAATTCCCGCTTGCACGGCCGCGATGAAGGCCGGCGGATCGATTCCCATGCAGAAATCGGGCCCAATGCCGTGCAGCACGGCGACGCGCAGCCCGTCATCGTGCTCGACCTGGTACAAGGCCTTCCCGATGCCGATGATGATCGCAGGATCAACCAGGTTCCGCGTCTGCGGACGATCGATACCGATCAACAGCACCGCGCCAAGTTGCTCCACCGTGACCTTGCCAACGCTGGCCGGCGAGGCGGGCGCCGTTGGCGTGGGCTGGGCCTGCGTTTGTTGAGCTTGCGCCATGCCGGCGCTCGAAATTCCGGTGGCCAGCGCGGCCGCTGCAAGGCCGGCCACCATCAGGTGCCGGCGGTCGATGTCGGGGAGTAGTCGGTTGTCATGGTCGTTCATGGGGTCCTCATCGGTAAAGGAGTCAGCGGCATACCTTGCATTGCGATACTTAGTGTCACTATACATCGTGATACTATGCTTAGCGCCGCATGGGAGTCAACGTAAACCTCAGCAGGCTCGCGTTCACAGATTCGCGATTGGGTGATGTGGAGGTGCCAGAATTGACAGTTCGGGTGGCGACCACTTTGGCGTCACTTTTCGGACGTGGGGCGATGTCCGACTTTTGGGTCCGCAGTCTGCCGATAGCGAACGCTTATCGACGCAAATCGATTTGTGCTTCGCGCCTGATGAAAATTCCGCGAGCGCGGCAGGATGCGCACATTGCGCGAATGGCGGATCCTCTCGGCCGAGTTTTGTGGATGGTCGCGGCGATGAAGCCACCAAAGCGTCGCGGACGGGCTCGGGGCCGCGCGCACGCAGCCCCGCCCCTATTGCATCGTCAGGTCTAGTCGTGATCGTGATTGTGATCGTGATCGTCGCCATCCCGATCGCCGCGGTCAGGGAGTACCGCATCCGCATGCGTCGTATCGTTCTCGACGCCTTGCACGCACGCCCAGTTTGCGGCATCGGTGGGATTGCCTGTACCTTTGTACGAGGCGACTTTCGGGAACACACATAGCGGGCGCGTGAACGCGATGCCGCCCGTAGGATTGTCGTTAACGAACTTCGTTGCGATGATTTGATCCGGCGGCGTCCCGAACTCTACCCAATGGATCAGCGCCTGAAAGATGTCGTGCTGCGGATCAGACGGCACCGTGGGTCCACCCTGACCGAAGGCATTGGGACCAGGTCCTCCACCACAGTGGCCCATTCCTGGGACCCTGAATAGGCGGGCGAACTTGTCGACGTTGTGCGCGCCGTACTTCTTATGGAGGCGCTCGAAGTAATTGGTTGTACCACGCGAGAAGATGAGCTGATCGGCCACGCCGTGATAGGTGATATCCTTGGCTTTGTGTTCGATGAACTCATCCAGGTCCGTACTGTCGGTCCCGATCACGTCCTGGAACTTGGCTTCGGAAGTGGAGAAGTCCGTAACGAAGGATGACTCCGTGACCGTGTGCCAATCAAAGCTCGGGTTCTGGTGTATCCAGTACGCGAAATGATCGGTCGCGATTATAAATGGCGTCGGCCCGTCCAGTCCGAAGGGGGACAACGTCGCACCCCGATCCAGCCCGAACCACAGCCTTTTCCCTTTGGCGTCGCGCGGGCCATCCCAAATTTTTCTGACCGCGCCGACTTCCTGTGGGGTCAGACAATTGGGATTGGCGGATTGTGCAGAACAGCTCATCTGTGCGGGATCGTATGTGCACAGACGCGGATCGGCGAGGAACTGGTCGGTCGTGAGTGTGCCGTCGCCATTATGGCCAGCACAGGCCGCGACCGCTGCATTCGTCACCGCCGTCAATTTTGCCGGCGAGACTGGTGCTCCCACTTCCTTGTTCATGACCACCTCACCCCATAGTTCCCCCGGAATGAAGCGGTCCCAGTTGAAGGCTGGTGCACCGGTAAGGTATCCGTCATATTCTTCGGGATGGCGTTGGGCCATGATCCAGCCCTGTCGCCCTCCGGTCGAGCATCCGGTCCAATAGCTAAAGCGCGGACCCGTCCCACAGAAGGCCCGAGTGAGCGCTTTGCCTTGTCGGGCGAGATTCAACTCGGAGCGTTCGGCAAAGTCCCGGATGAGGCCGGTATTGAATGTATCGGCGGGCTGATTGAGCGCAAATCCGCCACCACCCAGCCCGTTGTTTGGCGCGGAAGCAGAATGCCCGGTATCGGTGGATGCGGTCGCGTATCCCGCTTCGACCGCGGTGGCGAGCGCAGTCTAGCTAATCGTACCGGCGTACCCACCTCCTCCAACACCTTGAAACCGGTTGGTCCATGAAGCGGGAAGCGGCAGCCAAATCTCGATATTGATTTGCGGCTCGACCACGATCGAGACTTCACAAAACGCCGGCAGGTTGGGTATTGGCGCAGATGCATGCGGCCGCATAGGCGTCGGGGACAAAGCCGGCCGGGTCCGGCGGTTGGAACGTTCCTCCGGGGAAAGATTTGGCCGTTATCGAGCTAACATCAGAAAGCTCCAAGCTTGCCAAATTCTCACACTTCGTTGCCGCCGAAGCAGTTGGTGCAACAGCAACAGCACTCAGCAGAACCGCTGACCACGATAGCACTCTCATTCCACTCACCATGATTTCCCTCCCTTTTGTGTGAATTGCTTCACTCGTTGGTACGTCGAACTACCCCCAGCCTTGCCGCGTTACAGATCGGTTGCCATTGCTCCCGCACGTCGTTGTCGGCGCCTGACGGCACGCGTTGCACTCCTGGCGCATGAAAATGCAAACATGTCCCGACGGCCCCGCGCATGTTGCCCGATAGGTCACGCAAAGCGGAAAGCTTCGGCCTGCAACTGCGGATCGGCGCCACAGAGCGGATCGACAAAGATGGTCATGTCCTCGCGTCAGGGTTCGACGCTGTTGCCGAGAACGCCGTGACCCAGCGCGGCACGTCACCTTGGCGCGGATTCAGGCATGAGGAAATAAAATGCATGCCAACGAGAGCAAGAGAAAATCCCGGGCAGCTGACCCCTCGAAGCAAGCGGTTTTCATGGCCGCAACTGCCTCCCAACTATTTTTTATGCATTATAGTGCAAAACACACGAATGCGAGGTCGACGTCAAGACCTTTGTGCGGACAGTCCAATAGAATCCGCCGGCTGTTGCAGATGCGCTCCGACATCGTGCGACCCGACGTAGTGGTGAAGGCGCGTCCTAATGAAAATCCCTTGATGCCGGCAGGATGCGCAGGTTGCGGGGATGGCGGATTTTTTGCGCCGTATTTTGTGGATGGTCGCGGCGATCGTCGTTGAGCGGCTCAACTAATGCCGGCCCTGTCGGCACCGCAGGCTTGCGGCGGAGCGCGTCGTCGGCAAGCCCGATCAGGTCGTGCGAGCGGTCGAACATCCGCTGCGCGACCAGATGCGTCACTTCTTCCGGGCTAGACTGGATATAGCCCTCAACCAGAATGAGGCGCGCGCCCATCACCTCTTTGCGAAAGCGTTCCATCACCTTCGGCCACACCACGATATTGGCAATGCCGGTTTCGTCTTCCAGCGTCATGAAGACGACGCCCTTGGCGCTGCCCGGGCGCTGCCGCACCAGCACCACGCCGGCGCAGCGGACGCGGCGCCTGTCATTGGCATGGCAGACATCCTTGCAGGCGACGACGCGCTCTTTGGTGAACATCGATCGCAAAAATTCCATCGGATGGCCTTTTAGCGACAGGCGGATGGTCTGGTAGTCGGCGACCACCTGTTCCGGCAGCGGCATCAGCGGCAGGGATTGTGCATTCTCGTCCGGCTGCTCGCGCGCGGTCGCCGCTTCGAACAGCGGCAGCGGCACGTCGTCGGGCAGCCGACGCACCGCCCACAGGGCGGCGCGGCGATCGAGCCCGATGGAGCGGAACGCATCGGCATCCGCCAAGAGGATCAGCGCGCGCTTGGGCAGACCCGTGTCGCGGGCGAAATCTTCCAGCGAGGTGAACGCGCGCCGCGCCCGCGCCGCGACGATGCGCTCGGCCCAGTCTTCAACAACCCCATCGCCGTCATTCCGGGGCGTCGCGGCAGCGACGAACTCTGATGTGCTATTGCACATCTGAGAATCTCGAGATTCCGGGTCTGGTGCTAACGCACCATCCCGGAATGACGGTGAGGCGATCGCTTTCGCGACGCCCCGGAATGACGATGTGGATGCATTATCCCGGAATAACAATTGTTGTCGCTTCAATTGCTCTTCATCCTCATCGGCCCAGGAAAAACCATCGATCTGGCGAAAGCCGAGACGCACCGCGCAATATTCTCCGTTTCCCTCCTCCAGCGTGTTTTGCGCAAAACTGAAGGACACGTCGATCTCGCGCACCTCGACGCCGTTGTTGCGGGCATCGCCGACGATCTGGGCCGGGGCATAAAAGCCCATCGGCTGCGAGTTCAATAGCCCACAGCAGAAGGCATCGGGGTGGTAATGCTTGAGCCATGACGAGACATAGACGAGCTGCGCAAAGCTCGCGGCGTGGCTTTCCGGAAAACCATAAGAGCCAAACCCCTTGATCTGCTCGAAGCAATTTTTGGCGAATTCGGGCGCATAACCGCGCGCGATCATGTTGCCGATCATCTTGTCCTCGAATTTGCCGATGGTGCCGACGTTACGAAAGGTCGCCATCGATCGGCGCAGCCCGTTGGCTTCTTCGGAGGTGAATTTCGCGGCCTCGATCGCGATCCGCATCGCCTGTTCCTGGAACAGCGGCACGCCGAGCGTCTTGTGCAGGACTTTATAAAGCTCATCCTTCTCCCCGTGCTCCGGCGAGGGTGACGGGTAGTTCTCCTTCTCGACGCCGTTGCGCCGGCGTAAGTATGGATGAACCATGTCGCCCTGGATCGGGCCGGGCCGCACGATCGCCACTTCAATGACGAGATCGTAGAAGGTCCGCGGTTTCAGGCGCGGCAGCATGTTCATTTGCGCGCGGCTTTCGACCTGGAACACGCCGAGCGATTCCCCGCGGCACAACATGTCGTAGACGCCCTTGTCGTCCTGCGGGATGCTCGCCAGTTCCCAGCGCCTGCCTTTGTGGCCCTCGATCAGATCAAAGCATTTGCGGATGCAGGTCAGCATGCCCAGCGCCAGCACGTCGACCTTCATCATGTTGAGCGCGTCGACGTCGTCCTTGTCCCATTCGATGAAGGTGCGGTCGTCCATCGCGGCGTTGCCGATCGGCACATAACTGTCGAGCCGGTCCTGGGTCAGCACATAGCCGCCGACATGTTGCGACAAATGCCTGGGAAATTCGATCAGCTCGGTGGCAAGCTCGACCGCAAGCTCGACCATCGAATTTTTCGGGTCGAGCCCGGCCTGGCGGACCTGCATGTCGTTGAGGCCCTTGCCCCAGCTTCCCCACACGGTATCGGCCAAGGCTGCGGTGACATCTTCAGTGAGCCCCAGCGCCTTGCCGACGTCGCGGATCGCGCTGCGCGGACGATAGTGAATGACGGTTGCAATGATCGCGGCGCGATGGCGGCCATAGCGCCGGTAGACATATTGCATCACCTCCTCGCGGCGCGAATGCTCGAAGTCGACGTCGATGTCGGGCGGCTCCAGCCGTTCCTTGGAAATGAAGCGCTCGAACAAAAGATCGACCTTGGTCGGATCGACCGAGGTCACCCCTAACACATAGCAGACGGCAGAGTTCGCCGCCGATCCCCTGCCCTGACAAAGGATGCCCTGGCTGCGGGCGTAGCGCACGATGTCGTGCACGGTGAGGAAATAATGCGCGTATTTGAGCTCGGCGATGAGGTCGAGTTCTTTACGCAAGGTGGCGCGAAGCGTCTCATCGGGGCCGCCGGCAAAATATTTTTCGGCGCCTTCCCAGGTCAGGTCTTCCAGATGCTGCTGCGCGGTCTTGCCCGGCGGCACCGGCTCGTCCGGATATTGGTATTTGAGCTGATCGAGCGAGAAATGGATGCGGCCGGCAAAGCGCATGGTTTCCGCGATGACTTGCGGGAAATCATGAAACAGCCGCGCCATTTCTTCTGGTCTCTTGAGATAACGCTCGGCATTGGCCTCGAGGCGCTTGCCGATCGCCTCGATGGTCGTCTTCTCGCGGATGCAGGTGAGCACATCTTGTAAGGGACGGCGCGCGGGATGGTGATACAGCACCTCGTTGGTGGCGAGCAGCGGCACTTTTGCCTTTGCTGCGATGTGATGGAGCCGCGTTAGTCGCCGCCGGTCATCGCCGCGATAGAGCAGGCTTGCCGCGAGCCATACCCCATCGGCGCGGCTCTGCCTCAATCGCTCCAGAACTTTCAAGGCGCCGGCCGCCTCGAAACGATGCGGCAAGCTCATCACCAGAAGCTGGCCTTCGGAAAATTCCAGGAGATCGTCGAGCTTGAGATGGCATTCGCCCTTCTCGATCCTTTCGATGTCGCTGCCCCGCTTGCCGCGGGTGAGCAGCTGGCACAAAAGGCCGTAAGCCGCGCGGTCGCGCGGATAGACCAGGATATCCGGCGTGCCGTCGATGAAGACGAGCCGCGCGCCGATCAGGAGCTTTGGCTTATGTTGAACTTCCGGGTTGTCGAGCTCCTTGTAGGCCCGCACGATGCCGGCGAGCGTGTTGTGATCGGCAATCCCGATCACGGCAATCCGCAATGCGCTTGCCTGATGCACATAGGCGCGCGGATCCGAGCCGCCGCGCAGGAACGAGAAATTCGTGGTGATGCCGATCTCGGCATAAGGAATGGTCATGCAAACAGCCCATGCACGAACCAGTTGGCGGGCTTTGGCTTGCCTTCGTCGTCGGCAAGCTCACTGCCGTAAAGACCATCGCGAAAGATCCAGAAGCGCAGGCCCGCTTCATCCTCGATGCGGAAATAATCGCGTGTCAGCACATAGCCGTCCTGCTTCCACCATTCCATGGCGATGCGTTCGGGCCCTTCCACCCGCACCACCGCATGAACCGCGCGGCGCCAGGTGAAGTGATGCGGAGGCCCGTCCGGAACCGTTGCAAACGGCACCTTGATGGGCTCGGGCTTTTCAAACAGCCGCAATGGGCGCAGCGGCGGCTCGCTCTCGGCGCGCGCCGGCCACGCCGCCTGGGCTGCGGCGGCAAGATGGTGCTGCGCCGGTGCCGCCAACATCGCGCGCTCCGGAATATGGGTGTCCTGCGGCAGGTGCACGACCACGCGCTTACCGCCGATCCGCGCGGCGATGCGATCGATCAATGCCGCCAGCTCGTCATTGTCATGGACATTGGCATCGAGATCGCGCTGCTCGTGCACGACGATTTCGGTGCGGCTTGCGGACAGACGAATGAGATCGAAGCCGAAACCGGGATCGAGCGGGTCATTCAGCGCCTCCAGCCGCTCGCGAAACAGCCGCTCGATCACTTGAACCCTGGTCACCGGCTGGCCGGTGTCGACCATGATCGCGCGCGCCGCGCCGTCGGTGCGGAAAAAACTTGCTTCCAGCCGCCGCGCGCCCTTGCCCTGCCTGGCCATCGCCGCGATCAGCATATGCGCCAGCCGCAATAGCGTCATCGAGATCACGCTTTCGGTGACGACCGGTTCGGCAAAGCGCTTCTCGACGATGTAATCCGGCGGCGGCTTTCGCGGACTGATCGGCGCGTCGCCCTCGCCCAATGCGTGCGCCAGCAGGGTCGTGAAGCGGCTGCCGAAGCGCGCGGTGATTTCGTAAGGCGCGCGCGTGGCGACATCGCCGATGGTTTTCAAGCCGGCGCGGCGCAAGCCGCGAGTGATGGCCTCATCGGCGCCGAGCGCGGATACCGGCAGCGGCTTGACTGCTTCGGCTTCCTCGCCGTTCTCCACGATCTTACCGGGACCAGCGCACGTCAGCGTGCGGGCGCAGATCGACGTGCCGGCAATCGCCGCGCTGACGACAAAGCCTTGGCCGGTCAGCGCGCCGCATATCATTCGCATCAATGCGGCCTCGCCGCCGAACAGATGGGCGCAGCCGGTGATGTCCAGGAACAGGCCATGCGGCGGATCGAGAGCCACCAGCGGCGTGAAGCGGTCGCACCAGTCGGCGATGTCATCCAAGGTTTTGGCGTCCGCCACCTCATCGGCATCGAACACCACAAGCTCGGGGCAGATGGCGCGGGCATTGGCGAGCGGCAACCCGATCTCAAGGCCGCAGCGCGTCGCGATGTCGTCAAGCGCATAAATCTGCAGCGCGTTGTTTTGCTTGGCGACGACGACGCTGGGAGAGTCACCCGGCGCGGCGTCGCCTGAAAACACTTTGGGCTGTCGCTTGATGCGGTCGATAGGCAGGCGCGGCAGCCACAGGCTGAGGATACGCCGCTGGTTCGGCGAAAAGGCACTCATCACATTTCCATTCCATGATCCATCGCCCGACAGGGCCATGACGATTGCGGACGAGCTCGGCGTCGAACACCGGCGCGCCCCACGCGCTCCCGTCTGCGGAAGGCGGCGAATGCGCCGCGTGCACGATCCATCTTGTCTCCGCCGTCGAGGGTTTTTGCTGCGCCGCCACCTGCAGCAACAGCCCGGTGACCCCGGAGGCTTGCGCCGCCAAAGTCAGCTTGCGGCTGGCGACAAGATCGAGCTGACGCACCTCGCCCCAGACTTCCAGCACGACAATGCCGACCGCATCGCAGGCCAGCGCGTCGGCGGCGGTGCGCAACGCGGCCTCGGCATCGGCCGCGCGCACGCTCACCACGCAGCGCGGATCGAGCCCGAGTTCGGCCCATCCGCTCATCGACAGCCGGCCCAATTCGATTTCACTAAAATCCTGCCGCACCCAGACCAGCGGCCGGCGCGGCGCCAGGCGCCCGGCAAGGCCTGCGATGAATCCGGTCGCCGCAGCACTCTGATGACCTTCGGCAAACACCTCGTGCACCGCGGCGAGCGCGAGACCGCCCCGCAGCGCCGCGTCCGCACCGGCGTGTCCGAGCGCCGCCTTGTGTAAGGCGTAGCCATCGCCATGCGCTTCGAGGCGCTCGATGTCGCCGCGCAAAGACGCAAGCGTGCTCATGCGTGCGCTCATCATGCGCACTGCTCCCAAGAATTGCGGACCAAGAATTTCGGACCAAGAAAATTTCGGACCAAATTTCGGACCTGGCGGGTTCTCGCTAATGAACCCACTGGCTCATTTGTTCATGATATGTTCTAATATAAAGCTAACAGAGCCGGAAGAGTCAACCAGAATTGGCTTTCAGGAGATTTACTAGTGGAATCAAAGGGATTTATGCACTTCATCATCCTCGATCGTGAGACCGATTTCGACGGGTGGCGAAAGGCCGCGCGGACGCTGGTACTGGACGGCGTGGAGCCGTCCGATGTGACATGGACGGTGCGAGGCAACGAGCCCAAATCGATCGAACCGGCGGCAGATCAACCGCTGCAACCGCCACCGGGCAGCTTCCAAGGCAGCTTCAACGTATCGGCCAAATTCGTCGAGCTGGCGCAGTCCACGATCCTGCACCGCGATCCCGAACGCTTTGGTATTCTGTATCGCCTGGTGTGGCGGCTGCGCAGCCATCATGATCTCTTGAACGCGGTGACCGATCCGGACGTCGCGCAGGTGGTCGCCATGGCCAAAGCCGTGCATCGCGATCAGCATAGGATGCAAGCTCTCGTCCGCTTCCGCGAAATTGGCCGCGAACAGAACTCGCATTACCTCGCCTGGTTCGAGCCGGAGCATCACATCGTGGAGATGACCGCGCCGTTCTTCGCGAGCCGTTTTGCCGACATGCCGTGGTCGATCCTCACCCCCGATGTCTGCGCGCATTGGGACGGCCATGCCGTCTCGCTGACATCAGGCATCGCCAAGACCGAGGCGCCGACCGAAGACCGGCTCGAGGAAGTTTGGCGGCGCACTCACGCGAGCATCTTCAATCCGGCCCGGCTGAAGGTGAAGGCGATACCGACGGAAAGGCCGAAGGAGTACTGGAGGAACCTGCCGGAAGCCTCGATCATTAAATCGTTGATCGCCGATACCGAATGCTGGATTGGCGCCGGGATCGCCCCTGCCGGAACAGAACCACCGCAACAGGCAGAGCCTTCGATGAAACGAAAATCCGCCGCGTCAGTTGAAAATATCGAAACGCTGCGCGAGGAAGCGGCTTCCTGCCGCGCCTGTCCGCTCTGGAAAGATGCGACCCAGATCGTATTCGGCGAAGGCCCGCAAGCTGCGAAGATCATGCTGGTCGGCGAGCAGCCCGGCGACAAGGAAGACCTCGCCGGCCACCCGTTCGTCGGACCGGCAGGCCAGATGCTCGATCGCGCGCTGCAACAAGCCGGCATCGATCGCAAGAAGGTCTACGTCACCAACGCGGTAAAGCATTTCAAATTTATCCCGCGCGGCAAGATCCGCCTGCATCAGAAGCCGAACACGCCGGAGATCAAGGCGTGCCGGCCATGGTACGAGCGCGAACTCAACTCGATCAAACCCGATCTGGTGGTGGCGATGGGCGCGACCGCTGCTCAATGCGTGCTCGGAAAAATCACCCCGATCAACAAGAACCGCGGACGCCTGATCGATCTTGATAACGGGATCAAGGCGCTGGTGACGGTGCATCCGTCCTATCTGCTGCGGCTGCCCGACGAAGACGCGAAAGTGCGGGAGTATGCGCGGTTGGTCGACGATCTGCGGATCGCTGCCGATCTGTTGGGGAAATCGGCGCGGGCGGCGTAACGCTGGTCCCGCCAGCAATTGTAACCGTCATGTCCGGCTTTGTGCCGGGCATCCACGTCTTTAAAGCGTCGCAAGATAAGACGTGGATGGCCGGAACAGGTCCGGCCATGACGACTTCATTCAGCCACGCTCCTTACGCCGCTGCGGCGAGGTTGACGGCGGCCTCCGCCAACGAGGTCAGGCTCTCGTCGGTCTTCTTCTCCTCCTGTAGGGTCTCGTCCAATAGCCGAACCGCGTCCTTCATGCCGAGCTGCTGCGCCCATTGTTTCAGCGTGCCGTAGCGGGAGATTTCGTAGTGCTCGACGGCCTGGGCTGCAGCCAGCATGCCGGCATCGAGCGCCTCAGAACCTTTGTACTCGTCCATGATCTCCTTGCCTTCGTCGAGGATGCCCTGGATTGCGTCGCAGGTCTTGGCGCGCGCCGGCTTGTCGATCAATTCGAAAACCTTCTCGAGGCGCTCGACCTGGCCTTCGGTCTCGCCGTGATGCTTTTCAAACGCCGCGCGCAGTTTGTCGGAATGAGCGGCCTTCGCCATCTTCGGCAGCGCCTTTAAAATCTGCTTCTCGGCATAATAGATGTCCCTCAGCGTGTCGAGGAAGAGGTCGCTGAGGTTTTTGTCTTTCGCCTGCATGGCGTACTCCATTGGGGTGAGGTGTTGTTGGCCCCCACGGCCCAACGCCACCCGACGGGCAATGTTCCGGGAATTTCAATAGGAAGCCGGTCTGGCGCGCCGCGTCCACAAGGCGCTGCCGCCCCGGTGCGTTTCACGCTCCTGTCACAAGGGCCACGCTAAAATCCAGCCCATTGGGACAGGGAGAGTTTGACATGAGCGATATGGTGTTACCCGGTTCGATCGAGCCCGCATTGCGCAGGGGTCCGGATCTCGACAAAGGCTTTCATCCGTTAACCGGCATTATCTACATGGGGGTAGTCGCCGCTGCCCTCTTGTTCGTTGCCTACAGCATCTATGCCGACATCGATGCGACCGGCACCAAGGTAACGAATTATCTGCCGTACCTTCTGCTCCTTGTCGCACTTCTGATCGCGCTCGGCTTCGAGTTCGTCAACGGCTTCCACGATACCGCCAACGCGGTTGCGACCGTGATCTATACGCGCGCGATGCCGGCCCACATTGCCGTGGTCTGGTCGGGCATGTTCAATCTGATTGGTGTGCTGCTTTCCAGCGGCGCGGTCGCCTTCGGCATCGTGTCGCTGCTCCCGGTCGAGTTGATCCTGCAGGTCGGCTCCAGCGCGGGCTTCGCCATGGTGTTTGCGCTGCTGATCGCCGCCATCATCTGGAACATCGGCACCTGGTATCTCGGGCTGCCGGCCTCGAGCTCGCACACCCTGATCGGATCGATCATAGGCGTCGGCATCACCAACGCGCTGTTGCGCGGCCGCGACGGCACCTCCGGCGTGGACTGGACGCAGGCGACCAATATCGCCAAGGCGCTACTGTTATCGCCGCTTTTTGGTTTCGCGTTGGCGGCGATCCTTCTCTATGTCGTCAAGCTCATATTGCAGCACGCGACGCCTACGCTGTTCGCCGAGCCCAAGGGCGATCAGCCGCCGCCATGGTGGGTCCGGAGCATCCTGATCCTGACCTGCACGCTGGTCAGCTTCTTCCACGGCTCGAACGACGGCCAGAAGGGAATGGGCCTGATCATGCTCATCCTGATCGGCACGGTGCCGACCGCTTACGCGCTCAACCGGGCGCTGCCGTCGAGCCAGATCGAGAAGTTCACAGTGAATTCGGCGGCCGCAAGCAAGGTCATCGAGGGCAAGGCCGCCGGCTACAACGTCATCGGCAACCCGCGGCCGGCCGTGACCAATTATGTCGCGCAGCACCAGATCAACGAAGGCACCTATCCGTCATTGGCGGTGCTGGTGCGCGACATCTCGACCCAGGTCACCCAGTACGGCTCGCTGGCAAAATTCCCGGCGGAGGCCGTCGGCAACACCCGCAACGACATGTACCTGGTCTCCGAGGCCATTCGCTTCCTGATGAAGGACAAGGAAGCCGAACTCACCAGTGCCGAAGTGGCCACGCTCAACAGTTACAAGGGTTCGCTCGACAGCGCGACGAAATTCATTCCGACCTGGGTGAAGATCGCGGTTGCCATCGCGCTCGGCCTCGGCACCATGATCGGCTGGAAGCGCATCGTCGTCACCGTCGGCGAGAAGATCGGCAAGACCCACCTGACTTACGCGCAAGGCGCCTGTGCCGAAATCACCGCGGCAGCGACCATCGCGGCGGCCGATGGCTACGGTTTGCCGGTCTCGACCACGCACGTGCTCTCATCCGGCATCGCCGGTACCATGGCGGCCAACGGATCGGGACTGCAATGGTCGACGATCCGCAACATCGCCATGGCGTGGGTGCTGACCTTGCCGGCGGCGATGGTGATCTCCGGCACGCTGTACTTCGTGTTCTTCCATCTGTTCTGAGCGAGCGCCCCGCTCCTCGCCACGTCACAAACGACAAGTCACAAAAGAAAAGGCCCGCGCCGAACAGCGCGGACTTTCGTTTTGCGAGAAACCACTGATGGCCCCCATCAGTGAGGCGCCGATCCGGCTCGCCGAAGGGGCGGAACTCCCGACCAAGCGAACGGCCCCGTCGTGTGATCCGGCTTGACAGCGCGCGTCCATCCGAGGAGCATTGCCAATGTCGCCGAAAGCGACATATTGCGTGAAACCGTGAGCAGAGGAGGTTCGATGACGCCACCTCAGCAGATGAGCCGCGGAGTGCGATAGTACTCGTTCGGACTATGGCATAGCGGTAAACCACGCGAACGGCGCGCCGGGAAAAGGTTAAGCGGGCCGCATCAGTGAGGCATGGCCCCTTACCTTCCCGGCGGTGTTTTTTTGGCCCTTTTTGGCCTCTTGGAGACCTCTCGTCCCTCGAGCCCTCCACTCAATCCGCTCCAAGTGCAGGCCGGCGGTTTGCCCGGCCACGCCTCATCAGCTCGCGAACCCACCCCTCGTTTTGCGAGGTTTTCGGCGGTCGCGATTTGCTGCAATCTCGCAACTTCCGAACCGAACTCAGGGAGCGTGCATGACCGGCGCAAGGCTGAAACATTATGGCTGGGGGCGCGAAGGCGAAGGCATGAGCGCAGAGGAACAGAGCTTCGTGCTCGGCCGCTACCATGCGAAATTTGCGCGTGACGAATTCGAGACGATCAAGGTCCCGCGCCTGGAAGAGCTTGCGTTGCGGGCGCCGCGCGCGGTGCCGCCGGCCTCACTCGCCGCATTTTGCACGAGCGAACGCTACGACCGCGCCGCTCACACCTACGGCAAGTCCTATCCGGACTACGCGAGGGCGATGCTAGGCGATTACGACTGCGCGCCCGATGTGGTGGCTTATCCCCGCAACGAGGCGGAGATTTGCGCCGTGATGGAGTGGGCCGGCGATATCGGTGCCTCGCTGACGCCGTTCGGGGGCGGATCGAGCGTCTGCGGCGGAGTCGAGCCGCGCGTCGATGGCATCAAGCACAAGGCCGCTGTCACGCTCGACATGCGCAATCTCTCTGGCGTCGTCAGGGTGGATTCAGTATCTCGCGCCGCGCTGATCGAAGGCGGCACCTATGGTCCGGCTCTGGAAGAGGCGCTCAAGCCGCACGGCGTCACCTTGCGGCATTTCCCGCAGAGTTTTGAATATTCAACGCTTGGCGGCTGGATCGCGACGCGATCGGGCGGTCACTTCGCAAGCCTCTACACCCATATCGACGATTTTGTCGAAAGCCTGCGGATCGTGACCCCGCGCGGCATCGTGGAGACGCGCCGACTGCCGGGATCGGGCGCGGGGCCGAGTGCGGACCGCCTGTTCATTGGCTCGGAAGGCGTGCTGGGCGTGATCTCGCGCGCCTGGATGCGATTGCAACCACGTCCAAAATTCCGTGCCAGCGCATCGCTCCGCTTTCCCGCCTTGTTCGACGCGGCGCGCGCCGTGCGCGCCGTCGCGCAGGCCGGACTTTATCCCTCGAACTGCCGCATCCTCGACCCGCAAGAGGCCTTCAATACCGGCGCAGCCGAAGGGGGCGTCGCAATCATGGTGCTGGCATTTGAGTCCGGCGATCATCCGCTGGATGCCTGGATGGCGCGCGCCCTTGAATGCTGCGCCGACCATGGAGGAACGGTGGAGCCGGCAAAGGGCGGCGACGCGCATCTGCAGGGGCCGGCGGGCCTCTGGCGCAATGCCTTCATTCGCATGCCCTATGCGCGCGAATTTCTGACACCGGCGGGGCTGATCAACGATACGTTTGAGACGGCCATCACCTGGGATCGATTTGAAAGCTTGCACGACACCATCAAAACTGCGACCGAGCGCGCCATTCTGGAAGCCACGGGCTTCAAGGGCGAAGTCACCTGTCGCTTCACCCACGTCTATCCGGACGGCCCCGCACCCTATTTCACGTTCCACGCCCTCGGCCGTCACGGCGCGCTTCTCGAGCAGTGGCAGGCCATCAAGACCGCGGCCAGCGATGCGCTGATCGCGGCCGGCGGCACCATCACCCACCATCATGCGGTCGGTCGCGATCACAGGCCGTGGTACGATCGACAGCGGCCACCGCTTTTCGCCGCCGCGCTTCGGGCAGCCAAGCAAGAACTCGACCCGCGCGGCATGCTCAATCCGGGAGTGCTGATCGATCCGTAAAGCGCATGTGGCGCAACGCCTCAAGCGGCGAGCGCGTTCTCCACCAGCCTGATCCAGTACGAGGTGCCGAACACGATCGCCTCGTCGTTGAAATTATAGGCGGGATGGTGCAGGCCGGCGCTGTCGCCGTTGCCGCAGAAGATGAACGCGCCCGGCCGCTGCTCCAGCATGTAAGCGAAATCTTCCGCGCCCATCATCGGGGACATCCCCCGCACATTGGCGTCGCCGGCGATTTCCTTTGCCACCTGGGTCGCGAAATCGGTCTGCGCGGCGTGATTGCTGGTCACGGGATAGCCGCGTTCGTAATTGAGATCGATCCTGGCGCCGGTCATCTGGGCGACGCCGGCCGTGACCTCGCGCACCCGCTTCTCGATCAGTTGCCTCACCTTCGCCGTCAGCGTCCGCACGGTGCCCCTGAGCACGGCGGTTTGCGGGATAACGTTGCGCGCGTTGCCGGCGTGGAATTCGCAGATCGAGATCACGGCCGAATCCAAGGGATCGACGTTGCGCGAAACGATCTGCTGCAGGGCCGTGATCAGCTGCGCGCCGACCATCACGGAATCCAGGCATTTGTGCGGGCGCGCCGCATGCCCGCCCTGCCCCTCGATCTCGATGTCGATCGCGTCGGTAGCTGCCATGATCGGACCGGAACGGATCGCAAATGAGCCGACCGGAGAGCCCGGGTAATTGTGCATGCCAAACACCTGGTCGATGGCGAAGCGGTCCATCAGCCCGTCCCTGATCATCGCGGCCGCGCCCGCGCCGCCCTCCTCCGCCGGCTGAAAGATCACCACCGCATTGCCTGCGAAGTTCCTGGTCTCGGCGAGATAGCGCGCGGCGCCGAGCAGCATCGCGGTGTGGCCGTCATGGCCGCAGGCGTGCATCTTGCCGGGCGTCTTCGAGGCGTAAGCGAGGTTGGTCTCTTCCTCGATCGGCAGCGCATCCATATCGGCGCGAAGCCCGATCACCTTGATATCGCTGCCGGCCGGCTTTTTGCCCTTGATGACGCCGACCACGCCGGTCCTGCCAAGGCCGGTGGCGACCTCGTCGCAGCCGAATTCCTTCAAACGGTCCGCCACGAATGCCGCAGTGCGATGCACGTCGTAGAGCAGCTCAGGATGCTGGTGGATATCGCGGCGCCAGGCCTGGATATCGGGTTGCAGATCGGCGACGCGGTTGACGATGGGCATGGGAAATCTCGGTTGTTGCGGTTGGCTTGCTTTGCCCTGTCTAGCACGCGGCCACGATCCGGAACACGGCCAAAGGCCTGTACAGCAGGCAGCGACGCGGCTATGGCCTTAAAAACAGCAGGCTGGGTAACAAGTTATGAAGCAGCTTGAAGGTAATTTCGATTATGTCGTCGTAGGCGCAGGCACCGCCGGCTGCATCCTCGCCAACCGCCTGTCGGCCGATCCGAAAAACCGCGTGCTGCTATTGGAAGCCGGCGGCAACGACAACTGGATCTGGTTTCACATCCCCGTCGGCTACCTGTTCGCGATCGGCAATCCGCGATCGGACTGGATGTTCCGGACCGAGCCGGAAGCCGGCCTCAACGGCCGCTCGCTCGCTTATCCCCGCGGCAAGGTGATCGGCGGCTGTTCCGCCATCAATGCGATGATCTCGATGCGCGGACAGGCCGCCGACTACGATCACTGGCGCCAGCTCGGGCTTGCCGGCTGGGCGTATTCCGACGTGCTGCCGCACTTCAAGCGGCTGGAGGATCATTTTCTCGGCGCGAGCGAGCATCACGGCAGCGGTGGCGGCTGGCGGATCGAGGCGCCGCGGTTGTCATGGGATATTCTGGACGCGGTGGGCGAGGCCGCGGAAGAGATGGGAATTCGTAAAATTCCGGATTTCAACACCGGTGACAACGAGGGCGTCGGCTATTTCCACGTCAACCAGAAGCGCGGTCTCCGCTGGTCTTCCGCGCGCGGCTTTCTCAAGCCCGTGTTGAATCGTCCCAACCTGCGCCTGGAAAAGCAGGTGCTGGCCGATCGCCTGATCGTCGAGAACGGCCGCGCCGTCGGCGTGCGCTTGATCCGGGCTGGCGAAACCCTCGAGGCCCGCGCGCGGCGCGAAGTCATCCTGAGCGCGGGCGCGATCGGATCGGTCCAGCTGCTGCACCGCTCCGGCATCGGTCCCGCCGACTGGCTTGGCCCCCTCGGGATCGATGTGGTGCTCGACCGGCAAGGCGTCGGACGCAACCTGCAGGATCATCTGCAGCAACGCGCGATCTACAAGGTTTTTGGCATTCGCACGCTGAATGAGACCTACCACTCGCTGATCGGGCGCGGCCTGATGGGGCTCGACTACGCATTCCGCCGCCGCGGGCCGCTGACCATGGCGCCGTCGCAGCTCGGCATCTTTACCCGCTCCGATGCGGGCCGCGCGCGCGCCAATATCCAGTTCCATGTGCAGCCGCTGTCGCTCGACAAGTTCGGCGAGCCCTTGCACCGCTTCCCCGCCATCACGGTGAGCGCCTGCAATCTGCAACCGACCTCGCGCGGCACCGTGCGGATCCGCTCAGCGAGGGCCGATGAGGCGCCGTCGATCGCGCCGAATTACCTAGCGACCGACGAAGACCGCGAGGTCGCAGCCGATGCCATTCGCACCACGCGGCGGCTGATGAAGCAGCAGGCGGTTGCGCCCTATCGCCCCGTCGAGTTCCTGCCGGGTCCGTCGGTCGGCGACGACGATGTTTCGCTTGCCAAGGCCGCCGGCGATATCGGCACCACGATCTTTCACCCTGTCGGCACCGCGAAGATGGGTATGGCCAGCGATGCCGCTTCAGTGGTCGACGAACGCTTGCGGTTTCACGGGCTCTCCGGACTTCGCGTCGCCGATGCCTCGGTGATGCCGACCATCACCTCGGGCAATACCAATACGCCGACCGCAATGATCGCGGAAAAAGCCGCCGCGATGATCCTGAAGGACGCACGCTAGAACGAGATGACTCTTCTTCGAATCGTCATCGCGTTCTATCCTGGCGGCGTTCAATTGGCGTGCTGATTCACCTCGTTATCGTCGCGTGGCGCGATTTGTCGACGAGCTTTTCGGCCACATCGACCGGCTGCGCTCACCCGGCTTTGACGCGAAATGGAAGGACGTCAATCTTTCGGCAAGCGCTCCCGGCCTGGAACGTTTTCGGGCGGCTCAGGACTGGCTTGATCGATCGGTTTCGACAAAGCAAAGCGGACGTCCGTGATGTGGACCCGGCTGGCAGATGTTGCGCCAAGTGTTGCGCTATGTCTCGCCGGCTTTGCCGCGCATGCTCAATCCGCCAATGAGAGTGCATCCGGATTGGAATCGTGCTTCCGGGCGGCCCGTCTTGCCGACGCGACCTGCTCCAAGCTTCCGAACGATCCGACGCAGCACGTGGATTGCTTTAACAAGGCGTGAACGGCTCAACTTGAATGCCTCGAGCGCGTTCTATCTGAAGCGCGCGCCCGGTCTGCGGCAACCGGAAGCTTTTCCGAACCGGCCCCGCCAGCGCCGCCGGTTGAAGCTGCGCCACCGGACGCGCCTTTGGAGCGCCCCGATCCCAACGAGGCCGATCGAACCGATCGGCCGGAAAGTCCGGTCGGTATTGCTCCGGCCGATGAAGCGGCGGCGGAACGATCGAGCCCTGCACCCAAGTCGGCCCCGGCGAGCGTTGCTCCCACGGTGGCTGAAGCGCCTGCCGGAGCAGTCCGGTCAGACGCTTCCGGGAAAAGGAACGACAGCCCCCCACAGCAAGCCGATTGGATTCTGAGCGAGACGACGTCGCTGGTAGACTACAGCCCGCTTATTACCGCGGTCATTCGCTGGACATCGGACGTGAAAGACGGACCGAATACGCTTTCGGTTCGATGCTGCGCCCAACATACCGAGCTTTCAATTCGAACGGATGGCGCATGGGTTCCGCCACGCGGCAACGACCTCATGGTTGACTATCAAATGAACGACCGGCCGGTTGTTCGGCAGCCATGGATTCTGTCTGCAGATGGAAAGACGGCCTCCTACAGGAACGATCCGGTCGAGCTTTTGCGATCGATACCGGAAGGCGCGACACTCAAGGTCGCCGTCGCGGACAAAGGCAATATCCGCCGTGAAGCAACCTTCGAGCTCGCCGGGCTTTCGGGCATTCGGCAGAAAGTCGGGACGACCTGCAAGTGGGCGCCCGTGACCGCTACCTCATCAGAAAAGCATTGAGCGAGGAACAGAGATCCGGGGCGCGCCGATCGGCCTGTCAGGGCCGGATGTAGCTCCAGCCGTCCTCCTGCGATTCCATCAGATGGATAACGCCGGAAGGAACAATCACCGCATCCGACATGATGTCGATCGGGTGACCCTCCTTCTTCTCCATGCCTTCCCTCGTGACGTTGCACGCTGAAAACTGAATCGTGCTCGGGAATGCAAAGTTCTTCAATTGCTTGATCCGGTCCTGTACCGGGGACGTATCGGCTCTCAGCATGTGGAGGCCAGGGCCATAGGTCACGACATCCACAGCCACTTCCTGGCCCTTTGAGCGATAATATTCGATGACGTTAGTCGCATTGTTGAGGGCGAGATTCATGACGGCCGGGTCGTTCTGATCGACCTGGATAAGTAGGTGATGCTGTACCTTCGTGTCGGCCGCCAAAGCGACCGAAACAAGGGTCAGTGACGCCAAAGCCGCTGCTGCTGTTCGATGAAACCATGTACGCACGATAATCCTCCGCAATTCACTTTTGGCCAAATAATACGTAAGTCGCTGTAAACCATATTAAATTCGATTGCGACCAGCATGCCAACCAAAATCGAGCCGATTTTCGGCCTTTCGGCCGCGTTTAAGGCCTGTCGGCCGCGTTTGAAGCCGTGACTACCTAGCCGAGCCAAAAATGCGGCCGATATCGCCCCAGCGGCGGCGGATTTTCAGGTCACGGATTCGTCATTAACCTGCGGCGGCCACATCCATTTTTCAGGAAATGGAGGGAATAAATCCTGCCCCACCACGATCACATCTCCGGAACCCAATCACGGGTCCAAGGAGAAAGCGCAATGAGCGATCACGATCACCATGATGACGGCCCAAATAACAAGGATTCGGGCGTCAACCGTCGCCGGGTGCTGGAATGCATGACCTGGGCCGGTACCGGCGTACTCTGGACCATTTCAGGCGGCGTACCCCGTTCGCTGGGACTTGTCGGTTCCGCAGCGGCTGCCGAGCCCACCGGCATGACCTTCCTGCAGATCAGCGACAGTCACGTCGGCTTCGACAAGCCGGCCAATCCGAACGCCCTCGGCACGCTGGAAGAAGCAATCAACAAGATCAACGCGATGCCGAAGAAGCCGTCGTTCATGATTCACACCGGCGACGTCACCCATCTGTCGAAGGCCGCCGAGTTCGACAATGCCGAGCGCATCATCTCGCAGGCCAAGCTCGACGTGCACTACGTGCCGGGTGAGCACGACTTCCTCGACGAGGAGATCAAGTTCTACAAGGAACGTTACGGCAAGGGCACCAAGGGTGCCGGCTATTACTCGTTCGACGCCGGCGGCGTGCACTTCATCGGCCTCGTCAACGTAGTCGACCTCAAGGCCGGCGGCTTGGGCAATCTCGGCGCCGAACAGCTTGAATGGCTCGAGGACGACCTCAAGGGAAAGTCGAAATCCACTCCGGTCGTGGTGTTCGCCCATATCCCGCTCTGGACGGTGTATCCGCAATGGGGCTGGGGCACCGAGGACGGCGCCCGCGCGCTGGAATACCTCAAGGGCTTCGGCTCGGTGACCGTGCTGAACGGCCACATCCACCAGGTGATGCAGAAGGTCGAGGGCAACGTCACCTTCCACACCGCGCGCTCGACCGCGTTCCCGCAGCCGGCACCCGGCACCGCGCCCTCGCCCGGGCCGATGAAAGTCGAAGACAGCAAGCTGCGCGACTTGCTCGGCATCGCCAGCGTCAACTTCAAGCTCGGCGATCAGCGCCTGGCGATCATCGACACCCCGCTGCAGGGATAGAGGAAGTACATGATGACGTCCTTAAATTTCCGCCGCCTCGGCGTTCGCCTCGCCGTGGCTGCGGCCATGATCCTGCAGTTCGGCGTGATCGGCGCCCGTGCCGAGGAATTGAAGGTGACGATCGACAATTTCACGTTCACGCCGCCTGAGCTCAAGGTGAAGGTCGGCGACACCGTGACCTGGACCAACCACGACGACATCCCGCATACCGTGGTGTCGGCGGGCAAATTCAGGGCGAAGACGATGGATACCGATGGCACCTTCTCGTTCACTTTCACGGCGGCGGGCGATTACAAGTATTTTTGTTCGCTCCACCCTCATATGACGGGAATGATCACGGTTGAGTAGCGGTCCAAACCAAGGCATCACAACCATGTCCGGCCGGTGGATTCCAGCCGGCCGGACATACGCAACTTCTGTACAAGCCGAGCAAAAGGCGATGCCCGTCACCGCTGCCAATGACGATCCCGAAAAGGCTCGGCGCTTTCGCGAGGCGGCGCTGCCGCATCTGGACGATGTTTATACGTTGGCACGTTACCTGCTTCGCGACGCAACCGACGCCGAGGACGCAGTTCAAGAATGTTACTTACGCGCGCTGAAACACTTCGATGGTTATCGCGGGCCGGCGATGAAGCCGTGGCTGTTCGCGATCCTGCGCAATGTCTGCCGGGCCGAATATGCGCGGCGGGCGAGCTCGCCGACGGGTGCGATCGAAGACATGCCGGAGAGCGCC
>Ga0210401_10001772_pt1 | contig 24549 bp, 18 predicted proteins | sample IncBWH32MmetaG_FD_150866 | JGI IMG/M metagenome (GOLD analysis project Ga0210401, IMG submission 150866) | Forest soil microbial communities from Barre Woods Harvard Forest LTER site, Petersham, Massachusetts, United States - Inc-BW-H-32-M | ecosystem: Environmental > Terrestrial > Soil >... | reverse complement strand
AGGCGAAAGGATCGACTGGTGGCGCTCTGGATTGTTCACGGCGTTGTTCGTGGGTGGTTCATTGTTTCTGTTGAGTTCACTCGTGATTCGCTTCCGTAGCCCCAACCCTCTGGTGGACTTGCCCTATCTACGTCAATGGAACACTTTGCTGCTGGGCCTTGCTCTCATCCTCTTTCGTTTCAATCTTCTCTCTACCATCATTCTCGTCCCACAGTCGCTCTCGATACATGGCTTCGAGGCTGATCAAATTGGGCCAGCCGTTATCTGGAGCGCCGCTCCCCTGCTTCTTCTGGCATTCGTGGCCGCGCTCTTACTGCTGGAGAAATTGGATTCCCGCCTGTTGATGGCGGCGGGTTTCACGTGCATGGCGTTCGCGGCATGCCTGAATGCAGAACTCACGAGTGCGTGGTCCGCATCGAATTATTACCGCACCGAATTGCTGTTGGGGGTTGGACAGTCGTTTGCGTTTATCGGCCTGGTCGCAACCATCATCCTCCAAGGAGTCTTCTCGGGGGGACTATCCAAGCCGCAGTGGATCCTGACATTTTCCGCGTTTTTTCACGTTGTGCGACTCTTCGGCGGAGAGATCGGCGCGGTGTTCATGGGGCACTACATCGCGCAGCAGGAAAAGCTGCACTCGAACCTGCTTGGCCTGCATGTCGAACGCGGGAACTGGATCACCGACGGCACCATTCGGATGCTAACAGGAGGACTGTTTTCGAAATCCTCCGGCGTGGACGCCGCGACGGGACGCGCGATCGGAGTCGTGAGCGGTCAACTCCGTCTGCAAGCGTACACGCTGACGTTCATCGATGGATTCCATTTGCTGGCTTGGTCGTGCGTGATCGCCCTGCTGCTCGTCGCCTTACTGCGTAAGGCGCCCCTGGACTACGGCGATCTGAGTATCGCTCAACCAGTGCCCGCGCATCAGGATGCAAAATCATGAACCCCAGTTCAGCCATGTTGCGGTTGCGGCCGGCTCCGACCAGCCTTCCACATTTGAGGAGAAATGCTATGACTGGAGCAAGACTTCTCCGGATATCGTCGATCGCGGGTGCGCTCCTTCTTTTCGCCACCTCAACCCCAGCCGCGCCACCACGGCACATCAAGCTCGCCGAAGCAGTTCGTTTGGCCCTGGAGCAGAATCGCACGCTCAAGATCGCGCACTACAAGGTCCAGGAGAATGAACAGCAGAAAGCCGGTGCGCGGTCGGCCTACTATCCGACCTTGACGAATGAATCGAACGTCCTGCATATCACCGAACTACAGAATCTTCAGATTCCGCAGGGAGCCTTCGGCAACGTGGCGGGATCCCCGGTTCCAGGGCAGAGTACGACATTGCCGCAAGGCAAGGACACGCTAGTTTCGAGCGGCACGATGCTGGCGCAGCCCTTAACGCAGTTGCTGCGCATCCATCAACAAAATCGCATTGCGGCGGCGGAAGTCGCAACGTCGCGGGACGAGTTGAAAAATGCTGAAAATGAAGTCGCATTGCAGGTTCACGCACTCTACTTTGGCATCCTGGTAGCGCAACTCCAGAAGAAAGCGGCGGAGCAGGAAACTTCTTTTGCCACGGAAACTCTACGCGAGAATGAAAACGATGTCCGCAACGGAAGCGCCCTGAAGGTCGCGCAGATCCAAAGCCGAGCACAGCTCCTCCAAGGGCAGCAATCTGTCCTGACCGCGGAACTCCAGATCGAGGACTACACCGTCGAGCTCAACGATCTGCTCGGGCTTCCGTTGGACACCAAACTCGAACTGGACCCGGAGGTTGACACCAATTTTGAAACACTGACGAAAGCCGACTACGTGGAAGCGGCCTGGAAAGAGAATCCGCAGATCCGCTCGGCCGAGGAAAGCGTCGCGAAAGCACGGGCGGGCGTGTCAGCCGCAAAAACAGCCTACATTCCCGACATTACTGCGTTTGCCCGCTACAGCTACCAGGACGGCGTGCCGTTTTTTGTCCACAATTTCGGGACCGTCGGGATCAATATGAGCTACACGCTGTGGGACTTTGGCAAGCGCAAGTCTACTGTGCGTGAGCGTGACGCGCAGCTTGGTGAAGCTGAACAGAATCTCGAGCATCTAAAGGAGCAGGTCGCCGTCGAGGTTGAACGTACCTACAACAAGCTCGTACGCACCAAGAGCATGGTCAAAGTAGCAACGCAGGTAGCGGAGCTCCGCCAGGAAAGTGAGCGCCTGGCAACCGATCAGGCTGCCCAGGGGGTAGTTCTGATTTCGGACGTGAGGAACGCTGCAGCCGCGAACTACAAGGCAAAAGCCGACCTCCTGCAAGCCACTCTTGGATATGTGCTGGCACGCGCAGAACTTGAGCGCACGGTTGGGCGTTCCCCAGGATTGGCGACGCCATGAAAATTCGCAACAATCCGTCGGCCGTTTCAAGTAACGTTACGCATCTCCGATAGAAGTAGCACCACAGGAGCATCCAAGTGAAGCCAACTAGAGTCGTTATCATCGGCGGAGGGTTTGCCGCCGTTCAGTTCGCAAAAACTCTCCGCCATAAACTGCGCGCTTCCGAGTGCGAGATTTTCCTCTTCAACCGCGAGAACCATATGGTCTTTCATCCCCTCCTGGCGGACGTCGCCGGAGCCTCCATCAATGTAGACTCCGCCGCGGCGCCCCTGCGCCAAATGCTCCGCGGAGTCGGCTGCCGCACCGAGCGCGTGGAAAGGATAGACCTCGCTGCTTCGGAAATTGAATTTGACGACGGATACGGGGCGCTGACACGCCTGCACTACGACCACGTAGTGATCGCCTGTGGCGCGGAAAGTAACCTGGGAATCATTCCAGGAATGACCGATCACGCATTCCCGTTTAAGGTCATGCGTGACGCCGTCGATCTTCGCCAGCATGTAGTCCGCCAAATGGAACAAGCCGAGGCCGCGAACGATCCGGACCGCCGCCGTTGGCACCTCAACTTCATCGTCGTAGGCGCCGGGTTCAGCGGCGTAGAGGTTGCCGGCGAGATCAACGAGCTCGTTCGCAGCAGCACCCGCTTTTACCACAACTTTCGTAAACCCGACGTCGTAGTCACTATGGTGCATTCCCAGGACCAAATCTTGCCCGAAGTAGCACCCACGCTGCGCGAATTTGCGAGAAAAAGAATGGAAAAAGCCGGGGTCACCATTATGTTGAAGACCCGCGCGGTTGCCGCAACGCACGAGGGAGTCACGCTAGACAATGGACAGCTGCTACGCGGAGGCACGGTAGTCTGCACCATCGGAACCTCGATATCTCCCTTAGTCCAACGCCTCGACGTTCCAAAAGAGCGAGGCCGCATACGTACAACCCCGGAAATGCGAGTCGAAGGGCAAACCAACGCCTGGGCCACCGGCGATTGCGCGCTGATCATCAACGCCTTCGACAACAAGCCGTCACCGACAACGGGCCAATTCGCGGAACGCCAGGGCCGCCAAGCCGCACTAAATCTCGTCCGCGTTCTGAAAGGCGAGCCGACTCAACCGTTCCGGTTCAAAGCCCTCGGACAACTCTGTTCGATCGGTGGCTACGAAGCCGTCGCGGAAATGTTCGGCATGCGCATCTCGGGCTTCCTGGCCTGGATCATGTGGCGAGGCGTGTACCTGTTCAAATTACCGACGTGGTCCCGCCGCTTTAAGGTCGCGCTCGACTGGACGTGGGACGTGATCTTCCCGCGCGATCTCAGCTTCCTCAGTAGCGATGCGGACAAACGCCTGACCCATTCCTACTATCGTCCTGGCGATTTCGTTCATCGACAAGGCGAGCTGGCGCGAACCTTCAGCATCATCGAGGAAGGCGAAGTAGAGGTCCTGCAAACCTCGGAACAAACGCACGAAGACGAAGTTGTCGCCGTTCTGAGCAAGGGTGACTTTTTCGGCGAATCCGGCCTCTTGGGGAACGGCTCCTACGAAACCAGCGTTCGTGCTCGTACTCCGGTTCGCCTCGGGCAAATCGGCAGCGCGCTATTCGAGCAACTCGCAGGCTCCTTCGCACCCCTGCGCGACCTGCTAGCCAACGCAGTGACTCGCCGCCCCGGCGACTTTTGGCGACGTTTACCGCTAGCGAAGGCGCTACTAGCCAACGAGCCGCTCGCGTCCCTCATCGACCCGCTTCCTGCCACGCTCCTTAACAAAGAGACCACGCTGGCGGAGGCGGTGAAAGCCCTCAATGAGAGCGCGACCGGCGAGCTCCTTGTCGTCGACGATAAGCAGCGGTTGTGGGGAACGCTCGACAGCGACGACCTCTATCGAATTGTCGCGCGCATCTCCGCCACTGCCACCGGCGCGGAGGGAGACAATATCAAGCACAAGCTAGCCGATCTGCTACCCAGCGAGCCGGTGTATGTAACTCTCCAGGATTCCGCCCTCATAGCATCCATCACCATGCTCGATCACAACACCTTTTGGTTGCCGGTCGTCCAGAGCAAAGATGATCTTCGGCCGGTGGGTACCGTCCGCGGAGTAAGAATCAGCAACCGCATGATTCAAAAGATCGGCCCCACGGAGTTGGATCGCGCCCGAGCAGCGGGCTGAGGTCCATCGAAGGAAGTGTCGGCGGAAACGCCAAGTCCTAGAACTTGAAGGTGCAGGAGAAACCACCCGGCCGGCGCCACTCCGGTTCCGATCCCCGCGTCACACCCTCGACGTTACTGTCAACTTCCCGCCATGAAGCGGTCACCCGTGCTTCGCACTCGTGCCGGACCCGCCCCCTTTTCCATTGAAAACAGGACGGATGGCGGATCTCCGCCGCACGCCCCTCATTGGAAACCCGGATGCTTCAAGGAACAAGGAACGAACAGAGGAGACCACCATTGAGCTACTCATACGGATCGGAAAAGCGCAGCACGCGCACATACGCAGAAGCACGCAACCGCCGCTCGCAAGTTTCTGGAGCGCTCAACAAGACCGCACACTCAACCTCGTACGGCTCGGCCGTCCACCAGCGCCGCACCGTCGTCCGGTCTCGACCCGAAGGCCAGGGATGGGAGGCTGTCCAAGAGATGTTCATGGCCTCGCGCCACAAATTCATCGGCCTGGCCTTTTCCATCTTGCGCAACAGAGAAGACGCGGAAGATGCCGTTCAGGACGCTCTGTTCTCGGCTTATCTCCACGCGCGCTCTTTCGAAGGCCGGTCCGCGCTTTCGACCTGGTTCACCCGCATCGTGTTCAACGCGGCTCTGATGATCCGGCGAAAACGCAAATCTCTCCACACCGACTCGCTCCCGGAATCCTCCACTATTACGAATGAAACTCCCTGGACGGAAAAGATTCCTGATCCGCAACCCGATCCGGAAACGTCGTACGCGGAACAAGAGACTCTCCGGTCCGTCGATGTTCTGTTGTCGAAAATGAGTCCTATACTGCGGCAGGCATTTACGATGACGTACTTCGAGGAAATGTCCAACGAAGAGGCCTGCGAACTGTTGGGAATCGCGGCGGGAACATTTAAGTCCCGCGTCTTCCGCGCCAGGCAACATCTGATGAATAAGGCCCAGCGTGTGCTGTCCGCCCCAATCCGCAGCAGAGTGACGCATTCCCGAATGGCCACCAGCAAGAGCGAATTTGCGGGCATGGCAGCCACACCCGCTGAGTTTGCTTCTCCAGAAATCGCGTTCTCATAACCCACGTGAAGCCACAGTTCTGCAAGTGAAGCGGCGCTCCTGACATGCGATGAAGGCTCTAAGGACCGAGACGACGGGCACAGTCGAACAGAATTTCGGCCTCCCATGGCGGACGGCGCGGATTTTTTGGATGGGTCAGGTCAGAGGGAATTCGTCCGGCAGACTTCAGGAAAACGGCAGCGGAATGCTTGTAGGCGGGAACTGGATCGCGAAAGGCGACATTGCCGAGATATTGCAGAGCGTCGGAGAGCGCGTAGTATTGCGGGTCGCCGGTTTGCCAGAGGCGGTCGCGTTCGGCAAATTTTTCTGGCGCCAGCGTCGCAAGACCCAGCAAATAGTCCGATCCGTACTCGATCATATCGATGCCCAAATCGTTTCCGGTGTAAATTACAAAATCGGGGCGACGGGCGTCTCGCAAGGCGAGGCGTTCGAGTTCCACCAAGCGATCGAGCGAAGAATGCTTCATTCCCATGATCTCGGGAATGTCCATCAGACGCTGGACCGTTTCCTGATCAAAGATTTCGCCGTTCGGGGCGAACATCCGACCCAATTCGAAAGCCAGCACTTGCGGATATCCATTGCAAACTGCCCGATAGATAGATGCCTTTTCCCGGGATGATTTTTCGTGGAGACGGCTTGTCTGGAACAGGATCGGGGTGCCGCCGGAACTTACGATTTGATCCATCTGGCGACGGTAGAGGGAGACAACGTCACCAATTTCATTCTCGATGTATGCGCCGGCGACGAAGGGCACATCTTTGCCGAGAGCATCACGCGTCCATCGTAGGACATTCGCCTTTTGCGTATCGGTCAAATAGTTCACGTAGCCGGTATCCATGTTCACAGCGTTCATTAATCCCGCGCGATGGGTGGCTTGGAGATGAAGCGCAAAGGCGCTTTCGGCGATGCGGCCATCCGGCTCGAATGGCAGGAGCGCGGCGGCAATGCCTTGCACCTTGCGCTTCGGTATTTTCCGGTCGAGTAGGGACTGGACGTTCATCGCTTGGCCTTCGCGGCAGCCAACCGTACCATCATCTCGGAGTTTTTGTAGTGGCCATCCAGTGGATAGCATCCGGATGGCAAGCCGTTTCGCGGGGCGGTGGTGCAGTCGCTGAACGTTCGGCAAATTCGCTTGTGCTGGAGGGGACGTCGTTGCGCGGCATCCAAAAGTATTTCTGGATAGGTCAGAGTCATACGCCCCAGGCCCACAGCGTCGACCCACCCTTCGCGCAATACGGCCTGAGCCACGTAGGGCAGAAAATCCTGCAGATAGCTATAGGCGGTGCCCACCACGATCAGATTGGGAAACAACCGCTTCAATTGTCGAGCGACATTGAGCTGCCGGCCCACTTCAATCAGCGGATCGTGCGGAGGCAAGTATCCATCCGAAGGGGGAAACAAAGCGGGACGCTGGAGATGCGGATTGTAGTAAGGGCTTCCCGCTGTAAGATTCACCAACGGAATTTGCAGCTCTTCGAGCAAGGAGAGAAAACGAATCGGTTCGGTCAGGTCCGCCTGCGTCGGAACTTGCGGATCGAGACCGAATCCCCATTTAAAGGGAATCAAGTGTTCGTAGTCATCGGGAATTCCGGGGCCGCGCTTTCCGTTCGACGACCGCGCAGGGTCCGGGCGGAACGGAACGGTATCGAAAGCCGAAAGGCGCACGCCAATTCTGAGGCCGGGCGCACTTGCACGGATGCCCTGAACTATCTCGCGCAGGAAGCGAGTGCGATTCTCGAAACTGCCTCCGTACTTACCCGAACGAGTGTGGGCGCCCAGAAATTCATGGCCTAGATAGCCGTGACAGTGCTTGATATCCACGAAATCGAAGCCCAACTCCCAAGCCGCTCGAGCCGCGGCGTGAAAATTCTCGATGATGGCTTCGATTTCCGCGTCGGTCAGGAGGGGATAGTCGTCTGGCAAATTCAAGCGGCGATCCAGAATCGGGTGGCGATAGAGAATGCGGGGTTCCGGGTGGTCGTGAACGTGGGGCCGGCAATAGCGGCCGGAGTGTGTGAGTTGAATCCCGATGAGCAGGTCGTCGTCCGAGCCCATGCTCTTGCGGTGTTCCGCAACCAATACGGCGCGCAATCGCGAGATATTTTCCCGCGTGTGAGGCGCCATGACCAATTGGTTCGGATTCGCGCGGGCAGAAGCTGACACAGCGACGGCTTCTCCGCCCCAGACGAGCTTGGCGCCACTAGCTCCAAATCTTTGCCAACGACGGTAAGTGAGTTCACTTGGGTTGCCATCCGGCGATGCGTCCCATCCTTCCATGGGATTGATAGCGATGCGATTGCCGATTGTGATTCCGCCGCGCTGCAGAGGAAGCAAAATCGGAGAGTCAGCTGGGGGGGCAAGTTCGAGGTCGCAGGGGATAGCTACTTGCAATGAACGCAAATGCTCTTGAAATCGAAGAGGGTCCTTCACGGAGGCAAGCCGCAGAATGGCCGGATTGCTCACTGCGCATGTCCCCGCTTTGGGAGCGCCGCCGTCGCCGCGGCTCCGACGAGCGCCACCGCAATCAGCGTAAGACAACCGCGCCAGTACGTAACACCAGCGTCGCGCATACGGCCGACCATCCAGGGAGATACCAACTTGCTGAGGGCATTGCCGGAAGTGACCTGAGCGCGGTTCCAACCGAACTGCTGGACCATGAAGTCATAATAGAAAGGAAGGCCCCAAACGGTGAGTCCGACCACGCAGAAAAGGACAACGAAAGCGGTTGCCGCGACTTGCAGATTGCGGCGGGAAAACTCCAAGTCAGAGGTAACCTCGACAGTTGTGGCCACCGAAGTGCCGGTATTGTACACTCCCGGAACAAAGTCGCAAACGGATTCTCCTGCATTGGCGCACGCCGCGCCGTCGCCCCGCATATGGAAGACGTAAGCACCAGCGGCGTTTTAAGGACTTGATCATTTCACGCGAAAACTAAAGAATCCCCCTTCGACGCCGAACGTGGCGGAAAGCCAAATCGGAACCTAGTCAAGTAAGGCACTAATACGTGGCCAACGTGGAGGTCAAAGTCTTTCCGATTGAAGCGCTGCGCGAATTCTGCGCACGCGTGTTTATGCATTTCCGCGTGCCCGAAGATCAGGCCACGCAGGCCGCGGATGTACTCGCCGCGGCGGACCTGAGAGGCATTGACTCGCACGGTGTGGCACGCATGAGCAGCTATGTTGACCTGCTAAGCCAAGGGCTGATTAATCCAAAGCCTGAAATAAGGGTCGTGAGATCCACGCCGAGCACCGCGACTGTCGATGGCGACAACGGCCTGGGTTTAGTCGTAGGGTCACGCGCGAATCAGATGGCCATCGAAATGGCGGAGAAAGCCGGGTCTGGCTGGATTTCTGTTCGAAACACCAACCATTACGGTATCGCCGGGTACTACGTTCTGAAGGCTGCCGAGCGCGACATGATCGGTTGGGCGATGACCAACTCCTCGGCGCTTGTGGCACCGTTGTGGGGCATGGAGCGTATGCTCGGCACGAACCCGATTGCGATCGCGTTCCCTGGCAAGAAAGAGCCGCCCATCGTAATTGATATGGCTACGTGCACGGCGGCGTATGGAAAAATCGAAATCGCTCTGCGGAAGGGGGAGAAAATTCCCGCGGGTTGGGCGATCGATAACCAGGGGCGAGTCACTACCGAGCCTGCCGATGTGCTTGCGGGCGGAGCGCTGTTGCCGCTGGGATCGGATCGTGAACGTGGCGGACACAAGGGCTACGGGTTAGCCATGATCGTGGACCTTTTGAGTGGAGCGTTGAGTGGGGCGAATTGGGGGCCGTTTGCTCCGCCTTTCGCTCTGCGGCAAACCATTCCGACGCGGAGCGTTGGCAAAGGAATCGGACACTTCTTTGGAGCGATGCGGGTCGATGGATTTATTGACAGCGATTCGTTCAAGTCTCAGGTTGACGAATACATCCGAGTTTTTCGCGCCACGAAACCCGCGCCGGGCACGAGCGGTCCGTTGATTCCGGGTGATCCCGAGCGGGAAGCGGAAGGCATACGGCGCAAGAGCGGTGTGCCGCTTGTTTTGCCGGTCGTAAATGACCTTCGCGAAATCTCCAAGAAGACCGGTATACCGTTCGACTGATCGTCGTTCCGTTGATTACTTGGCGAGCTGGGGCGAAATGGAAGCAAACTGGTAGCGCGGGATAAATCTGCTAGTCTCTCAGACCGTTGGTGAATCGAGGAGGGATGGCCATCATGCCGCTCGATCCGGCGGTCGCTCAACGAGCGCGAAAACGAATTGCGTGGCGCATTCTTCCTTTTCTCTTCCTGCTTTACATCATCGCATTCCTGGATCGCATAAACGTGGGCGCTGCGGCGTTGCAGATGCCTGCGGATCTGGGCTTCGACGATCGAGTCGTTGGTCTTGGAGCCGGAATGTTCTTCGTCGGATACCTGGTCCTGGAAATTCCGGGCGCATTGATTGCCGAGCGTTGGAGCGCACGGCGGTGGATCGCACGGATCATGATTTCCTGGGGAATCCTGACCGTGCTGATGGCGTTCATTCGCACATCCCGAGATTTCTACGTCGTTCGTTTTCTTGTGGGCGCCGCTGAGGCCGGCTTCTTCCCCGCGGTTATCGTTTATATCTCCCACTGGTTTAGAGCCGCGGATCGCGCGAAGTCGGTGGCGAGGTTTTACGCCGCGAGCCCACTTTCGTATGTCATCGGGTCCCCACTCGCCGGTCTGCTGCTGGGGATTTCGTGGTGGGGTCTGCGAGGGTGGCGATGGCTATTTATATTGGAGGGAATTCCCGCAGTTGTATTTGGCGTTGTCACGATTTTTTACCTGACGGACTGGCCGCGCCAGGCGAGATGGCTGCCAGACGATGAGCGCAACTGGATCAGTGGCGTCCTCGATCAGGAAAAACAAGCAAAGCAGAAGATTCGTTCGTACACGATTTGGCAAGCGCTCGTGCAGCGCGACGTCATTTTGCTGACGTGCTGCTACTTCTGCGCGACTACTGGTGGGTACGGGATCGCGTTTTGGCTCCCGACGATTCTGAAGCGGCTTTCCGGTCAAAGCGATATTCGCGTCAGCCTGTTTGCGGCCCTTCCGTATGTGGCGGGTTTCGTAGTGCAACAGATGAACAGCTGGCATTCGGACCGGGAGCAAGAGCGGCGCTGGCACGCTGGACTCGCAATTTTTCTTTGCGGCATAAGTCTACTGCTGGCGGTCGTTTTCGGATCGACGAGCATGACCGCCGCAGTCATCTTGTTCACCGCATCAGGAGGCTGCTATTTCTCGTTTCATCCATGCTTCTGGGCGGTTCCGACGGCTTTCCTCACCGAGTCGGCTGCCGCCGCCTCGATCGGGTTAATTAATTCGCTCGGAAATCTCGGCGGCTTCGTAGGTCCTTTGGTGATGGGCTACCTCGTCCACCGAACCCATTCTTTCCGTGCTGGACTGCTGTATCTAGTAGGGAGCCTGTGCCTTTCGGGTATCCTGATGCTGGCTGTCGGAGTGGGGCGCCGGCGGGTTTCTCCTTCGGAGTTCAGTGAATCTCAGGTTCAGGGATAGGCGCGGTGCCTTCCAGGAAATCGAAATCGCATCCTTCGTCGGCCTGCGTGATGTGCTCCATAAACAATTTTCCATAGCCGCGGGGATAAATTCCTGCTGTCGGCCGCCAGGCGGCGCGACGAGCCGCAAGCTCATCGTCGTCCACGCGCATGTTGAGCTGACGCGCGGCGACGTCGAGTTCGACAACATCTCCCTCTTTCAGCAACGCGAGTGGACCGCCCACGAAAGACTCTGGTGAAACATGCAGGACACAGGCACCATAATTCGTACCGCTCATCCGCGCATCAGAGATGCGAACCATGTCTCGGATGCCCGCTTTGAGCAACTTTTGCGGGATAGGAAGATTTCCCCATTCCGGCATTCCGGGCGCCCCTTTCGGGCCCGCGTTCCGCAACACCAACACGCTGTCCGCGTCAACATCGAGGGCCGGGTCATCGATACGCGCATTCATTTCGTTGTAGCTGTCGAAGACAATTGCGCGACCCGCGTGCTTGAGAAGTCTGGTTTCAGTGGCCGAGGCTTTGATCACGGCCCCTCGAGCAGCCAGGTTGCCGTAAAGAATCGCTAATCCTCCGGATTGAAGCACCGGATTATCGGTGCTGCGAATAACGTCCTTGTTGCATATTTCAGCGTTGGCGACATTTTCTCCGAGGGTCTTGCCGGTGATGGTCGAGCAACTTAGATCCAGGTGCGGAGCCATCGCTTTCAATAGCGCCGGTAACCCGCCAGCATAGTAAAAATCTTCCATCAAGTACTTTCCACTCGGACGAATATTCGCCAACATCGGCGTCTTCCTGGAAAATTGATCAAAGCGATCGAGTGCGAGTTTAATTCCCGCGCGTCCCGCCAATGCCACAAGATGAATCACCGCGTTCGTCGAACCTCCGAGCGCGAAGACCGCGGCAATCGCGTTGTTGAAGGACGCGTCCGACAAAATGTCGCGCGGCTTGAGGTCTTCCCATACCATTTCCACGATGCGCCGTCCGGAACAATTGGCCATTTTGGGATGGTTGGAATCGACGGCAGGTATTGAACTCGCACCGGGCAAGCTGAAGCCCAACACTTCGGTCAGGCTGGTCATGGTGGATGCCGTGCCCATGGTCATGCACGTTCCAGCGGATCGGGCGATGCCGTCTTCGATTTGTGTCCACGCTTGTTGATCGATGTTGCCGGCGCGGCGTTCCGCCCAATATTTCATGACATCGGATCCGCTGCCCAGGATCTCACCTCGCCAGTTGCCGCGAAGCATCGGGCCAGCGGGGACGTAGATCGCGGGGAGATTCATGCTGATGGCGCCCATCAAGAGTGCCGGCGTCGTCTTGTCGCATCCCCCCATCAGAACGCAACCATCGGCCGGATAGGAGCGCAACAACTCTTCAGTCTCCATCGCCAGCAGGTTGCGATACATCATCGTGGTTGGCTTTTGAAAAGTTTCTCCGAGGGTGAACGCCGGGATCTCCACCGGGAACCCTCCGGCCTGCCATATACCCTTCTTAACATCTTGCGCACGTTCTCGAAGAAGGCTATGACAGGGATTGACGTCAGCCCAGGTGTTGATGATCGCGATCACGGGCTTCCCTGCGTAGTCCGCCTGAATACAACCCATCGAAGCGGCACGCGAACGATGTCCGAACGAACGAAGGTCATCCGGACCGTACCAGCGATAACTCCTCAAGGATTTGGGATCTCGTGGCGACATGTAATCCTTCCGCGGCGCAGAGCCTCGATAGAAAGTCGTTGAAGTTTGAAGTCACCCGGTCAACCGTGTCAAATTCTAAGCTGTTCAATAGCTGGTTTGGGGGTGGTTTGAGTTTTCTGAAGCGCGATTTGCTAGCGGCGCCCACTGCTATTATGGTGAAATGTCCAGCGGTTTGACGCAAGGCCATGACAAAAGAATCCATCATTGTGCTCGCCGATCCAGAAGAACCCCAGCTTGCCAAACTGGGCGAGTCATTTCCCGAGGCAAAAATTATCGTCGGGAACTCGGTGGACATATTCAAACAAGGCGCATTCGAACAAAGGGCAGCGGAAGCCAGCGTGCTCTTCAATTGGTCGGGCTCTCTCGCTCTGATGAAGCAGGTCTTCGCGGCGTGCCCCAATTTGCTTTGGGTGCATTCTCGTTCTGTCGGGTTGGAGCGTACGCTCTTCCCCGAGTTGGTGGAAAGTTCCGTGCCGCTCACGAACGGGATCGGAGTTTTTAGTCCGGCTCTGGGTGAGTTTGCGCTCGCTGCCATTTTGTATTTCGCCAAAGACTTTCGCCGGATGATTCGCAATCAAGACGCCGGAGTTTGGCAACCCTTTGACGTGCAGCCGGTAGCGGACCGTACCGTCGGAATTATCGGATATGGAGACATCGGGCGCGCCGTTGCCACGAGAGTGCACGCCCTGGGGATGAAAGTTCTGGCGGTGAGGCGACATGCTTCGATGCGGGGCGGTGTTGACCCTGTGGTTGAACAGGTCTTCCCTCCGGAGCGTCGCATCGAGATGCTTTCGCACTGCGACTACATCGTCGTAGCTACGCCATTGACTTCAGAAACGCGCGGAATGATCGGTGCGCCAGAGTTCGCGGCGATGAAGCCGACCGCGGTTGTAATCAATGTCGGCCGCGGGCCCGTGATCGACGAGCAGGCGCTGATCGGCGCACTCTCCGATAAACGAATCAAGGGCGCCGCGCTGGACGTCTTCGATCAGGAACCATTGCCCCCGGGCCACGCCTTCTACAAGTTGGACAATGTCTTACTTTCGCCGCACTGCGCCGACAATACGCCCGACTGGCTCGAGCAATCCATGGAGCTTTTCATCACCCAGTTTAAACGGTTCCGCAAAGGTGAGCCGTTGCTCAACGTCGTCGATAAGAAACTCGGATATTAGGTGGTAACCCGCGCAAGCCCTTTGGATTGATATTCATACAAAACACCGGGGGTGGGGTCCAACCGCGAACAGAGGGAGCCAAGAGTTACCCTACCTCCAGCCTCTCACCCGCTTCTGACGCCATCATTCGGGGAGTTCTCTTGACAGACATAGGGGCGATAGATAGGGTTTCAAGTTCCAGGGCCCTCGCTGATATCCCCCCGCTCGTCGCTCGGTGCTTTCTCGAATTGATTTCTTGCCAAGGAGAGAATTATGGCCGTATATGTCCCCCTTCCCGGTAGCAAACGAAGTCTATTGCCCAATTCGCGGCCGGCTGGTCCGGTGGATCCTTCGGAGATTGCCAGTCTGACTGTCCGGGTGCGCTCGACTGGCGACACTGCAGCCCTGGCGAAACGGGTTTACGACCCGGCTAGCCAGCCGCTGGCGGGCAGAACGTATTTGACGCGGGAGCAGTTGGCGGCGCAGCACGGTGCATCGAAGGACGACCTGGACAAGATTGAGGCGTTCGCCCAGAAGCACAACCTGTTCGTGGTTCACCGAAGCGGGGCCGAACGGTCCATCGTGCTGCGGGGAAAGCTGAGCGACCTGCTGGCAGCGTTTCCCGCCGACGTACAGATCTACCATCACTCGACGGGAACCTATCGCGGGCGGCAGGGAGAGATCTCGATTCCGCAAAAACTCGATAAGATTGTCACTGGCGTGTTTGGTTTCGACACGAGGCCGAAACACCGGAGTGCGCGAGTCCAACACCTCGTGAAGAATGGGCCGGGCGGAGCGAACGGTGTTGCGGCTACAGAGTTCGCTACGCGCTACAACTTCCCGACCAGCTTCAACGGCGTGCCGTTGGACGGCACCGGACAGACGATCGCAATCATTGAATTGGGCGGCGGATATCAAACTAGCGATCTGCAAGTTTTCTTCCAGGAAATCGGAGTCGCGTTGCCAAGCGTGGTGTCGGTCTCCGTCGACCATGCGTCGAACGATCCGACAACGCCGGACTCTGCCGACGGCGAAGTGATGCTGGATATCGAAGTTGCAGGAGCGGTAGCCCCGAAGGCGAAGTTCGCGGTGTATTTCGCCCCGAACAATGGGGACCAGGGATTCATCGATGCCATCAGCGCGGCTGTACACGACACCGAACGCAACCCGAGCGTGATTTCGATCAGCTGGGGCGGCCCGGAGGTGACCACCGATCAGCAAGGCGTTAACGCGTATCACGAGTTGTTTACGGCCGCGGGAGCGCTGGGCGTTACCGTGTGCATCGCTTCGGGAGACCACGGCACTGCGGACCTCGACGCGCAGGATTGGGACAACAAGATTCATGTGGATCACCCTGCGTGTGACGACATGGTGCTGGGCTGCGGCGGGACGCAAATTGATGGGGGCAACGACGTCGTGTGGAATGACGGGACACCGTTTGACACTAGCGTGCCGGGAGGCGGCGGATGGGCCAGTGGAGGCGGCATCAGCGAAGTATTCGCGGTGCCTGCATATCAGACCGGTGCGAATCTTCCGGTGTCGATTGACTCGGGGAAGCCGGGCCGAGGAGTGCCAGACATTGCCATGAGCGCGACAAATTATTTCACGCGCGTGGATCGCTCGGAAGGGGCTTCGGGCGGGACCAGTGCGGTAGCGCCATTGATGGCCGGACTAGTGGCGCTGTTGAATCAGGCCAAGCAGAAAAATGTGGGGTTCTTGAATCCGTTTTTGTATTCAAACGTCTCGAAAGGCATCGTTCATGATGTGACCGCGGGAACCAATGCGATCACCAATACGGTCAAGGGCTATAACGCGGGGCCCGGATGGGATGCGTGCACGGGGTTGGGAACCCCGAATGGGACAGCGATTTTGAATAATTTGTAAGGCACGCCCAAGGGACGTCCGATTCACCCAGAAGCGGATGTCAGCATCAGATAGGGTTCAGGCCTACGCTGGTTCGATGCCCTCCCTCACCGGCATTCGGCATTGACCCGGCGTTGCGACTGGCATTACCAGGCGCCTTCTTTGCCTCCCCACCACCAAATGAGGCCGAGCGTGGCGGTGTTTTGTTCCTTGCTGAGAACGCCCTGAGTGCTGGTGAGGAACGACGGTTGATTTGAAAAATCGCGGCGCCATTCGTAGCGCATGAGAAATCCCTCGCTCAGTTTGTAATCGAAGGTTGCCGTTGTTTCTTTGAGGGCCTGGTTGACTCCACTGAACATACCGCCGCGGTCGGAGAGATACTCGGCGCGAGCAGCCGCCGCGAAATGTTTGGAGAATTCGTACCGGGCATAGCCCGCCGTGCCATCCACATGAGAGGGAGCGGCCGAGCGGCCGGGCGCCTGGTTGCGCCAGAGGCGCTGAATGACGTAGTCACCTTCGAGCGCGAAGCTCAGCTTCGGGTTGGCCTGCCAGGTGACGTAACTGTCGAAAATGTGGAGCATGCCGTCTGGCGCAGGGGTAATCGCCGTGAAACTCAGGCCTGGTTGGACGGGAATAGGATTTGTCGGCGCGGTCACCACGCGGTCGGGATGTTCCTGGCCGAGATAATAATTCACGACCCAGGTCACGGACTTTTTGGGTTTTGCAGTGAATCCAAAAAGCTCGTCTTTGAAACCATTGGTGGCTTCCACCTGGTTGGTTCCGTTCACGATCCAGTAGTTAAGAGAAAAACGATCGTTCACCGGGTAGGTTACGCGAACGCCCATGTGGTAGAAGGGCAGGAAATCGAAGTAGAACGAACGCGAATAGTTCATCTGATCTTTCGTGTAGTTGCCTTCGATTCCCAACGAACTGCTCCATTTGCCGAAGTCGATGGTGAGACCATTCCCTACCGCGGCCACGTACGTTCCGTACGCTTGAAAAATATTCTGATAGATCGATGGGCGGGGCTCGTTTGCGGGATTGCCTTGCAACGTGTCGGTGGCTTGGCCGTATTGCAGATCGAGGCGCGCGCCGAAGCGGCGTCCGGCACTCACGTCAGGTTCGTGATCGAAAATGACCGAGGCCTGGTTCAAGTTGAAGTTGTTGCTAAGGACATCGTAGGCGCGTAGCAAATTCACGCGGCCCACCGGGGCGTTGAAATTATATTCATAGTAGCCGTCGAGGCCGAGGTTGATGGTGGTGTCCCGAAGGAAGTTGAGTCCCTTTTGATCTGGTGGGACAGGCGCGGACGCGTCGATGCTCGACTGACTCACGGGCGTCGCAGCAGTCGGAGCGATGCTGCTAACGGGAGGCGCCACAACACTGTTGGACGCCGAAGCCGAGGCGGCGGGTGAATTCGCGGTCAACAAACGCTTTAGCTCCGCGACTTCCGCTTCGAGGGCCTCAACCCGCAGCTCAAGGTCCGCACGGGAATCGGGCGATTCCGAGTCCGCGGTGCGCCCAGTTTCAGCTCGCGCGTCAAGTTTGTCCGCATGCGCGAGAAGAACCCCGATGATGAACATACAGATCATGGAAGCGCTGCGACGCGCGGGTGGGTTGCGATGGATTCTGTGAGTCTCGGCTTGGTTCGGCATGAGTGGCGTTCCCTTCTTACTGCTCGGGTTTCCCGAGATGAAGTAGCTTGAGTTATATTGCGTTGGAAGTTTACGCGGCCATTACCCGGGAGGAAATCGTTCCATGCGCAAACATATTCGCCTATCGGTATTCGTAACCATGCTCGTCGCGGGGAGCACCATGCTTTCATCCTCGGCGGCCGCACAGCAGGAGATGCAACAGGTTCCTCAGCAACTTCAACCGCCCGCCGGTGAAGGGTTACTGCTCCGGGTCCACGCGAAGGGCGATCAAATCTATACCTGCAAAGGAGACGCGGCGCAATTCACGTGGGTGCTGAAGGCCCCGGACGCACAGCTCTTCGACAAGGATGGAAAACCTTTCGGCAAACATTTTGCCGGGCCGTCGTGGGAAGCCAATGATGGCAGCCGTGTGACCGGCAAAGCGATTGCGAATGCGCCTTCGCCCGACGCCGAATCGATTCCGTGGCTGCTGGTCAACATCGTCGGCCACAGTGGCAGCGACGGCGTGCTCACGCGCACAACAACAATCCAGCGGCTAAACACCAAAGGCGGCAAAGCGCCTGCCGCCGGATGCGACGCGGGACACTCGGGCCAGGAAATCCACGTCGCATATTCCGCCGACTATCTCTTCTATGCGCCCAAGTAACCGGCACAGCGCGAGCAACGTTAATCGAGAAAAAGTGTGCTGAAAAAATGCGAAAGGCCCCACGAGCCGCCTGGCTCATGGGGCCTTTCTTCTTGCAAGAACGGGGGCAAACCGCATTTGGTCGGGGAGTGGTGGGTTGCGGCTTGCCCCAGTTTGAGGCGGGTCAGGGAGGACTACTTCGTGGTCATCGCGACAAGGACCTGTTCGGTGGTGCGGGGCCCCAGAGCGATTTCGTTATGGGGGAGCTTAGGTACGGAGTAGCGAAGATCGATGCCCAACTCGGCCAGATGCAGCTCGCTGACAACGCGCACTCCGCCGACGCGCTCAACGGTGATGCTGCTGGGGGCGTCGCTATTCTTCGTGTCGGTGGCAGAGGTCATAACCATTGCGAAACCGTTCGGACCGTGAAGGATGATCTGCGCTGGAACCGACGCGGACTTCAGCGCAAACGTGTATTCGCCGGCGGGAAGCATGGCTTGGGACCAGCGAACGTCTTCGGTCAGGGTGAAGCGGCCTTTGTAGGCGTCTTGCGCTGCGGCGGGCGCCGGGGAGGCGCAAACGGCGATCAGTCCGATCGCGATGACGGTGAGGATGCGGCTCAGAGTATTTTTCATGGCGGGTCTCCTTTTCGAACGTTGTGCTTGGCTGCACGCTTTTAGAGGGAGCATCTTGCGGGCCACACTAGCTCGCGTGCCGTCGATGCAAAACCGATTGATGGCGAAGGGTTTGCGGAAATCCGGCCAGCAGCACTCGCGGCAAAGCTATCCGATCAGATAGCTTTGCCTATCTGGAGGGATAGCGGAGAGAGTAAGCAAGAGAGGAAAAAGAAGAAGAAAAACAAGAAGAAAAGAAAGGAGAAGACTTTGTCACAGCGGGCGCAGAGAGGTCGGAAGTGTCCAAGCGAAAGGAACGGTTGGAGGCGAATCAGGCCTTGTTGCGTTTCTTTAGGGTGAGGCGAAGATCGAGATTGCGGATCAGGCGGTGGAGGTAATTGGAGTGAACACCCAGGAGGCGGGCGGCTTCGGTGATCTTCCCATCGGACTGATCCATGGCGGTAAGGATGAGCTGACGCTTCAACTGGCGGACCGCTTCGTGATATGTCGATGAGCGCATCGATTGTGCTGGCGTTTCGTGCAACGTTTCGGGCAGGTCTTCAGGAAGGATCATTCCCGAAGAACCGAGAACGACGGCTCGCTCGACGGCGTTCTCCAGTTCGCGGATGTTGCCCGGCCAATCGTATTGGCTCAGCAGCGCGCCGGCGTCGGGCGAGATTCCGAGGATGCGGCGATTGCATCTCTCGGCATACTTGGCGGCGAAATATCCGGCGAGTAGCGGGATATCTTCCTTGTGGTCGCGCAGCGCCGGCATGGTGATGGAGACGACGTTGAGCCGGTAGTACAAGTCTTCGCGGAAGGTGCCGTCCTTGGTGGCCTTCTGGAGGTTCTTGTTGGTGGCGGCGATGACGCGAATGTTCAGCGACATCGAGCGCGTGCCGCCGACACGCGTGAATTCGCGCTCCTGCAGGACGCGCAGGAGTTTCGCTTGCATGCCCGGGCTGATCTCGCCCATCTCGTCGAGGAAGATCGTGCCGGTGTTGGCCATTTCCAGCTGGCCGCGTTTCTGGCAGACGGCACCGGTGAACGCGCCGCGTTCGTGGCCGAAAAGTTCGCTCTCCAGCAGGGTTTCGGTGAGCGCGGCGCAATTGATAGCGACGAAGGGTTGATCGCGGCGGGGGCTGTTGCGATGAATCGCGCGGGCAGCGAGCTCTTTGCCGGTGCCGCTCTCGCCGTAGATCAGCACCGTGGAAGGGGTGGCGGCGACGCGCTCGATGAGTTGGTAGATTTCGCGCATTTCTGCGCTGTCTCCCACCATGTCGTGATCCAGATTCACTTCCGCGCGCAACCGAAGGTTTTCGCTACCAAGCCATTCGACTTGGCGTGCGCTTTCCATGGCCATAGCGGCAACGCCCGCGACGGCCGTGACCAGCTGAAGATCGTCGTCCGTGAAACGCACCACCGGATTCGCAGTGTCGAGATAAATCAATCCCACCGCTTTGTCGAGATTCAGCAGCGGAACGCAGATCAGCGAGTGCACCGGAGAGGTGCGCGGAGTTTCGCTGGGGTCGTTGCTCAGAATACCGATGCGCTCCTGAAAAACCTGCTGCGCGAGTTCGCGATCCACGTGAACGGGGTGCTGCGGGCCTGCGACACGATCCCAAGCGACGACCGACGAGAACTCCTCAGGATCGGTGCCGGCGAGAATCGCTCCGCGCTCGGCGGGAACGACGTCGAAGATCATGCCGAGGAGTTGCCACTGCAGGGATTCGACGTTGCGGATCGAGCCGATGGCGGTGGCGATTTTTAGCAGCGTTTGTAGATCGCGCGCGGTTCGTTCGCCGGTGGGCAGCGCCGCCAGCGCTTCGGGATGGAGATAGCGCGCGTCTTCGCGCCGGAGCCGGGTGGTGGCCGCGGCGTCAGTGCCGCTGTCGCTCAGCTCAACGGGATTCGGAAAGGTGGCGGTGGGCTCATCCCGTAAGAAGAGAAATGTGGAACCGCCAACAACGATCTGGTCGCCGTGGGCCAGCGGACGTTCAACGACCGGGAGGCCATTCACGAACGTGCCGGAGAGGCTGCCGAGGTCCTGGACCGCGCATTGCTCGGCGTCGAAGGTCAGTCTGCAGTGCCGCGGGGAGACCATACTGTCGTCGATAATCAGATCGTTTGAGAGCTCGCGCCCGATCAACAGGGCGCCATCCTTCAAGGGAAAGACCGAGTCGCGTAACGGACCGCTTATGGCAGCGAGTCTTGGGTTCACGGGTAATGGCGGCGAACAAAAAATCCAGCCTTCTCCAGAGCACGACCGGATTGGCTGCATAGTCTACCCCGACTCCCAGTCGTGCGCTACTGGTCTTCCGAACGGGGAGGACAGAGGTTGCGGGATGGATCGCATGCGGTTGGGCTGCGGGACGTTACCCAGTTACCTTGGCCTTAACATCCCGTTCCAGTACTCCGTATTGCTGCCTTGGCGCGCCCGTTTTTGGATTTGGCGCATTGCCTTAATTTTCACTTGCGGGCGCTGTGGACGGTGGTACGCTTCCCCATTGGGTTCGGGAGGCTAGAAGTGAGTGCAGCAGCTAGATTTTCGGGGATTGAGTCCCGGCGCAGCACCCGGATCGATCGGACCGTGCCGCTGGTTGTTGTGGGCCAGACGAAGCTCGGATTGTCGTTCCAGGAACGGACTTCGGCGGTGAGTTTGAACTTGCACGGGTGCCGTTATCCGTCTCGGCATGACTACGCGGTGGGCTCGTGGATCGGGCTGCAAGTGCTGGAGCCGAATGGAGAGAGCAGCACGCCGGTGATGCGCGCGCAAGTGCGGTCGATCCATCCGCCTATGAGTCCGCGGGAGCTGTATCAAATTGGAGTGGAGCTGGAATCGCCGGCAAATGTTTGGGGCGTGCCTGCGCCGCCGGAGGACTGGCTGAAAGCGTTGGGAGCAAACGGTTCGCGAGTGCAGGAGCCGACGGGAGCAGCGCCCGCGCGGGAGCCGGAATCAACAACCTCTGCGCCTGCGGCGAAATCAACACCTGCGGAACCCGAGTATCGCAGCACCGGGGTTACGGCGTTTCCCTCGCAGCCTCCGACTGGCGCGGCGAAGCCAGAGCGCGTGGTCATCACTTCGGATCAACTGGTGGCCGCTGTTCACGGCAAATTGCAGACCGCGGCCGAGAAGGCCGTGCACACCGCGATCAACGATCATCTAATGGGTGCGGTCCGCCAGGCATTGAGCAAGATCGATGATGTGTGCAAGGCCAGTGTGCACCAGATCGAGGAGCACTCCGAGCAGCGTCTGGACACTATGATGCGCACCGCTCGCGAGGAAGTGCTGAGCCGGATGGAAGCGCGGCTCGCGGAAGACCGGACGCGCTGGGAAGAACACCAGGAAGAGTTTCGGGGCCGGACGGAGGAGTTGGCGGAACGCCTTGAGCACCTTGCCGCGGAGACGCAGCGGTGCCTGACCGAGGCGCAACGGATGCTGGAGAAAACCAGTAAGGAAGTGGAGCCACGGATTCGCGAGCAGTTGACTCAGTCGGTCGCACGCGTGACTGAGGATTTTGAGGCGGCGGCGACACGTGTTTCCGACCGGCAACTGGTTCGCCTGATGGAAGACAAGTTGATGGTGACGCGCGAGGCCGCGGCGCAGATGGACGCTTGCAGCGCGGGGGCGCGCGCGCAACTGCAGAGTTCCGCGAGCACGACGATGGAGGAGTTCAAACGACAGTCGGAAGTGCAGGTGGACCTGATTATTTCGGAAGCGACGCAACGGGTGATGTCTTCGCTCGCGGCGCTGGAAGCGGAAAATCGCGCAGCGTGCGAGACGCGGCGCCGGACGATTGAAAGTGACGTGGCGCGCGCGACGGAGCAGTCTACCGAGCAATTCCGCACGGGCATGAAGGCGTTCCTGTACTCCTGCCTTGTGGCGGCGGTGGGCGCTGTGGACGAGCACGCGAAGTCCACGCTGGACGGGCTGAAAGATCCCGGCAAGGCCATTCGCGAGATTGGCAACGCGAGCAATACAGGCAATGGAACGGCCGAGGGTGCGATGGCAGCCGCGAACGAAGCGGAGCCTGGACCGCGAGCGTCGTAACGCTGAATTTTCCCGTTTTTCCCTTCGTGGTTAGAGTTAGCGTGCAATGTGGTTTGATGCGGCCGGCCGCTTCAAACAAAACTTCCGACATTCCTCAACAGACTAACTGAATTGCAAGGGCGCGACACTTGGCGAGGCTTCGGGTTATTGACCGCCATCGATGCTGCAGGGCCCAGAGCCGAAGTACGCGATCATCAGAGTCGCTCCGAGCATGGACACATTCTTCGCGAACATCGCTTGCTGGGTGTGCACCATGACGGGGTCCTGCAATTTCCAGAACGCATGCATCATGAATGTGACCGGTATGAGAAACGCGACGAGCGCCCACGCGCCCCACCGGGCTTTGTAGCCAAGCGCGATGCTCAATCCACCAGCGAGTGCCATCACTCCGGAAATCGGCACCAGGAGTCCGGATAGCGGGACACCGAGTTGAGCCGCGTGCTCAATGCCCTCCCTGGAAAAATGGCGGGGAGATGCGGTTATAAAGATCAAGGCGAACAGGATCCTTCCGGCGAGAACGAGGTAACGCATGAGATTTGACTCCGTTCCTTAGTGAGAGTTATATCACTACTAGTGATAGGTCTATCATCAACAGGAGAGGATGTCAAAAAGGAGGCCGCTCGCTTGGCCCACAATCTGGATAAAGAACTTGACACCCCGCGTCCGCGACGCGGCTCTCCCGCGCAGACACGCGAACGGCTGGTGGCCGCGGCCGCACGCCTGTTCAATCGCGCCGGCTATCACGGCACGGACTCCAACCAGATCGCTCGCGAGGCTGGATACGCGACCGGTGTCTTTTACAAACACTTTGCCGACAAGCGCGCGATTTTTTTGGCAGCCTACGAAACCTGGGTCGTTTCGGAATGGAACGCGGTTGAGGATCAATTGTCCTCGGGTAGAACGCCGGAGGCGACCGCGCGCAAGCTCGTTGCGCTAACGGTGGATTTCCATACGCGCTGGCGAGGGCTGAGAACTTCGCTGATGGAATTAGTCGCTAGCGACGCCAGGGTTAGACGCTTTTATCGCGAGCAACGAAGGCGGCAACTGGACTTGATGGCCAGGATTCGTGGCGAGGTTGGTGCGCCGCGGCATCGTCGCGAAGAGGATGCGATTCATTTGTTTACGATGGAGCGGACCGCGGACGCGATCGCGCAGGGTGAATTGCAAGATTTGGGACTGGATCGCGACGTGATCATTGACGCGCTGGTCAAGAAAGTTGCTGCCCTTCTGGCCTAGCGCGATGGCGGGACGTCACCATCGGATGAGCGCCGGGCTAAAGCCCAACGGCTACATTACCGTTCAGCCTCGACCAGCGCGAACGAGCGAGCTTCGATTGCTTTAGTTCACTGGGCCCAGGCCAGGCCATCCGGTTGCTTGCCCGTTGGGATTTCACTGGTGACCTCTAGGGATTTCAGGTCTACGACAGCGACTTTGTCTTTACCGCTTACGGCTACGAAGGCTCGGGAGCCATCGGCTACGATCAGGATGCCCGCAGAGCCGCCACCTAGATTCAATCCTTTGATTTCTTTGTGCGTTGCAGCGTCGAGAATTGCGAGATTCGATCCCTTGGGAGTTGCGGCTGGCCCTAAGCCGGAAATCAGAACGCGCTTGCCATCGGGAGTAAACTTCAAGCGATTCGCGTGATTCACCGAGATTGGGAAAGTCTGAATGGCTTTCTTGCCGGCGACGTCGATGATCGTGACGGTGCCGTCCTGCGCGTTTGCGCCCCAGATTTCCTT
>Ga0210401_10001770_pt1 | contig 24584 bp, 18 predicted proteins | sample IncBWH32MmetaG_FD_150866 | JGI IMG/M metagenome (GOLD analysis project Ga0210401, IMG submission 150866) | Forest soil microbial communities from Barre Woods Harvard Forest LTER site, Petersham, Massachusetts, United States - Inc-BW-H-32-M | ecosystem: Environmental > Terrestrial > Soil >... | reverse complement strand
CGACGACTTCGAATGTATGCGCGCTCACCGCACGTTTTTCTTTGCGATCCGCACTCGGATCGATGTTCCGCGCCAGAAGCCCGCGGGCATCGGCGTGCAACCGACGCGCCGTGGCGAGATCAACGCTTGGGTAGACGCCGAGGGATATCATCCTTTCCGCTTGCCCAAAGCGATAACGGAACCGCCACCATTTCGAACCCCCGGGCATCACATGAAGGCTCATGCCGTGTTCGTCCGGGAGAACGTAACGGTGCTCGCGAGGTCTCGCGGCACGCACCATCCGAGAGGTGAGTAACATGGCGCCACCTGCACAAAAGTTCGGAGGAGACGCCAGACTACGAGCGGCGAATTACGAAGCGACGCGGGGTGGATTTGGGATCACACGAAACGGCGAGGGCGAAGACTCAGGTGCGGAAAACGACCCGGAAAGTTACCCACACTCGACACGAATGGCCCGAATTTGCTCAGAAAGACTGATTTGTGATTTGGTTGGCAGCGCAATGGCTTACGTACACTTCGCACAAATCCTCTATAGTGCGAATGGCACGTCGGGTCCTTCGGACCCAAAAATAAAGCCGCGTAAGTGATTGATATAAGAAGAGAACTGAATATGGTGCCCGGGAGAATCTAACCTCGGCAGCAAATTTCTCCGCGCTCAAGCGGTTGGCGCGGTGGGACTTTTTGGGTTACCCGCAAACTTACCCAGCGATAGAATGCACTGGCGCGACAGCCACTGATACCGCGTGTTGTCCGTTGATACGAAGCTCAAAAAGGTCGCGATGTTCGCGCATCCGGCGGGAGAGTCTGCTCACATCTGGGTCCGGTGTTGGACCCAAAGCAGCCGATCGCCAATGGCGGCTTCCGGGCGATCCGGGATGGGGCAGCATTCGCCAGCGCGCCAAGATGCATGGCTCGGCACTGACGAGCTACGTTGTCGCTACTCCCTTAGCTCCCGCAACGGCGGGCCGCTTTGGCGGCCCGCTGAACTGGCTATTTACCCGGCCTGGCTCATGGAACCGGTTCGATCTCACTCGGCCGCCAGGTCTTGTTGAGCCATGGCTCCAGTGGTCCGTACATGCGCAGAATCGCAAACCAGCTCTTGCCCGGAACCGTTTGCAGCCAGTTGTTCTCTTTACCTGCCGGCGCTTTCGGCGAGAAGTAGATGTCGAATGAGCCATCCGCGTTCTTTTCTATTCCCTTGGTCTTGCTTCCGACTGTCGGGAATCTCTGGTCGGTCTGCAACATCGAGCGCGTCTGGGTGTCGTAGATCGTGACGGCCCAGAAGTTGTTAACCGGCGCATTGGGCGGCAAATGGAGTTTGTATGTTTTCGAACCGTTGAGCGGCTGTTTCTTGGAGTCGAAATAGGCCCCTGCGTAATCAGATCCGACTCCAACTGCCGTTTTGGCCATGGACGGCGTCACGCCGCCGGCATTGAAATAGTAGAGAACAGCCGCGTCAAGCTGCATTGTGCCGTCGAGTTCGAAGGTAGCGTTTCGGTTCGCGAAGAACGCCGACCAGGCGCTGTTGGTGTCGGGATAGAGAAACACCCCATCCATGCGCGGATCGAAGGTAATGGCGCGCGCGGTGGCATTTCCCAATGTCGCCGCCTCGGTCAGCAGCTTTTTCATCCGGTCGTCGGGCGTGAAGGACTTCCCCTTGACGATGCCGATTGTGGCGATGGCCCCACGCTGCGATGGGTCGATCGCCTCTAGCGGCTCGTCCTGAATGATCTGGTTCAGAAGCTGATAGTAGGCGAGAGTGTTCGGAAAGAGGGTGTTGAAGGGCTTGCCGGACAACTTGATGAAGGTGGTCGACGCCGGATTCGCGGCGTCCTTCAGCGGATATATCCGAATCCCCGAGGTCATGTTTTCGGCCCCAGCTTGCAGGCCCTTATCAATCGAGCCGCGCAAGAAAAGAAAGTTCTTGTTGGTCCGCGGCTTCAGTAGGAAATATCCACTGGGTACTTGACCAGCGTAGCCGGCGGGCAATACCAGATACTTGCCGCCTTTGCCCCTGTCTGGCCCAGTGACGCCAATGTCGCCGACGAAGCGCTCCCAATCGTCGTCGAGAAAGCCAAGCATACCCGGCGGCACTTCGATGACGGTGGGTCCGTCTTTGCCCAGGTCGGTGCGGGAGAATGCGTAAAGGGTCGAGGTGTTGGCCGTCAAGACAACTGCTCGTGAGTCCATCAGCTGCTCGAAAATGGCGACCTTATTGGGCGCGTCAGCACCCTGCGCGGCAAGGCCCGCGAGAAAGGCTCGAATCGCCACTGCGCCGAGGTTATCGAGAAAGACTTGGAGCCCGCGAGAGCGATCGAGATTGTCGTAGAGGATTTTGACGGTATCGCTGGTCGGTACGCCGTCAGAGAAATCCAGCTTGCCGATGGGCGTATCGACTTTGTCGGGGATCGAGATCGACCTCAGGGTTTCGGCGGACACCTGCGCTTGCGCTGCCTCCGAGGCGGGGAGAGCTAGCAAGACAAAAGCTGTCAGGACTGTTATTGAAGTGAATATCCGCTTCAGCGCACTCTCCTTTTGTTTGGAGTTTGAATTGTCCAAGGGTGTCGTGAGCTTCATCGGTTATTCTCCCTAAGGGATGCAGTGAATCGGCAGCGCCGTGACCGGGCAATTGGAAGAGATGCAGTGTCCGGCGTTTTTCTCGCGAAAGTCGTCGAACTGATCAACCGTTAGCTAAAGCAATGCGTGAGTTCATCGTGAACGCCTGATTGTGTTCTCCCACTCGAATGGTCGCATGGTGATCATTTGACGAGTTCAAATTCTCCCGGCTTCCACGTCTTGTCGAACCACGACTGCTGCGGGCCGTAGAGTCGCAGCAAGACATTCCAGCCTTTGCCAGGGATGGTCTGTACCCAATTGGCTTCATGGCCCTTAGGCGGGGTCGGGGCGAACCAAACATCCGCTGACGTGTCGGGGTTGATTACGATTCCGTTCGTCTGGCTACCGATGCTCGGAAATTGCTGGTCGGTCTGCAGCATCGAACGGGTCTGGTTGTCATAGACGACGAACGACCAGAAATCTTTCGCCGGAATGTTGGGCGGCAAATGGATCTTGTAGGTCTTGCTGCCATTCAGCGGCTTGCCTTCGGAGTCAACGAACGCAGCGGCGTATTGCGAGCCGATGCCGACCATCTTCATCGCCATGGCCGGGGTGATGCCCGTGGCATAGTAAAAAAACAAGGTGCGCGCATCGAGATTACGCACGCCTGGCTGGGACAAAAACTCGTAGCTTCCGCCGACGAAGCTTGTGATCCAGGCGCTGTTCGGAAAAAAGTAGGCCTCCTTCATGCGGGTGCGGAAGAGGATGGCGCGAGCAGTGGCGTTACCCACTGCCGCAGCCTCAGTCAGAATCCTCTTCATCCGCGCATCAGGGGCAAATGGCTTGCCCTTCGCGATGCCGATGGAGGCGAACAATCCCAACCGCTCAGGATCCAGTGCTTCGCTGGGCTCTTCCTGCACGATCTGGTTGAGCTCTTCAAAGTAGCTGAAGTCATTGGCATGAACGGTGTTCAGTTCGACCCCGGAGCCATTAATGAATTTCGTTTCCGGCGGGTTCTTGGCCTGCGCCAGCGGGTAGATGCGCAGATTCTTCCTGATGCCCTCCACGCTGGGCCTGAGGTCGCCGTTCACCTTAAATCCTCGGCCCATGAGCCAGAGGTTATAAGTGCGCGAGCGCGCGACAAAATAACCCGCGGGGACGTCGCCTTTGTAGCCCGGCGGGACCACGAGATACTTGCCACCCTTACCTTTGTCTGGGCCGGCATTGCCGATATCGATCACATACTGGAACCAAGAATCGTCGAGAAACGCGAGCACCTTCGGAGGCGTCTCCAGCACCAATGGGCCGTCCTTCAGGTTTAGCCAGGTGCTGAAGTAAACCGAATCGGTATTGCCCGTGAGAAAAAGCGATTTGGAGTCGAGGAGATTCTCGAAGATCAAGATGCTGCCATTGACAGCGCCCAACTTTTGGAACCCTGTGCGCATGCCGACCAGCGACGCGCCGGACATGCCGCTGAGAAATGTCTGCACCCCGCGCTGAAAGTCGAGATTGTCATAAACCTTCTGCGTGGTGGCGTCATCCGGGAAACCGTCAAAGAACTTGAGCGTGCCGAGCCGCGTCTCAACCGAGTCCGGAGTCGTGATCTGCGGCGGGATGGGCGTGGTCATCTTCATCGCCGGCGGGGTCTGCGCCCCTGCGTTGACTGTGATCATCGCGGCTGCGAGCGCGGCGGCAAGTAGGGAACTTGTTTTCATGGTCATGGTCTTTCCGCCGTGAGGGCTCGATCAACTGCCCCAGTATCCTTAACGCCAAAATCACGCCAACGCCGTTGCGAGTCTGAGGGTAACTGTAACCGCGCAGGCCCCGAGCGAGCCGCTTAGGTTTGTTGTCCTGGTGGTCTCGTTCCTGGCGTGCGTGCACTCGACCTTGTTCATTGCTCCGTCATGAGGCTTCGTGCCGGACGACCCAGCCCACGATACTGCGCGATTGCCCCGGTGTAAGTGAACTTTAGGGAAGTACCAAGCGTGGCTTGGGTGGGGGACACTGGTAGCCGCGATGGACCGAAAACCCGGCGGCTAAGCCCCCGCTTTACTATTTTGTGAGCGCTTTGTTCCAGCCTTTCGCGTTCATCCCAGAAAACCAGGCAGCGATCCACCGGAAAAAATGGGAATTAATCAAATGCACGCTAATTGCTTTAGGACCGTGATGACTGGTCTTGTTGCGACGCTAGTATTAGGTGGATCGATGTCGGGGTTCGCACGCGCCGCAGAGGCCACGCCGGCCGAAGCCCGTGCCATCGCCAAGGAAGCATATATCTACGGTTTCCCGTTGGTCGACAGTTATCGCATCCAATATGACTACTTCTTGAACACCAAGGGGCCTGAGTACAAGGCGCCGTGGAATACGCTAGTCAACACCCCCCGCGTGTACACGCCTGCAGATACTGCGATCCAAACGCCTAACTCTGACACGCCGTATTCGTGGTTGGGACTGGATCTGCGAGCGGAACCCGTCGTTCTTACCCTGCCAGTCATTGAAAAGGGGCGCTACTTCAGTGTTCAGCTGATCGACGCATATACCTTTAACTTTGCCTACCTCGGCAGTCGTACCACCGGCAACAATGGCGGCAGTTTCCTGATTGCCGGGCCGAATTGGAAAGGGCAAAAACCCCCGGGCGTGAAGAAGGTGATTCGTGCAGAGACGGATTTTGTTTTCGTCGTCTTCCGCACGCAATTGTTTGATCCAAGCGATCTCGACAACGTTAAGAAGGTCCAATCAGGCTACAAAGCGCAGACGCTGTCGGCGTTCCTCGGGACGGCGGCGCCGCCAGCCGCGCCCAGCATTGATTACATCAAGCCCCTCACCGCCGAAGCTGAAAAGAGTTCGCTTCAGTTCTTCGATATCTTGAACTTCGTGCTGCAATTTTGCCCCACGGACCCGTCCGAAAAGCAGTTGATGGCGCGATTCGCCAAGATCGACGTTGGCGGGGGAAAGACTTTCGAGGCAAGCAAACTCTCGCCTGAAATGAAGTCGGCTATCTCGGCAGGCATGGGCGACGCTTGGGCTGACTTAGCCGGTTTGTTGAAAAGATTTGATTTAGGAGAGGTGACTTCCGGAGATGTTTTCGGCACACGGGAATACTTAAAGAACAACTACCTGTACAGAATGGGCGCAGCCGTCGCCGGCATCTACGGCAATTCAAAGCAAGAAGCGATGTATCCGATCTATGGCGTGGATGAGGCAAAGCAAAAGCTCAATGGCGCTAACCGCTACACCTTGCGTTTCGCGCCCGGTGAATTGCCACCCGTCAACGCGTTCTGGTCGCTGACTATGTATGAGCTGCCGGCGAGTCTGCTAGTGGCCAATCCGATCAAGCGGTACTTGCTCAATTCGCCCATGCTGCCGCAGTTCAAACGCGACCCCGACGGCGGGCTCACGCTCATCATTCAAAATGAATCGCCCGGCAAAGACAAGGAATCGAACTGGCTGCCCGCGCCAAAGGGGCCCTTCATCATGTATATGCGCCTCTATTGGCCCAAAGAAGCTGCATTGGAAGGCAAGTGGAAAGCGCCGCCGCTAAATAAAGTGGAATGAAATGGGACCCCCTTGCGTCGCCAAGCGATCGTATCGGGAGTCATATTGTTTGGTTGTATAACGTTAAGGGACGACCGCGCGAGTGGTCCGGCCTTCTCGTTCGGGACGACTGCGCTGGGCTCGACTGCTGACTGGGTGTATCGAGCAGTACGGTGCCCAAGGGGATTACCCCGCAGCGGTCGCGCACGGTGGCGACGACTTCAAAGCAAGCAGCCCCTCAATGGGCTTGGTGTTGCCCCCCACCCGCTCCTCATAATGGTCCGATTCGGGCATTGCGACGCCTGAGGTACTGTTATTCGGGTAATGCCGCGTCTACATCGGGGGCAATGGCGAAGGCGCGCGCGTCGTGCCGCAGGGCTAGCGATGCTTCGGAGCGAGTGATTCACATCCGGAAGCCGCCCCTCTCACTCAGAACGCACTCCCCCAACTGCAGTCCAGCCCGAGGGTTTCGCCATCGTGGGAATGGGACCATCGTTCACCGCGGTGGTGCTGGCACCCTCACCGGCGCGCATTCGCCCGGCCCTGAGCGCGCTCGGGTGCACCATGACCTTCAATCGCAAATGTTGGTCCTGGGGATAACGGTTAGTCAGCGTCTCGCCACATGAGTTGGATCTCGTGAGCCTCCGTTGCTTATGCGAGGTTAGCGGGGCAGGGCGCGCTTCAACCATGGCATTGTGCCTTCCGGAACAATGCGAATCCGAGGTCATATTGCACGAACGCGTGAGATCAGCAAATATCCAGACTGGTCGCAGGGATTTCTCATGCCTCGTACCAGGGACGCCCCGACAAAAAACATTGGGGTGGATCGAGATAACGGCACCGGATGCAATCGACAACTCGCGACGCGGGTTCTCTTTTCTATCGCGCTAGCTGCACTGGCAGTTCCCTCAAAAGCCCAGCAATCCACGGCCGGGGACGCCGCGCCCGCTCTCGAGGAGATCGTCGTCACTGCGCAGAAGCGTACGCAATCCCTCCAAGACGTACCACTAGCGGTGTCGGCGTTGCCTTCGTCGTTACTCCGGGACGCGGGCGTCGTCTCCATCCAGGGCGTGGCCTCGCTCGTTCCCTCCCTGGAGGTCGTAACGAACGACAGCCCGATCCATACCGCCTACAGGATTCGCGGAGTGGGCTCCGACGCCAACATTCCGACGTTCGAGCCCGACGTGGGACTCTTCATCGACGGCGTCTACATGGTGCGGAGCGGTCTCGGCATCGACGAGCTTTCGGACATCGAGCGGATCGAAGTCCTCAGGGGTCCGCAATCGACCTTGTACGGCAAGAGCGTTACCGCGGGGGTCATCAACGTGGTCACCAAATCGCCGTCGGAGTCGTTCGAGGCCGCCGCTGGCGAGACGGTTTCGGTGCTTGAGGGTAGCAAGGACGCGCTGGCCAACCGACTCAGCGGCTCGATGTCGGGCTCCCTCGCTGCAGGCGTGCGGGGCCGCGTGACGGGCGTATGGTACGACCAGGGGGCGACGTTTGAGAACCTCGACCCGGGCAGCCGCAACGCCAACGATATGAAACGCTATGCGGTACGCGGACTACTCGACATCGATGTGACGCAAGGCAGTCTCTTGCGCCTGAGCTTCACTCGCGCGCAGATGCCCAAGAGCTACACCTACAATCCGGATCTCTTCTATGGACCGGTCGCCACTGCCATCGGCGAGCAGGTCGGGCCCTTATTCGGACTTGGACCCTGCCCGGTCACTGACCCGAACGCTCGGGTGATCTGCACGTACGCTCCGTATACAACAGAAGCTCATACGGATATCGCGTCGGCGACGTTTACGTCCCCGATCGGTAGCAACACATTCACTTCCATCACCGCCTGGACGGATTATTTCTCGGAGAACGTCGAACTTGACGTCAACCAGGTGCAGGCGCCCATTCTGTCGCGCTTCGACAATCAGCAAAGAGGTGCGAGCTTCAGCCAGGAATTTCGACTGACCTCTCCCACAGGCCACGCTCTCGAGTGGCTTACCGGGGTCTACTATCTGCACACGACCCTGGAGTGGGGGAATCTGGGTCGGACCCCCATGTTCGTCCTCGGACCGGCAGCACCTGATATTCCACTCGATCCCAGCCTTCCTGCCGACGTCGTTATTGGCCAGAACGGTGATACCGGCTACCTGAATTCCCAGGCCTATTCCGAGTATGGCGCAGCGTTCGCTCAGGCGACCTGGCATCTGTTGGAGCGATTCTCGCTGGCGGGGGGTGTTCGCTGGCAGGACGAGCGACAGCACGACTCCGTCGACGCCGCTTACAATGTGGCGCCGAATCCCGCCTATATAGGAACGCCCTACGAATATCTGAACCTCATCACGGCCGTCCTGTCCTCACCGGTGGCAAACGGCGTTTACCGGCACGACACTGACAACTGGACGTATTCAGTTACTGCCGACTACAAGCCCGCCGATGCCAGCACGATCTACCTGACTTATAGTCACGGTAGCAAGGCCGGAGGTACCAACGTCGGCTTCGGTAACGCGCCGCCACAGAGCCGGCCGTTCGCCGATGAGACGGTCGACAACGTCGAGGCCGGCGCCAAGTTCACCCTCGCCGACCAGCGCGTGCGCCTATCGCTCGCCGCCTTTCACACAGTCTATGACCAGTTCCAAAATGCGGGCTTCGTCGGGCTGCAATTCCTGGTCAACAACGCGGCGAAGGTCACCGTCAACGGCTTTGAGGCCGAAGGCACGCTTGTTCCGGCACGCGGCCTCACCCTCAACACTGCAGTGACCTATCTGCGCGCCAAGTACGACGCTTATCTCGGCGGCGCATGCTATTACGGACGCACGCCGGACAGCCTGCCGGACGAAACGGGCGCCTTCACCGCATGTAATCTCTCCGGCAGCACGCTACCTTTTGCCCCTGACTGGCGCACGACTCTCGGACTGCAGTACGAACGCGGGACGGGGGTCGGCGCGCTTTACGGCCGGGTCGACTGGCAGTGGTCTTCTAAGTACTACACCAACGCCAATCTGGACCCGCGCAACATCCAGACCGCGTATTCAATCGTCAATGTGCGTCTTGGTTTGCGCTTCGATAATGGCTTTGACGTATCGCTTTTTGCCAACAATGTCTTCAACCAGCTCGTGATCGCCGAGGACGCCGTGGCGAACCTCATCACAGACGCGAGCTACCAGCGGTACCTTGAAAACCCTCGCGAAATCGGCCTCACGATTCGGAAGACATTCTGAAGCGGCAGTCGTTGCCCGCTACGCAGCGCTGACCGTGGTCAACGACGAACACAGCAGCCGCTGCCGTCGCAGCGACGCGGCGAGTTTCTCAAGGCGGCCGGCAACCGGCATTCTCGCCCGCAGTTCTGTGCCGCTCCAGCATTCGCCTATCCGCGAGACACGGCCGGTGGCAACAGCCCCCGTAGGAAGCCGAATGATGTCGGCCGCTTTCGCAAGTTCCTCAGCGACCTTGCTCCAACATCGAGCGGTTAGTTACTGCTTTGAGGGCGGAGTGTAGTAGAGCATCAATCGGAGCTCGGTGACGTGATTCGCATCAGACTCGGTGAAGTACGCATAGCGTGCGCGGAATGTCACTCCGCGCAGGGAGCCTGACGGTGGCGTCCATTGCAGGTTGGCATCGTACTCGTTCTGGGTGGCTGGACTCTGTGGCACGGAGCCACGCACCCAGAGCCCGTAAACGCTTAGTCCAGGGCGGTCCTCCACATTGCACGCCGCTCGCACCATGAATGCATTCTCGCCCGCGTTATCAAAGTTCCCATACTGCACGCTCGTGTAACCGGGGTAACCGGACCACGGGTTCTTCATCTCGGTCCCGCGGCCCGTCGCCGTGTAAGCGGCTGTCAGGAGCGCCGGACCGATCGTGAAATCAGCTTTGCCACCGAATTGGTTCGCAGAAAAAGACCCGCCGGTCAGCAGCTCCGCGCCTACCGAATGCTGGCTCGTATACTGCGCTTGCAGGTTCACGCTTCGCGTCTCGTCCATCCGTATGACGTAGTGCGCCTCGGTGTAGGCGATGTTGATAATATCTGGGCTGTAGTAATCAACTGCGCCGAGCCCCCAATCGGGGTGCGTATAGTTTGCGCCAGCTACGGAGACACCTCGGTCGACAGAGGCGCCCGCGACGCGCGCCATATTGACAAAGTCATCTGAGTTGACCTGCTTCTCCTTGTCGAAATACGCGACTCCATAGCGCAACTCACCCGGGTCCCCACCCTCACCCGCGACACCCTGCAGCGCGACGCCCTCGAAGGTCTGCGGCGTCATGCGACTGTCGTTACGACTGAGATACGGCGTGTCGATGCCGCGCCGTCCGAGCGTCAAGCCCAAGTCGTCGTCTATCCTGAATTGCGCGAAGGCCTCGCCCAGTGCCGTGTAGCCAGTCTGGTTGTTGGTCAGTAGATTGGTGCCCCCCTCGCCACTCGGGGCATACAGCGGTTGCGAGGTATAGGCTGTGGCTCCGAACGAGACCAGGTCACGAAAGAATCCCGTCTCAAAGCCTGCCGAGCCGCCAATCGCCCAAGCCGCGCTGCGGCTGTCATCGCTATTGATACGATCCAGATCGTAGGTACGCAGCTCCCAGGTGAATTCGGTCCCCGCGAAGGCCTTCCTACGTTCCTCCACACGCTTTTCACGCCGACTCTTGAAGCTATCGGTAATCGGGGTGCGTCCCTGTTCCGTTGAGGTCAGTGTCTGCGTCGAGGAGTCCGCTGTGGCAGCAGTGTTACCCGCGGGGGGCGACTGCTGTGCCTCGAGAGCGCCGATCATGATAAATAGGAGAAATGGTGCGAAGCTCGTTCCCTGAAGCACAGCCCGCGCGAAACCGATACCAGCACGCGGAGAGTCCTGGCGGTGACTGGCGGGGGAGCTTTCCGAGTGCTCCATGCTGGCCTCCAGGGTCACAGCCTCGGATCACTCACCCGCCATCTTCAGACCGAGCACGCGGGGCGCGGAGCGCCCCCAGGCCCGTAGGTTCTGTCCATACGCGTTACGAGCGGTCATCGCTCCCCGGAAGCCAACGGCCTAGAACTTGTAGTTGATGCCGAACCGGACAATGTTCGCCGTCAAGCTGTTATGGCTGTTGTCCAGCGTTACGCTCCCGAATTCTGCGCAAACTGCTGAGCCCGCTGGAGAGCAGGTCACGTTGCTGTTGCTGCCCTTACCCAGATTAATATACGTGTAGTCCAGTCTAAGAGACCACGGATCTGAAAACTGGTAGTCGACCCCCACCCCGATCCCAAAGCCGTTGGCCTTATAATCCCGGCCCCCGGCGAACACGGCGGTTCCGTTGGCGTCCGTGAAGGACGCCGTACTGTTGGTGCTGCCGGTGGTGAAAACGCCGCCGGCCCGGAGGTAAGGCAACCACTGATCGAACGCGTAGGCGATCCTGGGACCCAGGATGAGCATACCGTTCGGGTTGGCTTTGCCGCTGAAAGTATAGGTGCCGTTCGGTGGTGGCGGAGCTCCGGTATAGGTCGCCGTGCGGTTGCGATTCTTAGCGCTCCAAAACTCGTAATCCAGACCGAAGCCCCAGACCCATTGGTCGCTTTGAAAGTTGTACCCAATCTGCACACCGCCGATGCCCGTGCTGTTGTTGGGACAGCTTTGACTATTGAGCACCGCAGCGCCGATCGCACCGCGGGGCTCCCAGTTGCTGCACGTCGAATTGAACGCACCACCGCCGTTGACGCCGGCGTAAAAGCCAACCCATTGGTTGCCTGAGGATGTGGCGATCACATCCGGCGGCGCCGCAGACGCTGCGCCGCTGATCGCGGCCAATGTCAATAGCGCTACAGAGAACGTTTGCACCTTCATGTTCACTTGCTCCTGGGTAAGTTCGCAGGGAACCGACACTCTATTTTGGAAACATCAATGAGCCTGAGCGCGAATCTGCCAATTTCCGCCGAAATCTGGACTGACCAGGTTGTAATACGCACCGATTTGCGTATTCACAGGCAGCTTGCTGAAGCGGAATATCTTTCCGACGCCGCCACCTACCGGCACGGTCCATTGCTGCGACCCCTTAGCCTCCCAGTTGACCGTCACGACGGGTGAGGAAGTGAGATAAGTGCCGCTCTTGAAGTTGTAGTTGAGAAACGGCTGCATCAGGCCATTGTTGTAGGCCGGCGAATTGCTGTTACCAACCGACCAGATATTATTGACCAGCACACCGTAAACCCACGGACTTCCGCGCTCCAAGTGCAAGACGACAAACGTCGGTCCCAGTCCGGCGTGGTCATTGCCCAGTACATCGCTACTATGGGTGGGCAACTGGGTGACCGCGCCGACGCCCCAAATCCAGCCACCCGGGTTCGCCGGTGAGAGGAACGCGGAGACCTGCACGTCGCCGAGGCCGTTCGTGCGGTCCTGATTCGGCACAATGCCCGGCTGCGAGATGATGGGCAGAATCGTGCGCGTGATGATGTTCCACTCGTCACTGATGTCGAACGGAATCACCGGCTGGATGTTGAGCACGTTCTGAACGCGGCCGTCCGGGCCCGCATTCAGATTCGCATTCTCCTGAAACGGCACGCTGATCAGGTTGCCCACGGGATTTTGCGCGATCTTCGCCAATGCCTCTGAGCTGGAGTCGGCCTGCGCATGTGCCTGCGTCCATGCAAGCAGTGTCACCGCGCATGTAATACCCGCATTTCTGAACCGCGGTCGCACTTTCATAGCAAACTTTCTATCCCCTTTTTTCAGGGATCGTATCGGCCTTCGTCGGGCCGCAACCACTGGCTGGTGGCCCGCGACGCCCGCTAGAGGCAGCCAATACTTGAGGCTGCGGTCAGAAGGACCCGCTGCAACGTTTTTGCTTCTTCCCGTGATCCAACTCCCTTTGGATTTCTAGCTCTTCAGCAGGCTAGCGCTCGATCCGACATTTCACTACTGCCCTTTCGGGAGGGTTGAACTGAAGTGCTCGGGTATGTGGGCCTCTTGGACGAGTCTTGTGAGTTCGGCCACGGACCGCACGCGAAGCTTCGTGGTCAGCGCAGTGCGATGGAGCTTTACTGTCCGCTCGGTGATACCCAAGTCGGCGGCGATCTGCTTGTTCAACTGTCCACGCACGACATGCTGAAGCACTTCGTACTCCCGCGCGGTTAATGCGGCAAAGCGGTCGCGCAATTGCTGTTGGCGAAAGCGCTGTGTGCGCTGGAGGGCGTCGCGGGCGAGGGCACGTTCGATAGCCTCGAGTAAATCCTCCTTCGCCGCATCTTTCGTGAGGAAGTCCTCGGCGCCGTGGCGCATCGCGTGCACCGTGGTTGCAATGTCTGCGGCTGCGCTCAGAAAGATCACCGGGCAGGCATGCGCTTGCTCGGCGATGGCCGCCTGCAGGTCCAGACCGCTGAGGCCCTCCATCCGCAAATCCACGATCACGCAACCGGGAGCATCGGTCATCTGAGCGAGAAATTGCTGAGCGGAAGAAAATGCCTGCACTGTGTGTCCCGCCGCGCGCAGCAAGCGTGAGAGAGCCGCAAGAAACGAAACGTCGTCGTCGACGATCGATATGACGGGCCGGGGCTCACTCACAACGCCGCCTTGTCCTCAGTCGGCAGCGTGAATCGGAATGTAGCCCCTACCGTAGCATTGTTCTGAGCCCAGAGGCGCCCGCCATGCGCTTCGATGATGGTGCGCGAGACGGACAGTCCGATACCCATGCCGCTCGCCTTCGTTGTGAAGAATGGCTCAAAGATGAGCCCCAGATCCCCCGGTGGGATCCCGGGACCGGTGTCGCTGACCATCACATCGACCTGACGCCCGCCCCGATACTCCGCCCGTACTGTAATCAAGCGTTGTCTGCTCTTGGCGCCATCGATGGCGTCCATCGCGTTGAGTACCAGATTCAGCAGGACCTGCTGTAGGTGCACTCCGTCGCCCATAATCTGAGGTACTCCCAATCCAGAGTCTATCTCCACCGGAATGCATCGCGCCGCCGCATCGGCGCGGGTCAGCGCCGCGACGTTCATCAGCACCTCCCCGAGAGGCAACGCGTGCGGTTCGATGCTGCGTCGCTTAAGCAACGCGCGTAGCCGCTCGATTACCTCGCGGGCGCGCTGATCATCGGCACGAATGTCCGCGAGTATCGCGCGCAGTTCATCGAGATTCGGGGGCTCGTGCTCCAAAAACAGCTCTGCGGCCTCGGCGTTGCGTAGAATCGCGCCGAGCGGTTGGTGTAACTCATGTGCGATGGCCGTCGCCAGCTCGCCCATCATCGAGACGCGGCTGGTGTGCGCAAGCTGTCCCTGCAGGCGTTGCAGCTCAATTTCCGAGCGTCGGCGCGCCGAGATATCGAGCAGCACGCCGCGCATCAGTATTGGCGTGCCCGCGGCATTGCGTTCGACACGGCCGCGCGCCGAAACCCAACGCGTCTCCGCGCCGCGGGGCTGCACGCGATATTCAACTTCAAGCTCGTTGTGGTCTGTGGTCATTGATCGCTCGATTACAAGCTTGACTGCGTCCCGGTCGTCGGGATGCACTGTGTCCATGAATCGCGCCTCGGTCAGGTGTTCCGAGTTCCGCAGGCCGAGCAGCCCTTGCGCCTTCGCGGATGCCCAGCCTTCGCGATTACCAATATCCCAGGTCCACATCCCGACGCCTGCGGCCGCACTGGCAAGCTCCACCTTTTGTTCGCTAGTGTGCAGTTCGCGGGCCAGTTGCGTTGCACGCAATGTCTCGCTGGCAATCTCGTATGCCATGACAAAAATAATGCCAGCGTAGAACAAACTCGTCGTCGGCGGCCATTGGAAATGGCCCCAGACTATCAACGCCGCCTGTCCGGTTGCACCCAGTAGAAAAAACACGATGCTGCCGCCCACGAGCATCGCCATCCGGCGCTCGCCCCGGCGCCAAGCGGTAATGGAAGCATCCACGACAAAGATCAACAGCAGCCATAAGCTTAGCTGGGCGACGATCATCCACGGATTGACCACGCCTTCGCCAATAGTAGAAACAGATTCGCCGAGGAACGGGATTTGGTTAATACCTGTGATCTCGCGATAATTGACATTTTCACCTGTAAGAAAATTTGCAAACAACGAGACAGTCCGCAGGCCGCAGACGGTCCATAGAAGCCATGTACGGCCCGCGCGAAGATAAACCCGCACGAATCCGGCCAGGGCGACAATCATCAGCCAATTAGCGCAAAACGACCAACGAACCGCCGCGGAGAAGTGTACCGGGGACTCAGCGTGAAGCATTGCCAGATCAGTAAAGGCAGTAGCCGCCGTCCCTATCGCCGCGAGCGCGAACAGTAAATAAGCCCATGCATCGCGTTGCCGCCACCAGATCAATGCACAGATCAATCCCAGCATCAAACATGCCGACGCCATCATGGAAAAAATGATGGTGACCCAACTCATTGGGTCAATCCCTTCCCGAAGACTCTCCTGGCGGCTTTAGCCGCTCCTAGGCGGCGAGCCCGCGGTCCAAGGTTCATGGTGTCCGCAGCCGCCGAGTGACGATTGCCTTAATCGCGTTAAGTACCTCGTGGCCGGAGTCGCTCTTACGGAGATAACCCGCGCAACCTCTCGCATACGCCTGCTCGCGAACAGAGGCGTCATCGTACGCAGTGATGAAGAGAATTGGCGTGTCGTTCCCCTCCGCGCTTAGTTGTTCTTGCAGGTCGAGCCCGGACATGCCGGGCAACTGTACATCAAGCACCAGGCAATCGAAGCGAGGCCGTTTCGCATCGGCAAGAAATGCCTCTGCGGACGCGTAGGTGACGGAGCGCATGCCGGCGGCACGCAGCAGACGCGCGAACGACCTGCGCAGGTTTTCGTCGTCGTCGACGACAGCTACGACAACGCTCCCGGAGGCCGTAATCCGCATAACCTATGAAGGATAGGCGTCCGGCGTCCGGCGTGGCTGCTACCCGATGGGGAAGTGGCATTGTGGCGGCGCAGCAGGTCTGCTTTCAAGGGGGTATGAATTGAGTCTGGCACGGACGTCGCGGCAGCCGGGCCATTGCGATCAGTAATTCTGAAAGCTGTTGATGACTCACCGATAAGTCACGGCGTGCCGCCTGCGGTATCGCGCAGCTTTCGTCGGATCAGGCGCGGTCATCAGTCCCGCCACTCGGCTTGCCTGCAGATCCACCGCAGCGGGAGTTTGCGGACGGCAAGGTCTTCATCACCTCAGGCGCGCTGGCCATTTCCCCAAAGGGCAGGTGTGTGTGCAGTTCTGAGGCAGTATCTTCGGGGAAGTCAGCCGCTAGTGCCATAGCACGGACTGATGATCTAGGCGGTGCAGCCGGGTTATCAGCGCATCAAAACACAAGCGTGCATCCCAGGAGGGCGAGATGAACAACGACGGGCCTGACGGCGAAAACGCGCAAGACGAGCCGAAAAGCATCAAGAGACGCGATCTCCTGCTCGGCGGCAGTTCGTTGGTCGCTGCATCGGCGTTGTTAGGTCCGCAAGAGTTGGTTTGGCCCGACTTTGCCGAAGGGCGCGCCGGAAGCGAACTGGGTGCAGACCATTCCTGGCAAGGGCTGGAACATGCTATTTCGCCTTTACGGCCCCCTTGAGCCTTGGTTCAAGAAATCCTGGCGGGTGGGCGAAGTCGAGTTAGTGGGTTGAGCGTCAAGCCCGCACTTAAGGTCGTCGAAAGTGGACGAGGCTTTCGATGACGCGGTGGAATAGTCCACGGCAAGCTCAAAGATTGCCCGGCAGTTCTTGAGGTGAGTGAGTTCAAACCTGGCGACGTTGGATGGCGACATCTTATGCGCTGCATAACTTGGGAGCGAGAAATGAACAAGACGGTAGTGGCGACAGGTCTCTGCGTGCTTAGCGTGGCGGTGTTGGTGGGCGGTTGCGCGGCCCAGTACAAGAAGACGGAGACCCGCGTCGCGGAACAACCTGTAAACTGCGACACGGCGGAAGGCGACATCCGCGTGCTACAGAATGAAAAGACCAATGTCGCTCAGCAGGCTGCTGCTGGCGTCAGCATGGTCTTCCCCATTGGTCTGGTCGTGGGTCTCGTGCAGGGTACTCAAGGTACCAAGTGGCGGGTGACTACTGGGGACTACAACGACGCGCTCGACAAAAAGATCGCCGAGATCAAGCAGACCTGCCATATACCTTGAAGGAAGCGAACAGCGCCAGGGTGGCATACCGCCACCCACGGCGGCCTCGCTTCCGTTCGACGTCATGGCTGCATTAATTGGTCTGCAACACCGTTACCGAAACGGCATGGTTCAGCCGAGGGTTGGGGCGGAGGCTCCGCGTGTGTGATAGGGCGGCGCCCGACGTGGACGTGTATCGCGGCACGTGTCGTGCGGCCGGCTGGCCGCCGGCGGCCTACTGGTGCTCAGACGGAGCCTCCCATGTCGGGAGGTATGAAACACCAAAGTGTGCCAGGGATCGGGCGTAAGGCGGCCCTAGGCCCGTCGCCAGCTCGAGTGGCGTCCGGGCGCTGAACGGAAAGAGCATCGTTATGAAAGGTCTTATTGCAGTTTTTCTGATGGGCAGCCTGATTGGCACATGTTTCGCGCAGGATCCTGGCTGGCCACGTGAGAAGACCAATGCGGGCGGCACCCTGATCTACTATCAGCCGCAGCTCGATGAGTGGAAAGACTTTCGGCGGCTCGAGGCGCGCATGGCCGTGTCTATAAAACCCAGCGCAGGCCAGCCCACCGTGGGCGTGATTTATCTTCGAGCCAGCACAGATGCCAACGTGGAAACTCGTAATGTAGTCATCAGCAACTTTGAAATCACCTCGACTCGATTCCCATCGCTGGACGCTGCTGGTGCTGCCGCGATGGATCAGCTCGTCAGAACGTTCTTGCCGCCCACCACCATCATGAACGTTTCCCTCGACCGGTTAATGGCGGAGCTGGAGATCGGGAAACCGGAGTCAACCCCCTCTGTTGTACTCAATAACAACCCGCCGAAAATCTTTGTGAATTACGGCAATGCGATTTTACTGTTGGTCGAAGGCGACCCGGTTCTTGCTCCGATTGAGAAAACAAAGCTGGAATTCCTGGTCAACACAAACTGGGACGTGTTCTTCGATAAATCCTATTCCCAATACTATCTCCTTAACGACAAGCAATGGCTCACGGCAGCCTCACTGGACGGGCCCTGGACCGCGACGACTCAGCTACCCAAGGACTTGTCAAAACTGCCGGGGCAGCCGAACTGGGAGAATGTCAAGAAGGCGATTCCTCCGGCGAGCAGCGCCGGTAGCGTTGTGCCAAAGGTCTTCTATAGCAATACGCCGGCGGAGATCATCACGTTTCAGGGTCAGCCAAGGTACGCCCCAATTCCGAACACTCGACTCGTTTACGCCACCAACACGGAGGGTGATGTTTTCGTTCACAGCGAGGAGAAACAATACTATTACCTGGTGGCCGGCCGCTGGTTCCGTGCGAGGAATCTGGAGGGACCCTGGAGCTACGCCACCGCCGACTTGCCCGCGGACTTTGCCCGGATTCCGCCCAACAGTGCGCGCGCGCGCGTGTTGGTCTCGGTGCCAGGAACGGATGAGGCCAAGGATGCCGTCCTGATGGCGCAGGTGCCCACCACCGTGATCGTGGATCACGCGCAAGCCGAGGCCCAGGTGAAGGTCGCCTACGACGGCGATCCTCAGTTCAAACCTATTGAGTCAACCAATCTCTCCTACGCCTCGAATACGCAAGAGAAGATCATCAAGGTTGGAGATCTCTACTATTTGTGTTTCCAGGGCGTGTGGTTCATGTCCACCTCGCCGACAGGCCCATGGAAGACGGCGGATTCGGTCCCGAAGGAGATTTACACGATTCCGCCGAGCTCGCCCGTTTATAACGTCACTTACGTGACGCAGACCACGACGTCCAGCGGCGAGACCGAAGCGAGCAGCACCGCGGGTTACCTCGGCATGTTTATCGTTGGAGTGGCGGTAGGCTCAACGGTCTGCTACGGAAGCGGCTACTACTACCCACCCTATTATTACTACGGGCCCTATCCTTATCCGATCTATCGCCCCTATCCGGTCACCTACGGAGTGGGCGCTTATTACAACCCTCACAATGGAGCCTATGGGTACGCGCGCGGTGCGTACGGACCTTACGGAGGTGTCGCCGGCGCTGCCTGGTACAACCCTTCCACGGGTACCTATGGCCGGGCGGCCGGCGCGTGCGGCGTATACGGCTGTGCGGGCGCGGGCCGCGCCTACAATCCGTACACAGGTGCCTACGCTGCCACCCGGCAGGGGTCTAATGCCTACAGTCAGTGGGGTAGTTCGGTGGTGACCAAAGGCAACAAGTGGGCGCAAACGGGCCATTACACCGACGCCCGCGGCACGGTCGCGGGCGCGCGCACCTCCGAAGGCGGCAGAGTCGTGGCCGGAAGCGGGCAGAACGGCAGCGGCTTTGTCGGACAGGGTAAAGGTGGTGACGTTTATGCCGGCAAGGATGGCAACGTCTACCGGAAAACCGATAGCGGTTGGCAGGAGTATGGGAACGGGGGATGGAATTCAGTAGACACCTCGGGTGCCAAGGCTAAAGCCCAACAACAGACACAAAATACTGCGGCAAAAGGCCTGCGCGCGCAAAACACTCAAGCGCCCGTTGCGACCACCCGCCCGGCGATAGGCGCTCAGGGGCCCCCTACCCAGGCAGGCGTCACCTCGCAGCCGGCAGCCCGCAACACGATCGCCCAATCAGGGTCATTCTCTCAACGCCAAGGGCAGGGCACGATCAACGCTGGCCAATCCGGCCAACTCCAGGATCTGAACCGTGAAGCGCAGGCCAGACAGCTCGGCAATCAGCGCACTCAGAATTATCAACGACAACGGCAAAGCGGCGGAGGGCGGGCCCGGCGTGGCCGGTAATGGCCGCGGCGTCCTGAGTGCTAACTGACGTGAGGCGCCTGCCACAACGTGACCTCCGCTTGGCCGTACCAAGGACCGCAGTGCTCAGCGCGGCGATTTTCGCGCTAGTTAGCAATATCCTCCTGGCGAGCTGCGCCTTTCTCGACGTCCCCGAGCAGCAACAGCGCTTGGCGGCGGCCTGTCGTATTCAGGGCACCGTGGAAGTTGCCGGAACTCAGCCCCAAGCACTTGTCATCGTGTTGCTACGTAGAGTCGACAGTGCGGGCAATACGCTTCCAACCTGGAAAATCGTGGATCACTTCGTGTTGGATCGTCCGGGTCCTTGGGTGTTTGCCACGGATTCCGGTACGTTCCGTGTGGCGGCGTTTGAAGACTCCAATTCGGACGTCGCTTACCAGCCCGGCGAACCGTTCGTGGCCACAAGTGTCGAGCGGCCAATCGACTGCAGTGCGGGCGCGCAAATCAAGGGCATCGTAATTTCCATTCCCGCTCAACCCACTGAGCGATTCGATCGCGAAGTGGATGTCATATCGCTGCAGGCGCTGAGCGCCGATGACAGGGCCGAACGGAGTCTGGGTCAGCTGACAGCAGTGGGTGAAGTGACGACTCTTGCCGATCCGAGATTCGACCTGATCAAGTCTCCGGACGGTTTGTGGCGGCCGTACGACTACATGCTCTCCTCGCATCCCGGGGTGTATTTCCTGCAGCCATACGATCCGCATAGAATTCCCGTCCTGTTCGTGCATGGCATCACGGGCTCTCCGGCGAACTTTACCTATCTCATTGAGCATCTGGACCGCACGAGATTTCAGGCGTGGGTCTACAACTACCCGACCGGCATAAACCTCGCGGCCGTTGCCGATCATCTTAATCAGACGATTGAGAAGATTCAGTTGCGCTATCACGCGCGACGCATCGCTGTCGTCAGTCACAGCATGGGAGGGCTCGTGGCCCGCGGTTTTATCTTGCGGCATGCCTTGACTTCGGGCACAGGCGAGATTCCGCTATTCGTGAGCATGTCGACTCCGTGGGAGGGGCTCGACAGCGCAGCATTCGGGGTGAAATATTCCCCTGTTGTCGTCGACGTATGGCGGGATGTGGCTCCGGGCAGTGACTACCTGCAGTCGCTGTTCGCCGTTGCGCTACCGAAGGAGACGAAGTTTCATTTGATGTTCGCATTTCACAGAAAAAGCGCCTCGTTCGGTGAGTCGGACGATGAAACGGTCAGTGTGGCGAGCGCACTTGGAAGCCGCGCGCAGCGAGAAGCCGTACGAATCTACGGGTTCGATGATTCCCACAATGGAATTCTGGAAGATCCCGCGACGTCCACGCTCTTGGATAGGTTGCTCGCAGAGACGTTTGTCGGGAAAACTGAGATCCAGTAACGACGCTCTCGGCACGAGCAGCTCGTGCTGCGAAAATCGATGGAAGAGCTAAGGCTATGATCAGGACGCAATGAGAGCCCGCGGAGTGACCTTCAGACGCATTTCCCGCTCACACAAGTCCCGATAGGATTTGCGGCCGCGTAAGGCTTGAGACAATTGCTGGTGCCGACTTCAAGATTGATCAGTTCCTGCGCGGTCGCCCTGACGATCGTCGCCGTTTTTTCGAGCGGCTGTGCAACTCCCGTGGGAGTCTCGCGCCTCGACGAGTACGCGGCCCATCGCAGGCTCAACGCCAACGTCCTATCAGCGGGCAAACCCAGCGCCTATTCAACGCAGATCCTCGAGCGCACAGCACTGACTCAGCGTTACCAGGAGGAACCGCAAGCAGTGCTTGCCGAGTTGAATTCCGGGCTCGGCCACGCTGACGAACGGGACAGGCTATTCGCCCTGTGCGAACTTTCCTTCGCCTACGCCGAAGCAACGCAAGATCGATCGTATTACTTGGCATCCGCGGTATACGCGTATGTCTTCCTGTTTCCGGCAGACTCAGCTGACGCGCCGGTGTCGTTTGACCCTCGCCTGCGGCTCGCGGTCGACCTCTACAATCGAGGCGTCGCCCTAGGGCTTGCGACAAAAGATGGGAAGGAGGTCGATCTCAACGCGCGTCAATTGAGTCTGCCATTTGGATCGCTCAGCTTGGCAGCCCCCCCTGCAGGGTTCGACTACGGCGGACACCGTCTGACAAAATTCGTGTCGCTCGCCGACCTGAAGGTGCGTGGCTTGCGCAACACCTACCGCACGGCGGGTATAGGCGCTGCGCTCTCGGCAGGGGTCGAGCCGGCGGTGAACAGCCCCGTCAGCCGATCGATACTTCCGAGTGCGAAGGTAGCGATTACCGTCTTCCTACGTTTCGACGATCCTCGGCGCGCGCTGAGCGACGGTCGCCTGCGCGGCACGGTGGAACTCTACGACGTGGACAGGACCTCCACTGTGCAAGTCGGCTCTTACTCGCTGCCCCTCGAGTCGGACCCCTCTGCTGCGCTCGCGTACCGGCTGGAAGATTCGCCGGCGTGGGACTTCGAGATTGCGGGCTTTCGTCAGGGAGACCTTTCGTCTCTCGGTATCAGCGGGAGCGACGATATCAGCGGCCTCTTCGTGCTGCATCCGTACCACCCCCATCAGATTCCTGTGGTGCTCGTTCACGGGACGGCGTCGAGCCCCGCGCGCTGGGCGGAGATGGCGAACGAACTGCTCGGCGATCCGCAGATCGGTTCGCGCTATCAGCTCTGGGGCTTCGTCTATAACACCGGCAACCCGATCGCCTTATCAGCCATGCGTCTGCGCGAAGCGCTCAAGGCATTCCTCAAAGACATCGACCCGGAAAACAAAGACCCTGCGCTCGAGCAGATGGTCGTTATTGGCCACAGCCAGGGGGGTCTCTTGACGAAGATGACGGTCGTCGACAGCGGCAACCGCTTCTGGAACAACGTTTCTAAGGTCCCGTTTGACGAGGCTAAGTTGGATCCCGAAACACGCGCTTTGCTCGCGCGCGCACTCTTCGTCGAACCGTTGCCGTTCGTCAAGCGCGTGATCTTCATTGCCACCCCGCATCACGGCAGCTTTCTGGCGAGCAATCCCCTCGCTAAGTTGGCCAACAAGTTCATCAATCTGCCGGGCGGTCTCGCCAGGGGCGCTGCAGAGCTCGGGAAGCTTGGCCAGCCGAGCCTGTTGGGCGCTCCGCTAACTATCCCGACAGCGCTCGACAACATGGATGCTTCCAATCCTTTCCTGAAGACACTTGCATCACTGCCGATTGCCGCCGGTGTGCACGTTAACTCAATTATTGCAGTCAAAGGTGGGGGGCCGATCGAGGAAGGCAATGACGGAGTAGTCGAGTACAGAAGCGCGCATCTCGAGGGCGTCGAGTCGGAGCTCGTGGTGCACTCCAGTCACTCGACTCAGAGCACTCCCGCCACAATCGAGGAGGTTCGACGGATCCTCTATAAGCACGCGGGAATTCAGTGAACGTGCGACGATTTCGATCCCTGATCTCACGGGGCGCACTATCGAAGTGGAGGATGCTGAAATGGTTGGACAAAACGAGGTGCCAAGCGCGGACCTAGGGCGTCTTACAGGGGTATGGCGCCTGCGTTCGTTCTCAATTGAAGCCCAAGAATCCGGCAAGCGTATGCCTATGTTCGGGGGAGCCTCAAAGGGTCGGCTGGTGTTAACCGAAAGCGGAGTGCTGATCACAGTTATTACTGCGGTCAACCGCCCGATTCCGAAAACGAACGAGGACCGGGCCGTTGCTTTCAACACCGTCATTGCCTATACGGGACACTTCAAGGTTAAAGGTGATGAGTTTACGACGAACGTTGATGTCTCATGGAATGAGGCATGGACGCACGCTCCACAGATACGATGTTTCCGCTTTGTGGGCGCGTACTTGGAAATACTGTCCGCTTGGGCTCCCAATCCAGTGGATGGAAAGTCAATGGGGCGTGGCATCCTGGAATGGGAGCGCGAAACCTAAATTCTGAACGAGTGTTGGCGGGCGAGCGGCAGACACATCGGATTGCGGATCGTGTAGGTACGGAGCCGCATACCAGCGTGCCTTCAGCTCCGGCTGCATCCGTACTGAGCGTCCACTGGAGCTCGCGGAACTACTCCTCGCAAGCCCGGATCGGTGGAGTCGCGCGGGAAGATGACGGGTCTGCGTCAATTCGGCTATATCGGTGCGCTGGTCGGGCTGACCCTTTCCCTCGACGACATGGATTTTCCTCGGAGCGGAGGAAGCTCAGGATGGAGTCCTCGATCTGACATTGCCGAAGAAGACCGGCGAGACGCAGACGGAAATCAAGGTGCAGTGGCAGCTGGTGCGCGGCGTGCGCAGACACGTCCGCCGCGCGCCTCTCTTTTTCGCCGCGGTGATGTCCCGGCACTACCCTGACACAGGGGGTGATCGCGAGCGAGTTACCCACACAGTTACCCGCACGATGCTTTCGTTGCCCACAAAGCATTCGCGAGATCGCAGATGAGTTTTCGCTCGGCGAAGCATCGCCTTACGTGCGCTGCGCGCGAATTCCACTATAGTGAGCGACTGAAGGTTCGATGCCTCTTTAATTCGAGAGGCTTCTTGAAAAGATCTATAATATTATGATTATTACGGAAAAACTGGTGCCCGGGAGAGGACTCGAACCTCCACGGTGTTACCCGCTAGTACCTGAAACTAGTGCGTCTACCAATTCCGCCACCCGGGCAGGTGAGGAAGGCCGCGCAATGTACGCACGGGGTCGGAGGC
>Ga0210401_10001769_pt1 | contig 24585 bp, 20 predicted proteins | sample IncBWH32MmetaG_FD_150866 | JGI IMG/M metagenome (GOLD analysis project Ga0210401, IMG submission 150866) | Forest soil microbial communities from Barre Woods Harvard Forest LTER site, Petersham, Massachusetts, United States - Inc-BW-H-32-M | ecosystem: Environmental > Terrestrial > Soil >... | reverse complement strand
AAGAATGATGGCGTTTGAAACCAGGTAAGAGGTCAGAACCCAGGTGCTTTGATCGTTGCTCGCCGCCAGGTTCCCAGCCATGTATGGCAGCGCTACGTTGGCGATGCTGGTGTCCAGCACCTCCATGAACGCCCCAAGTGCCACAACCACTGCGATCAGCCACGGATTGTACTTGGGCCGCCAAATCTCCTGGTCGAGTGTCAGCGTTCCGGAACTCATTGCAGATAGACGTTGGGCACCACGTTCATCCCCGGCCGAAGTGATCGATCCCGGTTCTCACCTTTGTCGAGAATGATCTTGACCGGAACCCGCTGCACGATCTTCACGTAGTTGCCCGTGGCGTTTTCCGGCGGCAACAGGCTGAACAGCGGCCCGGTCGCGCCGGAAATGCTGTCCACATGTCCTTTCAAGCTTCGCCCCGTCGAGTCCACATGAATCGTTGCTCTCTGGCCCACCCGCATATGCCGCAGTTGCGTCTCCTTGAAGTTGGCGGTAACCCACACCTCATCGAGCGGCACCACGGTAAGCATTTGCTGTCCGGGTTGGACATTGAGACCCACGACCACCGTCTTATTCACCTCACCCGAAACCGGCGCCACAATTTTCGTGTACTGAAGATTCAGCTCCGCCTGTTCAAGCAGCGCGCGCTTCTGCTCCACGTCGGCGATCGCCGCCCGCACCCGCGCTTTCGTCGACGACACTTGCTGCGGCCCTGTTTCCGCCGATTGATAGTTGGCATCCGCCTGCACCTGGCGGCTTTGCGCCTGTTGCACAAACTGTTGCGCCGCTGCTTCGTTGGCGCGGGCCGCCGCAACCGTCGCGGTGCTGGATTTGGCCGCGGCCAACGCCTGGTCGTAGACTTGGTCCGCCACTTCCTTTTTATCCACCAGCAGTTTGTACCGCCGCAAATCGTCCTGCGCTTTCACGTCGTTGGCCTCGGCTTGTTCCAATTGCGCGTGCGCGGCCGTCAATTGCCTCTCCGCCGCGATCGCTCCAGCTTTCGTGTTTTCGATGTCCGAGGCCGTAAACTTCAGTTGGCTCGAAGTGCTCACCGACGTGATTGGCACCGTGATGTTCAGCGATTGCGCCGTCGCCTCGGCATTCGACAGATTTGCCTGTGCTTGCGCAACCGCCACCTCATAGTCCTTCGGGTCAATTTCCACCAGCACAGTTCCCTTTTCCACCCACTGGTTATCGTCCACGTTCACTTTAATCACGTACCCCGAAATGCGCGCGCTGACCGGATACAGGTGAACATCGGCCTGCGCGTCGTCGGTTGATTCGTAACTGCTCAGATAACGCCACAGGAAAAAGCCGCCGACCAGCGCAACCACCACGATGGCCGCAATCATTCCGAATTTGCGCTGCTTCGGATTCCGGTACGCCGACGCTTTGTGCGTGTCACCGGCAACCGGTGTAGCACTGGAAGATGCGTCGCCTGCGCCAGCCACCGACCTCGATGGAGTCTCTTCGGCCATGTTCATTGTCCTTTGAAATATTCCTTGACGCCCTCTTCGGCGACACCCAGGGCCCGCGCCACGGAGATTTTTGCAAAATTAAAGCTGTACAAGCTCGAAATGTACTGCTCGTGCGCGCTCGCCACCAGTTCCTGCGATTGCACCACTTCCACGGTATCCGTCACGCCCGCCCTGAATCGGTCGCGCGACTGCGCCAGCGTCTCTTCCGCCAGCTCGATATTGCTCTGCGCCACTTTCACTTGTTCCGCCGAAGACTCCAGGTTCAGCAGCGCCGCGCGAACATCGGAATCGATCTGCGCTCGCAGATTGTCCAGCCGCTCGCGGCTCTGCTCGAGTCTCGCATCGGCCTGCAACACATCCCCGTGAACGCTGCCTCCCTGAAATATCGGAATCAGCAGCGTTCCGCGCACGTCGTACACCTGCGTCGCCGTCGAAGGATGCGAACCCGCCGTACCGTAGTCCGCATTAAACGAAAGCGACGGCCAGTATCCCGACGTCGCCGCTTTTCTCGCGAATTCCGCCGCCCGCACGTCCGCCGTCGCCGCCTGGTAGTCCGAACGCGACCCAAACGCGTGTTTCAGCGCATCCTCAACCGTGATTCCTTCAAACGGGCGGTACGGCGACTTGTCCGTGAACTCGAACTCCTGGCCGGGCGCAAGCCCGATCACCCGTCCAACGGTCAGCTTCTGGATGGCAAAGTTGTTTCTCGCTTGAATCAGTTGCTGCTGCCGGGTCTGCAGCTCCACCTTCGCCCGCAATCCGTCGATGGCCGGCGAAGTTCCCGCCGTCACCTGGTCTGACGCCTGATCGAACAGCGCTTGCGCCGTTTTCACCTGTGCCTCGGCCGTTTCGATTCGTGCCGCGTCCGCTATCGCCTGCAAGTAGGTATACCCGACGGCAAGCACCACAAGGTCTCGCGCGTCCTTGAACGTGTACTCCGAAGATTTCAGGCTTTCATTCGCCGCTCGCGTTCCGTTGAACGCCTTCCGGTCGAACAGCGTCTGGGTCAGCGACACCCTCGCATCAAAATAGGAAAACGGTCCAATGGATACCGGAATCTGCAGCCCGCCAAAACTTGACAGTCCCAGCTCCGCAAGATTGATTTGCGAATCCGCCAAATAAGGAGACGCCGTCACGTGCGGCAGCAGGGCGCTCAATTGTTCCCACCGCTGCCCCCTGGCGCCGCGGATGTCGGCGCTGGAAAGGAGCAGCCCAAGATTCTGTTTCAATCCTCGATTAATTGCGTCCTGGAGCGAAAGAGGCAGAACTCCCGGAACCAGTTTTCCCGGCACGCTCCCGGAAAACGGGCTGACTCCCTGGGTTCCCGGAATCGCCTGGCCAGGACTGCTCGTGCCAGTTGTTACTTCATTTTGTGCGATGGATCGTGTGGTTCCAGAAAGAAAAAGCACGGCTAGCAGGAGACCCTGGCCTAGCCCGTAACTCAGCCTCAAGAAGCCCTCCTTACCTCAAAGATTCTTTCAGCGACGGTGCGAAGGGGATACATCCTATATCCCGCCAACGCGTCTGGACAAGCCTCGAATATATGCGGAAGATATTAGATGGATCCCGCAGCAGATCTGGAGACAATTAGTTTCGGTTAACCTTCGCGGTAAGTTGGACCTTCAAACATTTTATTCCACATCCGGGCATCTCCAGCTATTGCTGCCAGCCGCCCCCAAGCACCCGGTAGAGCTGTACCAGGCTCTGATACTCCGTGCCCCGGGCCTGCGCAAGCACCAGTTCCGCATTAAAAAGCGACCGCTGCCCGTCCAGCACTTCCAGGTACGTTGTGGTGCCTCCCCGGTAGCGCATGATCGACAGGCGCACGGACTCTTGCAAGTCCGCCACGGTCAGCTCCTGGCGAACTCGGACCTCATGGTTTTTCTGGTAGCCGATCAGGGCATCGGATACGTCTCCGAACGCCTGCTGAATCGCTTGCCGGTAAGAGATCAGCGCCTGTTGATGCTGCGATTCCGCCAGCCGCAGATTTCCGCGAAGCGCTCCCCCCGTGAAAATCGGCTGGCTCACTTGTGCTCCATAAGACCAGATCCCGAGTTGCGAGCTCATCAGGCCGGAAAATGCGCTGCTTCTCCCAAAAGCGCCGCCGCCCGAGCCAGTCAGTGAAATCTGCGGAAAAAATTCCGCCTTGGCTACTCCGATTTGCGCGTTCGCCGCTACCAGGAATTGCTCCGCCTCGCGAATATCCGGCCGCCGCTCCAGCAGCGTCGAAGGCAATCCCGGCGGAACCTCCGGCGGAAGCACTTGCTCCACGAGCGTGTGCCCGCGCGGCACGCCCTGCGGGTAATTGCCCAGGAGAATGCTGATCGCATTTTCTTCCTGCGCGATCTGCCGCTCCAGGTCCGGCACAGTCGCATTCGCCGAATCCAGCACCTGTTGCGCCTGCAAGACATCCAGTTTTGTGGCCACGCCGTGGTCAACGCGAAGCTTGGTGAGCTTCACCGAGTCTTCCTGCGTCGTTACCGTGTCGTGCGTGATTTGGAGCTCCAGATCAAGTTGCAGGAGCGCAAAATAGTCGCTCGCCACATCGCTCACCAGCGTCAGTATCACGGTCTGCTGGGCGTCCTTCGTCGCCAGTAACTCGGCGCGCGAAGCCTCCGTGGCCCGCCGCAGCTTGCCGAAAAAGTCCAACTGAAACGCAGCATCGGCCGTAAGTGTCAAAAAGTTCGACCGTGTCTGGAAGTTGTGCTCTTGCCCGCCGCTGAAGTCCCCATTCCCCGCCACCTGCGGAAACAGGTTCGAACGCGTAATCTGAACCTGCGCGCGCCCGGCATTGATCCGCTCCGTTGCCAATTGCAAATCGTAATTCTGCTTCAGCGCCGTTCGGATCAGCTCCTGCAATGTCGGATCCTGGAACACCTGCCACCACGGCAGATCCGCGTACGAAGCCACCTGCGGCTGAACTTGCGTTTGCGGGCCATCTTTCAATTCGCGGTATTCCGTGGGCGTCTGCACCGCCGGCCGTTTGTAGTTCGGCCCGACCTTGCAGCCCATTCCGAATCCGGAAACCACGATCGCCATCAGCAATAACGCCAACTTCTTCATAGGTCTCTCCCAGGCTCCTCCCGCGCTGTGTCCGCCGAAATTCATCTCAATCCCCCGGCGCCGGAGCAGGCTCGACGGGCAGACTTCCCGCGGCCCTCTCTTTGTCCGCGCCCGACCATTTCTCAACCATGTAGAAAATCGCCGGGATAAAGAAAATTCCCAGCGCGCTCGCGGCGACCATCCCCCCGATCACTGTTGTGCCCATGATTTGCCGGGCAACCGACCCCGCTCCCGTCGCTGTCCACAGCGGCACGCAGCCCAAAATGAACGCAAACGACGTCATCAGAATCGGCCTCAGGCGCAGCCTCGCCCCCTCAAGCGCAGCGTCCGCCAAAGGCTTCCCCTTCTCAAACTGATCCTTGGCAAACTCCACGATCAGAATCGCGTTCTTCGCCGCCAGGCCGATGAGCATCACCAGCCCGATCTGCGAGTAGACATCGCTCTCCATCTGCACCAGGTACGGCGGGAAAAATACGCTCTGCAAGAAACGTCGCAAGAATAAAACTGCGAAGGCGCCGAAAATCGCTACTGGCGTGCTAAGCAAAACGCTAAACGGCAACGACCAACTTTCATAGAGCGCTGCCAGGATTAGGAAAACAAACAAAAGGGAAAGTCCGAAAATCACCGAGGCCGGTACACCTTCACGGGCCTTTTGTTCCTGAAACGACATCCCCGAGTAGTCGAAACCCATTTCGCGCGGCATGGTCTGTTTGAAGACTTCTTCCAGCGCCGCAGTGGCTTGATCCGCACTATAGCCAGGCGCGGCGCTGCCATTGAGCTGCGCGGAACGGTACTCGTTGAAGCGAAGCAGAAATTCCGGGCCCAAGCGAGGTTTCATAGTGACCAACGTCGAGAGCGGAACATTTTGTCCTTTGTTGTTGCGAACGTAGAATTGGCCGACGTTCTCCGCCTTTGCGCGATCTTCGCCTTCCGCTTCGATATACACCTGCCACTGGCGGCCGAAGCGATTGAAATAGTTGATGAAATAGCCGCCCATGAAGGCCTGGATGGTCTTGTACACGTCGCTGAGGCTCACGCCTTGCTTCAAAACTTTGTCGCGGTCCACATCGGCAAATTGCTGAGGCACGTTTGGCAAGAAAGTCGTGCTCAGGCTGGCTATTTCCGGCCGCTTTCGGGCAGCGTCCATAAAGGTGGCCAGATTTTTCGTAAGGAACTGAATATCGCTGCCTGAACGGTCTTCCAGCATGAACGTAAAGCCTCCGGCCGTTCCCACACCCGGAATCGCCGGCGGCGAAAACCCGAACGCCACGGCGCTCGGCAGCTTGCTCAACTGCTGATTCAGATGCGCCTTAAGGGTTTGAAACTGCTCTTCACGCGTCTTGCGCTCATCCCAGAGCTTGAAGTTCACGAAGAACGTCGCGTTGTAAGTGGTGCGCGCAAAGCTCAGTAAGCTGAATCCGACAAAGCAGGTGGACTGGGCGACACCCGGCGTATCCATGATGATTTTTTCGACTTGCTTGACGACAGCATTCGTGCGCTCCAGTGAAGCCCCATTCGGAAGTTGCATGCTGACGTAGGCGTAGCCTTGGTCTTCGTCGGGAAGGAAACTCGTTGGGACGCGGTTGGCGAAAAAGAAGCCTGCGCCGGCAAAAACAACCAGCAGCACCACGACTACCGCGGTTTTCTTCACCAGGACGGCGCTCCAGCCTACATAACCCTCGGTGGCGCGATCGAAAGTCCGGTTGAACCAGTCGAAGAATCTTTGCAGTAATCCATGGCTCTCTTCCTTTGGCTTGAGCAGCAGCGCTGCCAGCGCCGGACTGAGAGTGAGCGCGTTGAAAGCGGAAAGCAAAACGGAGATGGCAATGGTGACGGCAAATTGTTGATAAAGCTTTCCGGTGATTCCCGGAATGAACGCCGTCGGCACGAATACAGCTGAAAGAACTAGCGCGATTCCAACCACTGGGCCGGAGAGCTCTTCCATCGCTTTTAACGCCGCGTCCTTCGGCGTCATGCCTTCTTCAATGTGGCGTTCCACGCCCTCGACCACCACGATGGCGTCGTCCACCACCAGGCCAATCGCCAGCACCAGGCCGAACAGCGACAGCGTATTGATGGAAAAGCCAAACACCGGGAAGAGTATGAATGTGCCTATCAGCGATACGGGAACGGCAAGAAGTGGAATCAGCGTGGCGCGCCAGCCCTGCAAAAAGATATAGACCACAAGGATGACCAGAGCCAGCGCGATCAGCAGCGTGATCACAATCTCCTTGATGCCTTCGGTGACGGCCCGCGTAGTGTCTAGGGCAACGGTATAGTCCAGGTCGTCTGGAAAGCGCTGCTTCATCTGCGCCATCAGCTTGTTCGCCGTGGCCGCAGCCTGAACGGCATTTGAGCCCGGAATCTGATAAAGCGCAAGAACGGCGCTCGGCTTGCCATTGTAGCGCCCGGAGATGCTGTAGTCCTGCGATCCCAGCTCGATGCGAGCCACATCACGGACACGAACGATACCCCCATCCGGGTTCTCACGTACCACGATTTTTCCGAACTCTTCCGGCGAAACCAGCCGGCTCTGCGCCAGAACCGCATAGGTAAATTCTGTGCCTTTGGGAGCAGGCTCGCCGCCCGCTTTTCCGGCCGGATTGACTGTGTTTTGCGCCTGCACGGCGCTGATGATCTCCGGGACCGTAACCCCGAGCTTCGCTAATTGGTCGGGTCTCACCCACATACGCATTGCGTATTGCCCGGCGCCGAACACATTGACGATACCGATGCCGTATGAGCGGAGCAAGGGATCGACCAGATTGATGTAGGCGTAGTTGGCCAGAAATGTCGCGTCATAAGTTCCGTTGGGAGAGTAGAGGTCGAACAATATCAACGGTGCAGTGGGGGATTTGCGCACCGTGATCCCATAATTGTTAACGTCCACGGGAAGCTGCGAAGCGGCCTGCGTCTCGCGAGATTGCGCGAGAATGAAATCGTTGTTGGGGTCGGTCTTCGCGTCGAAATCGACGATCAAGGTCGTCGACGAGTTTCCGGTGGTATTCAGCGAATACATGTAGTTCATGTTGTCCACGCCGCTCATTTGTTGCTCCAGAGGCGTGGCCACGGCTTGTTCCAGGGTGTGCGCATCGGCGCCGACGTAGGTGGCCAGAATTTGAATCTCCGGCGGCGCGATATTCGGAAACTGAGCTACCGGCAGGGCCAGGATCGTCAGGGAGCCGATAAGCACCATGACAATGGAAATCACTATGGCGACGATGGGTCGATTGATGAAAAATTTTGACATGGCTTATTTTCCCTTTGCTTGCTGTGCGCTAAAGGGCTTGGGATTCACCAGCTCGCCGGGCCGGGCCTTCTGAATTCCCTCGGCGATCACTTTTTCTCCGGGTTTTAGCCCATCCGAAATCACCCAATCGCTCCCGGCATGGTCGCCAACCGTCACCGTCCTGATACTCACCTTGTTGTCTGGGCCCACCACCGCGACCTGGTAGCCTCCCTGAAGCTCACTCACCGCGCGCTGCGGAACCAGCAGCGCTTCCTTCTGCAGCCGAATCACCGCCCGCACTTTTCCGTACCCTCCCGGCCGCAAGATATTCCCCGGATTCGGAAACAGCCCCGCGATCCGTATCGCGCCCGTCCCAACATCCACTTGCCGGTCCGCAAAATAAAACGATCCCTGCTGCGGATACACGGACCCGTCCGCCAGAATCAATTCCAGCCGCAAATTCTTGTCCGCTTCCAACCGGCTGCTCTCTGTCGGAAACCGCTTCCGCCACGCCAGATACTGCGGCTCGCTCACCGTAAAATAAACTTTGATCGGATCGACTGTCGAAACCGAGGTCACTGGCCCGCTGCTCAGATTGACCAGCGCCCCCACTTGCAGTTGTGCCTGCCCGGCAATCCCGTCGATGGGCGCAATCAACCGCGTAAAATCAAGGTTGATCTTGGCCGTTTCAACGGCCGCTTGATTGGTCTTGATCGAGGCCTCGGCGGTCTGCACGGTGGCCTTGGCAGCCAGATTGTTCTGCACCGCGTTGTCCAGATCCTGCTGGCTTGCGGCTTGTTCTTTCGCCAGTGGCCCATATCGCTCCACGTCCAGCTGAGTTCTCCCCTGCACCGCCTGCGCATTCGCCAGCAAAGCCTTGGCCTGTGCCAACTGCCCTTCCGCCTGGTCCAGCGCCGCCTGGAACGGCCGAGGATCGATCTCAAACAGCAGTTGTCCCTTCCGGACGAATGCCCCTTCCTGATAAGCCTGCTTCATCAGGTAGCCGGTAACCTGCGCCCTTACGTCTGCGTTGGTCAGCCCATCCAGAGTCCCAATCCATTCCCCATAGATCGGAACGTCCTTCTGCTCCACCTGAACCACCTCTACATCCGGTGTCCCTCCCGGCTGGGCCCCGGCCACATGCTTCGGACGCACTGCCCCTATCACCAGTCCAACAACGACCAGGCCAACCGCTCCGCCTATCCAAAATTTATATTTTGAAAGCGTATTCATTTTGTCCCCCACCCACGCACACCGCGTCTTCCCCTGCTATGGCCACGGAGCGATGGAACGTCCGCATGCGGCACCAGTCCCCAAGTTCGGTGCCGCGCAGAGGGCTCCCGCCTGAAGGGAATCCTCCTTACCTACAAATCCTTTTTTAAGCGGCCATGCCAAGGGAAGATATCCTAATCCCCAGAAATGTTAAGGACAAGCATCCAGTCTGCCGAGCGCGGGTTTGATGCAGCAAAGGCCAGATTGGACATAAACTATTTTCGTTGCACGCCCGCGGCGTCGCCTTGCGATACGTCCACCTCAAGCCCGCACGCGAATCCCACGAACTGTTTCCTATTTCGCATCTTCGTTGCTTTCCTTTGCGGTTCCATCTGGGTAAGATTGAGCAAAGGGGAAAAGAGCGTAGCGTATCGGTACACAGTCTGAACGCGAAAATAACCTGGTTGAAACATTGCCGAAACTTAGGTCACGGGAAACTGTCAGCAGCCAGAGGTCAACTGTGAAAACGGTAACGAACGAACCTCTCTTAACCGAAACTTCCCTGTTCCGAGTCAGTCTCGCTCAAACGCCGGAGCATCTTATGGCCTGCCAGCGCCTGCGTTACTCCGTCTTCAATGAGGAGTTGGGCGAAGGCCTGTCCACCTCTGACCGCGAGCGCCTCGATATCGATCCCTTCGACAATTTCTGCGACCACTTGATGGTCACGGACCTCGAGTCCGGCAAGCTGGTCGGCACCTATCGCCTGCAAACCGGCGAAGTGGCCCACAGAAACCTCGGCTACTACGGCAATCAGGTCTTCGACTTTTCGGTTTATGAACCCTATCGCAAGGAAATGCTCGAACTTGGCCGCGCCTGCACGCACATCGATTTCCGCAACATCATGGTCCTGCACGCACTCTGGAAAGGCATCGCCGTCTATGCCACCCGCAACGAATCCCGCTACCTGATCGGCTGCAGTTCCATCACGTCCCAGGACGAAAACTACGGCATGGCCATGTACGACGCGCTGAAAGAAAAGTACCTGATCGACCCGCCTCTCCGCACCAATCCTCAGCCCGGACAGGCTTGCCAATCCACCGGAGTTGCCGTGGAATCCACCCGGCCGCCGCGCCTCTTCCGCGCTTATCTGGAAATCTCCGGCCGCATCTGCGGTCCGCCCGCCATCGACCGCGAATTCAAAACCATCGACTTCCTCACCATCGTTGACCTCGCCAACCTGCCCGACCGCGTCCGCAGCCGCTTCTTCTAGAACCCTGTTGAACTCTGCTGGCTGCGTCTAATCTTGTAGGGGGGGCTTTACGCCGCCTTCGATCGCCGCGCAACCAATTACGCGCCAATCCCCCTTTTGCTTCCCGCCTGCGCATCTCATGTACTATGGAACCATGAGTGCCGACTTCAACCCTCTCGATTGGCAACTCCTCTATCGCTTCCCCGATCGCCTCCACAAAAAATCCAGTTGGACCGAACATGTCCCCTTTGCCATGGCGCTCATCGAGATGCTGCATCCCCGCACCCTGGTGGAACTCGGCACCCAGCACGGCGTCTCCTATTGCGCTTTTTGCCAGGTCGTCGCCGAACTCAAACTCCCCACCCACTGCTTCGCCGTGGACACCTGGCTCGGCGACCCTCACGCCAACTACTACAAGGAATCCGTCTATCTCGATTTGCACGCTTACCACCGCCGCTACGAATCGTTTTCCACTTTGCTTCGCATGACGTTTGACCAGGCCCTGCCGCACATCCCCGCGGCCTCCGTGGACCTGCTGCACATTGACGGTTTGCACTTCTACGACGCCGTGAAATCCGATTACGAAACCTGGCTCCCCAAGCTCAGCGACCGGGCGGTCGTCCTCTTCCACGACACAATGGAAACGCAACGAGGCTTTGGCGTTCACCAGCTCTGGCGCGAACTCTCCCCGAACTTTCCAAGCTTCAACTTCGAACACGGCCACGGCCTCGGCATCCTCGCCGTGGGGCCGCAACAACCGCAGGCTTTCCTCGATTTTCTCCACACCGCCAACGCCAAGCCCGCCGCAACCCGGGCGCTCTTCGCCTCCCTCGGCCGCCGCCTCATTCTCGAAACCGAAAAGCGCTGGCTCAGCCAGAAATCCCCCGTCCAGCGCGTCCTAACCGTCCTGAAATCCAAATCTCTCCTGCGTTAATAAACTCTCCCGCGTAGCGGCCACCTTCAGGTGGTCCAGCAGCTCTTGCATGTGTAGGGGCGGCTTTACGCCGCCTTCTTGGGTTCCTCCTCGCCATTGTAGCGGCCGCCTTCCGAGGCGGGCGCCTTTTGCCCGTCCCGAATGGTTCTACGCGGCGGGCGCTGTACGTGACGATGTGAGTCCAACGCACCCTTCCACTCGGCACATCCTCCCCGTCGCAATCCATCGCTCAAGCTTCGACCAAATTCTTCGCCAACTCCATTGCCGCCGCCGAATTGACCGCATCAGCCAGTTTCGCCCGCACAAAATCCTTGCTCCCCCCGCCCTTCCCCGCATGCGCCGCCAACACACTTTTCAACACCGCACCAAGATCCTTCCCCGCCCCCGGATGCTGCGCGAAAACAAATTGTCCAGACTCCTCCAAAATCAGCAGCGCCACCGTCCTTTCGTTCTTCGCAATTTCCGTGGCCAGAGGCAACAGCAACTCCGGATGCGCTCCCTGAAGCAACATCGGCACCACACGCACACCGTTCGCGCCCACCGGTGCGTTTAGCGCCAACTGCGAACCCCACACCGTCGCCAGTTGCCGCAACGCCGCCCGCAGGCTCTTGAAATTCGCCTCCCGCTCCGCCGCAAATTTTGCAACAGCCTCCGGCAACTCCTGCACCGCGCAACTCAACGAGCCAGCCAGGGCGCGCTGCCGCGCAAAATCCTCCGTCGCAAACTGCTCCGCACGCCGCCCGCAAACAAACTCCACCCGCCAGTCCTGCCGCACCTTGCTGCAACCCCGTACCAGAATCATCCCGATCTGTCCCGTGGACTTCACATGCGTCCCGCCGCAGGGCTGCAAATCCGCCGATTCAATCTCGATCGCCCGCAAAAGTCCTTCGCGCTCCACCTCTTTACGCACGCCAAGCCGCGCCAGTTGCTCCCGGGTTCCGTAACGCACCGTAACGGGTCGGTCCTCGAAAATCACCTTGTTCGCCGCGCGCTGCGCACCGATCAGTTGATCCCTCGAAGGCTCGCCCCCCTTCAGATCGATGGTGCAAATTTCCGCCCCGAGGTGAAACGACACCGTTGGCAGTCCAAACCGCTCCTGAAACATCGCCGACAGCAAGTGCTGCCCAGTGTGCTGTTGCATGTGGTCGAATCGCCTCGGCCAGTTGACGCACCCCTTCACCCCGCCCGGCTCCACCTCGCGATCCACGATGTGCACGATGCCATCTTCTTCGTCGCGCACGTCCAGCACCGCCGCGTCTCCCAGCAATCCCAAGTCGTTCGGTTGTCCTCCCGATGTCGGATAAAACGCGGTCTGGTCCAATAGCACTTCCCAGGCCGGCTGCATGCCGGATGCTCCCTGTACCGGCTCAGCCGGAGAACAGCTCAACACGCGCGCCTCAAAATTTTGCAGGTAAGAATCCTCGTAATACAGCCGGTGGGTAGCCATGAAAAAAGTCTAACACACGCCTTTTCTCCGGCTGCTCGGCGCAACACCTGCCAATTGTCATCCCGAACCCGCGTCTTTTGCGGGTGATCTGCTTTTCGCCTGCGGGCTGCGTTCCGGCAGGAATCTCAACAGAGTCAGGCAACTTCTACCTCGGAACAGTGTGCGCCGTGGCCGGCAAATGCCGCGCCCGCAGCCGCAGAACCTTTCGCTGGTTCGCTTCCAGCACCTCAAACCGGTATCCCTCAATGTCCACCTTGTCTCCCGGCGCCGGCACTTTTCCGGAAACATGGCTCAGCAATCCCGCAATCGTCATCACCGTCTCGTCCGAATTTTCCCCGAAGTGAATCCCCAGCAACTCTTCCACGTCCTCAATCGTCATGCTGCCGCGCAGCACCAGGCTGCCGTCCGCCTCGCGCACCGCATCCGGCGCGGGCTTCATCTCCCCGGCGCCCTTTTCGCCCACAATCTCTTCCAGCAAATCCTCCACCGTGGCGATGCCCGCCACCGATCCGTATTCATCAATCACCACGGCCATCGATTGCCCCTTCTGCCGCATCTCCTTCAGCATCTCCGAACCCAGCTTCGTCTCCGGCACAAACAGCACCGCGCGCATCAATTCCCGCACCTTGCGCTTCGGCAAATCCGTATCCGCAATCTGTAGCAGGTCCTGTGCGTGCACCACGCCCAAAATATCGTCCAAAGACTTCCCATACACCGGCATCTTCGCGTGTTTCGTTTCCACAAACCGCGTGTGCATCTCTTCCAGCGTCGCCTCCGCCTGCATTGCCACCACGTCCGGCCGCGGCGTCATCACCTCCCGCACCCGCTTGTCGCTGAACTCCACCACCTGCTCGATTAAATCCGCCTGCGAAGGCTCGATAATTCCTTCCTCCTCCGCCGCCTCCACCAGCGCTTCAATCCCCTCTTCCGCCCGCTGCCCCTGCGTCCGCTCCGCATCCTGCTCCGAAATCCGCGCCAGCGATTCCGCACCCTCAAGAAAAACGCGGACCGGCCAAACCAGCACCATCGCCAACCGCACCAGGGGCAGCAAAGGCAACAGCCACCGCCCCTCCGTCCGGTACAGCAGCATGTCCGGTACGAAGTGCATCGCAATCACCACTTCCAGCGACAAAAAAACCAGGAACTGTACGCCCGCTTCCCACCGGTTCGGCACCAGATACACAACCGCCCGCGTCGTCTCCAGCACCACAAACGCCAGCCAGAAATGCCCAAGGATGCGGAACGTCCGTCCTCCGCTCCTCCTGTTAATTTTCAGTTTGGGTTCAATCTCGGCTTCAAAAATTTCCAGATGCTCGTGCACCCGGCCCGTGCTCATCCGCCCCAATTCGCGATAGATCAGCGTCAGGTAGGAAAAGATAGGCAGCCCCAGCGCCAGCACCAGGATGCTCCCGACAAATGCCCAGGTTTGCAGCATTACGCGATTCCCAGTTTCCGCCGCAATCGCACTTCGATGCGTTCCATCTCCCCGCGGTCGGTCTCATGATCGTATCCCAAAAGGTGCAGCACGCCATGCAGAATCAGCACCTTCAGTTCCTCAGGAAGCCGCCGCCCCAGCGCTTTCGCATTCCGCCGCGCCACCTTGGGCGATATCGCAATGTCCCCCAAAAATCTCCCACCCGCTTTCCGCACCTGCTGCGCCAATGTGCCGGGCTTCGCGGAATCCTCGTCCACAGGAAACGACAGCACATCCGTCGGCCCCTTCTTCCTCCGATACCTCTCATTCAACCGCGCCATCTCCCCATCGCCAATCAGGCGCACCGCCACACTCTCCGGTCCCAGCCCGATCTCCTCCACAATGTTTTCCAGGAACTCTTCCAGCGGCCTAAGCTGCACCCGAACCACCCGCTGCTGATTCTCAATCACGCCCTGTGGCACAGTCATTCCTCGCTGTGCTCTTCTCCTCATTCTTCTCCGCGCCCGGCGTTTACCCCGACCCGGTGGGGGCGTCTCTGCGTTCAGCTCTCTTCTCTTTCTCCGTGTTCTCTGCCTGCCCTGAGCGATGCCGAAGGGTGCTCTTCCTCTGTGACCTCTGTGTGAACTCTTCCTCTTTCCAATTTCTATTTTCCAATCTACTCCAATTTCACCGGCTCCTTAACCGCCGCCTGCGCCTTCCCCCCGCGCTGCGAGTGCGCCATGTCATGCTCCTCATAAGCCCGGATAATCTGCTGCACCAGATTGTGCCGCACCACATCCTTCTCCCCAAACTGCACCGTGCTGATCCCCGGTATCCGCCCGCAAATCTCCATCGACTCAATCAACCCGCTCTTCTTCCCGCTCGGCAGATCAATCTGCGTAATATCCCCGGTAATCACCGCCTTCGAATTGAATCCCAGCCGCGTCAAAAACATCTTCATCTGCTCGCTGGTAGTGTTCTGCGCCTCATCGAGAATCACGAACGAATCATTCAGCGTCCGCCCGCGCATGAACGCCAGCGGCGCAACCTCAATAATCCCCTTCTCCAAAAACCGCTCCAGCTTGTCCGCGTCCAGCATGTCGTACAACGCGTCATACAGCGGCCGCATATAAGGATCAATCTTCTGCTGCAGCGTCCCCGGCAGAAAGCCTAGCCGCTCCCCCGCCTCCACCGCCGGCCGCGCCAGAATGATCCGGTTCATCTGCTTGGTCAGCAGTGCGCTCACCGCCATCGCCACCGCCAGGTACGTCTTCCCCGTTCCGCCCGGCCCAATTCCAAACGTCATGTCGTGCGATTCGATCTCTTCCATATACTTCCGCTGCGTAGCCGTCTTCGGCGTAACCACTTTCTTCCCGAACGACCGCGTTCGCCCGTGCTCAAACATCCCCCGCGGCGATTCATGCGGCTCTTCCGTCGCCACCCGCAGCAGCGACTTCACCTCCGCGCTCGTCAGCTCCCGCCCGTGCCGCGTCAGGTGGTTGTACTCCTCCACAATCTTCACCGCGTGGTCCACGCTCTCCTGCTCGCCTTCCACGGTCAGGCGCGTGTCGTGCAGGTGCGTCCGCACGCGCAGGTGCTCCTCCAGTGAACGGATGTTCTCGTCCAAAGTGCCAAAGAAGGGTTCAATTTTTCCGGTAATGTGTATGGTGCGCTTCATCCACTTGGAAGGTATGTCTGCCGAACGGATCGGGTGCCCGATGGGATTCCTCCTGCGAACTTCCGGCTGCACTGCAACCTGAACTCGGAGAAACTACAAACAACCTAGCGCAGCCCTTCGCTCCGGTCAAGTTACACCCCCGTTAAATTCCGCCCGTTCTCCGCACCTGATGTGGCACAGCCATTCCTGCCTGCCCTGAGCGAAGCGCGTTTTGTGTGCCCCGTGTGCTTCACCGGGGCCGAAGGGGCCGTGCTCTTGGATTCCTATTCTCTGCTCCTCCTCAGCGCTCTCAGCGTCTCTGCGTTATCCTTCCTCTTTTTTGAACTCTTAAACTTTTGAACTTCTGGACTCTTGAACTTTTCGACTCTTCAACTTTTCAACTCGCACAAACTTATTACTCGACCACCACCTGTCCCTATTAGCATCCGAATTACCTGTCCTTTAGTACGAGGGTCCTATGGACGAAAACTTCCGATTTCGGAAAACTTACCTCACGCTAGAAAGAAACGTTTTGCGTCACACTTCTGAGGGAGGTTCGGCCATGTCTCTGTCCGCCAAACAAGTTTTCTTCGGCTCCGCATTGCTGCTCGCGGGGACGCCGCTTTTCGCATCGGAAACCGCAAACTCCGGCGTTGTCCCTCTGCCCCATGCCTACGTGAACTGCCCGGGCATCTCCAACGTTCCCATGACCGCCGACGCCGAGCAGGCCCTCCCCATGCGCCAGATCGCCACGCTCGCCTGCGGCCAGCAGGTCGCCGTCCTCGCCGACAACGAAGGCTACACCGCCCGCATCCGCACCTCCGACGGCAGAGAGGGCTACGTCGCCCGCATGTACCTCACCACCGCGACGCCACCTCCCGCCCAACCGACGCTCGAATTCGATACGCCTGCTCCCGTCGGCAACGCCGCGCCCATCAACGGCATCGTCCGCTGGACCGCCGGCGCCCCCGGCTGCGACCAGTTCAACAGCCGCGGCCGCATGGTCGAATCCGCCACCGCCGACGGCATCACCGTCCAGGTCGCTCTTCAGGACACCGGCTGGAAGCTCCATGCCAGCGTCGCGGTCTCGAACGGCGGTGACTCCAAGGTCTTCGTGCTTCCTACCTTGATCACGCTCGACGAACTTGTTCCCACGCTCCGCAACTTGCGCGAAGAAAATCCCGCAAAGCTGGCGCACAGCGAAGCCAATCATCAACTCATGTACAACGAATCGACGGCCGTCCCGCCGCCAAGCGCCATCGTGCTGCACCAGCGCTCCGTCGCCCGCGCCCCCGAAGCGGGCTACCACACCACATCCGTGGATGACTATCTCGGGTTCAACTTCGAATCAGCCTCGGTGCGCACCGTGGCTCTGAAAGCCGCCAATCTTGCCCCGGGCCAAAAAACCTCCGGCGAACTCTGGTTCGCCCGCGACCCGCGCGCCTACGAGCTTTCCCTCCGCGTCTCCGTCGGCAACGTCGTCTTCGACTTCCCCTTCTCCTTCGAAAACAAATAACTCTCCCTCCCGCAACGAAAGGCCCGGCGCATCCCCACGCCGGGCCTTTTCTTTTACCAACTCTTCTCTGTGAACTCTGGCTGCCCTGAACGTAGCCGAAGGGTGAGCTTCCCTCTGTGACCTCCGTGTTAAATCTCTTTCTTTGTTGTTTCGATTTTCCAATTCAATCCGCCGCCACCGCCCGGCTCTTCGCCCAACCGCGTATCGCCGCAATCTCCTCCGCCCGTGTCACGCTCAAAGGCTGCGTAGCCTGAATCTCCGCCACCAAAATTTCCGTGGTCAGCTGCTGCTTCAACCCAAACGCCGTATACAATCCCGCCGCAATCGCCTGCTCAATCTCCGCACCGGAAAAACCATCGCTCGCCCCCGCAAGCTTCGCCAAATCAAATTCCGCCGCATCCCTCCCGCGTTTCCGGATGTGCAACGCAAACAGCGCCGTCCGCGAAGCCACTCCCGGCAGGTCCACAAAAAATATCTCGTCGAATCTTCCCTTCCGCAACATCTCCGGCGGCAGAATCGTGATGTTGTTCGACGTCGCCGCCAGAAACACCCCGCTCTCCCGGTCCTGCATCCACGTCAACAAAGTCGCCAGCAACCGCTGCGACAATCCCGCATCCGCATCGCCGCTCGACCCCGCCGATGCAAACGCCTTCTCAATCTCGTCAATCCACAGCACCACCGGCGAAATCTTCTGCGCCACGTCCAGCGCCTTCTTCAACCGCTTCTCGCTCTCTCCCACAAACTTGTCGTACAGCGCCCCCGCATCCAGCCGCGCCAGTTCGTAACCCCACTCCCCCGCAATCGCCTTCGCCGCCAGACTCTTCCCGCAACCCTGCACGCCGGTAATCAAAACTCCCTTCGGCGGCACCAATCCAAATCGTTGCCCCTCCGGCGTCAACGCGCTCTTCCGCTTCCCAATCCACTCCCGCAGTCTCTGCAACCCCGCCACATCCGCGAACGAAGCATCCCGCCTGATCGTTTCCAGCAATCCGCCGGTGTGCATCGCCTGCCGCTTCGCTTCCAGAACATCATCCAGCAGCCCGGCATCCGCTTTCCGGCGCCCCAGCACACACTGCCGCAGCACTCGAAGAGCATCGTCTTCCGCAAGCCCCGCCAGATTCTTCGCCAACTGCCCCACACCCGCCGCGTCCAGCGAACTCGCAATCCCCTGCGTCCGATTCAATTCCGCCAGCGTCGCCTTCACCCCGCCTATCAACTCCTCCACCGACGGCAGCCCCAGCTGAAACGCCACCGCATCCGCATCCAACTCCGGAGGCAATTGAACTGTAGCTCCAAGCAACACAATCGATCGCCGCGCCGTCCGAAATCCATCGGCCAGATCCCGCAACCGCCGGCTGATCCGGTCGTTGTCGCAATACCTGCAAAAATCCTTCAGCAAAAATATCCCGTCACCCTGAATCGACGCGATCGTCGTCAACGCCTGCTCCGGCTGATCGGAGTTGTACAAAGCCGCCCCGCCGTATCTTCCCAGCCCGGCAGTCACACTCCACACGTACAGCGGAATCCCCAACTCCTCAGCCACGCACTCCACTAAAGTCGAAAACCGCGCTTCTTCGCTCGTCTCCACGGTGACGATTGGGTGACGCGAGTTCACCAAAAGCCCCAGCTCCGCCCGCTTCGCGCTCAAAGCCGGTACGCAAATCACACCGTTCGGTGCGACCGGCGCCTGCAAGGTCCTCTGCGGTGGTTTGACTTCGTTTGACAAAGCGGTGTGCCTCGCCTCAAACTAATAGTTTGAATTAAATGCTTAAGGAGCAATAGATGGCTCAAGGTCAGGCTACCAAAATAAAGAAGAAGAAAAAGTCCGTTCTAAAGCGCGCGGCACAATCTCGCCAACGGGCCGAAGTCAACCGCGCCAACCGCACGCGCGTTCGCACCGCCATGCGGCGTCTGCGCACCGCTATTACCGCCGGCGACGTCACCGCTGCCACCAATCTCTTGAATCCCACGCTTTCCGCGATCGATCAGGCCATCACCAAGGGCGTGCTCCACGAAAACACCGCCAACCGCTACAAATCGCGCCTATCCCTAGCCTTCAACCAGGTAAAAGCCAAAGCCGCCAAGTAATCATGCAGGTCGGGTAGAATTCCAAAATGTAGCGCTGGCTTTCATGCCAGCGCTCTTTTTTTGTAACGGTCGCCTTCCGAGGTCCGTTCTTTGGACTCCGGATGCTTTTGCGGAGCGGGCGCCTTTTCCCCTCTTCTCTGCAAATCTCTGCGCCCTCAGCGCCTCTGCGTTATCTTTTCTCTTCTCCTGCCTTGGTGCCCCGCGCCTATCCCCACCGCGAACGCACCCTCCCCCAATCACCCGTACCACATTGGCTCTTCCCCACCCTCCACAAACAAGCCATCCTTCTACTTCGGCGATTCTCTCTCCGAACCGAGGTCAACATGCTCGCAACCATCTCCCTAACCCGCACTCCAAAATCCCGCCTTACCGAAGATCTCCGCGAAAACTCCCCCTTCGGCACCAACTACAGCGACCACATGTTCGTCGCCGATTACGTCGACGGCAAATGGCAAGACCCGCGCATCATCCCCTTCGGCCCCATGGAACTCTCCCCCGCCACCACCGCGCTCCATTACGGCCAATCCCTCTTCGAAGGCTTCAAGGCCCACCGCACCGCCGACGGCCGCGTCGCCCTCTTCCGTCCCATGGCCAATCACGCACGCCTCAATCGCACCGCCGCGCGCCTGGCCATGCCCGAAATTCCCGAAGAAATTTTCCGCGAAGGTTTGCTCGAACTAATCCGCGCGGACAAGGATTGGATCCCCTACCGCGAAGGCGGCTCTCTCTACGTCCGCCCCGTCTATTTCGGCACCGACGACAGCCTAATGGTCCGCCCCGCATCCCGCTACCGCCTCGTGATCATCACTTCCCCCGGCGGCCCCTATTTCGCGCAACCCATCCGCCTTCTCGCCGAAGAAACCTACGTCCGCGCCTTCCCCGGCGGCACCGGCGACGCAAAGACTGCCGGAAATTATGGCGGCGGTTTGTTGGCCGCGAAAGTAGCCCAAGCCAAGGGCTATCACAACGTAATGTGGCTCGACGGCAAAGACCGCCGCTTCATCGAAGAGTCCGGCGTAATGAACATCATGTTCAACATCAACGGCACCGCCATCACTCCCGCCCTCTCCGGCACCATTCTCCCGGGCGTAACCCGCGACTCCGTCCTCACTCTCCTCCGCGAAATGAAAGTCCCTCTCGAAGAGCGCCCCGTCTCCCTAGACGAAGTCTTAGCCGCTCACTCGAACGCCACCCTCCTCGAAGCCTTCGGCATAGGCACCGCCGCCATCATCGCCCCAATCGCCGCCATCGGCCACCACAACAAAGACCACGAAATCCCCACCGGTTCCACCACCGGCCTGGCCCACAAACTCAAGCACACCCTAACCGCCATCCAAACCGGCCGCACCCCGGACACCCACAACTGGCTCCTCTACCTGTAGCGGCCGCCTTCCGAGGTGCGCATTTTGCACCCCGAATGGTTTTACGGGACGGGCGCCTTCTCCCTTTGTAGGGGCGGAGCTAGCTCCGCCCTCTTGGGTTCCTCTTCTCCCCGTAGCGGCCACCTTCAGGTGGCCCTGCCTTCTTAGTTTTGCTTCGCTTTTTCCCACTCCGTCATCCCGACCGGAGTGGCCGGCTTTTTCTTCCGCGCCGTCCTTCGGCGCGCCGGCCACGAAGCGCGCTTTTTGCGTCCCGCGTGCTTCACCGGGACGGAGGGACCGTGGCAAGTCGAAATGTTCTACCTCACTCGATGGGACGTCCCGCAACTCCTACCACCATATCCCCGAACTTCCCGGCTGCGCCGCCGATGGAAAGACTTACAAAGAAGCTCTAGCCAACATAGAAATCATCATCCAGGAATGGCTCGAAACCACCAAACAACTCGGCCGCCCCATCCCCGCCCCGCGCGGCCGCCTCACCTTCGCCTAAACACGCGTTACAGCAGTTTTTGCAGGTCTTCAGCGCTCAGGCCCGCATCGCGCATGATGCTTTTCAGTACTTTGGGATGTAGAACTCTTGCGGCGTGAAATGGAACCGTAGCCCGTTTGCCTTCGGCATTCTTGTAGATCATGTGGCTGCCACTCTGGCGCGTAATCGAAAATCCTAGCTTTTCCAGTATGGAACAGATTTCGCGGGCAGTCAGGCGTGGGAGCTTGGGCATTAGACAGCAATTTCAACAGTGGACAGGCTCACGGAAACCTGCGGGATCTCCTCACCGTCGGCGAGACGATCAGCAATGTGTAGCTTGATGGCATCCTTGATGTTTTCGACCGCTTCTTCATAAGTGTCGCCCTGGCTGTAGCAGCCCTGCAGCGTGGGACAGGAAACAAAAAAGCCATCTTCGTCCGCTTCGATGACGATGGGAAGAGTTAAGTTCTTCATGTCTTGGGCCATTATAGGTCGGGCATTGGGTATCGCAAAAGAGAATTTGTGGAGCGGCGCGAAGCGGACAGGGTCAAATGCAGGGATGCCCAAAGAGTCAAAGAACTTCTGACGCGGACCGCTCTTCCAACTTTATTCGCATCGTAGAGGCATAATCGCCAACTCCGCGCGACCAGCGCCGGAGGCGCGGCAGAATCTAGCCCAGCCCGTAAGGGCTGGGAACCCTTTCCCCGTGCCTCCGAGCGCCGTAGGTGCGACATGCTTTTTGCACCTCACTCCAACAAATCGCAACCGCATTCCCGAGCCGGCGCATTTTCTTGCCGGGTATATTCGATTATTCGGAAAAGGTCTCGAGCGGCGGCGGGTGACTACAAGCTGTCTCGTAAGTGGTCTTCGGGAGGGCACGGCTTCAGCCGTGCCGAAAAGGTCGCGAAAATCATGGGCTTTAGCCCCTGAGGTCACGTCAACACCAAGCGGGTCCATTTATGAGATGAGTTCCAGCGAAGCTGCATCTACTTGCGAAACATTTGATCGATGCGAGCCCCGACTTCTTCGTGCGTGAGGAACTCCCCTTTGTCGAACTGCTCCAAGCCGCGTGTCACCTGCCGGCTAAACCAGGCGTCATGGTCGACGTAGTGCTCCACAAGCTGTTTGACGTATTCCTCTGCGCCGCTCTTGTTCTCAGCAGCGGCCCGCTCCGCTTTCGCTTGCAGCTCAGGAGAAAGATGCACTTCCATATTTTCTTAGGCTAGGTTTACACAGCGCCGCTGTCAAGGCTTAGCTCGTCACTCGCCACTTCGTCTTAGATACCTTCGTATAACTGGGGCAACAGTCTGCCTGCTGATATTATTCTTCCTGCAGTATACGGAATCGAACCACTCCGCTAGCCCTTTAGGTCCTCTGCTGGTATTGCAACAGCCGCAACACAGAGCGATATTCCACACTCTTGGATGCTTCATGGAGTAACTGTCCATATGTTCCCAACTTGCCAGACAGTTGCGGCTCCGCGGTCCAATCTTAAATCTCAGCTTACAGTACACACAGGACTTGTCTCTCCGCGCCACATGTCTTACAACTGGGTCCGGAATGTCGTACCTCGTCGCATTTCTCAGGACCCGGGATGGAATTCCCCATTTATTTGTCATTTTTAGTCCTTGTAGCTAACTAGGAAGGGAAATTCCCGTCCGTCCCCATCTCTAAATTAGCGGGGAGCCCTACACTTCTTCTTCCGCCTCTTCGTCAGATTCGTCATTTGAAGGCGGCAGCTCCTTGATCCCAACAGTCGCACCCTTTTCTTTCAGCAGCCGCCATCTCATTTCACAAAACCATGAGCATTTCTCTATTTCCCCTTCGTTGTACCAATCCACCGATCCACAGTTGCCACATCGAATGTGAAATGAGCCACAATTGGAACAGTGGCCCGCTTCACTTTGGCCGTCCGCGAAATGCCAGCTAATCGTCCCAAAACATTCAGGTATTCGACACGAATCTCGGAGGAAATCATTCCAATCAAATTCTTCTGCTTCCTCGATATTCAGGATTTTTAGCTCGATTCCCGCTCTTTCCGCTCGTTTTGTCGCTCCTTCTGTGAACCCGGCGTGACTTATGATCACTCCTTTATTTGCGCCGACATCATCGAGGAATCCACAGAATGCGTCGATATCCTTTATAGCCACGGGTCTGTTGTATCGACGACATTCAACCGCAACGGTAACAATATGCTTGTCTCCAATTTCGGCGGAGAGCCAAACATCGATTTGACGCTTAACACCGCTATGCCTGCCCACCAGCTTATGGTTCCGGGTTACTTGGCAGTTCCCGTAGGATTCTTCAATATGGGCAATGGCTTGTTCATAGATTTTCCAGTCGGGTTCCGGCTCTGCGTCGGGGTCAAAGTCGGAAGGCAACGATTCCGGTTTTAGAGGCTCATCAAGGTCCATGTTCTTGCTCTTCCGACTTCCGACTTCCGACTTCCGACTTTCGCTTTTCTTTTTTCTAAGTTCGCGCGCCGCTCAACTGCCACACCAAAAACTCCATCACCGAATGCGGATCCTTCGCCCCACCCTTCAACCGGTCATCCGCCTCGCGCAGCGCGCCCAACCCATCCAACAATCTTTCCTTCGAAATTTTCCGCGCACTCTGAATCGCCAACTCCGCCTGCTCCGGACGCATTCCCAACGCCTTCGCCGCCTGCCAACCATTCGTAGCCCCGCGCACTTCCGAAGCCTCAATCAATTTGCGGTACATCCACGCCATCGCCCCCAGCATCGCCACCGGCTCTTCGCCCTCGCGCAGCAACCGCTCGAAAAACTCCAGCGCCTTTTGCGGCTGCCGCGCCGCAAGAAAATCCGCTACTTCCCAGATCGTTGCGCCCTTTTCCGAAATCACCAGCGCCGCCACATCCTGCCGCCGCACGCTCTTCCGCTCCGCCGCATAAGTAGCCAGCTTCTCCACTTCCGTCTTCAACCGCATCAGGTCGCCGCCGACAAACTCCGCCAAATCCTCCGCCGCGCCCGTTTCAAACTCGATTCCCTGCTCGTTCGCCAGCGATTTCGCCAGCACCGCCGCAGCCGCCACGCGCTCCTCGATCTTTTCGCCCAACCCCACCTCAACCACCAGAGCCTTCTCCAGCAGCAATTTCGCCAGCCGCATCCTCTGGTCCAACCCCGAAGCCTCAATCACCAGCACGGTAAACGGCGCGGGATTTTCCAGATACGCCTCCAGCGTCTTCACCGCCTCGTCGCGCGACTTCTCTCCCAACTTCTCGATCGCTTCCCCATCTTCCAGGAACACCACCTGCTGCGGCGAAAGCATCGGCATCGTCTGCGCCTGATCCACCGCCGCCTGCGTCTCTCCGTTATCCGCCGAAAACCGCGAAATCGCCCAAGTCCGCGCCGCCTCAGGCACATATTTCTCGATCAATTGCTTTCGGCACTCATCCCGCAAATACGCCTCGTCACCCAGCAGCAGCACCGC
>Ga0210401_10001768_pt1 | contig 24601 bp, 25 predicted proteins | sample IncBWH32MmetaG_FD_150866 | JGI IMG/M metagenome (GOLD analysis project Ga0210401, IMG submission 150866) | Forest soil microbial communities from Barre Woods Harvard Forest LTER site, Petersham, Massachusetts, United States - Inc-BW-H-32-M | ecosystem: Environmental > Terrestrial > Soil >... | reverse complement strand
CGGCGCACGCGGTCGCCTGAGCCTGTAGAATCCGAAGCGGTTCCGCAGTACCGAGCGCTGTACTTCGGGTACGGCGCCGGTACCGCCCCAGACAGGATCCGAGCAACATGGCAAGTGCACGCTTGATCAAGAAGTATCCGAACCGGCGTCTGTACGACACCCAAACCAGCACCTACATCACGCTGGCCGACGTTAAGCAACTCGTGATCGACCAGGAAGAATTCCAGGTCGTCGATGCGAAGTCCACCGAAGATCTGACCCGCCAGATCCTGCTGCAGATCATTCTGGAGGAGGAGCAGGCCGGGATGCCGATGTTCACGTCCCCGATGCTGTCGCAGATCATCCGTTTCTATGGCAATGCGATGCAGGGGATCATGGGCTCGTACCTGGAGAAGAACATCCAGGCCTTCATCGACATCCAGCGCAAGCTGCAGGAGCAGAGCCGCGCCTTCTACGACACGAACAAGATCGGTCCCGAAGCCTGGACGCAGTTCGTCAACATGCAGGCACCGATGATCCAGTCGATGATGTCCAACTACATCGAGCAGAGCAAGAACCTGTTCGTGCAGATGCAGGAGAACATGCAGAACCAGACCCGGTCGATGTTCTCGACGTTTCCGTTCGGCGCTCCGACCACGACCGACAAGAAGAGCGGGTGAGCAGCGTTGCCCAGGGAAGTTAGGTAGAAATGACCCGAACGGCCCCTCACCCCCGGCCCCTCTCCCCAAGGGGAGAGGGGAGAGCAACCGTCCGACCTCATTGAGCGCCGCAGGTCGCAAGTCGTCGCGCCCGGCGGGCCCGCCTGCGATAGGGTTCGTTTCGCTCGGCTGCCCCAAGGCGCTGGTCGACTCCGAGCGGATCCTGAGCCAGCTGCGGGCCGAGGGCTATGCGATCAGCCCGACCTACCGCGACGCCGACCTGGTGGTCGTCAACACCTGCGGCTTCATCGATGCCGCGGTCGAAGAGTCCCTGGATGCGATCGGCGAGGCGCTTTCGGAAAACGGGCGCGTGATCGTCACGGGGTGCCTGGGCGCGCGCCGGCAGGCGGACGGCGAGCGCCTGGTGCAGCAGGTGCACCCCAGCGTGCTGGCGGTGACCGGCCCGCAAGCCACCGACGAGGTGCTGCAGGCGGTCCACGCCCACCTGCCGCGTCCTCATGAGCCGTTCGCCGACCTGATCCCGCCGGCCGGCGTAAAGCTGACGCCTCGCCACTACGCGTACCTGAAGATCGCCGAGGGGTGCAACCAGAGCTGCACGTTCTGCGTCATTCCTTCGATGCGCGGCAAGCTCGTGTCGCGACCGATCGGCGAAGTGGTCACCGAGGCGGGACGCCTGGTGCAGCAAGGGGTGCGCGAGCTGCTGATCGTGTCGCAGGACACCGGCGCCTATGGCGTGGATCTGCGGCACCGGACCGATTTCGTCGAGGGCAGGCCGGTCCGGACCCACCTGAAGAATCTCGTGATGGAGCTGGCGCGCTTTGGCGCCTGGGTGCGGCTGCATTACGTCTATCCATACCCGCATATCGATGAGCTGGTCCCGCTGATGTCCGAGGGACACGTCCTCCCGTACCTGGATGTGCCGTTCCAGCATGCGCATCCGAGAATCCTGCGCCTGATGCGGCGTCCGGCCAATGCGGAGCGCAACATCGACCGGATCCGCGCGTGGCGCGCCCAGTGCCCGGAGCTGACGGTCCGCAGCACGTTCATCACCGGGTTCCCGGGCGAGACCGAGCAGGAATTCGAGACGCTGCTGGAGTTCATTCGAGAGGCCCAGCTGGACCGGGTCGGCTGCTTCGCGTATTCGCCGGTGCAGGGTGCCGCGGCCAACGAGCTATCCGATCCTGTCCCTGAGCCGCTCCGGGAGGAGCGCAAAGCCCGGCTGATGCAGTTGCAGGCGGAAGTGTCGCGCGCGCGGTTGGCGGCTCGAATCGGCCGTGTCGAGCAGGTCGTCATCGATCAGACGACGCCCGAGGGCGGTGTCGGGCGGACCCGTTTCGAGGCGCCAGAGATCGACGGGGTGGTGCGCGTGACAGCCGAACGGCCGATGCCGGCCGGCGCCGTGTGTCATGCGCGTATCGTGGGCGCAGATGAGCACGATCTGGCCGCCGTGCTGGTGAGTCAGGCGAGCTAGGTCGCTTGCGTCGGGAGGCCTCATGAGAGAAGTCGTGGTCGCCAGCGGTGTTCGAACCGCGGTCGGAACGTTCGGCGGAAGCCTGAAGGATTTCTCGCCAAGTCAGCTCGGCGCGATCGTGATCCGCGAGGCGCTGTCTCGCGCGGCGGTGGCCGGCGCCGACGTGGGGCACGTCGTGTTCGGCAACGTCGTGCACACGGAGCCGCGCGACATGTACCTGGCGCGGGTCGCGGCGGTCGAAGGTGGAGTTGCGCATGCAACGCCGTGCCTGACCGTGAACCGCCTGTGCGGAAGCGGCTTGCAGGCGATCGTGTCGGCGGCGCAGACCATTTTGCTCGGAGATGCCGACATTGCGATTGGTGGCGGCGCCGAGTGCATGTCGCGGGCGCCTTACGCGGTGCCCGCAGCGCGCTGGGGGCAACGGATGGGCGATGCCGCGGTGATCGACATGATGGTGGCGGCATTGCACGACCCGTTCCATTCGATCCATATGGGCGTTACGGCTGAAAACGTCGCCGCCCAGTTCGGCATCAGCCGCGCGCAGCAGGATCAGCTGGCGCTCGAAAGCCATCGCCGCGCGACCCAGGCGATCGACCAGGGTCGCTTCAAGTCGCAGATCGTGCCGATCGAGGTCCGCAGCAGGCGAGGCGATATCACGTTCGACACCGACGAGCACGTTCGCCGCGACGTGAGCATCGAGGATCTGGCCAAACTGAAACCGGTGTTTGCGAAGGACAGCGGCACCGTGACAGCGGGCAATGCCTCGGGCATCAACGATGGAGCTGGCGCGGTCGTGCTGATGGAACGCGAGGTGGCGCGCAAGCGCGGCACCAAGCTGCTGGGGCGACTGGTTGCCTACGGGCACGCCGGGGTCGATCCGAAGATCATGGGGATCGGACCGGTCCCCGCCACGCGGATCGCGCTCGAGAAGGCCGGGCTGAAACTCGACCAGATGGACGTGATCGAAGCCAACGAGGCGTTCGCGGCTCAGGCGTGCGCGGTCACCAAGGAGCTCGGTGCCGATCCGGCCAAGGTGAATCCGAACGGCAGCGGAATCTCGCTGGGCCACCCGATCGGCGCCACCGGCGCGGTCATCACGATCAAGGCGCTGCACGAGCTGCATCGAGTTGAGGGACGCTACGCGCTCGTCACGATGTGCATCGGCGGCGGCCAGGGGATCGCGGCGATCTTCGAGCGGATCTGATCTTCGGTCACCGTCACCGTCCCTTCCCGCAAAGTGCGAGACGGGGCCCCGAGCGGCTCCGTGACTTTTATCTCTTCGTTCTGATCGGCTGGGGGAGCAAGGAGGGGGCCAGCCCAGCCGCCTCGTTCTCTTCCTCTTGCCTTATCCGGCCGCAGGCCGGATAAGGGCGGTGTCGGTAAACCACTCGAGCACGCCGTCCAGCCCGCTGTAGTCGAGCGCGTACGCCGCACGTTCGCGCACGAGCGGCTTGGCGTGGTAGGCGACGCCGATGCCGGCCAGTTCCAGCATCGGCAGATCGTTGGCGCCATCGCCGATCGCGATCGCTTCGGCTGTCCGGCAATTGGCTTCGGCGCAAACGCGCTTCAGCGCATCGGCCTTACCCTGTGCATCGACCAGAACATCGGGGGTTGCGCCGGGACCGTGCACGATCCCGGTGAGCCGCCCGTCGCGGATCTCGACTGCATTGGCGCTGAGGGCGTCGATGCCGAGGCGGCGCTGCAGGATATTGGCGAAGGTGTCGAAGCCCCCGGTTACCAGCAGGCTGCGCAGCCCAGCCTGTTTCGCCGCCTGAAGCAGGCGTTCCGCGCCCGGCGACAGCCGCATCCGCTGCCGCGCGACTTCGTGCAGCAGCGACTCGTCGACGCCGGCCAGCAGGGCGACTCGCTGCCGCAGGCTGTCCGAATAGTCACCGCGTTGCCCCTGCATCGCGGCCGCGGTGATGGCGGCCACTTGCGGCCCCACGCCCGCCAGTTGCGCCACCTCGTCGATGCCTTCGATCTGAATCAGAGTCGAATCCATGTCGAGCGCCAGCACCCGCAGTTCCGACAGCATCATGTGGGGCCGCACCAGCGCAGCATCGCAACGCCAGGTCGCGGCCAGGAGGCTCACTTGCGCAGCAACGTCGGTCGATCGGCCGACTCCGACCAGGCGCACGGAAGCGGCCTGCCGGTGCAGCGGGGCCGCCGGGAACCGGGCGCGAAAGGCGGCAACTGCAGCCGCAGAAAGGTCCGGAGCCTGAACGATCAGATCGGCCGGCTCCGGCCGGCCGGTCACGCCAGCTCCTTCAACAGGCGATGCAATTCCTGCAGCCGGTTTTCGATCTGGGGTGTCGCGACGCTCAGGCGGAGCCGGTCCTGTCCGGCCAGTCGCAACCGCTTGTCGCGCTGGAGCAGCTGTATCACGCGGGCTGGATCGACCGGCGTGTCGGTGCCGAATTGCAACGCGATCGAATCCGAGGAAGCATCGATCTTGCGCACCCCCAGGCGCTGTGCCACCAATCGGAGCCGGTGCGTCTCCAGCAGGGCCCGAGCGGCCGGGGGCAGCCTGCCGAAACGGTCGATCAGCTCCTCGCGCAGCGCGTCCAAGCTCGCTTCGTCCTCGCACGAGGCCAGCTTCTTGTAAAGCGAGAGGCGCTGGTGAACGTCTCCGACGAAGTCGCTGGGCAGCAAGGCTGGGGTGTGCAGATTGATTTCGGTCACCACCCCCAGCGGCTGCAGCAGATCCGGTTCGCGCCCGTTGCGCAGCGCCCGCACCGCGGCGTTCAACATTTGCGTATACAAGTCGAATCCGACTTCCTGCAGGTTGCCCGACTGCGCCTCACCCAGAACTTCGCCTGCGCCGCGGATCTCCAGATCGTGCATGGCCAGGTAAAAGCCGCTGCCCAACTCCTCCAGGTTCTGGATCGCTTCCAGTCGCTTTTCGGCGTTGCGGGTCAGTCCGTCCTCCGAGGGCACCATCAGGTAGGCGTAGGCCTGGTGATGCGAGCGGCCGACCCGGCCACGCAGCTGGTGCAGCTGCGCCAGGCCGAAGCGGTCGGCGCGGTGGATCAGGATCGTGTTCGCGGTCGGCACGTCGATGCCGGTCTCGATGATCGTCGTGCACAGCAGCAGATTGAAGCGCTGCTGATAAAAATCCCGCATCACATGCTCGAGCTCACGCTCGGGCATCTGACCGTGAGCGATCTGGATGCGCGCTTCCGGGACCAACTCGGCCAGCAGGCGCCGCCGCTGCTCGATCGTCTCGACCGCGTTGTGCAGGAAATAGATCTGACCTCCACGCTTGAGCTCTCGCAGGCAGGCCTCGCGGATCAATCCGCGGCTCTCCGGGGACACGAAGGTCTTGATGGCCAGGCGCCGCTGCGGCGCGGTGGCGATCACCGAGAAGTCGCGAATTCCTTCGAGCGACAGGGCCAGGGTGCGGGGAATCGGCGTGGCGGTCAGCGTCAAGACATCGACTTCGGCGCGCAGCGCTTTCAGTCTCTCCTTCTGGCGCACGCCGAAGCGGTGCTCCTCGTCGATGATCGCCAGGCCGAGCCGCGCGAACCGCACCTCGGACGACAGCAGCTTGTGCGTGCCGATCGCGATGTCGACGGTGCCGTCGGCCAGCCCCGCCAGGATCTGGCTGATTTCGCGGGCCGAGCGGAAGCGCGACAGTTCAGCAATCTTCACGGGCCATTGCGAGAAGCGGTCGCGGAAGGTCTGAACGTGCTGTTCGGCCAGCAGCGTGGTCGGGCACAGCACGGCGACCTGGCGGCTGTCGGCGACGGCCCCAAAGGCGGCGCGCAGCGCCACCTCGGTCTTTCCGAAGCCCACGTCGCCGCACACCAGCCGATCCATCGGGAAGCCGGCGCGCATGTCCTTCAGTACCGCCTCGATCGCGGCGCGCTGGTCGGGCGTTTCCTCGAAGCCGAACCCGTCAGCGAACGCCTGGTAGTCGCGCTCCGAGAACTGGAATGCGTGGCCCTTGCGCGCGGCGCGCGTGGCGTACAGGTTCAACAATTCGGCGGCCGTGTCCCGCACCTGGCGGGCGGCGCGGCGCCGCGCCCGGTCCCATTCGGCGGCACCCAGGACATGCAGGGGCGCTGCGTCCGGATCGGCCCCGATATAGCGCCCGATCAGATGCAGCTGCGCGACGGGCACATACAGCTTGGTGTCGTTTGCATATTGCAGGTGCAGAAACTCGGTCGGTCCTTCGCCCAGATCCAGCGTCTCCAGCCCGAGGTAGCGTCCGATCCCGTGCTCGATGTGCACGACCGGATCGCCCGCCCGAAGCTCGGCCAGATCACGCACCACCGCATCGACGTTGGTTGCGCGGTCGCGCTGGGTGCGGCGCTGGCGACGCGGGCTCGCCGCGTACAGCTCGGCCTCGGTGATGATTGCGAGGCCGGCGCCTGGCGACGAGAACCCCTGATGCAGTGGCGCGGTTCCCAGCATCAGCCGCGCCTCGGACTGGGTGAAGTCTTCGAAGCGCTCGCATTCGGAGAAAGCCAGGTGGGAGTCGGACAGCAGCTGCGAGATGGTGTCGCGCCGTCCGGCCGAATCGGCCACCAGCAGCACGCGGCCCGCAAACTGATCGGACCAGCGGTGCAGGGTCTCGAGCGGGTCGGTGCTCCTGCGATCGACCGCCAACGCAGGCAGCGCCTCGAAGTCCGGATGATCGGAGTCGGACAGAGCGAGTCGAGCCAGCGGTTTGAACTGCAGGAACAGCTGTTCGACCGGCAGGTACAGTCGGTCGGGCGACAGGCACGGCCGCTCGGCGTCGCGCGACAGAAAACCGTAGCGTTCGTTTGTCTCGTTCCAGAAACGCCGCGCCGATGCTTCAACAGCGCCATGCAGCACGATGCGCGACTCGCCGTGCAGATAGTCGGTCAGCGTTGCGGTTTGGTTGAAAAACAGAGGCAGGTAGTACTCGATCCCGGCTCCGGCGATGCCGTTGCCGACGTCGCGGTACAGCGGCGCGCGGCTCGGATCGCCCTCGAACACGTCACGCCATCGGCCGCGGAAGGCGGCGCGCGCCGGCTCGTCGAACGGAAACTCGCGCCCGGGCAGCAGGCGGACCTCGGGCACGGGGTAGATGCTGCGCTGGCTGTCGGGATCGAATGCGCGGATCGTCTCGACCACGTCATCGAGCAGATCCAGCCGCAGCGGCAGCGTCGCCCCGGTCGGAAAGAAGTCGATCAGGCCGCCTCGTAACGAGAATTCGCCCGGGCCGACCACCTGGGACACCGCGTGATAGCCCGCCAGCGCAAGCTGGGAGCGCAGTTGCTCCAGGTCGATTCGCTGCCCTTGCTGGAGGCGGAACGTGCGGGCCGCGACGAACGAGGGCGGGGTGAGCCGTTGCATCGCGGTGCTGGCCGCGATCAGCAGCACGTCGATGCTGGCCCTTGCGCCACCCTCCTTCGCGCTGCGCGCTTCGGTGGGCCTGTCCGCCGAAGCGTTGATCATCAGGCGATAGAGCGTCTCGATCCGCTCCGATACCAGGTCCGGATGCGGCGACAGAATGTCGTACGGAAGTGTTTCCCAGTCGGGAAACGCTCGCACGGACAGGTCGGGCTCGAAGTAAGGCAGCTCCTCCGACAGCCGGTGCACGTCCAGAGCGTCGGCGCATACGACGACGATCTGGTGGCCCTGCTGTCGGTCGCGCATGGCCAGCTTCGCGAGCAGCAGCGAGTCGCCGGACCCGGCGGGTCGGCCGATCGCGAAGCGCTCGCCCGCCTTCAGTGTCGGCAGCGCAAATTCGGCGCGGGTCGAAGTGGCCTCGATCATGGCGTGCGAGAATTGATCCGACGGCGCGTCCGTTCGCGTTTCGATTGCGTCAGGCGGCGCAGCGGCACCCACGATAACACCGCATTCCGAGTCCACCCGTGACCATCCGCTTCTTCGGTTTGATTCCGGCAGCCGGCCACGGTTCCCGGATGGGGGCCGATACTCCGAAGCAGTACCTGCGGCTCGGATCGCGCACGCTGCTCGAGCACTCCGTGGCAGCGCTGATGTCGGATCCGCGCGTGGAGCGCGTCCTGGTCGTGGTGTCGCCCCATGACCGGCACGCGGCGGACCTGCCTTTTCCAAACGGCGTGCGCCTGGCGCCGGTCGGTGGGGCTTGCCGCGCCGAAAGCGTTCGAAATGGGCTGCTCGCGCTCGCGGCCGAAGTGGAAAACGATGATCGAGTGCTGGTGCATGATGCGGCGCGGCCCTGCTTGTCGGTTCAGGACCTGTCGGCGCTGATCGATGCGGTGGGCACGCGCGAAGCGGGGGGTCTGTTGGCGGCGCCGCTTTCGGACACGCTGAAACGGGTCGATGGGACGGCCGTGATCGAGACGCTTGAACGGACCGCGCTGTGGCGGGCGCAGACGCCACAACTGTTTCCTTTCGGTATCCTGCTGCGCGCGCTCCAGAGCTGTCGGGATCTGCATGCGGTGACCGACGAGTCGAGCGCCGTGGAGCAGCTCGGGCTCAGGCCGCAGGTCGTCAATGCGATCGACGCCAACTTGAAGCTGACAACTCCCGACGACTGGCCTCTGGCGGAGGCGATACTGAAGGCGAGCAAACGATGGTAGACCCGGTTCGGATCGGGCAGGGGTTCGACGTGCATGCGCTGGTGCCCGGCCGGCGATTGCTGCTGGGCGGGATATCGATCGAGCACGAGAAGGGGCTGCTGGGACACTCGGATGCGGACGTATTGCTGCACGCGATTGCCGACGCCCTGCTCGGGGCAGCCGGCCTCGGCGATATCGGGAGGTTCTTCCCCGACACGGACCCGAAGTATCGTGGCGCCGACAGCGGCGCGCTGCTGTCCGAAGTGATGCAGCGGGTTCAGCAGCAGGGCTGGCGCGTCGGCAATCTGGATTGCGTTGTGATCGCCGAGCAGCCCAGGATCGCGCCGCACGTCGAGGCGATCCGCGTTTCGATCGCTCGCTTGCTGAATACGGAGCCCGAGCGCGTCAGCGTCAAGGGCAAGACGACCGAACGGTTGGGCTTTATCGGACGCGGCGAAGCGATCGCCGCCAGCGCCGTCGTGCTGCTTTTTGCCTCATGAATTTCGGCTGGTGAGCCTGATGCTGGAGGCGGTCGATCTGCAGTGCGAGCGCGGCCATCGGCGACTGTTCGATCGGCTCTCGTTCGCAGTCACGGCTGGCCAATGCACACAAATCGTCGGCGATAACGGAGCCGGCAAGACGAGCCTGCTGCGGATACTGTGCGGCCTGCTGCGGCCGACCCACGGCGAAGTTCGTTGGCACGGGCGGCGCATCGACCGGGTGCGCGACGAGTACGGAGCGGATCTGGCCTACGTCGGTCACCTGAACGGTGTGAAGGATGACCTGACGGCGGCCGAAAACCTGCGCACCTGGGCCGCGTCGTGCGGACTGAACGTCGGCGGCGACCAGGTGGCCGAGGCCTTGCGCCTTTTTTCGATCGACCAGTTCGCGCAATGGCAGGCTGGGCATCTGTCCCAAGGCCAGAAGCGGCGCGTCGGGCTCGCGCGCCTGGCGATGCCGCAGCAGGCACGGATCTGGATCCTTGACGAACCCTTCAACGCGCTCGATCGACACGGGGTCGAGACGCTGAATCGGCTGATCGCGCAACGGGTGGGTGGCGGCGGGGCGGTCATCCTGACCACCCATCAGGCGTGGCAGGCCCCGGTTCCGGTGGTTCGCCTGGAGCTGGGCACAGGGCGCCCCGGATGATTCGCACGCTGCTGGCCGCCGCGCATCGGGACCTGCTGCTGGGGCTGCGACAACGCAGCGACGTGGCCAACGTGCTGCTGTTCTTCGTGATCGTCGTGACGATGGTCCCTCTCGGAGTCGGGCCCGACAAGGACCTGTTGCGCATGATCGCGCCCGGTGTCGTCTGGGTTGCCGCACTGCTGGCGTCGATCCTGTCGCTGGGACGCCTGTTTGCGCTGGACTATGCGGACGGCACGCTGGAACAGATCATGCTCTCGGGCCAGCCCTTGTCGCTGGCCGTGCTGGGCAAGATCGTCGCCCACTGGCTGATCACGGGCGCGCCGCTCACCGCGCTGTCCGTCGTGTTGGCGTTGATGTTCGACATGGCCCTGGTGCCCGGCGTCACGCTGGTGGCTTCGTTGCTGCTGGGAACGCCCTGTCTGAGCCTGATCGGAGCCGTAGGCGCGGCCCTGACGCTGGGGCTGCGTGGGGGCGGCGTGCTGATCACCCTGCTGGTTTTGCCGTTGTACGTTCCGGTTCTGATTTTCGGCGCCGGGGCGGTCGACGCCTCGGCCGGCGGCTTGTCACCGGCCTCGCACCTGATGCTGTTGGGTGGACTGACGCTGGCCGCCGGCGCATTGGCGCCATGGGCCATCACCGCCGCCCTCCGGGTATCGGTCGAATAATTTGAAATAATGGGGGGTTATGCAGGCCGAAACGATACGTCCCTTGAAATTCGGGCTCCACCGCTTTGCCGCGCCGCCCGAGTTCTACCGCGTGGCAGGGCAGCTGATCCCATGGTTCGCGGTGGCGGCCGCCCTGCTGGCTGCGTTCGGCCTGTACCTCGGATTCTTCGTGGCGCCAACCGACTTCCAGCAGGGCGAGGTATACCGGATCATCTTCATCCATGTTCCCACCGCCTGGATGGCAATGTTCATCTACATCGTGATGGCGTTCTGGGCCGGCTTCGGCATGGCTTTCAATACCCGGATGTCCTCGATGTGGGCGTGCGCGATGGCGCCAACCGGCGCCCTGATGGCTTTTCTGGCACTGTGCACCGGAGCGCTGTGGGGCCGGCCGGCCTGGGGCACCTATTGGTCCTGGGATGCGCGGATGACGTCGACGCTGATCCTGTTCTTCCTGTACGTCGGATTCATCGCATTGCATGGCGCCATCGATGACCCTCGCAAGGCCGACCGCGCCGCCGGGGTTCTGGCGCTGGTCGGAGTCGTGAACGTGCCGATCATCTATTTTTCGGTGCAGTGGTGGAACTCTTTGCATCAGGGCGCGTCCATCAGCTTGACGCGCGCCCCGACGATGGCCATCACGATGCTGGAGGCGATGTTCGTGATGATGGGCGCGTTCTGGATGTACAGCATCGCGGCGTCGCTGGCGCGCGCGCGCGCAATCCTGCTGGAGCGGGAAAGCCGTTCCAGCTGGGTGCAAGCGATGGTGTCCTGAACGGGAGGCGGTGGCGATGCATTGGGGCAGTTGGCACGATTTCTGGGCGATGGGAGGCTCCGGCTGGTTCGTATGGGGTGCCTACGGCCTGGTTGCTCTGGCGCTTGCGACCGAGATGTTGCTGATCCGGGTGCGCGTGAAACGTGCACGCGAGACGGTGCGCCGCACTTCGACCTGGTTGAACCGGGGGTCTGAATGAAACCCCGGCATCGGCGCGTGGCGCTGATCGTGGCTGGCGTCGCGGTGCTCGGGATTGCCACCGCGCTGATCCTGTCGGCGTTCCAAAAGAACCTCGTGTATTTCTACTCACCGAGCCAGGTCGTTGCCAACGAGGCGCCGTCGGATCGGCTGTTTCGAGTCGGTGGTCTGGTCGAGGCAGGCAGCCTGAAGCGCGAGGGCGTTCGGGTCACTTTTCGCGTGACCGACACGGCCAAGACGATCACCGTGTCCTACGACGGCATCCTTCCTGATCTGTTCCGCGAGGGCAAAGGGGTGGTTGCGCAGGGGCGCATGGACCAGGGGGGCGTGTTCCACGCCTCCGAGGTGCTGGCAAAGCACGACGAGAACTACATGCCGCCGGACGCCGCCCACGCGCTCGAACAGGCCGAGAAGGCTCGGCGCACGTTGAAGGTTCCGGCCAGCTGACCGTCGCGCTTGAAGGCGCCGTTCCGATGGCGCTGAGGAAAAAAAGGGGCGCCGGGGGGCGCCCCTTTTGCTCGACTAGAGCGGCTTGCATGGGTCGGGCGTCCATCCACCGCTGACCTGGGCAAGCTGCTCCAGCGCCAACTCGACCATCTCGTCGGCGCTCGGCGCAGCTGCGTCCTCAACTTGATCGATACGAGCCTCCGTCTACAAGATGTAAAGTCGCCCGACAGCGTCCGCTGTTCGGACCGCCTTACTATGCGTGGCGACCTGGTCCGATCCAAGTGCCGAAGGTCGTCGTTGGGCGCCGTCGAAGAAGCGATCCCGTTGGCCGCATTGGGTTCAACCCAGATGAACCGACAGGTATTGCTCGATCTGGTGCTGCCAGAGCGGTCCCGCGGCGCGATCGTGGACCGCCATGCCTTCGACGGCATGATTGGCGTCAGCCGCGAGCGCCGTGCGCTCATAGCGCACCGAGACGTGTGTGCGCGATTCCTGGGCGGTCAGGGCGATCGTGATCACGGTGGCGACCACTCCAGGTATCACGTAGACGTATTGCACGCGGCGGGCGACCGGGTCGAGCGCGGTGTTGACCCAGATGGCGGTCTGGTCGCCGTGGGCCACCGAAAAGACCATGCCCTCGCGGTCAATCGCAGGCGCCGGCCACACCACATCCGGTGCCCAATCCGCCGCCCAGTCCTGCTCCCGGACCGCGCCGAACAGCGGCAGGGCGCGGTCGACCGGCAAATCGACGCTAAAGGCAAAGTCCTCCACGGTATGCACCGGAAGCGGGCGATTGTCGACGGTTGGCGTAGCAGCAGCGGCCGGGGACGCGGCCCAGGCAGCTTGTTGCGCGGCTGGAAGCATGGCGACTCCTAGTGTGAGAGAAACTGCGATTGCGATCGCGGTCAGCGATGTCATGGCGACTTTTCCTTCAGCTTGTGGCTGTCGCTGGCCCGCAAGGGCATGTTGTAGATCTTCTTCAGCTCGGTGATCTGCGCCAGGGTTTCCTTGCTGAAAGCCGACTTTCCCTCGAAGGCGTGCAGCACGATGCCTTCGAGCAGGTCGCCCAGTGAAAGATCCTTCAGTTCGGCCAGCGCCTTGAGAACTTTCAAGAGGCGCTTTTCCATCCGCACGCCGGTCTGTATGCGCTCAATCTCGAGCATGCGTCTCCTTTCTGCTATCTTGGTACATTAGTACCAGTATACCAAGGAACCCTGAAAAGCCAACCAGACTCCGGAGGGTCGGATCCGCGCCCTTGGAGCGGCCAGGTGAAGCCTAGAATCGTTCATCCCCGGTCGAGGCGACCGGCTCGCGTGTGCCATCCATGAAATCTGCATCAGCCACGATCTTCGAGACAGCACGGCTGCGACTGCGGCCGCAACGGGCCGGCGATCTTGCCGCCACTTGGTCATTGTGGAGTTCGCCGGAAGTGGTTCGGCACATCAGCGGAAAGCCGTCGAACCGGGAGGAGGCTTGGGCGAGACTGCTTCGAAACGCCGGACATTGGGCGTTGATGGGCTACGGGCCGTGGGCGGTCGAAAAACTCGACACCGGCGAGTACATCGGTGAGGTGGGTTTCTTCAATCTCGAGCGAGATCTCGAGCCGGGGTTCGACGGCCTTCCCGAGATGGGGTGGGTTCTATGCCCTGCCGTGCATGGCCAAGGCTTTGCGACGGAGGCGGTGCTTGCGGCTTTGGCCTGGGCCGACGCGAACTTTGATCAGCCCGGCACCGCCTGCATCATCGCTCCGGAGAATGCCGCGTCGATTCGAGTGGCCAGGAAAGGCGGTTTTTGTGAGAAGACGACCGGCCGATATCGTGAGTCGCCCACGCTGATTTTCGAGCGCCCGCGCGGCCGGCCGGCGACCCCACCACGGTAACTTTGAAAACCGATCGATGAACCCGAGTGAACCAGGTGCCGATTTGACACCCACGCCGGATCGCAACGCCGAGGAAATCGCGTATTGGAACGGGCCTGGAGGCCAGCGGTGGTTGATTCGCCAGCGCGCGCACGACGCGCTGCTGGCGCCGATTCGCGACGTGCTGCTGAATCGGGCGGATGCGCGCGTGGGCGAAGTCGTGCTGGATATCGGCTGCGGATGCGGCGCAACCGCGATTTCCCTGGCGCATCGCGTCGCGCCGACCGGGCGTGTGCTCGGCATCGACGTATCGGCGCCAATGCTCGAGCGGGCGAGGCAGCTGGCTGCGGCGAATTTGCCGATCGAGTTTGCGCTGGCTGATGCGACCACGTATCCGTTCGAGCCGGGACGCGCCGATCTGCTGTGCTCTCGCTTCGGCGTGATGTTCTTTGCCGAGCCGGCGCGGTCCTTCGAAAATATGCGACGAGGACTGCGGCCGGGTGCCCGGCTCGTCTTTACGTGCTGGCGCGAATTCAAACAGAACCCCTGGGCCTTGATTCCGCTGCAGCAGGTCTATCGGCATGTGCCCCGGCTGCCCGAGGTCGGACCGGAGGATCCGGGCCCGTTCTCGTTCGCTTCGGCGCCGCGGGTGCGTAGAGTCCTCGAACAGGCCGGGTTCGCCACGATCGATCTGCAGCCGGTCGATCTTCCGCTCGACCTCGCCGATGGCGGCGGCCTCGAAGCGGCGGTCGAGACCGCCATGGGTGTCGGGCCGGCCAGCCGCGCCTTGGATGGCCAGCCCGCCGTGCTGCGGGCGGCCGCCGCCGACTCGCTTCGCGCCGCGCTGGCACCGCATCAGGTGGGACCGGCCGTGCCGCTCGCCAGTGCGGTCTGGCTGGTTACGGCAATCAATCCCTGAGTGCGAAGCGCGGACCAGCGCGGTTAGGCGGGCTCAGCGATGTCGATTGCAAGCAGGCACGAACGGAATCTGCTTCGGTTTGGCCTCACCTTGTCGCTCTCGGTCGCCAGCGTGATCTGCAGCGGCCCTGCTCCGGCCGCCGAGGTCAGCCTCGCCAAGGTGGACGCCAAGCTCATCAAATCGTTCCTGCCTCAGGCGGACCTCGAGGTCACCGAAGATGCGGCCTCCCAGGCACCCTGGGACGAGCCTGAATGCCGTGAGCGAAGAAACTTCGACGTGTGGCAGAACCAGGCGCCCTACGCCAAGTACTCGGTGTGGCTGTGTCATAGCGGGGTGCTCGGAGTCGAAGGGTTCAAGACCACACTGGAAGAATCGCTGCAAAACCTCGAGCATGGTCAGCCCAGCCAGACCGACGAGTCCAAAGAAGCAGAAGGCTGGGGGTTCGACATCGGCGGGCGCCATGGCCGCACCATCACGGTCATCACGGGGGGCCAGGGAACCTCTGCTGCCAGTGCGCTGCATTTCCTGCCGACCGCGGTGATTCGAAGCCTCGACGACACGCTCAATCTGGCCGTTGCCACGGACGACATGCAGTTCTCCGGGGCAGGTCACCCGACCAACGTCGAGGCGCTGAAGAAAGTCGAGAAAATCCTGCGGGCAGTCGACGCGCTGTCGCACGCCGCTGTGGCCCGCTAGGTGTGAACTTCCGGGACGTTATTTCCGTTTTGTCGGGAGCCGGCCCGCGGAGCAGAACTCCCCTCTCCCACGCAAGTGGGAGAGGGGCCGGGGGTGAGGGGGCGCGCAGTTGGCTCCGACCGGTCGACGCACTTGGATCGGCCGAGACGCTTTACCAGAGCGGCGGCACGGGTTCGACTCGCACGATTCGGCCGGAATCGCCACTTGCGTGGGGTTCAGGGCCGCCATCCGCGCGGCCTCAATTCGCAGCCTCAATCGTTCGGATCCATCGCCGGAATCCGAAGCTCCACCCGCAAGCCCGTCGGCTGATTGGCGGTCAGTCGCAAGCGGCCGTGATGGGCGCGGGCGATCCGGTCGACAATGGCGAGGCCCAGCCCGGCGCCGCCCGAGCCCGAGCGAGCGGTGTCGCCTCGCTCGAACGGGCGCAGCAGCCGCTCGATCTGGTCCGGCTCGACCCCCGCACCCGAATCGGAAACGGCGACCACCGCATCGGCGCCGTCCCGCCGAACCTCCAAGCGCAGATCCAGGTCGCCCGACGCGCTGCGGCCATACAGCACCGCATTGTTGAACAGATTGTCGAGCGCGCGCGCCAGCTCGATTGGATGCGCGAGCACTCGCACGCCGGGATCGACCTGCTGCTCCACGTGGCAGCGCGGAGCCGTGCCGACCCGGCTGCGCGCCAATGCGTCCAGCGCCAGCGCCGACAGATCGGTCTTCTGGGGAGGGCGCGCCGCCACCGGTCGCCCGTAGTCGAGGAACTGGCGCACGATCGAGTCGAGCTGGTCCAGATCGCCGATCATCGCGTCGCGCACGCTGTCGGGCAGGCCACTCATCTCCAGTTCGAGTCGCAAGCGCGTCAGCGGCGTTCGCAAGTCGTGCGAGACGCCGGCCAGCAGAATCGCGCGCTCGCGCTCGAGGCGGTCGAGGTTGTCGACCATCCGATTGAAGCTGCGATTCATCATGCGGATCTCGGGAGGCCCCAGGTCGGCCAGGCTGCGCGGCGTGCGGCCCGCGCCGAGCTCGGCGGCGGCCCGCGACAATTCCGCCAGCGGGCGGTTCACCAGACCCGCGATCGCCGCTGCGATCAGCAGCGAGATGATCGCGGCCAGCGCGGCCCAGGAAATCCACTCTCGGCCGACGTCACCGGCCAGCAGATCGCGGTCGATGAACGCCCAGTAGGCATCGTCCTCGATCGAAAAGCTGATCCAGACCCCCGGCACCGCGTTGACTTCCGCCGCAAGGCGCGTCGCAGTTCCGAGCTTGGCGCGCACATTACGCGTGACAAGGTTTACCAGCGGATCGTCCGGCAGCGGAACGATCTGGTCGCTCGGTTCGAGAGGAACGACCCGGATGCCTTCGTTCTCGGCGAGATCCGAGAGCAGATAGCGGCGCCGGGCCGGGTCCGAGTAGACCAAAGCGCTGCGCGTCGTATTGACGATCGAAACCACCTGCTGGGCGATCTGGCGCGCGCGCGGCTCGCGTTCGAACACCTGGACGGTCGGCCACCAGGCCGCCAGACAGGCCGCGAACAGCAGCAGGATCAGCAGGAACGTCCGCCAAAACAGCGGCGGCGAACGAAACCTCAAGCGGCTCCGTCCGGGATGAAGACGTATCCCAGCCCCCAGACCGTTTGAATGAAGCGTGGCTTCGAAGGATCGGGTTCGATCAGCTTGCGCAGTCGGGAGATCTGCACATCCAGGCTGCGGTCGAACGCCTCGTATTCACGGCCGCGCGCCATTTCCATCAGCTTCTCGCGCGACAGCGGGACCTTGGGATAGCGAGCGAACACCTTAAGCACGGCGAACTCGCCGGTCGTCAGCGCCACTGGCTCGCCCGCGCGAGTCAGCGTGCGCGTCGCCAGATCCAGCGTGAAATCACCGAAGACGACGCTCGTGGCCTCCTGCGAAGGAGCACCCGGCAGCTCGCTTGGAGCCTTGCGCCGGAAGATTGCGTTGATGCGCGCCAGCAGTTCACGCGGATTGAACGGCTTGGGCAGATAGTCGTCCGCGCCCATCTCCAGGCCCACGATCCGATCGACGTCTTCGCCCTTGGCGGTCAGCATCAGCACGGGCGTCGGATCATTGCCGCCGCGCAGCCGGCGCAGCACCGAAAGGCCATCCTCTCCTGGCATCATCAGGTCGAGGATCAGCAGGTCGAAGCGCTCGCGCAGCCACAGCTTGTTCATGGCAGCGGCGCCATCGGCGGTGTAAACGGTGAAGCCGTTCTCGGTCAGGTAGCGGCGCAACAAATCGCGCAGCCGTTGGTCATCGTCGACGACCAGAATTTTCTGAGTGGAGGCTTTGGACATTGTCTGAAGATCGCGGCGGCGCGCCGATCGTATCGCCGGGTTCGGAGCGCATCCGTCCAGGGCACAAAGTGTTACAGAATTTACGCGACTCGGGCCCACTTTTCGAGGAGCACTCTGGCGCGAGCAGGCGTCGAATGACAAGATGACGGTGCGCAATTCCAAGTGAATTTGATGAGAATCCCGATGGCCGCCGCCGCCGCAGCGATTCTGTCCTGGGGCGTCGCCACGGCGCAGACGGGACCCCCGCCTGCGCCCGCGGTGGTCCCCGGCCAGTCGTTCCCGGCTGCACCGCCGTCGGATGCGACCACCGATATCTGGAGCCACATGACTTCCGAGCAGCGGAAGCAACTGTGGCAGCAGCTGACGCCGGAGGAGCGCGCCAGCATCTGGAGCCGTCTACCGGCTGAGCAGCGGCGGGCGATCCGCGAGCGCCTGACTCCGGAACAGCGCGAAACGATTCGCGAACATTGGGGGGCGCCGCCTCAACCCCAGGGCCAGCGCCCCGCGCCGGGTCCGGGTTCGTTTCCTCCGGAACCGCGGCCAGGGCCGCCTTCAGACCGGGGCGTACCTCCTCCGGGACCGAGACTTACGCCGGAAGAGCGGCATCAGCTGAGGGAGGAAATCCGGCAAATGCACGAGCTCAGGCGAGGAGGCCGTCGGCGGCCGTAGGCCGCTGTTCGCCGCCCGACGCGGGCGGCGTTTCGTCCTTCTGAATACAATGCGGCCCCGTGCGCATCCTCGCGATCGAAACGTCGGCCGAACCCTGTTCGGTGGCCCTGTCGGATGGGGCGAGCGTGGTGCAACGGAGTCAATCGGCGGGCGCCGGCGTCGCCGAACGGGCACTTTCGATGATTGCGGAATTGCTCGCCGACCAATCGATCACATTGAATCAGGTCGACGCGTTCGCATTCGGATGCGGGCCCGGCTCCTTCACCGGCTTGCGAGTGGCTTGTGCGTTGGTTCAGGGGCTTGCGTTTGCCGGCGACCGTCCCGTGGTGCCGATCGGAAGCCTCAGGGCGCTGGCGTATGGCGCCCGGCGACAATTGCTTCACGAGCTTCAGCGCGACGGTGCCCCGCGTGTGATGGCTGCGGTTGACGCGCGGATGGGTCAGATCTACTGGGCCGTCTACGAGGGTGCGCAAGCCGACCGCTCGATTGTTCCCCCCGCGTTGGCGGCGCCGGACGAGATGGCTGCGCTGGTCGCGCAATGGCGGCCGCAGCTCATTGCCGGCGATGCGTTACGCGTTTTCGCCAACGCGTGGCCGACCGTGGACGGGACCACGCGACTGCCCGCGGTCGGAGTCGAGGCATCGATGATCGCGGAGCTGGCTCGAACCGACCTGGCGGCGGGCCGTTCGGTTGCGGCCCGGGATGCTGCCCCGGAGTATGTCCGCAATCAGGTTGCGCTGACGACGGAACAGCGCGCCCGCAGCAAGGCAGAGCGCCGTGAGCTCGGCGAGGAAGGCCGCCTTTCGTGAGTGCCGTCGCGCGCCCCGACGAACCGGTGTTTCGGCCGCTGCTGCCGGCCGACCTGAACCAGGTGATGCGCATCGAGATCGACGTGTACCCGTTCCCGTGGACGCGCGGCAATTTCGAGGACGCGCTGCGCGCCGGGTATACCGCCTGGGCCATGCTCGACGGCGTCGGCTCGATGATCGCCTACGCGATCGCAATGCTCGCGGTGGACGAAGCGCATCTGTTGAACCTGAGCGTGGCGCGGGCGTTTCAGCGCCTGGGATACGGATGGAAAATGCTGGAGTGGATGGCCCAGTGCACGCGCGACTACGGTGCGCGCAGCCTGCTGCTGGAGGTTCGCCCCAGCAACGAAGCGGCGCTTCGCTTGTATCAGCGCTACGGGTTTGAACGAATCGGCGTGCGACCCGGCTATTACCCCGCACTGGGCGGGCGCGAAGACGCTGCGGTAATGCGGGTGCCCCTGTGACGATGGATCCACGTCGAGCCGTTCTGTGGAGCCGTCTCGGGTTGGGGCCGATATGGACCGAGCGACCACCGCCGTGCACTGATCAGGCTGGTGAAGACGAGCGGCCGTTCGAGGTCGCGGGGCAGCCCGAGCAGCCGGTGCAGCAGATGGGCTGGGATGAGCTCGAGCGTGCCGTGGCCGGCTGCACCGCATGCGGCCTGTGCAAGGGGCGAACCCGGACGGTGTTCGGTGTCGGCAATCACGCCTCGGAATGGATGGTGATCGGCGAGGCGCCCGGCGCCGAAGAAGATCTGCGGGGCGAGCCTTTCGTCGGACAGGCGGGCCGTCTGCTGGACAGCATTCTGGCTGCGGCCGGACTGGGTCGCAGCGCGGGCGGCCGCTCGGCCGTCTATATCGCGAACGTCGTGAAGTGCAGGCCCCCCGGCAACCGCAACCCGGAGCCCGAGGAGGCCGCGCGCTGCGAGCCGTACCTCGCACGGCAGATCGAACTGCTGCGGCCGCGAGTGATCCTGCTGATGGGGCGCGTGGCCGCCCAGGCCTTGCTCGGCACCGATGCGAGCATCGCCTCGCTACGGGGTCACGCGCATCGGATCGACGTGGCGGGCGGATCGGTGCCTGTCGTGGTCACCTACCACCCGGCCTATCTGCTGCGCAACCTGGCCGACAAGGCCAAGGTGTGGGCCGACATGTGCCTGGCGCGCCAGGTGTTCGACACAACGTCACCGCGCCACTAGTAGCCGTGGCGGGTGTCGCCGATCTGCGCGACCGAGTCGAATCGGCGCTGATTGGCCCTGTGCTTCAGGATCACCAGCAGCATGCTGAGCGCGACGAACGCACCAAACAGGCACATCGTGGCGGCCGCCGACAGACCGGCGACGATCAGCAGCGCGTAGACGCCCAGCATCAACAGGATCCCGAGGTTCTCGTTGAAATTCTGCACCGCGATCGAATGCCCCGAAGACAGCAGCACGTAGCCGCGGTGCTGCAGCAGCGCGTTCATCGGGACGACGAAGTAGCCGGCCATCGCGCCGATCAGCACCATCATGAACGCGGAAGCCAGCAGTGCCCAGCGGATCGTGTGTCCCCAGAAGACCGGCCCCGACTGCGCCAGGTCGGTGAAATTGAGCAACGACAGCAGCGCCACCGTCAGTCCCATCGCGATCCCGACCGGCAGCACCGTGAGCGATTGCTTCAGCGATACTCGTGTGGCTGCGAGCACGGCGCCGATCGCGATACCCAACGATGCCAGCGCCTGCAGCACCGCGCCCTGCGTCAGGTCCATGCCCAGCATGTCGCTCGACCAGCGCAGCACGATGAACTGCAGCGTGGCGCCGGCACCCCAGAACAGCGTGGTGACAGCGAGCGATATCTGGCCGAGGGGATCCTTCCACAGCGTGACCATGCAGTGCCCGAAGTCGGTCAACAGGCGCCACACCGTGTGCTCCTGCCTGCGGTAGCGAACCCGGGTGTCCGGCACCCAGACGTTGATCAGGGCCGCGGCGGCGTACACCGAGCAGATCACCGCGATCGCGGCTTCGCCCACGTTGCCCAGATGCGGCTCGATATACGGCACATTGACCGCCAGCAGGATTGCGCGGACCGACGGCGAGACCAGCACGCCGCCTGCGCAGAATCCCAGGATGATCGATGCGACCGTCAACCCCTCGATCCACCCATTGGCCGCGACGAGTCGCTCGGGGGGCAACAGCTCCGTCACGATGCCGTACTTGGCCGGCGAGTAAGCGGCGGCGCCAAAACCGACCACGGCATAGGCCAGCAGCGGGTGAACGCCGACCAGCATCAGGAAAGCGCCGCCGAACTTGATGCCGTTGGTGATCAGCATCACGCGGGCCTTGGGCATCGAATCGGCGAAAGCGCCGACAAACGCGGCGAGCAGGACGTAGGAAATGAAGAAGAACAACTTCAACATCGGCGTCATCCACTCCGGCGCGTGCATCTCGCCGAGCAATGAGATCGCCGCGATCAGCAGCGCGTTGTCCGCCAGCGACGAGCAGAACTGCGCCGCCATCACCAGGAAGAAGGCACGCGCGACGGTGGTAGCGGGAGCAGGGGTGGGAGCCAAGAACGGGAACGGATGGCGGGCATGCGGGCGGCGCGGGTTTATAGCACGAGGGCGGCGGCGCCTCACGGTCGTTAGCCGGTATTCTTAACGGTTCGTGCAGGACCCAGTAGAAGTACGTGCCCAGGCCGCTGATCGCCCGAATCGATGGTCGTGCGTTGAGTCACAACCTGGCGGCGGCGCGCACGCGCGCCGGCCGTCGATTCGTCTGGGCGGTGGCCAAGGCCAACGCCTACGGCCACGGACTCGAGCGTGCGGTTCGAGCGTTTGCGGCAGCCGACGGGCTGGCGCTGCTGGAAATCGACGAGGCGCAAAGGGCGCGCGACAGCGGGTGGAGTAAGCCGATTCTGCTGTTGGAGGGCGTGTTCGAGCCGCGCGAGCTGGACCTGGCGATACGGCTCGACGTGACCTGCGTCGTCCACTGCGTCGACCAGGTCGAAATGATCGAGCGGCGCCCCGACGCGGTTGGGCCGAGCGTTTACTTGAAGCTGGACAGTGGCATGAACCGCCTCGGCTTTGCTCCGCAGGACGCCGTTTCGGTGCGGCAGCGGCTGGAGGCAGTCCCCGGGCTTCGGATCGCAGCGCTGATGAGTCATCTGGCCAATGCGGACCGGCGCGAGGCCGGTCCGTGTGACGTGCAGACGCAGCGACGCGCTTTCGAGCGGCTGTGCAAAGGCACCCAGGCGGAGACGAGTCTTTGCAATTCGGCGGGGCTTTTTCTGCATCCGGATCTGGGTGATCGCTGGGTGCGGCCAGGCATCGCCTTGTACGGCTCGTCGCCAGCCCGGTCGGCCAGCGCGGAAGCGCTCGGTTTGCGCCCCGCGATGGCTCTGAATTCCGCGCTGATTGCGGTGCGCACGGTGCCGACCGGGGGGCGGGTCGGCTATGGCAGCCGATGGGCCGCGGCCAGACCGACGCGGGTGGGCGTCGTGGCGTGTGGCTATGCCGACGGGTATCCGCGCAGCGCGCCGGACGGCACGCCGGTGTGGGTGGCAGGCCGCCTCGCGGCGCTGGCGGGGCGCGTGTCGATGGACATGTTGTCGGTCGATTTGACCGGCATCGACGATGCCGGGATCGGCAGCCCGGTCCAACTCTGGGGCGAGCACGTCAGCATCGACGAAGTGGCGCGGCAGTCGGAGCGGTTGGCGTACGAACTGATGTGCGGGCTGAATCCGCGGGTCCGCGTCAGTGACGCGGACTGATGCCCGCCACGTGTCGAATCCACGCACACAATTCGTCTGCAGCGCCTGCGGCGGCGCCACCCTGAAGTGGCAGGGCCAGTGTCCGCACTGTGCCGCCTGGAACACGCTGATCGAGACTCGAGCGGAGACGGGGCAGGCGCGCCGCCGCACAGCGGCGCTCGGCGCCAACGGCGCAGTCGCGATGTCCCAGGTGACGGCCGCCGATCCCCGGCGTCTGCTGACGCAGATCGAAGAGTTCGACCGTGTGCTGGGCGGGGGTCTGGTCGACGGCGGCGTGGTGTTGATCGGCGGCGACCCGGGAATCGGCAAATCGACGCTGCTTTTGCAGGCGCTGGCGCAGATGGCAGCCGGCGAGGCCGTTCTTTATGTGAGCGGAGAAGAATCGGCGGCGCAGGTCGCACTGCGCGCGCAACGCCTCGGCATCGAATCGGCCCAGCTGCCGCGACTGAAGGTGCTCGCCGAAATCGAGCTCGAAACGATCCTGGCGACGATCGAAGCGGAAAGACCGCGCGTCGTCGTGGTCGACTCGATCCAGACGCTGTTTACGCCGACGTTGACGTCGGCGCCAGGGTCGGTGTCGCAGGTGCGCGAGTGCGCCGCCGGCTTGACGCGGCTCGCCAAGCGAAGCGGCGTCGTGGTGGTCCTGGTGGGCCACGTCACCAAGGAAGGCTCCCTGGCCGGCCCGCGCGTGCTGGAGCACATGGTCGACACGGTGCTGTACTTCGAAGGCGACACGCACTCCGCCTATCGGCTGGTGCGCGCGTTCAAGAACCGTTTCGGGGCGGTCCACGAATTGGGTGTGTTCGCCATGACGGACCGGGGCCTGCGGGGCGTGCACAATCCGTCGGCGTTGTTCCTGTCGCAGCAGGGCGACGGCAAGGGTGGCCTCGTGCCAGGGTCCTGCGTCATGGTGACGCAGGAGGGCAGTCGGCCGATGCTGGTGGAGATTCAAGCGCTGGTCGATGCCGCGCACGTGCCGAACCCGCGGCGGCTGTGCGTCGGGGTCGACCCGCAGCGATTGGCGATGCTGCTGGCCGTGCTGAGCCGGCACGCCGGTGTCGCGACCTACGACCAGGACGTTTTCCTCAACGCGGTGGGTGGCGTTCGGATCGATGAGCCCGCGTCGGACCTGGCCGTTGCGCTGGCGGTGCTGTCGTCGATTCGCAATCGGCCGTTGCCGCGCGCGCTTGCGGTGTTCGGTGAGGTAGGCCTGGCCGGCGAGATCCGCCCGGCCGCGCGTGGCCTGGAGCGCTTGCGCGAGGCGGCCAAGATCGGCTTTTCGACGGCGCTGATTCCGAAGGCCAACGCGCCGCGCAAGGCGATCGAGGGGCTGGAAGTCATTGCGGTCGAATCGCTAACCGAGGCAATCGGCGCGCTGCAACTGCGATCTTGAGCCGGCAAGGCGGCAGCCACCGCCAGCGCACCTCAGAGGGCGAGCTCCCAGGTCTGACCCAGCAAGTCCTTGCCGAAGGAATGATGCGCCTCCTGCTTCGTCAGTTGAAACCCTGCGGCCTCGTAAATGCGCCGGGCAGAGACCAGGATGTCATTGGTCCACAGCGTGAGCTTGCGATATCCCTTCGCCCGGGCAAACGCGACACACTCCTGCACCAGGCGAGCGCCGATCCCCAGCCCGCGCGCTGCCGGTTCGACGTAAAGCAGGCGAAGCTTGGCAAGGGTCGCGGACGAGCGCACCAGGAACACTGAGCCCACGATC
>Ga0210401_10001767_pt1 | contig 24636 bp, 23 predicted proteins | sample IncBWH32MmetaG_FD_150866 | JGI IMG/M metagenome (GOLD analysis project Ga0210401, IMG submission 150866) | Forest soil microbial communities from Barre Woods Harvard Forest LTER site, Petersham, Massachusetts, United States - Inc-BW-H-32-M | ecosystem: Environmental > Terrestrial > Soil >... | reverse complement strand
AAAAAAGCACGGGGAAGGAACCACAGGTGAAGGCGAATCATCCGGCCTTCCCTGCGCAGTGGTTTACGGCTTACTTCGCGCTCTCCTCGGGGACCGGGCTTTCTTGCCCCCGTCACGTCGCGTTCGTATACGCGAATTGACACCAGCGTCGGGGTTGTCAGGACCACACGACTTCGCCGTCCGCGCCGATGCCGATCGTCTTCGGCACCAACTCGTCCACCATATCCCGCACACAACGTCCGTGACGACGCGTCCGCCCCTCTTCAATCGAGCGCGGGACGGGTGGAGAATGCATCTGATTTGGGCCGGAGTCAAGCTTGATTCTGAAAATCAGAATGCATCGGCGGCGTCACATTGGTACGACGGGCAAATCGCGCATGGCGCGTAGGCGCGAGATCAGCCTGACGCCGCGGACGGGCCGATACGACCAGAACTCCGACTACGGCTTTGCCGCGTAGCGCTTCCGTCTTCGGAAGATGAGCAGAGCAGCGCCCAGAAGCACGACGGCTGTGCCGGCGGCCAGGCCTCCGCGCGCGAGCGGGAGCAACGGAGACGATGGCCCGCCGCGCCGCACCTCGCTGACCTGCTGCTCGGTGATGATCGTGTCGCCCGGCCCGTAATGGGCGAGCACGTAGGTGCCCAATTTGGCGATATCGCGGTCGCTGAGCGGGTTGGCATCGGTCGGCTTGCCTCCGAAGCCAGGCATGAAGGCCTGTCTCCCCGACACCGTGCGATCCACGCCATACAGGATGGCGGCAATCAGGTTGGCGGCGTTCTTTGCCCCCGTGGCGGAGTTGTGGAACAGGCTCGGATAATAGCCGTCCTTGCTGCCTTGACCCGCGGCCGCATGGCAGGAGGCGCAATTACCTTGAAACAGTACGGCCCCGCTGGGGTTGGTGTCGTTGTCCGAGCTGATGCCGTCACGCCCGCGCAACGTCGCAAGCTCCGAGAACATCGTCCCGGCAGCGAAGCGAGAGCGATCGTTCGCCTGGGCGTGGACGGCTGGAATGGTTTTGACATAGGTCGCTATCGCGTCGAGGTCCGCGTCTGACAAATACTGGAAGCTGTGTTCGACGGCTTCGGCCATGCTGCCCGCGGCCTGTGCCTTTCCGTGCGAACGTCCCGTACGCAGATAGGCCACGAGTTCGTCCCTGGTCCAGCTGCCAATGCCGCTGACCGGATCCGACGTGATATTGGGCGCGTACCACGGCCCGACCTGGGCGCCCGAGAAGGCCGGGCTTGCCTCCTCCTGCATCAGAAAGCCGCGCGGCGTGTGGCACGTGCTGCAATGCGCAGCGCCCTGCACGAGATACGCGCCCCGATTCCATTCCGCCGATTGCTGCGGATCCGGCGCGAAGACTTTTTCGCTCAGGAACAGTAAATTCCAGGCCATCATCGACGCGCGGATGTTCATCGGAAATGGCAGGTCGGTTACGGGCGCATGTGCGTCGACCGGTTCGACCGCCCGCGTGAAGTAGAGGTAGAGCGCATGCGCGTCATCGTCCGTCAGCTTGGCATACGAGGTGTAGGGCATCGCCGGATAGAGGTGGCCGCCGTCGCGGCGAATGCCGCGACGAAGCGCCCGGACAAATTCCTGCTCCGTGTAGCGCCCGATGCCGAAATCTGCCGATGGCGTGATGTTGGTCGAATAGATCGTCCCGAGTGGCGTCGTAATGGGCAGCCCGCCGGCAAACGCTTTTCCACCTGGTGCGGTGTGGCAGGCCGCGCAATCAGCGGCCGTGACCAAATACTTTCCGCGCTCGATCACGGCAGATTGTTGGCCGGGCTGATCGGGCTGCTCCGCCGCCTGAGAAGCCCCGACCATCATGGGTATCGCGAAGGAGATGAACAGCGCGCCGAGGCGATGAGCAAAGCTTCTCATGATCAGCCGCGCCTCAGTTGATCGACGACGGCGTCGGCAGCCTTCAGTGCCAGTGCTGCCATCGTGAGCGTGCTGTTTGACGCAGTACCGCTGGGCATCGCGCCTCCGCCGGGCAGGAACAGGTTGTGATGATCATGCGCACGACAATCGGCATCGACCACCGATGTCGTTGGATCGGCCCCCATGATGCAGCCGCCCATGATGTGGTCGCTGTTGAGAAACTCGGGGGATAGCTGGAAACTGGTTGCGCCGAGCTCGGCCGCGAGCTGCCGAAGCCGGGGCACGGTGTATTCTTCGGCGCTCTGGCGCACATAGTCGCCGACATCATAATAGATGTTCGGCTTGTTGATGCCGAGCCAATCCTTCTTGCTCGACAGCGTCAGTCGGTTTTGGGGCAAGGGCAGCGGCTCGTGTTCGACGGTCAGCCTTGCGGTGCAGGCGGAAAGCCGTCGGATCTCGGTGTCCAAGGCCTTGCCGACGAGCCCCTTTTTCAGCGCGGCTGCCGCGCCGAGGGGACTGCGGGCAAAATTCTCCATCCGGAACATTGCTCCGGCATAACGGCTGCGGAAGTCGCCTTGTGTGGTGTTGAGAATGCTGCTGCTCTGCACCGGCCCGACGCCTGTCCATAGCGGCTCCGCAAGCTCCAGATCCGCGAACAGCTTGGGCTGGTCCATCATGTTGCGTCCGACCTGATCTGAGCTGTTCGCCACGCCGCCCGGATTGCGTTCGTCTTTCGACAGCAACAGTAGTTTTGGCGTCTCGATGCCGTTGCAGGCGATCACGAACAGCTTGCCTGTTACTTTGTGAGACTGCTTGTTCGGATCGAAATAGTGAACGGCTTGGATGGAGTTCTTCTCTCCCGTCTCAATCCGATAGACGACCGCATTGGCGAGGATCTTGCCGCCCTTCGCCTCGATCTTCGGCAAGGCCGTCGCTGCATCGTACTTGGCGGCGATCGGACAGACCGGAAAACAGTTGTTGTTGCCGCAACATGCCGGCCGGCCATGATAGGACACGCCGCTGTTGCGCGCCTGCGGGGCGGGCAGGTTCATCATCCCGATTTTTGCGGCGACCTCGGTCAAACGACGTTCGCCGGGACCGAAGGGAAGGGGGCCCATGGGATAGGGTTTGGAGCGCGGTGCATTCGGCGGCCATTGCAATGCGGGGTCGGAGGGACCGCACACGCCGATCGCATATTCGGCCCGCGTGTAATAGGGCTCGATCACGTCGTGGGCGAAGGGCCAATCCCGGCCGACCCCGTAGAGGCTTTTCAGGCGCATGTCCTCAGGTGTCAGGCGCCAGCAGATGCCGGCCCAGTGCCAGGTGGCGCCACCCGCGTAGCGTACATAGCCTTGCAGATAGGCGCGGGCATTCGGTCCCTCCAGTTGAAGGTATTGCTCCGCTTCCTTCTCCTTCCGCGTTTCGAGGTGCGGCGCCCATGGTTTCGGAGGGTATGGCGCATCCCAATGAAACAGCCGCATGCTTGGGGGAAGGTTGCGGTAATTCTCGACGATCCGCCAGCGATCGACGCGAGGACCCGCCTCCAGCATCAACACGGACAGGCCGGCATCCAGGGCCTGTTCGGCGATCAGGCAACCGACTACTCCGGTCCCCACGACGACAACGTCTGCACTGTCGTTACTTGCCATCTTAGCAATCCCCGTCTGCGCCAAGGCACCGTCTTCAAAAGTCTGGCATGTTGCTCAATGGGGGAGCATCGGCTGCCCATCCATTTGGCCCCGAGATCGCATAGGACGGAATGGTCATGACGTCTCTGGTCGGCTGATACATCAGCGCATATTCGTAGGCGAACACCTCGGCATCGGGAGCATCGGTTACGACGCCAAGATACCAGGCCGAAATAATTGCAAGCGCCGTGTCCTTGAGCGGACCCTCCGGCACGTCGGGGAAAAAGTCCTCGACGATCCGCGCGTTGTTTTTTCTCGCGATGGCCAGGAGCTCGGTCACCTGCTCCGAGAGCTGCGGGTTCAATGCGCTCATCGCGGCACCCATGCGTCTGCCGATCTCCTTGTCCAGGCGATGCGGAATCAGCAACGACGAGATTTCCATGAACCGGGCCGAGGATTCCTCCGACCACGAGGCCGGCGCAGACAACGCCGGCAGTGTCGAGAGTGCGCAGAGGCCGCCAACCAGGAACAGTCCCCCGACCACGAGTTCGCGCCGCGCAAGATTGAACGCGGCAGGAGAGTCGTCGCGGGATTGACCGAGCATAAGATGCGGGTCGCTCTCCAAGTCCGTCCGCGTCGTTGCGCGTTCAACCATGGTCGGTTTCCTCTTCAAGTTGGATCGGGGTCGTTGCCAGGAGATGTCCAGTTTCCCTTCGGCGCGATCTGGGCCGCAGCTACCATGTGCCGAGCCCACGACGTTTCGGTGACAACTGTCGTCGCATCCGGCCGGCACGCCATTTTCCGCCGTCCTTCACGTGCCCGTGAATCTATCTCATGTCTCGTCGGACAAACTTGGATATTCACGCGCTTCTTTGCAGCAAAACATCGCACCGAAGTCGGGAAATTGCCCGTTATTTCTTGTTGAATGCTGCTAGTCTGTTGGCCAGCCACGACCGCTACGCCTGTCTCGTCGGCAATGGCAGCGGTCACGGTCCCGCTTTGATTTCCTTGCTGTCTGCGCGAAGCGAGCAGCTGCGACGAGCCATTCACTGATGCCCGCGAATGCCCATGGGGTGGGCGGGTCGTTACGCAAATCATGGGCCATGACGATTGCACTGGCCTTGCGGCATGATCGGCGTCATGCGTCTATGCCAACCTGCTTCGATGTCGGGAGAGTCTTCGTGAGTCAGCAGGAAGGTATCGCGCCGTCGCCGGTCGCCCAGGCCGCATCATCATCGTCTGCGTCGCCGGCCGTCGTCGCGCCAGCGCCGCCCGCTCCGCTCGGGAGCGCGGCGCGGCTCGCCATCCCGGTGTTTGCGACCCTGGTCGCGCTGGCTTTCGTTGCATTGGCCACGTTGCGCTGGGACGCGTGGATCGGCGGCGCCACGATCCAGACCACCGACGACGCCTATGTCCGCGCCGATCTGACGCGGTTGTCGACCCGCGTCGCCGGCGAGGTGATCAAGGTGGCGGTCGACGATTTCCAGCGGGTCAAGGCGGGAGACCTCCTGGTGCAGATCGACCCTGCCGACTATGAGGCGCAGGTCGCGCAGGCCGAGGCCAACGTCGCGGCCGCCCAGGCCGCGCTCGACAATCTCGGCAACCAGGTCGAGCTGCAATATGCGACGATCGCCCAAGCCGAGGCCGCGCAAGTCTCGGCGACCGCGCTCGACACCGAGGCGCGCCAGGAGCAGGAGCGGCAGCAATCGCTGGAGCACACCGATGCCGGGACCCGGCAGCGGCTCGAACAGGCGGTGGCCGCCTATGCCAAGGCCGAGGCTGATGTGCGGGCGAGCCGCGCCGTGATCGCCGCGCAGCGCCATCAGCTCGATGTGCTGCAGGGGACCAAGAAGCAGCGCGCGGCTGATCTCGAAGGCGCCAAGGCCGTGCTGCGTGCCGCCGAGCTCAAGCTCGGCTACACCAAGATCGTGGCGCCATTCGACGGTGTCGTCAGCGAGCGGCAGGTGCAGGAAGGTGACTACGTCAATATCGGCGCCAACCTGATCAACGTCGTGCCGCTGCCGAACGTCTATGTGATCGCCGATTACAAGGAGACGCAGCTCACCCATGTTCAGCCGGGCCAGCCGGTCGTGATCACGGTTGACAGTTTTCCGGACGAGAAATGGCGCGGCCGCGTCGAACGGATCGCACCGGCGTCGGGGTCGCAATTCGCGCTGCTGCCGCCCGACAATGCCACCGGCAATTTCACCAAGGTGGTGCAGCGTATTCCGGTGCGCATCATGTTTGACAACGGCCAATCACTCGACCGGCTGCTTCCGGGAATGTCTGTCGTCACCAGCATCAATACCGGCAAGGCGGGACCTGATGGTGGGAAGTGACGACCAAGCCCACGGGCCTGTCTCGCGCGGCGGCGTCGGGCCGCGACCTTTGTTCGCGGCCGGCGCGGTCCTGCTCGGCGCGTTCCTTGCCAATTTCGACAGCCGCCTGACCACCGTCGGACTGCCGGATCTGCGCGGGGCTTTCTCCCTCGGATTCGACGAGGGGGCCTGGCTCTCCACTGCCTCGATCGGATCGCAAATTTTCATCGCACCTGCGGTGGCCTGGCTTGCCACCGTCTTCGGCCTGCGCCGCGTGCTCGGCATCCCGAGCCTCGTCTATGCGGTGATCTCCTTCATCCTCCCTTTTGTCCACTATTACCCCGCGCTGATCGGGCTCGGCATCGTGCACGGCATGCTGCTCGGCACCTTCGTGCCGGCGACGCTGATGATCATTTTCCGCAATCTGCCGATCAGCTGGTGGCTGCCGGCGATCTCGATCTACGCCATCCGTGTCGGCTTCGCGTTCGATACCTCGACTTCGTTTGTCGGCTTCGCCGTTGAGCATCTCGGCTGGCAGTGGATCTACTGGCACGCCGTGCTGATTGCGCCGCTGATGGGATTGATGGTCTATCTCGGCACGCCGGCCGAGCCCGTCAATCGCGCGCTGCTGCGCGATGCCGATTGGGGCGGCATGCTGCTGCTCGGCACCTCGGTGTCCATGATCTATGCCGGCCTCGACCAGGGCAACCGGCTGGACTGGCTGGGGTCGGGCACGGTCCTGGCACTCCTCGTCGGGGGCGGTGCGCTGTTCATCCTGTTCGTCATCAACGAGATGACCGTGCGGCAGCCCTGGGCCCATGTCAATGTGCTGTTCTCGCGCAATGTCGGCCTGTCGCTGGTCGGCATCCTGCTCTACACGCTGACCGGCCTCTCCAACTCCTCGCTGGTGCCGAATTTCCTCGGCACCGTCGGCTTGCTGCGCCCGGAGCAGTCCGGCGTGCTGCTTTCCGTCTATGGCGCGCTGCCGATGGTCGTGCTGGTGCCGCTCTCGATCGTCCTGCTGCGCCACGTCGATGCAAGGCTGATGGTGGTGCTCGGCTTTTCCGCGTTCGCCGCCGCCAATCTGTGGGGCACTGAGCTCTCCCATGACTGGGCGCGGGAAGACTTCATCGGTATCGTGACCCTGCTATCGATCGCACAGGCGCTCACGCTGCTGCCGCTCATCATCACTTTGCTCTCGAACTCGGATCCGACGCGCGCGACCGCGTTCGCCGCCTATATCCAGATCACGCGGCTCGGCGGCGCCGAGATCGGCATCGCGCTGATGGGCACCTGGCTGCGGGTGCGGGAGCAGATCCACTCCAACTATCTCGGCCAGCACGTCGAGAACGGCAGCATCGATCTGACGTACGCGCTCAAGCAGCTTACAGATATTTTTGCCGCCCATGGCGGCTCGGCCGCGCCGGGACGCGCCGTTGCCACGCTCGCTGCGTTGGTCGCGCGCGAGGCGAACGTACTGGCCTATATCGATGGCTTCTGGCTGTGCTTCTACTTTGCGCTCGCGGCGCTCGTCCTCGTGGCCCTGATCACGCGGGCGCCACCTGGACCGTTCACGCCGGCGCCGTTCGACTGGGGCAGGCCGTTCCGAAGTCTGCGGCCGGCCCGAGGCGACCGCATTTGAGGCCACGATCAATGAACCATCGCGCCGGTGGGCGCCTCTGCGCACGACACCTCAAGGCGATGGGCGATAAATCCAGATTGCAGCGCCGGACGTCTCCCTCGCGGGGACGGCCAGCAGCAAACGATCGAGCTCCGGTACGAACAGCGACGTCCGCGCGCCGGCGGCGGTTGGGATGCGGCCGGCTGGCTGATAGGTCGCGCCGTCGGCGGCCAGCACATCGACAAAACCCTGCCCGCAACTGAGGTAAACGCGATCGCGCCGCGAATCGACAAAGACATCGTCGATATCACCGCAGGTTTGGAGGGATGCGACCAGCTTGCCATCCGCCGCAGCGAAGACGCCGAGCTCCGCCGGACGGCGAAATGCGACGAGGACACGCTGGCGGACCTGGTCCAACGCCATGGCGAAGTTCGCGCTGCGGCCCGCCGTCGGCCAGGACGCTATCTCCTTGCCGGTGGTGCGATCGATCACATCGATTGCGTGAGCATTCGGCAGGTTGACGAAGATCCACTCGCTACCAGCGTCCAGCTGAAAACTCTCCGGGTGCGCCTTCAACGCCGCGCTTGCGATGATCTTGTGGCTCGCGGCGTCCAGGATGGCCAAGGCACCATGACCATGGCCGACGATGACTCGCCCCGCCTTGGAATCCACGCGAACATTGTCGGCATCGCTGCCCAGGTTGACGCGCCCGGTGGGCGAAAAATCGGCTCCCTTGAACAGCCGCAACGAGCCATCGCCGGCATTGGCCACATAGATCGTGTCGGTCATCGGATCGTAGCCGACGCCCTGCGGCTCGGGCAGGTCGCCGACGACGCGGTCCAGGCGCTGGGCCTTCAAGTCGACCACGGCAAGCCCGCCGTGGCCGAGCGCCGCGACCAGCAAGCGTTGCCGGGCCAGATCGATTGCCAAGTGATCGATCCGGCCGCGGACGTCGCCAAGCGGGATTTTCGCTTCGAGTTGCAGCATCGGCACATCCGCGCTTTCACTGCGATCGCCAGGTCCGCTGGAGCCGCTGCGACCAGCTGTATTTGCCGACGGTCCTGCATCCCTGGCTGGCTCGCTGCCATAGCGCGGCGTGCCGTCCGGGTTTGTGCCTGTAACGGTGTGTGATGGACTCGCCGGATATCCGCCCGTCTGGGCCGAGGCCACCGATGCGATGGCGATGCAGATTGCAATACTGACGGTAGCGACCTTCAAGTTTGCCTCCTGTCGCGTTTGTCTTGCGCCGCAACCTGTTATTTGACCATCACCCAGGGCGGTTGCAGCAATGGATAGGCGATCAGACCGATCACGGCCGTCGCCGCAATCAGCGCCGGATTGCTCACCTTCCAGCGGAACAGCACCGCGAGTGATAGGATGCCGATCCCGGCCGTCAGCCAGTCGCCGACCGCGATCTTGCCGAGCAGGATGCAGGCGCCCAGGATGGTCCCGATCGCGGCGGCATAAGCGCCTTTGACGAATCCCTGCACATTGAGATTGCCGCGATGCCGCGCGAGCATGGGCGCTGCGATCAGCACGAACAGAAACGATGGCAGGAAGATTCCAATGGTCGAGACGACGGAGCCCCAAAATCCGGCGACGAGGTAACCGACGAATGTCGCGGTGATCACCACCGGTCCGGGACTGATCATGCCGATCGCAACGGCGATCAGGAATTGCCGCTGGTCGAGCCAGCCGAATTGCTGCACCAGTCCCTGCTCGAGGAACGGCACGATGACGAGTCCGCTGCCGAAGGTGAGCGAGCCGGCCTTGAGAAAGAACAGCAGCAGCTTGCCGATGATCGAGCCGGGCGCGGCCGGCACGAGTTGCGCAAGGACGGGCGCTGCGGCCGCCGGCAGCGCCGACGGGAGACGCTTGAAGAGCCGGCCATAGTAGAGAATGCCGGCGATGCCGGCGCCGATGAAGAGCAGCGCCACTTCCGCCTGAAGGGCGACCGTGACGACCAGGCAGATGGCCGCGATCGCCCATTGCAGCCGGTCCTCCATGCCGAGCTTGGCGAGCCGGTAGCAGGAGTGCAGGATCAGCGCGATCACGGCCGGGCTGACGCCGTAGAAAATGGCCGTGACCGGGCGCAGATCCCCGAGATGGACGTAGAGCGCGCCGAGCGCGGCGACGATCACGAAATTGGGCAGGATGAAACACCATCCGCCGAGCCACGCACCCCAGAAACCACCGCGCAGATAGGCGATGTAGATGCCGACCTGGATCGCGAGCGGCCCGGGAAGCGACTGGCAGATGGCGATCGCCTCGCGCATCTCGTCCCTGCCGAGCCATTTGCGGTCGTCGACCAGTTCGCGCTCCATCTGGCCGACCAGCGCCACCGGACCGCCGAAACCAAGGAAGCCGAGCCGCAGGAAATAGCGGACCAGCTCGGTCAGCCGGCCCTTTGGAATTGCCGTTGTCGCCGTCGTCATGCCCCACCTGTCTCGCTGCGTGCTCGCGAACTCACACCAGCATAAAGCGAACTCGGGTTAGGGAAACTAAGCTTCCCGGCTATATTGTTCGTAGAGTTTGGCGGCGTTGTCCCAGCGGATCGCTTCCATGTAGATGTCGACATATTTCGCCGCGGCCGCGCCGTAGTCCATGTGATAGGCGTGCTCGTACATGTCGAGCACCAGCACCGGCCGGCCGCCGGCAAGCGTCGTCGTGTGGTCGGCGGCCCATTGGTTGACGAGGCGCTTGTCGCGCGGCGAATAGGCCAGGATCACCCAGCCCGAACCGCCGCCCTCGGCCTTGCCCATCGCCGCGAATTCGGCGCGCCAGCGCTCCGTGCTGCCGAAATCGCGCGCGATGGCCTCGGCCAGAGGCCCGCCCGCTTTGCCGCCGCCGCCCAGCCCATCGAAATAGATCTCGTGGAGGATCATCGAGTTCGCGGCGATGAGCTCCTCGCGCTTCAACCCGTTGATCACGAAATTGGGCGCCTTCGCGAAATCGAGCTCGGCCAGCTGCGTGCCGATCGCGTTGAGACGTTTCACCGCGCCGACATAGTTGTTCTCATAATGGCTGACGAGCACCTTTTCGGACATGCCGGTGATGGATTTCGGGTCGAACGACATCGGTTTGGGTTGGTAAGGCATCGCGCCTCCTCCTGCCTGCTGATTGCCCTGGGCCAGTGCCGGGGTGCCCGCGAGCACGGCCGACGATGCTGCGATGGCGCCAACGTTTCGGATGAAGTTCCGGCGCTCGGTATCTGTGGTCATCTGCTTTCTCCACTTCCTTGTCGCCCCCGGTCTTTGATCATGGCTTCACCTTGTTGGTCGGCCAGTTGTGGGTCTCCTTCGTCGCGTCGCGGCACCAGCGGTAGAATGCGTCATAGAGAAGACAGCCGGCGTGCAATTGCTCGAGGTCGTCGTCGTAGATCCGTGATAGCCCCAGCGACGCTGCCAGCAGGCCGGGTGCCTCTGGCGAAAGGTCCAGGCGTGCGGTATCCGCGGCACGCACCATCGTGGCGAGGCGCTCCAACGGCGGTGTCGAAAGGCCGAATTCCCTCACCATCACATCGAAGGTGCAAAACTCCCCGCGATGGCTCCAGAACACGTTCTCGATGTCGAACGCGGTGGCGCCGAAGCGTTCGGCAACGGCTCCGACCTCGGACGACGCGACGAACAGGAACACGGCGCTGGGATCGACGAAGCGGCGGATCAGCCACGGGCAGGCGATACGATCGATCTTGGGTCGCTCCCGCGTGACCCAGACCGTGCGCCCGCGCTCGTCTCGCCTCGGAATCCTGTCGGCGGGAACGGTTGGCAGCTCCGCCTGCGTCCAGGCGAGGTGGCCGCCTTCGAGGACCTCGGCGGCCACATTGCTGTTGCGAAGCCAGGCCGCCGTCCCTTCGCTGAGCTTCTGCCCCTTGTGGCAGATGACGACGACGGAGCGGCCGGTGATGGTCGGCGCCCAGACCTGAACGTCGAGGTGCGAGCGTCGCTGCGCTCCCGGGATGAGGCGAGGGTCGGCGGCGAAGTCCTCGTCGAGGCGGACATCGACGAGCGCGGGCGCGTTGACGGTGCCGATCAGTCGAAAAAGCTTGTCGGGAGAAATCGAGGTGTAGGAAGACATGCTGCGTCCTTTCGTGAAACAGGACGCGATTCTTGGGCATGTCGCCTCGCGGGGGGATCGCGACCCCCGTACCTCGAATAAACCGCCTGCCGCTTCGGGAGTCAACGGTCTTAAGAGAATAGCCCGTGACGCCGGACGATGACACAAGCGCGTGAACGCGCTTTGCCGAGGCGGCCGCTTCGAACAGGCCGTCGAGGAAGCCAACGCACGGCCTCAGGTTCAGCACCCCCTGAAGCGGGTCGTGATGCGGCTCCGGGGATGGCAGGCATGCGCTTGTAATATGACGATCGTCATGTAAATGTGGCTGGGTTGCCGCACCGCCACGGAACGGCCCTTGGACGCGCGAACCCGTCTGCTGCTCGAAGCCCCGCCAGGCCGCACCATCCTCAGGCTTGCCTGGCCGAACGTGCTGGTCATGCTGGCGCAGTCGGCGATCGGCCTGATCGAGACCTATTTCGTCTCGCGGCTGGGCAGCGATTCGCTGGCGGGGATGGCGCTGGTGTTTCCAGCCTTCATGCTGCTGCAGATGGTGTCGGCGGGCGCGGTCGGCGGCGCCATCCTGTCCTCGGTGTCCCGGGCGCTCGGGGCAGGGGACCGGGGGCGGGTCGATGAAGTCGTTTGGACGAGCATATTGGTCACGCTCGCGCTGAGCATCATCACGACGTCGGTCGTTGTGCCGCTCGGCCCTGCGCTCTACGCCGCGATGGGCGGGACCGGAGGGTCGCTTGACGCCGCCGTGACCTATTCGTCGCTGGTGTTCGCCGGAGCCGTCCCGCTCTGGCTCTTCAACAGCCTCGCCGCGATCATCCGCGGCACCGGCAACATGCTGATGCCGGCGGCCGTCATGGTCGTCGGCACCGTTCTGCTGATCCCGCTGTCGCCGCTGCTGATCTTCGGTGTCGGCCCCTTCCCACGTCTCGGCATCATCGGAGGGGCGTCCGCTGTTCTCGTCTACTACGTGATCGGCGCGATCATCCTCGGTTGTTACATCTGGTCTGGCGCCGGCGTCATCCGTCCGTCGCTCAGGCCGCCGCGACTGTCGCGAAAGCCAGTGCTGGAAATACTCCGGATCGGCATGACGTCCGCGCTGACGAGCGTGTCGACCAACGTCACCGTCGCTGTGGCAATGTCGCTGGTCAGCAAGGCGAACCCCGCTTACGTCGCCGGCTATGGCACCGGCGTGCGTCTCGAATATCTGTTGGTGCCGCTGGTGTTCGGGATCGGCGCGCCGACGGCGGCGATGACGGGCACGAGCATAGGTGCGGGCAACGTGGCGAGAGCCGGGCGGGTCGCCTGGATTGCCGCGGCTCTCGCCGGCGCCGTGACCGAGGCGATCGGCCTTTTGGCCGCGTGGATGCCGGAGCATTGGCTGAAACTGTTTTCCGATGATCCCGCGATCACGGCGGGCGGCGTCGAATATCTGCGCATCGTCGGTCCTGCCTATGGTCTGTTCGGCATCGGACTTGCGCTCTACTTCGCATCGCAGGGGAGCGGCCGCATGTTGCTGCCGCTCGCGGCCGCGCTCATTCGGGTCGCGATCGTCGCCGGCCTCGGGTGGCTCGGCATTGCCATGTTTGGCCCGACCGGCCTTTACGCGGTGCTGGTGCTGGCCCTGGTCGTGTATGCGGCCGTCAACGCGTTCGGCGTAATGCGGTGGTCGTCGGTTTTAGCGCGAAACCAGAGATCTCCCGTGCTCGGGGAATCGCTGGCGGCTCCGGCGGAGTAAGGTCTCTGATCCCTCCCGGGCGGGCGCCAGCGAGCGAGGGGGAGAGATGACATCACGCGCGTGTGACGTGCATCCTCGCAGCAACTGATCGATCCTTCGCGCAAGCGGAGATCGCCCGGCATGACCCGGCATCGCCAAAAATCTCCTGATGCGCGACCCGGCTTCGTCGCGCTGGCGCTCGTGGTTGCATTCGTCTGTTGCGCGTCGGCGCGTGCGGGCGACACCCTCTATCGCGCCCAGACCGTGCTCACCGGTCAGGGCGAGGCCAACCGCACCATCGGTTTTGCCACCTGCCTCGAGGACGTTCTGATCAAGGTCTCGGGCGCGCCAAGACTTGCCGGCGATCCGCGGTTGCAGCCGTACAAATCGCGAGCGAGTGATTTCGTGAAAACCTATCGCTATCACGACAAGATGTCCGGCACGCCAACCCGGGACGAGCAGGGGACGCGGGACCGGCCCTACGACCTGTTCGTTGATTTCGATGACGAGAAGATCAACGACGTCTTGAAGGAGCTTGGCCTCACGCCCTGGCTCTCGCGTCCGGTGCTCGGTGTCTTCGTCGCGATGGAGCAGGGCGCGCGGACCACCATCGTCACAGCCGATGCCAGGCAGACCGATCTGCAGCGCGATTCGCTGCGAGCGGCCGCCGACAAGCGCGGGATGAGCATCGCATTGCCCGATGACGCGGCGCTGGTGCGGTCCAGTCTCACCGGCCCCGGACTCGCGACGACGTCGTCGTCGGCGTTGTCGCCGCTGGTCGCCGCGCAGGGCGCGGACATCGTTCTGATCGGTCACCTCAGGTGGGACGACGCCGATCTCGGATGGGCCACGGACTGGCGGATCGATTGGCAGGGCCGGCCGCATCAATGGCAGCTCCGCGGCGTGACGTTCGACGAAGCCTTCCGCCGCGGCATCGGCGGTGCGGCGGAAATCCTGTCCGGCAACGGCGATCCGCACTAGCGGCTCATGAACCTTCGGTCGCGGTTGCCTCCGAAGGCCGAGAGCCGGGATGCCGGCCGGCACGCTGCGGCAAGCCGAGCACGCAGGCGATGATGAAGCAGGCCAGGATGGCAGAGGCAAGCGGCCGGCTCAGCGCCAATCCGCCGTCTGCGACCGGCTTGTCGAGAAAGTCACCGACGGTCGCGCCCAGTGGCCGGCTCAGGATGAACGCGGCCCAGAACAACAGCACGTGGGAGGCGCGGGTGAAATAGTAAAGCGCGATGACGGCCGCGAGCCCGGCTGCGAAGACCAACGCGCCGCCTTCATAGCCGAGTCCGCCGGTGTCGGCGATCCCATCGCCAAGTGCAGTGCCGAGTGTCTGCGAGAGGGTGATCGCGGCCCAGTAAAACATTTCGACCTTCGGCGACTGGACCGTGTTCACGTCGATGGACCCTTGCGACCAACGCCAGAGCCACAAGGTTGCAGCCAAACACAGCGCCAGCACGGTCGAGCCGCCGGTATAGCCGATGCCGAGCGAGCGGTCCGCGAAATCCGCCATCGTGGTTCCGAAGGTGGTGGAGGCGACGATCGTCGCCCAATACAGGATCGGATGAAACTTTTTTGACGCGATCTGCGCGGCCACGAGCGCGATCAGGGCGAGAAGGAACAGCAAGCTGCCGGCGAGATAGCCCCAGTCCAGCGTCATCGTGACCGTGTCGCCTCCGGTTTCGCCCAGCGTCGTCGCGGCGATCTTGATGATCCAGAAGATCAGCGTGACTTCCGGCACCTTGCTCGAGGTTTCGTCTTCGGCTTGTTTCACCTGCTTCTCCGCTTTTGTATCTCTTGGTGCCGTGTCGCGGATCAACGCGGGGCCGGCAAGTGGGGTCATGGCCACGCTTTCGTGAGGCGCGCGCTGAACGCCCCTTCGAATGCCGGTTCCTGGCAAGATTTTTCCGCAGCCGCGCCATATCGCAACAGCAACGTTGCTATTTCATTTCGCGCGCTTGCCCCGGCGCGCGGCGACGCAAACATTTGCTGTTACTCGTTTTGACCGGGAGACTGGCCATGGGCCTGCAGGAAACCAAGATCGAATCGCTTCCCTTCGTCACCGCCGAACTGAACTACCTGAAGCCGACCGCGGCCAAGCCGCGCACCTACGCCTTTGATCCTCCTCCGGGCGAGCCGAAATCGACCAATCTGCCGGAGCCGCATCTGGTCCCGATCTTCAACGGACGCCCGATCGCAAGAGGCTTTTCGCTCGACCGCGAGGGTTTTGCGCTGCTGCGACACCCGACGGCGGTGAAGGATTTTTACGACGAGAACGAGATCAGGCGGGTCTATTATCCGGCCGCGGAGGCCTTCATCCGCGCCACCTTGAAGGCCGATCGCGTCGTGCTGTTCGACCACACCGTTCGCAGGCGCGTTGAGGGCGCAGCCGACATCCGCGGCGCGGGCCCGCGGCAGCCCGCCACCCGCGTCCATGTCGACCAGACCGTGAGCTCCGGCCCGAACCGCGTGCGTGAGCATCTCGGCGACGAGGCCGATGAGCTGTTGAAGGGACGCGTGCAGGTGATCAATCTGTGGCGGCCGATCCGCGGGCCGGTGCGCGACGCGCCGCTCGCGATGTGCGACGGTACCAGCGTCGCCGCCAGTGACCTCGTCGCCTCCGACCTGATCTATCCCAACCGGCGCGGCGAGACCTACTCGGTGACATACAACCCTGCTCACCGCTGGTTCTATTTCCCCGACATGACACCGGACGAAGCGCTGCTGTTGAAGTGCTACGATTCCGCAACCGACGGCCGGACGCGCTTTGGACCACATACCGCGTTCATCGACCCGACGACGCCGGCCGATGCCGCGCCGCGCGAAAGCATCGAGCTGCGCGCGCTGGTGTTTCACCGGAGTTGAGGAAGGATGATGACTCCCTCGGCGCGTGTGCGCCGATCATGCCGAACCCTGCGCGCATCGCGACAATGCCTTGCCGCGAAGCGTTTTCGAATCTTCGCGCAGAGGTAGAGCGCGGAGACGCCCGGGCAGATCGATCGATTCTAATGACTCGGGGGAAATAGCCTTGCCCTTGTCATCATGTAGTCTTGCTTTGGACAAAGCGCTGCGCCGATGTAACGAAGATTTTAGCATACGATATCCCGGTCGTGGGGACCGGACCAAGGGGAGCGCCTATGCAATCCGCGCAGCGACAGCAAGCCATCGATCCGGCCGAGGTCGGGATCGAGCTTGAGCAGCGGGAGACCGGAACGGGATTTTCGGGGGTCGTGCACGACGTCATCGCCCGCATCGGCGTGTGGCTCTACGAGGTCAGGGCAGGCTCCCCGGCTCCAGTGCGGCGGCGGGTCCGGAGGACCTCGTTCGGCGGCGTGCTGCTTCGCTTGATCGTGGCCTTGCTGCTGGTCGGCGGTATCGCCGGCGGGGCACTCGCCTGGCAATATCCTCGCAACGAGACGGTCAGGATGCTGGTGGCCGAGTATGCGCCGCAGCGCGTCATCGATCTGATGCCGGCGGTGGACATGCAGGATTCCACCGAGGCAGGCTCGGAACTGCGAACGACCGTCGGCAATGCCGGCTCGGGCTTCCAGGTCCCCGGGATGGACAATGCCGATCCGAGCGGCGGTAACCTCTCGCCGATGGAACAGCAGCAGATGATCCAGAAGCTCGCGCGCGACGTCGAAAACCTGCAGCAGGGGATCGATCAGCTCAGGGCCGGACAGGATCAGATGCTCCGCATGATGCTGCGATCACCGGCGCCGGCGCAGGCGAGGGCGCAAGTGGTCCCGCCGCGACCGGCGGGGACGACCGGGCTCGCGGCAGGGGCAGGTCTGCCCGGGCTCGCGCCAACCACCCAGCCACGGCGTCCGGCGGTTCCGCCGCCGCCTCGGTACTTCCAGTAGCAGAGCAGCCTGCTGACGGGACGCGCGCGCTTACGGCTTCGTGATGCGTTGAACGGTTCGGGCCGGTACTCGTCTGTGGTAGGCTGGGTGGTCTCCGGGACAACCTTGCTCAGGAAGGAGCCAGCCATGACGAAGTTTTTCGTTGCCGCGGGTTTCGCTGCTGTTGCGTTTGCCGCTACGCCGGTTTTCGGCTGCGACTGGAGCCGTGAGGCCAGCGCCAGAGATCCTGTTGTTGCGACGACCGTCGCGCCCAGTGAGCAGGTGACGTCGCAGGCCGCGGCAAATCAGGGCCAGCCGGCAAACGTTGCCGCCGACGCGAGCGCGCGCAAGCCCGTCGACGAACCGGCGCCGGTCGTGCTGGTGACGGATCGTCATTGAGAAATCAGTCGTGGGTAGGGTGGGCCAAGGCGCACCCGCGCCGTGCCCACCAATTCTTCCGATACGTCGTTCCAGACGTGGTGGGCACGCTTTGCTTTGCCCACCCTACGCATCCACATCTTTGCGGCGAGCCCCTTATTTCTTCGGGACCTGCGGCTCGCTGGCCCGATCGGCCGGCGGGAAGACGCTTTCATACATTGCGCGGGCTTCGCGAATGAGGCGGGCCCGCTCCAGCTCGGACTTGGGGACAAAGCGTACGATTTCGCCCATGTGCGCTCCGTGGTCGGAAAGAAGTGTCCGCGGTGAGCGAAGCGAATATCGTGCCATTCGGTGCCCCGTGGCATTACGAGCGGGCCGCTACGGTCCCCGGCGGGGCGGGTCCCCGCGCCGCAGTTGAGCCTTTGCAGAGCCTGCTATTTGAACGGAACGGATGCATCAAGCCGCCCTTGCTCCAGGTTGCGTTCAGCCCGCGCGCGAGTTTCAACGGGCTCGCCTGGCCGACATTGCGCTCAAAAATCTCACCGTAATTGCCGCCGGCCTTGAGCGCCTGCAGCAGCCATTTGTTGTCGAGCCCAAGCCGCGAGCCGAGATCGCCGGAGGTGCCGAGCAGGCGCTGGATCGAAGGCGACGCGCTCGACTTCGCCATCTCATCGGCATCTTCCTCGCCCTGACCAATCGATGCTTAGTGATTGATGCTTCGCAATGCGCTGTCGACGGCGGCGCCGAGCCGGTCGACGATCATGTCGATATCCGCGGGCGTGGCAATGTAGGGCGGCGCCAGCAGCACATGGTCGCCGCTTTTTCCGTCCAGCGTGCCGCCGCCCGGATAGCAGCCAAGGCCGCCCTCGAATGCGGCCGCCTTGATCTTCTGATGCAGTTTGTGCGTCGGAGCAAAGGGCTTGCGGCTTGCCCGATCGGCCACCAGCTCGATCGCCTGGAACAGGCCGCGGCCCCGGATGTCGCCGACATGACGATGATTGCCAAACCGCTCCGTCAGCCGCCGCTCGAGGTGCCTGCCGAGCTCGCTCACGCGGTCGAGCAGATTGTCATCGCGGATAATGCGCTGCACCTCCAGCGCCGCGGCGCAGGCCAGCGGATGGGCGAGATAGGTGTGGCCGTGCTGGAATGCGCCAGAACCCCTGCGGATTACCTCGATGATCTCGCCGCGCGCGAGCATCGCGCCGATCGGCTGGTAGCCGCCCCCCAATCCCTTGGCGACCGCCTGGATGTCGGGCGCAACGCCCTCCTGCTCCCAGGCGTGGGTGGTCCCGGTGCGGCCCATGCCGCACATGACCTCGTCGAAAATCAGGAGCGCGCCGTGACGGTCGCAGATCTCGCGCACCATGCGGAAGTAGCCGTCCGGCGCCGGCACACAGCCGGCAGTCGCGCCGACCACAGGCTCGGCGATGAAGGCCGCCACGGTGTCAGGACCAAGCCGTTCGAACTCGGTCTCGAGCTCGGCCGCAAGGCGTGCAACGAAATCGGACTCGGACTCGCGCTCGCGCTTCTCGTGATAGGCAAAGGCCGGCGTCACATGGCTGAAAGCGGATGACAGCAGCGGGGCATAGGGCTCGCGGCGCCAGGCATTGCCGCCGGCGGCCAGCGCGCCGAGCGTGTTGCCGTGATAGCTCTGGCGTCGTGCGATGAAATGCCGACGCCGCGGCTCGCCGCGCTCGATGAAATATTGCCGCGCCAGCTTGATCGAGGCTTCGATCGCCTCCGATCCGCCGCTGACGAAGTAGACATAGGCAAGACCGCCCGGCTCGTGGCCGACCAGATGGTCGGCCAGCTCTTCGGCGGCCTCGGACGAAAAGAACGCCGTATGCGCATAGGCGAGCTTCGACGCTTGTCTCGCGATCGCGTCGAGCACGCGCGGATGCTGATGGCCAAGGCAGGAGACCGCGGCGCCGCCGGAGGCGTCGAGCACGCGCCGGCCGTCTTCGGCGATGAGCCAGACGCCGTCGCCGCCGACAGCAAGCGGTGGCGTCTCACGCAGGCTTCGGTGCAACACGCGGCTCTTGCGGGCGCTCATGGCTCAACCTTTCTCCTGGACATATTGTGAGGTCGCGGCGAGGCGCGTCTCGGTGTCCTGCAACCGTTTCTTGGCATGCGCGCCGCCGAGCGAAAACGTCACGGCCGCGAGCGACTGCGCGATCGCGATGGCGCCGGTCAGGCTCGGGAAAAATCCGGGTGATGCCGCGGCCTCGAACAGCAGGATGTGGTCTGCGCCTTCCGCCATCGGTGCGGTGAGCGAATCGGCGATCGCGACCAGAGTTGCGCGACGCTGATGTGCCGCGCGGGCCGACAGCACGCTGGCGCCGGAGTAGGGCGTAAAGCCGATCACGACGACCGCGTCATCGCGGTGGAACGCGCCGAGGTCGAGATCCCAGGCACCCGAGCCGCCGACGAGCTGCACCGCGTCGGGACGGAACAGCCGCAGTTCGTAGTTGAGCAACTCGGCGACGCTGCGGCAGCTGCGAAAGCCGGCGATCCAGATGCGGCTCACCGCATGCAGCGCCTCGGCGGCGCGCGCGACCGGCCCTGCCGCGATCCGCGTCAGGCTCGCGGCCTCGGCTTCGAGCTTGTCGCCGATCAGCGCCACGTCGCAGCCGGGGCCGTGGCGCCGGCCCTTGGCGCGGCCGGAGAACGGCCGGGATTGCGCCGGTCGGCGCGCTTCCGTCAACCGCGCGCGCAACTCGTCCCAGCCGGAATAACCCAGCGCCTTGGCAAGCCGCGTGAAGGCGGCAGGATCGGCGCCGGCTTCCGCCGCCAGATCGCGCATTGAACGGGTGGTGGCGTCGTAGTCGTTTGCGGCGACAAACCGCCCGATCTGCTGCAGCCGCAACGGCAGCGACGGCAATGCGCTGCACAACTCGCGCAGCGGCGAGGATTTCGCAGGCGGCGATTTCAAAAAATCATGCATGAAACGTTTGTTGCATATGTATCAATTTGATGCAACATATGAAGCGCGCTTGCCCGGAAAATCGCTGAACGTCGTTCGAAGGATTTCTGCGCCGTGACGATCGCTCCCGCCAAACGTTCGCGACGGACGCGCCTGCGCATCTCGCCGCAAAGCCGCGAGTTCAGGGGTCTGCTCTGGCAGATCCTGGTGGTGGGGATCACGTTCGCCGCGGTCGCCTGGCTGTGGTCGAACGCCATCCATAACCTGTCGGCGCGCCGGATCTCGACCGGCTTTGGCTTTCTGAACCGCGAAGCCGGCATGCCGATCGTCGACACCTGGCTCGCCTACACCAGCCTGGTCCTGATCATCGGCATCTTCGATCTGTTGACCACGGCCAAGACCGCGATCATCGATCCGGTGTGGCAGCAGTTCAGCGTCGAGGTCTACCTCTTCGTCGCGGCGATCTATTTCATGTTCTGCTTTGCGATGTCGCGCTATAGTCGGCGCCTCGAGGCGCAGACGACAGCGGCCAAATGATGCTCCTCTGCATTCGATCGGGCGGGATGTCATCATGTTCGCGACGGGGCAGGACATCACATGCGTCTCTTGATTTTGGGCGGCAGCCAGTTTCTGGGGCGCGCGATTGCCGTCCAGGCCTGCGCTGCAGGCCACGACGTGACATGCGCGGCACGGGGCCTCTCCGGTCCGATTGCGTCCGGCGCGCGCTTTGTGCAGGTCGACCGCGACGTTTCTGACGGTCTTGAGCCGCTCGCGCGCGAGGCATTCGACGCTGTCGTGGATGTGTCGCGGCATCCGGGCCAGGTGCGGCGCGCGGTCGCCGCGCTCAAACGGCCGTCCGTGCATTGGACCTTCGTCTCGACGGTCAGCGTCTATTCGGACAATCGCACGCCCGGGCAGCGGGCGGACACAGCCCCACTGCGCCCGCCCACCGCGCCGGAGATCGAGCATGGCAGTGACGAGACCTATGGTGCCGCCAAGGTCGCATGCGAGCAGGCGGTGGGCGAAAACGCCTTCATTTGCCGGGCAGGTCTCCTCGTCGGGCCGGAGGATCCGACCGGCCGCTTCGCCTATTGGCCGGCACGGCTGGCCCGGGGCGGCGAGGTGCTGGCGCCTGGAGCGCCCGATGATGCGGTTCAGTTCATCGATGTGCGCGACCTCGCGCGATGGATCGTTCATGCCGCGCAAACCGGCCTCACCGGGGTCTATGACGGAATTGGGCCGATACGCACCCGCGGCGAATTGCTGACCGGGTGTTCGGCCACGCTCGGCGCGTCCTGCACGTTCACATGGGTCGACCGTGCATTTCTCGAAGCGCACGATGTGAGACGTTGGGCCGGGCCGCGGTCGCTGCCGTTGTGGCTGCCTTTGCCTGATTATGCCGGCTTCGCGACGCGCGACACGACACCGGCGCGCGATGCCGGATTGCGCTCGCGCGCGATTTCGGAGACTGCGCGTGACACGCTTGGCTGGTTGCGTGCGAGCAACGGTCCAGTCGTCGGCCTGACCATCGAGGAGGAGAGGGACGTGCTCGCCGCGTGGCACGCGCGATCCCCCAGGTAGCGGCCGATTGCGGGCCTACTCATCGTCGCCCGTAGGGCAAGCAATAGCGCCGAGCCGCTGTCGGTAACGGCCCAGACTATGGCCGTGGGCGCTTCGGCAGGTCAGCAGCAATCTGGGCTACAGCAGCCGCGGCGCTGACGCATTCGGGAGCGCAGCCCGCGCCACCATGCGGCCTGCGCGGCGTGTCACCTCTTACCACCAGCGCGGTTGCATCGGTTGATAGTACTGGCCGGCGCGCGGACGCGGATTGCCGGGTTGGGAGTTCCAGTTGCGCTGGAAAAAGAAGCCGAAGCCGTCGTTGCCCCAGTCGCCGCTGGCAACGGGAACATCGACCGTCGGCCGCCGCGTCACGAAGCCGCCCTGAGGCTGGTTGTTCAGCACCGCGACGAACTCGGTGCGATAGTTGGTCTCGCGGCTCAGCGGTTCGTCCGAGACGATGATCGAGGATCGCGGCAATGCGGTCGGCGCGATGCGATCGAGCACATCCTGCGGAATGGTGATGCGGTCGAGCGCGTCCTTGGCGTCGTCCCCGTTGTCGATCGTGACCACGGTCCAGCGCAGGCCCGCGCCGCTCTGCGCCATCGCCGTGAATACGTGCGTGCCGATCGGCCTGTCGGGATCGCGGATCGTGATGGGAGCCTCGATGGTCGCATCGAACACCTCGCCGCCATCAGGCCACGGCTTGTGCGTGTTGCGCCGCACGTAAAGCTTCTGCGTCGCGCGGCTGATGTAGACCGAGACCGGCTCGAGCGCGAGCTTCGCATCGCTCGCCGCCTTGGCCGTGTCGGTCTTCTTGGTCTGGGCCGCCTTGGCGGCGTCCTTTGCCGCGGCGGCGGCGCCGAGCTTCGACGTCGTGTCGGCCCTGGCGGTGTCGAGCTGCGTCCCCGTGTCTGCGGCCTTGAGGGCGGCCTTCTGCCTCTGCTCCTCGGCCCGCGCCCTGGCCTGGTCCGTCCTTGCGGCGGCCAGCGTCTTGTCGGCGAAGGCGAGTTCGGCGTCGGCCCTCCTCTTAAGCGCCTCCAGCTTGCGCAGCGAGGCCGTGAGCGATGCCGTCTCGCGCGCTGCCGTTGCGGCGGCTTTCTTCGCCTCGTCGGCCGTCCTGGTGGCCTCTTCGGCCTCGCGGGCGAGCGGCTCGGCCCGCGCGGGTGCAGCGGCGATGGTTGCCGCGTTCGGCACGAAGAGCGCCGGGTGGGAAAATTCGACCGGAACCGCGTCGTTTGGCGAGATGATCACCCGCATACCGATCCGCGTCTTGTCGAACAGCTTCTCGGCAAAGTCGAACGGCATCCGCACGCAGCCGTGCGAGGCCGCATAGCCGGGCAGCGGCCCGCCGTGCAGCGCGAGGCCGTTCCAGGTGATGCGCTGCATGTTCGGCATCCAGGCATCGTCATAGAGGGTGGAGTGATGGTCCTGGTCTTTCTCGATGACGGCAAAGACGCCGGCAGGCGTCTCGCGTCCCGTGGTGCCGGTCGACACCGGCGCGCGCAGGATCCAGCCCTCGGCGTCGTAGAAAGTGACCTGCTGGGTCTTGATCGACACGATCGCCATGATCGGCTCGCCGGCATCGCGCGGCGCCGTCGCTTCGACCGGTGGCGCGGGACGCGCCTGTCTCGCCGCGGCATCGCCGGTCAGCGCCGCCAGTGCCGCGATCGCCGCGAGCGTCACGATGGCGGGAGCTCCCCAACGCCGCGTCTCCACAGTGGATTGAGCCGTCATGTATCGATTTACCATGCCAAGTCCCGGTTGAAATGCCCGTCCGCGCCTGCGTCGATCAAGATCGGCGACCAGCCTATTTGACTCACCCCGACACGACCAGTGCGGCGAATTTGAAGTTCCGATCAGTTGTTCCCTGCACGCGTGTGCCCTTGACCGACCCGCTCAACCCTTCTTTCCACGTCGCCTGTCTGGGCGTAGACCGGCGTTGGAGAAAGCTAGCCCGGCAGGCCATCGTCAGCCTATATTTGGGCACAAGGAGGTGCGATATGGCGGCAACGGCAACCCAAGTGGTTCTTGATACGCTGGCGCCGGAGTTCCGGCTTCCGGCCACCGACGGCAAGACTTACGCACTGGACGACGTTGCGGGCGAAAAAGGCACGGTGGTCGTCTTCATCTGTAACCATTGTCCCTATGTCAAAGCGGTGATCGAGCGCATGGTTTCGGATGCCCGCGTACTGACGTCGGAAGGCTTCGGCTTTGCAGCAATTTGCTCGAATGATGCGGCGAGCTATTCCGAAGACTCATTTGAGAACATGAAGCGTTTCGCGAAAGCGCATGATTTCCCGTTTCCATATCTCCACGACGAGTCCCAGACCGTCGCGCGAGCGTATGGCGCGGTTTGTACGCCGGACTTCTTCGGTTACAATGCCGACCGCAAGCTCAAGTATCGCGGCCGGCTCGACGAAGGCCGCACGAGCCCGCCTCGCGCGAGCGCGCCCCGAGAGCTTGTCGAGGCCATGCATGCGATTGCGACCACCGGTGTGGCGCCGGCTGACCAAAAGCCGTCCATTGGCTGCTCGATCAAATGGAAGGACGACTAAAGCCGAGCCCTGTCCCAAGCGCGCCCCACCGGCTACAAAAACGACCTTTTTGCACCTTCAACTACCCCTCTGCTTGCCACAGCACGTTGCAATTGAGCAACACTTTTTGGGAAAGATGACGGTCCGCAGTTTCCGCCCTTG
>Ga0210401_10001766_pt1 | contig 24639 bp, 23 predicted proteins | sample IncBWH32MmetaG_FD_150866 | JGI IMG/M metagenome (GOLD analysis project Ga0210401, IMG submission 150866) | Forest soil microbial communities from Barre Woods Harvard Forest LTER site, Petersham, Massachusetts, United States - Inc-BW-H-32-M | ecosystem: Environmental > Terrestrial > Soil >... | reverse complement strand
CAACATCTTCACGCAGATCGCGTTCGTGGTGCTGGTGGGCCTGGCCTGCAAGAACGCGATCCTGATCGTGGAGTTCGCGCGCGACCTGGAAGCGCGCGGCGAGCCGATGCTCGAGGCGGTGCTGCACGCGTGCCGGATGAGGCTGCGCCCGATTCTGATGACTTCGGTGGCCTTCTGCGCCGGCGTGGTCCCGCTGATCCTGGGCACGGGCGCCGGCTCGGAAATGCGCCGTGCGATGGGTATCGCGGTGTTCGCCGGGATGCTGGGCGTGACCTCGTTCGGGATCTTCCTGACGCCGGTGTTTTACACGCTGCTGCGGACCCTGGCGCTCAAGGCGTCGGCCGCGGTCAGGTCACGGCCGCAGGCGGGGGCCGGCCTGGGCGCTGCGGCGCTCGGAATGCAGCCACGGGGGCGGCGCGATGACGACTGATATCCGGTTCAGTTCCGTGGGACGTCCCGTGAGGGGCCTTGTGCAACGGCCGGTTCTGGCCGCGTTGCTGCTGACATCGATTGTGGCCGGCTGCGCGCTCGGGCCGAACTACCGTCAGCCGCAGATGCCACTGGCGGCGGACTTCGAGAACGCCAGCGGGGATCACCTGAGCGAGCCGCCGCGCGAGTTCTGGCGGCGCTTCGACGATCCGGTGCTGAACCAGCTGGTCGAAGACGCGCTGAAGGCCAATCACGACATCCGGATCGCGGTGGCCAATCTGCAGGCGGCGCGGGCGATCAAGCTCGGCGTGGACGCAGAGGCTTACCCGCTGGTCGGCGCCAGCGCCAGCGGTACGCGCGAGATCATCCCGCAGTCGTTGGCGCCCGGGGTCAGCCGCAAGAACCGGACCCTGGACGATTACGACACCTCGCTCAACGCGAGCTGGGAGCTGCCCCTGTTCGGGCGCTATTCCAGGGCGTCGGAGTCGGCTGCTGCATCGGTGTCGGCCGCGCAGGCCGGTATTGCCGCCGCGCAGGTGAGCGTCACGGCCGAAGTGGCGCGCAACTACTTCGAGCTGCGTGGCCAGCAGCTGCGCCTGCAGATCGCGCACGAGTCGCTGCAGAACCAGCAGGCCAATCTGGACCTGGTGCAGGCGCGGCTGGATGCGGGGCGTGGGACCGAGCTGGACACGACGCGCGCCCAGTCCCAGGTCGAAAGCACCCGCGCCGTGATTCCGCTGCTGGAGGCCGGCATCGAACTGTCGCGCTTCCGCCTGGCGGTTCTGACCGGGCGGCCTCCGACCGAGCTGGCCACGTTGGCGAGCGAGATCCAGCCGCTGCCGGGCATCCAGCCGGTCGACGGCGTCGGCTCGCCGGCCGCGCTGCTCAGGCGCCGGCCCGATATCCGCATCGCGGAGCGCCAGCTCGCCGCGGCCACCGCCGACATCGGCGCCTCCGAGGCGGACCTGTTCCCCAGCGTCTCGATCAGCGGGCTGCTGGGATTGAACGCACTGAACCCCGGCAGCCTGGGTACAGCGGCGGCTTACTACTACAACCTGGGCGGCGCGATCAGCTGGAACGTGCTCGATTTCGGGCGGATCCGCTCGCGCATCCGTCAGAACGAGGCCAGGACCGATGCCGCGTTGGCGCAGTACGAAAAAACGGTGCTGATCGCCCTGGAAGAAACCGAAGGCGCCTTGATCAGCTTCGATCGCAACCAGAGGCGCGCCGAGAGCCTGTTCAAGGCCGCGCGTGCCTCGGAGCAGGCGGCCAAGCTGGCGCGGACGCGCTTCGAGGCCGGGGTGACCGATTTCCTGACCGTCCTGGATGCTGAGCGCCAGCTGCTGAGCGACCGCGAAGGCCTGGCCCAGGCGCAGACCGACGCCGGAACTTCGCTCATCTCGGTCTATCGGGCGCTGGGCGGCAGCTGGTACGAGGCCGCCGCGACGGTATCGAGCAACTGAGGCGCGGGTTGCGAAGAAACGGCGGGGCTCAGAGCCCGCCGAAGTAGAAGGTCGACTGCTGCACCGCCGGCTCTGTGTCGGGCGCAGGCGGTGCGTCGTTCGATTCAATCGAAGTCGTCGGGCCGTAGGTCCTGGTATCGGGCTTTTCCTGGATCGTCGTGGCCGACAACTTTTCGCCGTGAAGCGTCACGAAATGGCCACGCAGCAGGTCGCGCAGGCGTTCCACCACTTCATCGCGCGGAAAGATCGAGTTCTCCAGGATTCCCTCGACCGTCGCGTAACCCTTCTGGATCAGGAACAAGATGTTGCGGATCTTGGCGTCCAGGCGGTACGTTCTCTGGGCGAGTTCCTCCGAACCCTTCAGCGTCAGCTCGAAATATGCTCGGTCGCGTGCTCCCATTTCCGTCTCGCAGCGTGTGTCCAATCCGGCGATGCCCAATCCGCCCCTTAATGGAATCGGCCGGAATCGGACCAACTTGAGGCGCACCCCTACGGCGCGCGCGGGCGTCGGCGGGTGCGAATCGGAATAATATCCGCGTCCTTGCGCTTTGCATCTTAAGAACTGCCGTCGCACCGGGCGCCGGCCGGACCAATCAACGGAGGGAGCCGATGTTTCGCAGATCACTGATCGTCCTTGTTGGAGTCGCCGCCACCGGCTTCGGCCTGGGTGGCGCGCTGGCCGCGTTGCCCGTCGGCGCCAGCGCCCCCGATTTCACGACGCAGGCTGCCCTGGGCGGCAGCGAATTCACGTTCAGCCTGGCCGATGCGCTGAAAAAGGGGCCAGTCGTGCTGTATTTCTATCCGAAGGCGTTCACCAAGGGCTGTACCACCGAGGCGCACAACTTTTCGGACGCGACCGATCGTTTCGCGTCCCTGGGCGCCACGGTGGTCGGCATGTCGAACGACGACATCGACACGCTGAAGAAGTTTTCGGTGCTGGAATGCCGCAACAAGTTCGCGGTCGCGGCCGATCTGGGCGGCCGCGTGATGAAGCAATACGACGCGGTGATGGCGGGCCGGGCGGACGTTGCGGACCGGATTTCCTACGTGATCACCCCCGACGGGAAAGTGATCTACGCGTTTGCCAGCATGAGCCCGGACGGGCACGTCGAAAACACGCTGGAAGCGATTCAGCGCTGGAAGACCGCCGCGCACCCGTAATGCGCCTTCGCTGCGCGGGCGAGGGGCGGGGGTGAGGGCGGGCCGGCCGAAGCTCAGGCGGCGTGATCGGCCTGGCCGGACGCCACGCAGGCCGGCTGCGAAGAAGGGCGGACTTGGGCCTCGGCGATCGATTGCCACAGTATCCGCTTGAGCTCGACGGCCGCCATCGCGCCGAACACCCGCCGGTAAGACTCCACCAGCCGGCGCGCCGGCAGGTAGTCCCCGTACAGCGCGGCTGTCAGCGCATGCGCGAACATGCTGCGATGCTCATTGACCGACCCGAACAGGGATTCGTATCGGTCCAGGCAGCACGGCATCGACAGGTCGAAGACGGGCGCCCGGGTTGCGCACAATCGGCAATTGACGCGCCCGCCCGCCTCGGCCGCAGGCTCGGGTGGTCGGGTCAGCCCCGCCACCGTCGCAGGGCTGGGGCGTAGTCGGGGGCCGCCTTCGTTGGTAGCGAATTTCGGTCCGGACAATCGGTGGACGAGGGGCATGCGTGGCTCTCCTTCTACCTGCCTCCATCAGAGCACGCAGATGCTGCCCCATGACTAAAGGACAGTTCAAGTAGCGATCGCGCGTTCCCGTTACCTCATATTCAGATGGACGGCACGTGCACGCGTGTCAGGCACCGCCTGCGAGCGGTCAGGCAGCGCCTGCAGCGAGCGGATCGGAGTCGAGCGGTCGGTCGAAATGACCCCCGCCGCCTGCAAAGACAGGTAGCGCAGGCAGCACACGCGCAGGAATGAGGCGAAATTACCCAGGTCGGCGCCGGCCGCCAGCAGCTCGTCGTGCAGCTTGCCGACCAGCTGCGGAACGCTCATGCCATCGCGGGCGCCGATCTCGGCCAGCACGTCCCAGAACATCCGCTCCAGCCGCAGGCTGGTCGAGACCCCGTGCAAGCGGATCGACCGTGTGTAGGGTGAGTACAACTCGGGGTCCGCGTTTACGAACACGCTACACATGGTCTTGCCCTCCCGGTTGCGAACTGGCCGACTCGGCTCTCAAAGCATGATACGAGTCCCCAGCAACTGCAGGAACTGGCCTATCCAGGCCGGGTGCGCCGGCCAGGCCGGAGCCGTGACCAGGTTGCCGTCCGTCACCGCCGCGTCGATCGCAATGTCGGCGTAGGTGGCGCCGGCGAGCTCGACTTCGGGGCGGCAGGCCGGATAGGCCGACACGCGCCGGCCCTCGATCACGCGCGCCGCGGCCAGGATCTGAGCGCCGTGGCAGATGACGGCCAAGGGTTTGCCGGCCTTGACGAAGTGCCGCACGCAGTCCAGCACGCTCAGATTCAGCCTGAGGTACTCGGGAGCGCGCCCGCCCGGTATGACCAGCGCGTCGTAGCTCTCGGGCCGTATCTCCGCGAACGTGGCGTTCAGCGCGAAATTGTGCCCGCGCTTTTCGCTGTACGTCTGCTCTCCCTCGAAATCGTGCACCGCGGTGGCGATTTTGTCGCCCGCCGCCTTGCCCGGGCACACCGCGTGCACCGTATGTCCGACGGCCTGCAGCGCCTGAAACGGCACCATCGTTTCATAGTCTTCGCCGAAATCACCGCAAAGCATCAAGATGCGCTTGGCTGCCATGAGATCCTCCTGAGGCAATCCCGGCTCGGGCCGGGGCTGCAATTTTCGCCAACGCGCGCCGGGCTCGGGTGGTAGCGGACTACTGCGCCTCGGGGGCGGCCATCAGGCCATCGCGCACCGTCGGATACTGCAGGCGCACCCGCAACTCGTTCTTGATGCGGCGGTTGCCGAGGCGGCGCGACTCCTGGAAGAACGAGAATTGCATCGCGGATACGGCCTGGCGCAGCGCCTCGCGCGGCAGGCGCGGCGCGCGAGGCAGGCCGAAGCGGTCGGCCACCAGGTCCAGGTACTCGCCCAGGTACAGGCAGGAATCGTCCACCGCGTTGTAGATGCGGCGCGGCGCAGCGTGCAACAGGCTCGCGATGCAGATGCGCGCCAGATCGTCGATGTGAATATGGTTGGTCAGCACGTCTTCCGCCGCAACCGGGGCCGGACCGGCGCGCTTCAAGCGCTCGGTCGGCAGGCGCCCTGGACCGTAGATGCCGGGAACCCTGAGCACCGAGGCGTGCCAGGGCGCAGCGCGCGTGCGCCGCTCGGCGTCGAGACGCCGGCTCGCACGCTCGGTGATGGGGTCCGGTTGCGCCGTTTCATCGATCCATGCGCCCCGCTTGTCGCCGTATACGCCGGTGGTGCTGATGTAGACGAGGCGCGCGGGCGGCTTGCGCAACGTCCTGAGCAGGCGCGCGGTGCGGGGATCGCCTGAACCTTGCGACGGCGGCGGCACCAGGCAGATCACGCGCGAAGCCAGCCCCGCGAGCCGCGCCGCGGGCCAACGGTCCAGGTCCAGCACGATCGGTACCGCGCCGGCTTCGCGCAGCACCCGGCATCCGTCTGGCGAGGTCGTGGTCGCGAGGATCCGGAAGCGCCGGTTCAGCCGTGCGACAATTCCCAGTCCAACGCCCCCGCATCCGACGACCAGCAGGCGTGGCCTGCCCGCCTTCGCCCTGCGGGCTACGGCGGGCGAGCCTGCCTTCGTAGTAGAGGCTACGGCGAGCTTGCCCGCCGTAGCCCGCAGGGCGAAGGCGGGCGTTTTTGTCTGCATCACGGAATTCTATGGCGTTCAAAGTATCGGTTCGTCCGTCGGGCCGGCAATTCACGGCCGAGGCTACCGACAATATCCTGGATGCGGCGCTGCGTTCCGGGGTCGGACTGCCATTCGGCTGCAAGGACGGCGCGTGCGGCTCCTGCAAGGCCAAGGTCCTGTCCGGCGAGCTGGAGCAGGGCTGGCACGCCGCGCCCGCGTTGAGCCACGAGGAGCACACCGCCGGCATGGCGCTGCTGTGCTGCGCGCAGGCGCGATCGGACCTGGAGATCGAGGTGCGCGAGATTCCCGGCTACGGCGAATTTCCCGCGCGCAAGATGCCGTGCCGGATCACCCACCTGGAGCGGGCCGCGACCGACGTGGTGATCGTCACATTGCAGCTGCCCGCTTCGGAGCGGCTGCAATACCAGGCCGGCCAGTTCCTGGAATTCGCGCTGGGCAACGGCGCGCGCCGATCCTATTCGATCGCCACCGCACCGCATGCGGACGAGCCGATCAGCATCCACGTGCGGCACATGCCGGGCGGCGTATTCACCGATGCGCTGTTCGGCGCCGCGGCCAAGCCGATCAAGGAACGCGACATTCTGCGGCTGGAAGGGCCGCTGGGAACGTTTTTCCTGCGCACCGACAGCGAGCGGCCGATCGTGCTGCTGGCCAGTGGAACCGGCTTTGCGCCGATCAAGGCCATCGCCGAAACGATCTTCCACCTGCGGTTGAACCACGACGATCCGACGCAGTCGCGGCGGACGCGCACCGTGGTGCTGTACTGGGGCGCGCGCGCGCGGCGCGATCTGTACATGAACGAGCTACCGGAGCGGTGGGGCGCCGAGCAGCCCAACTTCCGTTACGTTCCGGTGCTGTCGGACGCGCTGGCGGAAGATGCCTGGACCGGACGGACCGGGTTCGTGCACCAGGCCGTGATGCAGGACCTGCCGGACCTGTCGCAATACGACGTGTACGCCTGCGGCGCCCCCGCCATGGTCGAGGCCGCGCGGCGGGACTTCACCCACCTGTGCGGGCTGCCCGAGGATCAGTTCATGGCCGATGCGTTCACGTCCAAGGCGGACGTCATAAAGGATTGAGATTGAAGATCGGCTCCTTTGAAACCGGCGTGCTGATGGAGATCGCGGCGCGGCCGCCGGTGGTGTTCGTCGAGGGCAAGGGCTCGTGGCTGATCGATCACCGCGGCAAGCGCTACCTGGATTTCGTTCAGGGCTGGGCCGTGAACAGCCTCGGGCACTGCCCGCCGGAAATCGTCAAGACGATCGTGGCCCAGGCCAAGCGGCTGGTCAGCCCGAGCGCGGCGTTCTACAACGACGCCGCCATCGGGCTGGCGGAGCGCCTGACGCGACTGTCCGGCCTCGATCGTGTTTTCCTGGCCAGCAGCGGCGCCGAAGCCAATGAGGGCGCGATCAAGCTCGCGCGCAAGTGGGGCTCGCTGCACAAGGGCGGCGCCTGGCAGATCGTCACGTTCGCCGACGCCTTCCACGGGCGAACGCTGGCGACGATGGCTGCATCGGGCAAGCCCGGCTGGGATCGGCTGTTCGAACCGAAGGTGCCCGGATTTCCGAAGGCGCAACTGAACGACGAGGAATCGGTGCGGCGCGCGATCGGGCCGGAAACCGTCGCCATCATGGTCGAGCCGATCCAGGGCGAGGCCGGCGTCGTGATGGCCGAGGACGGATTCCTGCGCGCGCTGCGCCGCCTGTGCGACGAGCACGGGCTGCTGCTGATCCTGGACGAGGTGCAAACCGGGATCGGGCGCACCGGGCGCCTGTTCGCCTGCGAGCACGCGCCGGTGCGGCCCGACATCATGACGCTGGGCAAGGGGCTGGGGGGCGGCGTGCCGTTGTCCGCGCTGCTGGCGAGCGAGCGGGCAGCGTGCTTCGCGCACGGCGACCAGGGCGGCACCTATTGCGGCAACCCGCTGATGGCGGCGGTCGGCTCGGCCGTGATCGACCGCGTCTCGCAGCCGGCGTTCCTGGAGGGCGTGCGGATGCGCGAGCAGCAGTTGGTGCGCCGCTTGAACGAGCTCGTCGCGCGCCACCGCCTGCCCGGCGAGCACGGGCGCGGCCTGCTGCGAGCGGTCGACCTGGGCCGGCCGTGCGCAGCGCAGGTGGTCGATTGCGCGCGCGAGCTTGCGCCGGAAGGACTGCTCATCAATGCTCCGCGTCCCCAGTTGCTTCGCCTGATGCCGGCCTTGAACATCGAATCGGACGCAATCGACCGGATGGTCGAGCTGCTCGATGCGGCACTGACCGCGGCCTTTTCCAAGTAGACCAGGGCGCGCTCTGTTGCGTTGCCGCATCGTTGAAGGCGTGCGCGGATGCAACGCGGCTGCGCGCTTGCGCGCAGCGCGTGGCAGAATCGGCCACCCTTGAACCCGACGGCGATCGGGCCGCGCACGAACAACACGCCGCGGGCGGTTCACTCGGACTGCGGTGACATAGGGAGAATCCAGATGCGAAGTGCAAAAATCTTCTGCTTGCCTGCACTGGCCGCCGCCGTGTTGCTGGCGGCCTGTGGCGGCGGCAGTTCGACGGTGCCCGCCAATACCAGTAACGCGAAAGGCGCGCTGATCTACAACCCGCCGGTTCGCGTTGGCTCCGTCACGTCAGCAGATTTCACAGCGCAACTGGCTACCAACGCCAGCGGCCAGCAGCTCCTTGCGCTGCTCACGGCCGCGGGCATCCCGCCGATGTGCGGCGTCGACTTTCACTACATTCAGTACAACACCGTCGGCGGGGCTAGCGAGGCGACCACGGCCTCCGGAGCGCTGATGGTGCCGACCGGCGGCACCGGCTGCAGCGGCAACCGGCCGATCCTGCTGTACGCGCACGGTACCGCCGCCACGCGCGGATACAACATGGCCAATCCCAACGACGCGACCAACGAGGCCCAGGCGGAGTCGACGCTGGTGGCGGCGATGTTCGCGGCGCAGGGCTACATCGTGGTGGCGCCGAACTATGCCGGCTACGAGTCCTCGCCGCTGCCGTACCACCCGTTCCTGAACGCCGTTGCGCTGTCCAGTGACATGATCTACGCGCTGACCGCGGCGCGCTCGGCGCTGGGGCATATCCCGGCGGCCACCACGCTGGACAGCGGCACGCTGGTCATCAGCGGCTATTCGGAAGGCGGCTACGTCGCGATGGCCACCCATCGCGCAATGCAGGCGGCCAACATGAAGGTGTCCGCTTCGGCGCCGATGTCCGGGCCGTACGCCACTGAGGCGCTGGTCGACACGATCGTCTTCGGCAGTGTCGACATCGCCGGCACCGTATTTTTTCCGCTGTTCGCCAGCGGTTACCAGAACTCCTACCACAACCTCTACAACGCGCCGACCGATATTTACGCGCTGCCCTATGCGAACTACGCCCCGACCCTGATGCCGGGACCGCTGACGTTCAGTCAGCTGATCGCCCAGGGCAAGGTGCCGCAGCCGCTGTTCGACAGCACTACTCCGGTGACCGGAAACAGCACGCTCGATGCGGAACTGGCGGTGCCCAACAGCCCGCTCGCCCCATTCGGCTTCGGCAATCCTTTTCTGGTCACGAACAGCTTCCGCCTGAGCTACGCGCTGGACGTCGTCGCCAGCCCGGATGCCGGGGCGTCGCTGACGCCTCCGCCCGGTGCCCCACTGGCCGCGAATCCGATGTACCCGTTCCGCCAGGACCTGAAGCTGAACGACATGCGCAATCCGTTGTGGGCGCCCGGCGCGCCGATGCTGATGTGCGGGGGCAACCAGGATCCGGAAGTCTTCTTTCTGGACGCCCAGGTGATGCAGGCGTTCTGGACGCCCTTGAACCTGCCCGCCGGCCTGGTCAACGTGCTGGATGTCGATTCGCCGATCGGTGTCGGCGATCCGTTCGCGGCGGTCAAAGCCGGATTTGCATCGTTGAAAGCCGCGACGTTCGCGGCCGGCGGCCAGGCCGCTGTGCTGCAGAACTATCACGGCGGGCTGGTGCCGCCGTTCTGCACTCTGGCCGCGCGTGGATTCTTCAAGCAGATTACTGGTTTCTGACGGGGAGAGGGTTCGATCATGAAAAACACAACATCGATCGCCCCGCTTTTCGCGGCGCTCGGGCTGCTTGCGTGCTCGGCGACGTCGGCCCAGGAAGACAACACGGTGCGCGTCGGCATGTACGCGATCTTCTACCACGCCGCGTCCACTGACCTGTCGGGCCCCTTCGTGCCGCCCGGCGTGAAAGCCGATGTGGGCGATGTGCAGACCGTGTACCTGGCCTACATTCGCCGCTTGAGCGCGCGTTTCGACCTGGAGGTGGCGGCCGGGGTTCCGCCGAAGACCGACACGATCGCCAAAGGCCCGGCCAAGGTCGGCTCGGTGCCGCTGAACGGCGAGGTGATCGGGACCGTCAAATGGATCGCCCCGACCGCGCTGGTGCACTACAAGTTTCTCGATGAATCGGCCGCGTTGCGGCCCTACGTCGGGCTGGGCATCAACTTCACCCACTTTGCCGACCGGCAGATCAACGCAAAGGGCCAGGCGGCGCTGGGCGGCCCGACTTCGGCTTCGCTCACCAACTCGATCGGACCGGCGGCTACCGTGGGGCTGTATTACCACGTGATGAACCACTGGAGCGCGATCGCCTCGTTTTCAGCCTCGGAGGTCGCCAGCCACGTGACACTGCGCACGGAAGGCGTGGTGCGCAAAACCTACGTCAGCTTCAATCCGCAGGCCCTGGTGTTCGCGGTCGGCTATTCGTTCTAAGCCGGTCCTAAGCGGACTCGCCCAGGTAAGCCTCTCGCACGCGCGCATCGTGCAGCAGGCTCGCGGCCGGCCCCGACAGGCTGACCTGTCCCGAGTCCATCACGTAGCCGCGCTGCGCGATCTCCAGCGCGAGGCGCGCATTCTGCTCGACCAGCAGGATCGAGATGCCGCGCTGCGAAACATCGCGGATCACCTCGAAGATGCGCTCGACCAGAATCGGCGACAGGCCCATCGAGGGCTCGTCCAGCAGCAGCAACCTGGGCCTGGACATCAGCGCGCGCGCCATCGCCAGCATCTGCTGCTCCCCGCCTGACAACGTGCCGGCCAGCTGGCGCGAGCGTTCCTTCAGGCGCGGGAAGCGCTCGTACATCTTGTCGAAATCCTCGAAGACCTGGGAGTCGCGGCGCGTGAATGCGCCCATCTGGAGGTTTTCCGCGACCGTCATCCGGGCGAACAGACCGCGCCCCTCCGGCACCAGCGCAAGGCCCTGCCCGAGCAGCCGATGGGCGGGGGCGCCGTGAATCTCCCGGCCGAACACCTCGACGCTTCCACTCCACGGCAGCAGGCCCGCGATCGCCTTCAGCGAACTGGTCTTGCCGGCTCCGTTGGCGCCGATCAGCGCCACCAGCTCGCCGTCACCCACCTCGAGCTCGATCGACTTGACCGCTTCGATCGCGCCGTAGCTCACGCACAGTCCGCGAACCCGCAGCGCTGGCGCGTTCATGCCGGTTCCTGCCGCGCCGGCACGGTCCGGTGGGCCGGGCCCAGGTAGGCTTCGATCACGGCCGGATCGCGCTGCACTTGAGCCGGCGAGCCCACCGCGATCACCTTTCCGTAGTCCAGCACGGTCACGCGATCGCACAGGCCCATCACGAGCTTCACGTCGTGCTCGATCAGCAGGATCGTGACGCCGCGCGCGCGGATCCGCGCCAGCAGTTCCAGCAGCGCCGCCTTTTCGGTCGCGTTCATCCCGGCCGCGGGTTCGTCCAGCGCCAGCAGCCGCGGCTCGGTGGCCAGCGCCCGCGCAATCTCCAGGCGTCTCTGGTCCCCGTAGGGCAGCGTGCGCGCCAGGTAGCCGGCGTAACGCCCGACCCCCATGTCGTCGATCAGCTCCTGCGCCCGGCTGCGGATCGCGGCCTCCTCGGTGCGGGCGCGCCGCGTGCGCAGCACCGCGTCGAGCGCGTTGGCCCGGGTGCGCACGTGGCGCCCGACCATCACGTTCTCCAGCGCGGTCATGTCGGGAAACAGGCGGATGTTCTGGAACGTGCGGGCGATGCCGTGTTGGGCGACCTTATGCGCCTCAGCGGGCCAGTACGGGGTTCCGCACAACTCGAACGTGCCCGAATCCGGCTTCGCCAGCCCCGTGAGCACGTTGAAGAAGGTGGTCTTGCCGGCGCCGTTCGGGCCGATCAGACCGTAGATCTCGCCCGGGTCGATCTGGATCTGCACATCCGACAGCGCCTGCAGGCCGCCAAAGCGCTTGTTGACGCCATTCGCCCGCAGGATGCACTCAGCCATGGCGCGACACCGACTCGGGCCGTTGCGACGTGCCGACCGCGCGCTGCACGCCGTGCTCGGGCGCCGGCCACAGGCCCCTGGGCCGGTACAGCATGATCCCCACGGTCGCCGTTCCATACAGCAGCATCCGCAGCACTTCGGCGTCGATCAGCACGCGCCCGAACACGGCGAGCTGCAGCGGCACCGCCGTGTGCCGCAACGCCTCGGGCAGCATCGCCAGCATCACGGCGCCCAGCACGACGCCCGGAACGTGTCCCAGCCCGCCCAGCACGATCATCGACAGCACGACGATCGACTCGTTCAGCGAAAACGACTCGGGCGAAACGAACCCCTGGAACGCCGCGAAAAGACCCCCCGCGACGCCGCCGAAGGTCGCGCCCAGCGAGAAGGCCAGCAGCTTGATGTTGCGAACATTGATTCCCATCGCGCGCGCGGCGGTCTCGTCCTCGCGGATCGCCATCCAGGCGCGGCCCAGCCGCGAATCCTGCAGCCGCACGCACACCAGGATCGCGAGCAGCGCCATCCCCACGAGCAGGTAGTAGTACAGCACCAGGGAGGACAGGCGCACCCCGAGCACCGTGCCCGGATGCGCCAGGTCGATGCTGCCGATCCGGACCGGATCGATCAGCGTGATCCCCGAGGGGCCGTTGGTGAAATTCAGCGGCGCGTTCAGATTGTTCAGGAAGATCCGGATGATCTCACCGAACCCGAGCGTGACGATCGCCAGGTAATCGCCGCGCAGCTTCAGGACCGGAGCGCCCAGCAGGATGCCGAAGGCGGCTGCCAGCGAGGCGCCGATCGGCAAAGCGATCCAGATCGGCACATGCAACCCGGACGGGAAGGCGTGCGCGAGCGCGGGGAAATGCTCGGTCAGGTGGGGCGAGGCGAGCAGGGCATAGGTATAGGCGCCGACCGCATAAAAGGCGATATAGCCCAGATCGAGCAGGCCGGCGAAGCCGACCACGATATTGAGCCCCAACGCCAGCATCACGTACAGCGCGACGAAGCACAGGGCACGGATCCAGGAGTCTCCAAAGGTGCCGATCACCCAGGGCAGCACGATCAGCACCGCGCCCACCGCCGCCATCGCACCGCGCACCCGCGCAGGCGTTCGCCCGTCCGTGGGCGGGGGACGTGTGGCAGCCGCCGCCATCCTCGGCCGCCTCAGGCCCGGTCGGCCACGCGCTCGCCCAGCAGGCCGGAGGGCCGCAGGATCAGCACCGCGCACAGCACGATGAAGGCGAACACGTCCTGGTAGTTGCTGCCGAAGATGCCGTTGGTCAGCTGTCCGATATAGCCGGCGCCCAGCGCCTCGATCAGTCCGAGCAGCACGCCGCCCACCATTGCGCCGGCGATGTTGCCGATGCCGCCCAGCACGGCGGCCGTGAAGGCCTTCAGCCCCGGAATGAACCCCATGTAGAAGTGGGCCACCTGGTAAGTCGACTCGATCATCACGCCGGCCACCGCGGCCAGGCCCGCTCCGATCGCGAACGTCATCGCGATCACCGAGTCCGGATTGACTCCCATCAGGCTGGCCACGCGCGGGTTTTCCGCGGTGGCGCGCATCGCACGGCCCAGCCGGGTCGACTGCACCAGCCACAGCAGCGAGCCCATGATCAGCGCCGCCAGCACGATCACGACCAGCTTGGTCACGGTGATCGTGGCGTTGCCGATATGGATCGGCGCCTCCGGCAGCAGTTGGGGGAAGGTCAGGTAGTTGCGGCCCCAGATCAGCATCGCCATCGTCTCGATCAGGATCGACACGCCGATGGCGGTGATCAGCGGGGCCAGCCGGGGAGCATGGCGCAGCGGGCGGTAGGCGACGCGCTCGATCACGAGGCTCAACGCAACGCACACCGGAATGGCGGCGCCGATTCCGAGCACCATCAGCAGCCAGCCGGGCAGGCCGGGCCATGCACCGTGCAGCACGCCGATCGCGCTCAACGCGGACAGCGCGCCGATCATCAGCACGTCGCCGTGCGCGAAATTGATCAGGTTCAGCACGCCGTACACCATCGTGTAGCCCAGTGCGATCAGCGCGTACAGGCTGCCCAGCACCAGGCCGTTGATGACCTGCTGAACCAACGTATCCATGCGACGACTCCCCCGGGGCGCTATTTCACTTGTTCTGGACCCCGCCCCGGCACCCCCGCGCGGGATGCTATCAAGACTGCAGGCACATTGCCGGCGGCAGCGGTCCGGATCCGGAAGGAAATTGGCGCGGCGCGGTCAATGGAAACTCGCCAGCAGATTGAGCTTGCCGTCGCGCACGTCGTAGACCGAGATCTCGCCGTTTTTCAGGTCGCCTTTGTCGTCGAACTGGATGTGCCCGGTCAGGCCTTCGAAGTCGGTCTTGGGCATCGCGTCCACCACCAACAGTCGGTCCGGGCGGCCGGCGCGCTTGATGGCGTCGACGATTGCGAACACGGCGTCGTAGGAGTAAGGCGAGTACCGCTGGCATTCGGTGCCGAATTTTTCCTTGTAGCGCTTCTGGAACTCGTCGCCCTTGGCCATCTTCTCCAAAGCACGGCCGGCCACCGAGCAGGTCAGCACGCCGGATGCATCCCCGGCGATCGAGATGAATCCCGGATCGCACACGCCGTCGCCGGCGATCATCGGCGCCTTCATGCCCAGCTCTTTCATCTGGCGCGCCATCGGGGCTGCGACGCTGTCCATGCCTCCGAACATCACCAGGTCGGGCTTCATCGATCGGATCTTGGTCAGGATCGCATTGAAATCGGTGGCCCGGTTGGTGGTGAACTCGCGATCGATCACGTCCACGCCCTTTTCCTTGGCCACCTTCTCGAACACGTCGGCCAGCCCTTGACCGTACTGGGTGCGGTCGTCGACGATGGCCACCCGCTTGACCTTCATTTCCGCCGCGGCAAAGTTGGCCAGGACCGCGCCTTGCTGATTGTCGTTGGCGACGACCCGGTAAGTCGTGCGGAAGCCCTGCTGGGTGTACTTCGGATTGGTGGCCGAGGGCGAAATCTGCACCACATTGGCGTCGGCGTAAATGCGCGAAGCCGGAATCGACGTTCCCGAATTCAGGTGCCCGACGACGGCCACGACGCCCTCGTCGACCAGCTTCTGCGCCGCCAGCGTGCCCTCGCGCGGATCGGCCTTGTCGTCTTCTCCAACCAGTTCGAGGCGGTACGTTTTATCGCCCACCTTGACTCCGCCGGCGGCGTTGATGTCGTCCACCGCCATTCTGGCCCCATTTTCATTGTCCTTGCCCAGATGTGCGATCTCCCCCGTCAGCGGGGCGGCCGACCCGATCTTGATCACGGGCCCCTGGTCCGCGCCTCCTGGTTTGCAGCCGGCCAGAACGGTTGCGGCGATCAGCGCCGTCCAGAGGGCGAGGGATTTGTGTGGCATATCGACTCCAGGCGTTCGCGACAAAAAAACCTATGGGCGGAAAATTCTACGCGGGATCTCCGGATCGGCGGAAAACCCTGCCGTTCCCGTGCGGTGGTCGTTTGTCCTGCCAAATCAGGTGCTTGCAGCGACCGCCGTAACCCGCTCACCAACAGACGGGGCGCCCTTGGGCGCCCCGCTGGATGGCTCGGCCGGATGCCTACTTCAACGACAGCACCCACTTGACGAGCTGGATCGATTCGGCTTCGTTCACCTGCGTGTTGGCGGGCATCGGGATTTGGCCCCACACACCCACGCCGCCCTCGCGCACCTTCTTGGCCAGCCGCGGCAGGGCGTCCTTGTCATTTTCGTACTTCTTGGCGACGTCCTTGTACGCAGGGCCGACCAGCTTCTTGTCGATTGCGTGGCATGCGAAGCAGTTCTTCTGCTTGGCGAGTTCCTGCTGAGCGGAGGCGGCCGTACTGAGAAGCAGCGCACTGAGAGCCGCGAGGGCGATGAAGGCACGAGTCATCAAATCCTCTCCTGAGAGAAATTTCCGGGTTTCGGGAAGCGGTAAGGCAGTCCGGCAGAGGCCGGGTTTCTGACGGATGTTAACGTGCGGATGCGCCGGCCGTTGACGGGCCGGCCTGACCGGGATCAAGAATCGTCAACGCGGACGTTATAGTAGTCGTCGCGGTTTTTTAGCACCGGAGCTTCGAACTATGTGGCTGATCTGGATCGGTGTCGCCCTGCTGCTGCTGCACCTGGCCGGCATCGGGCCGTTCGCCGACATGAAGTGGTACTGGTGGGCTCTGCCGTTCGGGCTCGCGGTGATCTGGTTTGAGGTAATCGAGCGGACCTTCGGATTGGATCGCAAGAAGGGCTTCGACGAGATGGACCGCGCCAAGCGCAAGCGGATCCAGAAAGCGCTCGGCGACCACGGCCAGAAGGGAAGGGCGCGGCGCTAGCCCGTTGCCTTGCCGCCCGGCGGTCGAGAAGCGTCGCGCGCCGGCCGGGTTGCGAGGACGCGCTCAGCTGCAGGCGCCCGTGAATCCGCAGGCGGTGCAAAACTCGCAGCCGTCGCGCCGGATCATCGCGGCGGCGCCGCAGTTAGGACACACCTTTCCCTTGATCGCAGCGGTCCCGAGCTCGACCGTCTTGCGCGTCTGAGGCATCGCCAGGATGCCAACCGAGCGGATCGCGCGTCCGTCATCGTCGAGCAGGCCGAGCACCTTGTACCGGTGCAGCAGCAACGCGGCGATGTACGACACGGTGCTCGCATACAGCGACGAGCGGTCGGCGCCCGGAACCGGTGCCCAGAACTCGCCGTTCTGCTCGCCGAAATTGAGCAGCTTCTTCAGCTTCAGGCCGATCCAGTTGGCGTCGACCACGCGCATGTCCAGCGACAGCAGCTTGCACAACCCATCGAGCACCTTCGGATACTCGCCGGCCAGCCACAGCGAGTACGGGCGCCGGCTGCCGTCGGGCAGGTTCAGCTCCTTGACCCCGAGCACGAAGTCGTCGCCGGTGTTGGGGTTGACCACATCAACGGTCCAGCTCATCGCGCCCAGCGCGCCGGCCTTGGGTTCCTTGCGCGTGAACAGCGCATCCAGCACGGGCGTCGGATGCCGGTCGATCTGGCTGAACGCACCGAGCTCGTCGCAGCGCTGGTGCACGATCCGCGCGAACGCGGCCACCACGCCGCTCACCCATACGAGCTCGCCGTTGGGCGGAAACGGAATCTGGAAGCCCTGTTCGTCGCGCGACCTGGCCAGCGCGTCCAGCTTCATCTTCAGCCAGGCGCGGTCCTCCGAGCGCATGTCCATCGACAGCGTCTTGGCGATCGCTCCGAGGCCGCGCGGCTGCTCGGCCCCGTTGACCCAGACCTCGAACGGCATCGGGGGCGCGCCGACCTCGCCGATGAAAATCGCAAACGATTCGTTGCGCGCCGGGATCTCGACCATGTAGGTCCAGGCCATGTTGCCGGACACCAGGTCCGGCCGGCCGGGCCACTTCAAACTGGCAAGCGCCGGCACCGGAGCGGTGTCCAGCTTCAAGCGGCGATCGGGACCTTCACCGAGGTCCTGCGGCGCCACGGCTCCGTCCTTGCGCACGCTCAGCACCTCGCCGATCACCTGGTTGGGCCGGTACGTGGTGATGCCCTTCAAGCCGGCCTTCCACGCCTGCAGGTACAAGTCGCGGAAGTCGTCGAACGGATAATCCTCCGGCACGTTCACCGTCTTGCTGACGGCCGCATCGACGTACGGCTGCACGGCGGCGATCATCAGCATGTGGTCGATCGCGCGCATCTCGAGCGCGCCGACGAACGCCGGCGGCAGATCGGCCGGGTCGCCGCCCATGTGCTTGTACAGTCGGAAGGCGTAATCCTCGACCGTGTAGTCCTGTCGCGTGCCGTCGTGCATGCGCTTCTTGCGAACGTAGGTCCAGGCGAAGGTCGGTTCGATTCCGCCCGAGGCGTTGCCGGCGAAGGCCAGCGAGATCGTTCCGGTCGGCGCGATCGACAGCAGGTGCGAATTGCGCACTCCGTGCTGGCGGATCTTGCTTTGCAAGGGCTCGGGCAGGCGCGAGGCACAGTGCGGCGAGGCGAGGTAGCGCGGGGCATCGAACAGCGGAAAGCGGCCTTTTTCTTTTGCCAGCTCGACCGATGCCTCGTAAGCGGTGTCGCGCATCGCGCTACTGATGCGCGAGGCCATCTCGCGCGCGGGCTCAGTGTCGTAACGCAGGTTCATCATCGTCAGCGCGTTGCCCAGGCCGGTAAAGCCCAGACCTATGCGGCGCTTGTTCTGCGCCTCGATCTGCTGCTCCGCCAGCGGCCACAGCGTCGCGTCCAGCACGTTGTCGAGCGCGCGGATCGCAACGCCGACTACTTCGCCAAAGCCGTCGAAATCGAAGCTCGCGCTATCGGCGAACGGATCGCGCACGAAGCGCGTCAAGTTGATCGAGCCGAGGCAGCAGCAACCATAACTGGGAAGGGCCTGCTCGCCGCAGTTGTGTACATAGAAACCATTTGCGTCGAAGGCGTGAACATCTTGCACCTGAACGTCAAAGACCGGGGCCGATCCGACCTCGGCCACATCGTCGACGGTGACCCAGAACCGTTCGCGATTGGCGTTCCGGCGGTAAGCTCCGAGCGACCTGTCGAGACGAGCGCGTTTCTCGCAGTCGGCGAAACCCACGACATCGGCGAAGCGAATCAGGTTGTCGTTGGCGATTACGAGTTCGTGCTGTGCCCGAATCGGATACTCACGCGCTCCTCCGCGGCCGTCCGGCAGCATCTTGAAACCCGCCGAGCGACGCTCCGCATAGATCGTTGCGACAATTCCGAGTCGCAACAGCATTCGTTGCGCGCACTCCAGCGTTTCGAGGTCCGACTGCGCCAGGCGAACACTGATGCCTTTGTCTTGCGAACCTTGAACCGATCCGTCGGTGTCGAACAGGCCGCGGAGAAAACCACGATAGAACGAGGCGGACGCCTGCTCGATCGCCTTGCCGGGTCGCTTAGCCCCCGCTCGCAAACCAAACGATTGTGCGAGATCCCGCAGCGGTGCCGAATTCAGCCGCCACTGGGGCTGACCGGCGACCTGATGCCATCCAGAGAAATCCGATCGGTGGTGCAGGGTTCCGATAGCGTCACTTGCCGCGTCCATCAGCGCACGAGCGCCGAGGGGCACGACAGGCACTCCGTTGGAAACGGCAGCCGCCGGCGCCCATACCGCCAGTTCAGCGCCAGAGCCGTCTTGCTTCAATGATCCATCGCCGACCAGAAATCCGAGAAGGTAACCTTCAGCTTCAGTCCCGCGCCCCGGCCACCCGGAGAGCTCGCGATGATTGTGAAGCGAGACTCGGTCTCCGGGCACAAGCTTGCCTGCCTCCAACCACTCTGCGCTCTCTCTATACCGCGTTGCGTCCTGAATTCGGCGGACCTTGTGATCTGCCGTCAGGCGCAGTTTGAATCCCTCGCGGGTGCTAAGTTCGACCAGTGGCTTGTGCCCCGTCGCAAAGAAACCCTGCGAGCCAGACGGATGCCGCTGTCCGCTGACGATCGTGCAGTGCGCCTCTCCGATCAGGTCTGCGACCTGGCGCGGGCCATCGCTGGTCATGACCCAAGTGTCCGCAGGAACGCACGGGTTGGTCGCTGCAATCGCCTCGCAGTACGACAGGTTGTTGTCCCGATTGACTCGATCGATGAACACGACGCCCGGCTCGGCATGGTCGTAGGTCGAGTGCATCATCTGGTCGAACAGGTCGCGCGCCCGCACGCGCCGGTAGGTCCAGGTGCCGTCGGGGCGGCGCGAGGCGCCTTCCTTGTCGAAGGGCTCGGCGGCGTGCCACAAATCGATGTGGCCGTCGCTCTCGACGGCGCGCATGAACTCGTCGGTCACCGCCACCGACATGTTGAAGTTCGACAGCGTTCCGTCGTGCTTGGCGTTGATGAACTCTTCGATGTCCGGATGGTCGCAGCGCATCACGCCCATCTGGGCCCCGCGCCGGCTGCCGGCCGATTCGAGCGTTTCGCAGCTCTTGTCGAACACGCGCATGTAGGACAGCGGTCCGCTGGCGCGCGAATGCGTGCCGTGCACCAGCGCGCCGCGCGGCCGGATCAGCGAGAAGTCGTAGCCGACGCCGCCGCCGCGGCGCATCGTCTCGGCGGCCTGGTTCAGCGCCAGGTAGATCGACGGCACGCCGTCGTTCACGCCGCTGATGGCGTCGCCGACCGGCTGCACGAAGCAGTTGATCAGCGTGGCCGAGATCTCGGTGCCCGCGGCCGAGTTAACCCTTCCGCCCGGAATGAAGCCGGCGACCATCGCTTCGTAGAAGCGCTGCTCCCAGTGCTCGCGCAGCTGCGGCTTTTCGACCGCCGCCAGGCCGCGGGCGACCCGCCGGCGCACCTCGTCGGCCGTCTTTTCGTCGCCCTTTGCGTATTTTTCGAGCAGCACGTCCAGGCAGATCGCCTGTTCGTCCAGCAGTGTCGCGGCCTGTTCGAGTTTCATGCACCCAGTCCCGAATCGAAGCTCACATTATGAACGCTGGATGCCCAAAGTCGTGACCCTGATCTGCCTGCCGATATACTGATTGACGTGAATCTCCAACAATTCCGCTACTTGCGCGAGGCTGTGCGGCAGAAGATGAACCTGACCGCGGCGGCCAAGGCATTGCACACGTCGCAGCCGGGCGTGTCCAAGGCGATCATCGAGCTGGAGGAGGAGCTGGGCGTGTCGGTCTTCGCGCGGCACGGCAAGCGCATCCTGGGCCTGACGCCGCCCGGCCAGCAGGTGCTCGACGCGGCCGAGCGCATCATGACCGAGATCGACAACCTGAAAAAGCTGGCGCGCGACTACGCGGGCAGCCCCGAAGGCACGCTGCGTCTGGCGACCACGCACACGCAGGCGCGCTACGTGCTGCCCCCCATCGTGCAGCGGTTTGCTCAGGACTACCCGCAGGTCCGGGTCAAGCTGCTGCAGGGCAACCCGCCGCAGATCGCCGCCATGCTGGCGGCGGGCCAGGCCGATATCGGGATGGCCACCGAGACGCTGGCGGAGACGCCCGGGCTGAAATCGATTCCCGTTTTCGATTGGGACCACGTGGTGGTCGTCAAGGCGCCGCACCCGCTCGAGCGCTATGCCCGGCATCCGGAGCGGCTCACGCTCAAGGAGCTGGCCAAATACCCGATCGTGACGTACGAGTCGCACTTTTCGGGCCGCAGCCGGATCGACCAGGCGTTCGCCGCGGCCGCGATCGAGCCGTCGGTCGTGCTCGAGGCCATCGATGCCGACGTGATCAAGACCTATGTGGTCGCGGGCATGGGGGTGGGAATTGTCGCGGACCTGGCAACCGAGAACCTTTCGGAGGGCCTGGTCGCCGTCAAATGCGGAGGGCATCTGTTCGGCCACAACACGGCGCGACTTGCGGTCAAACAGGGCGCTTATCTGCGAGGATTCGTCTATGCGTTCATCGAGCTGGTGGCACCCGGCTGGGACAAAAAGCGTGTCGAGCAGGCGTTGCGGTAGCGTGCGGCCGACGTGAAGGTGTGCGTGGTCGGCGCCGGCTCGATCGGCGCAACGCTCGGTGCCAAGCTGTCGGCCGCCGGCGAGCAGGTCTGCCTGATCGCGCACGGCGAGCACCTGCGGGCGATCCGCCGCGAGGGCTTGCAGTTGGTCGACCGGGTCGGTCCGCGGTCCGGGACGTTCCGCCTGCCGGCCAGCGCCGATCCGTCCGATTTCGGCCCGCAGGACCTGGTCGTGATCGCGCTGAAGGCCTATTCGGTGGCCGGCATGCTGCCGTCGCTAGCGCCGTTGCTCGGCGCGGACACCGCGGTGCTGCCGGCGCTGAACGGCCTGCCGTGGTGGTACTTCCACCGCTCCGGCGGTCCGTATGAGGGCATGCGGTTGCGCTCGCTCGATCCGGACGGGGCGATGCAGGCCGGGCTGGATGCGGCGCGCGTGGTCGGTTGCGTGGTGCACCTGGCCGCCGAGGTGCTGCAGCCGGGCAGGGTGCAGCACACTGCCGGGCGGCGCCTGATCGTCGGTGAGCCGGATGGATCCGATTCGGAGCGATTGCGCCGGATCGCGGCGGCGCTGCAGGCGGCCGGCTTCGACTGCGAAGTCTCGGGCCTGATCCGCCGCGACATCTGGACCAAGCTGATCGGGAACCTCAGCTTCAATCCGGTGGCGGCGTTGACCGGGTACCGGATGGATCAGATCTGCGGCGATGACGAGGTGCTGGTCGTGATTCGCGACGTGCTGCGCGAGGGCATCGAAGTGGCCAGGCGTCTGGGCGTTTCGATCGGACTGACGGTCGATCAGCGCATCGACGTGGCGCGGCAGCTCGGTGCCGCGCGCATCTCGATGCTGCAGGATCTGGAGCAGCGCCGCCCGCTGGAGCTGGCGGCGATCGTCGGAGCGGTGATCGAGCTGGCCGAGCTCACCGGCGTGCCGGTGCCGTCGACCCGGGTGCTGCACGCGCTGGTGAAGGCAAGGACCGTGGCGCTGGGAATCCCGGCCTGAAACCTGCGGCCCGCGTCGGCGCGCTCATCGCCGCACCAGATCGAGCGCGGCATCGAACAGCGGGCCGGCCGGATCGGGCAGCGCCTCGATTGCTTCGTAATGGTTGCAGCCGGGCAGGGGCACGTCGCGCACCCGGTTCGCCCCCCAGTGCTGCCCGATCAGCGCCGTTTGCCGGGCGAACTCGGACGATTCGGCGCTGCCGACCGCGGTGATCAGGCGTGCCCCAGTCCGAGCCGGGTAGCTCACCGGGGAAAGACGGACCGCGCGCTCGCGGTTCAGTTTCAGGTCGACGTTCAGGAACGAGGCGTGCACCAGCGGCTCCAGGTCGTACACACCGCTGATCGCCAGCGCCCCTTTGACCAGATCGGCCGGCAAATCCTCTCCGAAGACGTTCCACAGCGCCGCCATCGACATGGCGGCCAGGTGAGCGCCGGCCGAATGGCCGCACAGGCTGATGCGCTCGCGGTCGATCTCGTAGCGGTCCGCTTTCCGGTACAGCCAGGCGATCGCCGCGAGCGTCTGCCGCACCATGTCCTCGATCGGCGTGCGCGGCGCCAGCCCGTAGTTGATCAGCGCGACGCTGACGCCCTGCCGGACGAAGTTCGGCGCGATCCAGGAAAAATCCGACTTGTCCATCGATCGCCAGTAGCCGCCGTGGATGAAGATCAGCAGCGGCGATGGCTCCTCGCGCGCCGGAAAAAAGTCGAGCCGTTCCGCCGGCTCGTCGCCATAGGCCAGATCGAGCAGGCAGGCGTGCACGCTGCGGGTCGCGGCTCCCTGTGCAGCCCACCGGGAAAATATGGCCGGGTACTCCGGTACGTGCGCCCGTATGTTGTACTCGCGGTCGCAGAAATCCTGTGTGTATTTCATGGCCTGTCCGGCCCCCCGCCGGCGAGGCTGCGCAGTGTATCGCTTCGGCGGCGCCCCTTGGACGGGGGCCCTTCCGCTCGGTAAAATGCCGTGCGTGGGGACGTAGCTCAGCTGGGAGAGCGTCGCGTTCGCAATGCGAAGGTCGAGGGTTCGATCCCCTTCGTCTCCACCACCCTGCTGCGCGCCGCGCGCCACGCAGGGTTCGACACCGTGTAGCGCGCAGCAGGGTGCCCTCCGAAGCCTTGGCGTAGGAGGGCTACCGTACAACGCGTCGGCAGCCAGGCATAAGGACCAACGGGAAGCGGCCGTATCATCCGGATCGCTTGCCAGGCCGCACGTATCAACCGGGGGCGAACCGTGACTGTCGCCTCAAATTCTACGAGCTGATGAACGCATTCGAGTTCGTCAGCGTCGCTGGCCCCTTTGACAATCGGGTACCTGGCCGTTCCGGGTAAGAACGAACTGGATCTCGGCATTCGACTCGTCGAGCGATTCGTTCAGGAGCGACTGCCCGCAGATACCGAGGAAGTCGCGGCGTTCTTCAGGCGCAAGGGCGCGTACAGCCGCCTGAAGATCCTCCTCGCCGATCGAGGCGTGCTCCAGCAGTGGTACGAGTTCGAGCAAGCCGAAAGGAGCGCAGCGCTGCGCACGTGGTGCCAGGAGAACGGAATCGAACTCGGCGATCCTTCTTCGGCCTGTTCGATAAGATGTCTGGCGCGTATATAATAAATATATATCGACTCGCTTTGCAACCTTGGTCGAAAGGCGGCCGAGGCACGATTGCGCGTCGCCATTGCATCGCCCGGAGGCCACATGTCCGCAAAATCTGCCACCTCGTCAATGTCTCGATCGGGTCCCGCGAAGAGGCCGGTTTCCGCGAAGAGGTCTGCGGCACGAAGGCGGGAAAGCGTCGTCAAGGGCGTTTCCGCAAAGATCAGGAAGGAGTCGGCCGGGGCTTCGGGTTTTCTGCTGAAGTTCCGGGGCGCTGATTCGAGCTACGGCGTGACGCGGGGCACGGTCAAGGCGATTTCGAACACGCTCGGACTAACCGAGACCCAGGTGGTGCATATCGCGCTGTCGAAGCTCGCCCAGGAGGTCCTGCCGGCCTATGAGCCGGACGACGGTCCTTTGACGCAGGAGCAACTCGCCGCCTTGCGGCGTGATGCCAAGGAGCGTTTGGCCAAGGGTGAAGTTTTGTCGAGGCAGACCCTCTTCGGATGAGCCGCGCCTGGCCGGCTCCGGCGGTTGGCGACATCGTCTGGTGCCGCTTTCCCGAATTACCCGACCTTCAGCCGGGGCCGAAGCCTCGGCCGGCCCTGGTGATCGGCGTCGAGACCCGAGCGGACGGCGTCAACGTGCGCGTGGCCTATGGAACCTCTCAGCGAGTGGATCAGTTGCTCGCCGGGGAGTTCTCGGTCACCAGGAATTTTCACGCGCAGGCGTTCTTGCTCGTCGGGCT
>Ga0210401_10001762_pt1 | contig 24667 bp, 18 predicted proteins | sample IncBWH32MmetaG_FD_150866 | JGI IMG/M metagenome (GOLD analysis project Ga0210401, IMG submission 150866) | Forest soil microbial communities from Barre Woods Harvard Forest LTER site, Petersham, Massachusetts, United States - Inc-BW-H-32-M | ecosystem: Environmental > Terrestrial > Soil >... | reverse complement strand
TCTCGACGGAGTGAAGCACGGTGGTGTGGTGCTTGCCGCCGAATTGACGGCCGATCTCGGGCAAGGACGCTTCGGTCAGATGCTTGGCCAGGTACATGGCAATCTGGCGCGGGTACACGATGGCGCGCGAATTGTTCTTGGCCTTGATCTCCACCAGGCGCAGGCCGAATTGTTCGGCGGTGGCTTTCTGAATGGATTCGATGGTGACCTTGCGCGCCTGCGAGTCGATGAAGTTCTTGAGCACCTGCTGGGCGTAGGGGAGGGTGATTTCGGCGCCGATGAGCGAGGAGTGCGCCACCAACCGGATCAGGGCGCCTTCTAGCTCGCGGACGTTGGACCGGATGTTGGAGGCAACGTAAAGAGCGACATCGGTAGGCAGGGTGACTTTTTCCTGCTCGGCTTTTTTCTGCAGGATAGCGACCTTGGTTTCGAGGTCAGGCGGCTGGATGTCGGCGATGAGGCCCCACTCGAAGCGGCTGCGCAGGCGGTCTTCGACTTCGGCCAGTTCCTTGGGAGGGCGGTCGCTGGCGATGACGATCTGCTTCATCGACTCGTGCAGGGCGTTGAAGGTGTGGAAGAACTCTTCCTGGGTGCGCTCTTTCTGGGCGAGGAACTGGATATCGTCGACCAGCAGGACGTCGACGTTGCGGAACTTGTCGCGGAAGCTGGTCATCTTGTCGTAGCGCAGCGAGTTAATCATCTCGTTGGTGAACTTCTCGCTGGAGACGTAGCAGATGGCGGCTTGCGGCAGGCGCTTTTTGATTTCGTGGCCAATGGCCTGCATGAGGTGGGTCTTGCCCATGCCGACACCACCGTACAGGAAGAGAGGGTTGTAGGCCTTGGAGGGGCGCTCGGCGACAGCCTGGCAGGCAGCGTGGGCGAACTGGTTGCCGCTGCCAATGACGAAAGCGTCGAAAGTGTAGCGGGGGTTGAGCTGGGCAGCGCCATCCCAGTCGAAGCGCGCCTGGGCGGCAGCGACGGCAGCACCAGTGGAGCTGGTGACCATGGAGAGACCGCCGTCGTGGCGGACAGGAGTCGCGGCCGGATCGTCATCGGGAGTGACGAACTTCACGTCTTCGTAATCGAGACCGAGATTATCGATGGCTTCCTGGATGAGGTCGGCGTACTTGTCGCCCACGTGGCGAAACTCTACCGTGGGCACACGAACGAAAAGAATGCCGCCGGTGGCATGGCTGTAGCGGGTAGGCTTCAGCCAGGTGTCATAGGAGTGCCGATTGATTTTTTTCTCGAGCGCGTCGAGGATCCGAAGCCACGGGTTCGGGGGAAGAGTTGTGCTTGGAACGGACATAAAGGTTCATCTCGGGGCCGGTGGCTGGTGTGGGCCCGATTGTTAAAAATTCCGGTTGAAGAAGCTCTTTTTAGTGCAGAGCGCCTCCCGTTTCGCGGGAGCGGGTGCCTGAACGAAAGAAAATTTCAGAAAGTAGATCAGGCGGCATACTAGCACAAAATATTTCGCCGCGTGGAAAACTTCGCGAAAGAAATTTTCCACGCAGCAAGGATTCGAGCGCGTAGTTCTGGTCCTGTCAAGTAGCAGATTTATAACTGCAACACGGGTGGTGCAGGAAAACGCGCCTGTGTTGAGTTCGCGCAGATGTGGCTTTGGGCGCGGTGTTCGGAGGAGCAGAGCAGGAGTGAAGAGACAGTGGGAGTGGCGCTGGATTTTCTTGGTTGTGCTTGATGAGGACTGGCAGTCGAGCGCGGTAGCGGAGCGTGAGAGTGTCCCATTCGAGTTTCGGGCGAGAAAAAAATTTGTGTGCGCGAGAAAGATTCTGTCGGCTCGGGGAGGTTGCGTTGCGAGTTCGCGGAGCACTCGGAGATTCGGCATCCTGACGATTGTCGGGAACTTGCGGGCTCACGCCCGCTGCGCTTTGGTGCCGCCCCTACGGGGCTTGCGATCGTGCTGATGCTTACCCAGCGATTACGCTCTGGGCTTCACTATGCCGCCGCTCCGCGGCTTGGGTGGTTGAGTTCACGGAGGGTTCGTTTTTTTCGGCGCGTGGTTGAGTTCACGGAGGGTTCGTTCTTTTCGGCGCAGGGTGCGATGCGATCGTGCTCTTCTGCGGAGGGTTCGTTCTTCTCGGCACGAGCTGCAATCCAAACATGCCCTTTTTCTGGGCGCGAGCTGCGATGTGATCGTGCCCTTCTGCGGAGGGTTCGTTCTTCTCGGCACGAGCTGCAATCCAAACATGCCCTTTTTCTGGGCGCGAGCTGCGATGCAATCGTGCCCTTCTTCGGTGACAAGCCTACGGCACGCTGCTGCTGTGTAGTCTCCTCGGAGAGCCCATCACGGTAGCGCGTTGAACCCAGGTTATTTTATTGAGCGGCACACGTATCCCCGAAGTGCCAGGGATAGCGACGCTTGTGTGCTTCGTTTACGATTCTGGCTTTCTGGTCAAGAATATTTCAGGTCTTGGCGGCTGGCGTACAGAATCATCCATCGATGCTTACCACCAAAGGCGTTGTCTGGCCGGACTCGTTAAGCTCAGCTCCCGCGCCCCCCGCCCCATTGCCTGAGAGTTAACCGTCGTCGAACCCTGGATTGGCGCGGTTCACCCCAACCCTGTTCACGCGTGCGAACCGGGGAGGAATTTTGCCGTCGCGTATGGCTATCCCCTCCCCCGAATTGCCGCATTTGGGGCGCGTCATTTATACTCACAATTTGCCTTAAGGCCATTGATCGAGTCAGGAGTAGCGATTTTTCATGCCCAAGCGCACTTTCCAACCGAACCGGCGTAAGCGCTCGAAGAAGCACGGATTCCGTACTCGCATGAAGACCAAGAGCGGAGCCGCGGTGTTGTCGCGCCGGCGCGCCAAGGGTCGCAAGCGGGTATCGGTGAAGCCCGGCTTCCGCGAATAGATTCCCTTTTCCTTCTGGGGTTTAACGAATTTCTCCGACCAGGTGTGCACCGTATTCACCGACGGGTGGTGTCAGTCGTGAACGCGATCGCTTCGCGGGAAGGATCGAATCCGCGCGCGCCGGGGAAAAAGAATCCGCGCAGCGGTCGCCTGCTGCGGCATGCCGACTTCGAGCGGGTGTACAAGCTGGGACGGCGTCACTTTGCGGCTCACATGACGGTCTTTTACCTGCAGCGGGCGGACGGCGATGGTATGCGAGTGGGCTTCACCGTGGGCCGCGTGCTTGGAGGCGCGGTCGAGCGGAATCGCATGAAGCGGCGGCTTCGCGAGTCAGTGCGTCTGAGCCGGCCGGCGGTTGGGCCGGCGGTGGATGTGGTGATCAATCCGAAGAAGTCGGTGCGGACAGCCGAGTTTGCAGTATTGCTCAGCGAGGTCAGCCGGGCTTTCGAAGTTATCGCACAGAAGCTGGCGGAGAAGCCTCGGGGCAGAACATGAAGCAAGCACGTCCCGCGAGAGGCGGAAGTTTTTCTGAAGGCGGTCGAACGGTGAGAGAGGTGGCAAAGCACGGAGCGCTGTTACTTCTGCGCGGCTACAAGTGGGCGATCTCGCCGATGTTTCCGCCGAGTTGCCGCTATGTTCCGACCTGCTCGGAGTACGCCATGGAGGCCGTGGAATGCTATGGCGTGCTGCGGGGATGCGCGATGGCGGTGGCACGCGTGCTGCGCTGTCATCCGTTTGTGAAGGGTGGCTACGATCCGGTCGCGAAGGATGACGGCGGCCACAGCCACGAGATTTTGCGATCCGGGCAGGCTTAGCATGCGGAACCGCAAGTTCAACCGAATGGGAAAGAGCACACGGTAAGCCCTTGGCAGACTTTCAAAATCCACAACAAGAACCAGGAACGGAGAAGCGGCTTCTGCTGGTGTTCGCGCTCACGTTCCTGATTATCCTTGCCTCGCAGCCGCTACTGAAAAAGTACGGCCTCCAGCCAACCGAGCCGACGCGGCAACAAGCGCAGAACGTTCCGGCGACCCCTGCCGCGCCCGAAGCGGCCGCGACGCCCCCGCCAGCGGCTTCTACGGCGGGCTCCCGCCAGGCATCGTCCGAGTCAGAGACGGTGGTCGAGAATGATGTGTACCGGATCCGCTTCACCAATCGCGGCGGGCAGGTGAAGTCGTGGGTGCTCAAGAAATTCAAGGATGACAAAGGCCAGCCATTAGAACTGGTCCATGCCGCCGCGGCCGATAAGTATGGGTACCCGTTGTCCCTTTGGTCGTATGACGAATCGTTGCGCAACAAGCTGAACTCGGTGCTGTATGCGCGTGGCGGAGAATCTTCGGGCGATACGCTGAGCCCTCCGGCAGACCTTTCGTTCGAGTATGCGGATTCCGACGTCTCGGTGCGAAAGAGTTTTCATTTCGATGGCTCCTACGTGGTGAAGGTCGAGACGTCGGTGGTGCAGAAAGGCAGCGAGATCACCGCGCTGCCGATGTGGCCGGCCGGCTTTGGAGACGAGACGACCGCGACTTCCTACGCGGCCAGCCGAATCGAGTATCAGAACGGCAACGACGTGGAGCGGGTTGCGCTGAAGAAGGTGCTCGGGGGCAATACGATTCGTGGGCCGTTCCAATGGGGAGGCGTCTCCGATCAGTATTTTGCAGCAATCTTTATGCCGGAAGATCCGGCCAGCGCGGTGCTGGTTACGCTTCACGGGTCACTGGACAATCCGCAGGATGCGAAGCACCCGAACGACGTTTTAGGCGCAGCTGCAGGCAGGTTGGGGGGGGCGACCGTGGCGCGGATGTACGTTGGGCCGAAAGCGCTCGACGTGCTGGAAACGGTTGCGGTGGCAGGGCTGCCGGCGGGCGCCGATCCGGATCTGCGCAAGCTGGTGGACTTCGGCTGGCTGGGATATATCGCACGGCCTTTGTTCTTGTGGCTGAAGTGGACCTACAACCACATGGTGCACAACTGGGGCTGGGCGATCGCGATCCAGACGTTGATCATCAGCCTCTTGCTGTCGCCGCTGCGGTTCATGCAGCAGAAGTCGGCGCTGGAGATGCAGCGGGTCGCGCCTCACATCAAATCGATCCAGGAGAAATACAAGAAGTACAGCATGGGCGATCCGCGTAAGCGGCAGATGCAAGAGGAAATTGCTGCCGTCTACAAGGAGCATGGAGTGAATCCGGCGGCAGGCTGTTTGCCGCTGCTGATCCAGATGCCATTCCTGTTTGCCTATTACCGCATGCTGGGCGTGGCGCTCGATCTGCGCTTCGCGCACTGGCTGTGGATCAAGGACCTGTCGGCGTTCGATCCGTATTACATCCTGCCGATTTTTCTCGTGGCGAGTATGTTCCTCATGCAGCGTATGACGCCGATGACGGGGATGGATCCGGCGCAGCAGAAGATGATGATGTTCACCATGCCCATTATGATGGGCTTCATCTTCCGCTTCCTGGCCGCCGGGCTGAACCTGTATTACGCGGAAAGCAATTTGATTTCGATCATCCAGCAGGCGATATTGAACCGCACGAAAACCGGCCAGGAGATGCGGAGACTGGCGGAGAAACGGGCGCGAAAGAAGGACAAGTGAAGCTGTCAGCCATCAGCCTTCAGCTCTCAGCCGAGCTGGGATGCGAGCTAGAGTTGGGCTGAGCACGAAGGTCCCGCGGGTTCGAGGGTTTCGTTTTGGGCTGAAAGCTGACGACTGATAGCTGAGAGCTGGTTTTCCTATGCCGATTACGGACAAAATCGCTGCGGCCAATAAGATCAACGAACTTCTGCGCGGAGTGGTGGCGAACGCGGGTTTAAGGCTGAAGTACCGGATCACGGTCGATCCGCCGCTGCCCGAGGAGCGGGACTGGGAGCGGCCGGAAATCCTGGTGGAGTTTGCCGGGCCGGATTCTCCGCTGATGCTGGAGCGCGGGGCCGAGTTGCTGCGCTCGATTGAACTGCTGGCGATCGAGATGTTGCGGCTGCCGGGAAATGAACACGAAAAAATTTCCTTCGATTGCATGAATCATCGCGCCATGCGGATCGAAGAATTGCGCCTGGCGGCAACGGTTGCGGCCGAGAAGGTCCGCAAGACGGGAGCGCCGTATAAGTTCGCGCCCATGTCGTCGCGGGAGCGCCGCATCGTGCACCTGGCCTTGCGGGATGAGAGCGATCTGCGGACCGAGAGCGAAGGCGAGGGCATGCGGCGATGTCTGGTGGTGTATCCGAAAGATTTCAGGAGCGCCGGTACGGCGCGACGGGGAATTCGTTAGCTTCCAGGGAATTCTGATTCTTCGCAGCTCCTGCTCCTAAAATCCTATCTCTAGTGCATGCGTCCCCGCTGTATCCGCGAGGTTGCGGAGCTGCGCGCCGCCGGACAGCCGAGGGCACCTCCACCCCATCGCGCCAAAACCGGGCGCGATGGGGACCCCGAACGGCTGTCCCTACGCGGATCGAGCGCGCGCGGTAGAGCTTACTCGCTACAATCTCCAAGTGAATCTTGACGACACCATCGTCGCGATTGCCACGCCGCCGGGGCGCGGGGGGATCGGCGTGGTGCGCGTGGCGGGGCCTGAGGCGCGGGCGATTGTCGCTCCCATGCTGCGGATCAGACATCCGCTGGAGGCGGGGCGGGCGGTGTTTGGGGAGTTGGTGGAACTTGAGAGTGCGCGAGTGCCGAATGGTGACGGCATGGCACCGAGCGACCAACGTCCGACAGGAGTGTCCGCCCCACACGGTTCGGCTCAGCATGAGCCAGCCTCTGCAGACCGCATCGATGAAGTTGTCGTCACGTATTTTGCGAAGCCGCATTCTTACACCACCGACGACATCGTAGAAATCTCGGCGCACGGGGCTCCGGTAGTCTTGCGACATATGGTTGAGCAGGCACTGGCCCGCGGGGCGCGGCTGGCGGAGCCGGGCGAATTCACCATGCGCGCTTTTCTGAACGGGCGCATCGATCTGACCCAGGCAGAAGCAGTGCGGGACCTGATTGACGCGCGAACGCTTTTTCAGGCCAAGGTCGCGGCGCAGCAACTGGAAGGAGCGCTCTCGAAGCGGCTCAAGCCCATCAAGCAAGACCTGGTGACGCTGATTGCGCAACTGGAGGCCGGGATCGATTTCGCGGAAGACGATGTTTCGGTTTTGCCGGACGCGATCATTCTTGAGCAGATGGCGGCCGTGCGCGCGCCGCTCGAGAAGCTCGCCACGAGTTTTGCCTACGGCAAGATCGTGCATGAAGGCTTGACGCTTGCGATCGTGGGGCGGCCAAACGTAGGCAAGTCGAGTTTGTTCAATCGGCTGGTCGAACGGGAGCGTGCCATTGTCACGGCAACACCGGGCACGACCCGTGACCTGGTGAGCGAGACGGTGGCGATTGGCGGGATTCCGGTCAAACTCGTTGATACGGCAGGCATCCGGCAAGCGTTGGACGAGGCGGAAAGCATTGGCATTCGGAAGTCGATGGAAGCGTTGGCCGATGCGGATCTCGTACTGCTGGTGCTGGATGCTGCGGCTCCCGTCAGCGCGGAGGATGGCGAGTTGATCGATCAAGTCCGGGAGAGGCGCGCGATTGTGGTGGAAAACAAGGCAGACTTGGGCGGCAGTACTCAGTACTTAGCACTCAGTGCTCAGTTATCGCGGGTGCGGACTTCGGCGCTGACGGGGCAAGGTGTCGAGGAGTTGAAGGCTGAAATCCTGCGGCAGGTGGGCGGCGAAGCCGGGGCTCAGGCAGAAGGCGGATTTCTGACGAACGTCCGGCACCAGGCGCTGGTGCGGGATGCGATCGCGGCGCTGTCAGCGGCAGAGTCGGCGGTGGCCAACAAGATTCCGCACGAGATGCTGCTGATGGATTTGTACAACGCGCTGCGGCCGCTGGATGAGATCACGGGCGCAACCACGAATGATGACATCCTGAATCTCATTTTCAGCACATTCTGCATAGGGAAATAGGCCGTCCTGCGAAGGCGGCATCGCGGCAAAACAGCGCTGGACCGCTTGCGTTTGGCGTTATACTTGGCGAGCCTGAGTCGTCTGCTCCCCCCTAAGATTGTTCCCTTTTTTGAGGTTTGTGATGCGAAGGTCACTGGTTCTTGGCCTTTCCTTGAGCGTGATGCTAGCCCTGCCGGCCGGTGCGCAGCGACTCGTATTGAGCATTGATGGCGATTGGTGGGATTCGAACGGGCAAGCGCTGGGATTCGCCAGCCCGGTCGGGGGGCGGTGTGTATTCGGACGCGGGGGATCGTTGCAGGTGGTGGATGCGCAGACCAAGGCAGCGAACACTTATGTTTTCGACAAGATGGGTGCGCAGTGTATGTCGTCGTGTCCCAGCGTCCCGAAAACAGTTCCGGAGAACTCGCACTGCGCCGATACGCAGGCTGAGCCGCAGCGTGAGGCTGCTGAGGCGAGTATTTTCGGCGGCTTCGATCTCAAGGGGATTCTGAATCGGCTGCTCCGCAGTCCGCAGATGTACATTGTGGCCGCTGCGCGCGGAGTCGAAGAAGAGCCGCAAGAGGCGGTGCTCCTGATGAGCGGATCCGAAGTCGACTTGGGCGCGGCGCTTCAAGGAGTGGATGCGGGAGAATACGCGGTGAAGTTGGAACCGGTCGGCGATACGGGAGCTCCGGTCAACGGCAAGGTTCACTGGGCGCTCGGGAATCGGGCGAAGTTCGAGGTTGGAACACGGCACGGGCTTTATCGGTTGAGCGTCGCGGTGGAAGGCGGAGAGTCCGAGGGGTCGGAGGCGTGGGTATTGCTGCATTCATCGCCGCAATACGAGGCAGACGCGAAAGAGTTCCAGCAAGCGGTGGCGCTCACGAAGAGCTGGGGCGACCGCGTCGATACATCGGGGAAACGGGCGTTGTTGCGTGCCTGTCTGCAGGGTCTCGCGGAGCGGGAGGCCGGGAAAACGAAGTGAAGGCGCGACTGAAAAGCCGGATGTGGAGAAGCTTCTGGGTGCTGATTGGCCTGGCGCTGATCATGCATTTCCTGGACTCGCGCGGGTATCTGCACACGCCGCAGATGGCGCTGGGCCTCGATCCGATGCTGAAGCAGGGAGCGCCGACGACTCCGATTGATGTTTCGATTGTGAAGATCAGCGACCAGGATTATCAGGACTACTTTTGCGGAAAGAGTCCGCTGGACGCGCGAGCGGTGATCGGGCTGGTTGAGGCGGTGCAGCAGAAACTGCATCCGTCGGTGATTGGCATCGATCTTGACACCTCCGATTGGAAGCCGCAGGAGTATCCCGCGACCTGCGCGAACGCAAACGTCTTCGCGTGTTCGCAGAAGCCAGGGAAAGACGGAAGCCTGGCGGATGCGGACTGCCTGACACAGGAACTGAATAAGCTTCTGCCCAAGTCACGCGCGGATCTCGATAAAACATTGGGGGACACGGAACGCCTGGTAGAACAAGGCGCGCATGCAAGCTCCCTCGTGTGGGCGCAAATACCGGGAGAGCCGGTGCCGGCCAAGGCGGAGGGCGGATGGAAGGCGTTTTGGCGGGAGTTTTGGAAGGGCGAAAAGGTAGAGGAGACCGCATTGCCGCTGCAAGCGGTGGTCGGGCGCGACCTCGGCGTGGACTCAGAGCATTCCGGCATTCCCCGGTTTCCCCTCGATCCAGACTCAGTCGTGCGCCGCTATCGGCGATGGTATCGCGTGGTAAATCCAACGGACCACCGGAAGGCAGAACTCCTTCCGGAGGCTCGGCTGATAGCTTCCCTGCCGCACGCAGTGGTGAAGGCGTGCCAACCGTGTATCACGGAAAACCCGGAATGGCGTGCGGAGGAGGCCAAGGAGTCCGACGAAGATCTGATTCTGAGGTACGTTGGAGACCCGACTGTGTTCACTCCGATTGAAGCGCACTACCTGCTGCCGCGAGTGTCGGGCAAATTGTTGCCCAATCCGCAGCAGATGGAAATCGATCGCGCACTGGAATTGAAGCAGCCGCGGATCGTGTTGATCGGCGGGACCTACAAGGGCGCGCGCGATGTATATCGCACGCCACTCGGGGAAATGGCCGGGGTGGAGTTGCTGGCGCAGGCGGTGGAGACGGACCTGCACAAGGGGATTCAGGAGCCGAATGATGTGTGGAAGATCCTGGCCGACATCACGGCGGGGTTGCTGGTAATTCTGCTGTGGAATGCTAAGCCGCTGCGGCGCGGCATATCGTTGCGCGCGTTCTTCGGGTTATGCGCATTCGCGATTTTCCTGGCCTTCAGCTTCCTGAGCAAATTTCTCTTTCAACACGGGATCTGGCTGGATACGGCGGCGATCGTGCTAGGCGTGGTCGTGCATCAGGTGTGGGAGGAGTTCGACCTGATCGAAGAGCACGAAGAGAAGTGCGAGGCGCAGGAGAAGATCATCGCCCGGCTGGAGCAGCAGATCGAAGACATGAAACATCCGAGTGGATCGGCGGAGTCGAGCCCACCGGCGGGCGTTCCTGCTTCAGCGGCGACTGTGGCAAAAGGGGAGCCGCCGCGTAGCTGATGGCTGCAAAGTTTCCGCGTTAATTTCCCGACGTGGCGGTCGTCGAGGCCGGGCGCGCGCCGATTACGATCTCCGCAGTTTGCGAGCTCTTACTGAGGACCGGGGTCTGATGTGCCTTGTAGTCAGACTGAACTTGCCTGGCGACCTCGTCGTGCACAAAGCCGAAAATTTTATCCATGCTGTCAGACCCGCCGTTTTGCTTTAGCGCGCGGACCAGATTGTAGGTGAAGTAGCCGTTCTGGACCTTGTCGTTTTCGTAGGATTTCTGTTTCGCTTCGCTGGAGGCGATGATGACGCGGCCCACGCCCTGGGTGAGGCGGTCGAAGGTGGCATCAGAAACCTGCGCTGAGTTAAAGGCTGCGGCCGCGGCCATGGCGCCGCTGTGGCAGGTGTCGAGAAAAATCGCTGCGCGGCGAGCCTGCATGCGAGTGCGGACGACGTCAACCAGCTCGACCATCGGGAGCGCGGTGGCGAACAAGCTGTCGGCATCTTTCAGGTCGGTGTCGTTGGTGATCACGTAATTGACCCCGGCCGTATCTTTCTCACGCGGGGTGCCGTGGCTGCTGAGGAAGACCACGACCAGGTCATCCTTGCCGGCGCTGCGTGCCAGCCAGTTGAGTTCTTCCTTGATCTTGCGCGTGCTGGCCTGGTCGTCGGTGACGAGGTGGACATGATCGTCGGCGAAGCGGCCGTACGTGGGGTCTTTGAGCAAGGCTGCGAAATCGCGGGCGTCTTTGCTGGTGTATTTCAGGCGCGGAACGCGGGTGTCCTTGAACTTGTTGATGCCGATGACGAGCGCCCACTTGTCGTGAACGACGCTGGAAGGTTTCTCGCCAGGGATGGGAGGCGCGGCCAGGTGGAAGGGATCGGCCTGATCGTCCATGGCTGGCGAGCCGAAGAACTTTGCTTTCTTGATCGAGTAGTCCGCCTGGGGCGCGTGGCCGAGTTTTTGCTCGAACAGGGAGCGGTAATACCAGGCGTCGCCGAGGCTCATGCATTGTTCGTTGGCGTGTTTGAGGAGCTGAAGGCCGTTTTCCACTTCTTCGTGGTCGCCCGTCTTGATTTGTTCGAGCGCCTGGACCACGTAATCTTTCGCGATCCCGCAGCGGCCTTCTTCTTCCGCCAGTGCGGGCCGTGGAAGGAGAAAGAGAACGAGCAGAAGAAGAGGGACAGAGTGGGCTCTTGCGCCGAGGTCGAGAGGTCCGTGGAATCCCACTCTTGCGCAAAAGGCGCGCAAGAATGGGGTACCCGGCAGTAAGGAAAGGACAATGCCGCGCAGGCCACGATGTGGGCGCGGTTTCCGCGAGAGGGGCGCTGATCTTGCGTGACGAACGAACGTGCTTTGGCTCTCCAGGGTAAAGATCGTGCCGACTGTCCGAACATCCATGGTGCGCCGCTTAGTTCGTAGCCATGGCTTTGGCGTGATGGCTGCGTTCCCGCATGGCGGCGAGGATTTTGCCCTTCACACCGTTCTTGGCGAGTTGGATCTGACCGTCGGGGGAAACGTCGAAGTCCACCGCGGGCGCCTGTCGTATTGTGGCGATGACGTTCTCTTCGTCGACACCGCTTTTTACCATCTCGATAACTTTCTGATTGGTCAGAGCGGGTGCGGCGGGAGTGTCTTTCTGCTTTGACGCAGCATTGGTCAGAGGCGGTTTTGCCGCAGGACTCTTCTTGGCGATGGTCACTGACGGAGTTTGCGCAGTGTCACTGTGGGGCGACTTGGACGGCTTGGAACTCTTCGCGTCGCTTGACTGGGAGCGTGTTTCGGCCACAAGCGGTTCTTTGCCGCGATCCTCGAGTTTCTTGTAGTAGGCGACCGCGGTTTCGATGCGGTTCTGCGGTTCGAGGAAAAACTTCTCGTCAGGTTTGCCGTCGATGGCCTTGCCGTAGTAAATGGAGGCCTGCTCGAGGAATTTCTTGGCAGCGGCGTGATCTTCCGTCTGGTATCCGAGAGCTTCGTTGGCGACGCCGATGTTGTAGAGGCGGTAGGCGTCGTCATGAGGATTCTGGAAGGGAGTCATGGTCTCCAGCGTCTCGAGGTAACGGCTCCACAATCCGGATTCAGCCAGTTTGTTGGCACTATCGAGCTTGCCGCGGGCGAGGTAGACATCAACGGCCTGCTCGGTGCTGACCAGGCGGGTGGAGATGTCGGTCACGATCTGCTGAATAAGTTCGTGGCGTAACTCGATCGGGGTGGGCGGAGCGCCCGAGTCCTCGGTCTTTTTCCCGGCCATGCGCTTGAACGGGTCGGCGACCTTGGAGGTGATGGACTTATCCGTGGCCTGGTTGGTGCCGGCCTCGAAGTCACGGGAATACTTGGCGTTGAAGTTATCGGAATCGAGAGCCTTGCCGGAACGGTCGCGGGCCTGGTAGGCGACGTCGAGTTCGCCTGTGACTTTGTAAAGCTTCTTGGGTTCTTCGAGGCTATGGCCCTTCTGCATCACGACTTCGTTGCGCACGAAAGACTGCGGAGCAGGGGTATCGAAGTGGGTGATCGTGCAGGAGACGACGAAATCAGGATTGCCCTTCTCAACGCGAAGGCGATGGTCGTTCTTGAGCAACTCGGTTTCGAGGACGTCGGAAAGGGATTGGGCAACGTCGGCCTGCGCCTTGTCGTGGGCCGTGGCTTTCACGGCGAAGGAATTGGCGGTGAGCCGGATGGCCGACGGAAGTTTGCGTCGTAGAGCGACCTTTTTCTTCGTCTTACCGCTGGTGATGCCGCCGGTAAACCCCTGGGCGTGGGCCATCGAAGCGATAAAGCAAATGAAAAAAAGGCAGTGAAATGCGGAGGAAAACAGCGGCTTACGCCGGAAGCTGGAACTTCTCACGGGACCCTTCTTGATGAAAGCTTTCGAACGGCGAGCGGGCCACAGAAGGGGGGTAGTGCCCCGTCGCGGGGAACCCCAGCGTAGCAGAGTCAATGCCGGGTCGCAAGAAATTCCGGCTTGAGGCGGGTGAGGCGCGCCGCGGAGTGGACGGTGGAGACAGGCGCAACCGTTTGAGCCACAAGGGGAATAGGCTTGCGCGATTTGGCGAAAGGCCTCACCCTTGGTACATTCCCAGCATTTGGCGAAATGGGGAGCAGCATGTCGCTAGTGGTAAAGCTGGAAGATGAGCTTGGGGAACACGGGGAGTGGGTGATTCTGCACGGGGTGGTTCCGGCCTTTGACGAGGCTGCCTTCCCGGTGCTGCGCGGGATCGATCCATTCGGCAAAACGGTCTTCAATCATCTGCAGGTGGTGGGCTTCCTCGAGGAATGGGAGCGGGTGAAAGACCGCGCGAAGGATGAGTCCCAGCGCGAGGCCTGGCAGAAGGTGAAAGAGATGGCCGAGGCCTGCAAGACGGACCGGGATCTGTATTTGCGGTTTGTGGGGCACTAGCCTATCCCAAACCCGACGCGGTCTTATTTCGAAAGTCCCGCCAACGTTTCCCGGAAAAGCAGATTGAATGAAGCAGCGTTTCCCGCTTTTGCAGCGGCCGTGAGGGCCTTCTCGGCTGCGGGTCGCTGGTATCCGAGGTTGAGCAGAGCGGAGAGGACGTCTTCTTCGACGGCGGTCATCGTCGGAGCGGCGACTTGCGGGCCGGAGGAGGCCGGGGGCAGCTTGTCGCGGAGTTCGAGCACCATGCGCTCGGCGGTTTTCCTGCCGATGCCGGGGATGCGGGTGAGCCGGGCGACGTCGTTTCCGCGGATGGCGCCGACCATATCGTCGGCGGGCATGCCGCTCAGGATGGTGATGGCGAGTTTGGGGCCGATGCCGCTTACGGTGAGCAGCTTCTCGAAGAGGTGCTTCTCGGCGAGTTGCAAGAATCCGTAGAGCGCGATCTGGTCTTCGCGCACGTGAGTGTGGATGTGAAGCGACACTTCACTGCCGGCGGTTGGCAGTCCGGAGTAGGTGGGAATGCTGATGGTGACGTCGTAGCCGACGCCGGCGGTTTCGACGATGGCCTGGTTGGGATGTTTGGCAAGCAGCTTTCCGCGCAGGTGAGCAATCATCTAGCGACATTGTAGCGGGTCGTCGCACGGGGCGATGAGGGTCAGCGAAAACCACAGCGGCTATAAAGCCGTTCTCATTCCTTAACCGGATCGGCGCGCCCTGATACGAACTGCACGGCGAGGGCAAGATGCCCTCACGACAGCCGGCGGGACGCCGGCGCTACAGTCGTTTTTCCGCAGTCTGTAAAGCCGCTCTCATACCTTAACCGGATTCGGCGCGCCCTGATACGAACTGCAGGGCGAGGGCAAGATGCCCTCACGACAGCCGGCGGGACGCCGGCGCTACAGTCGTTTTTCCGCAGTCTGTAAAGCCGCTCTCATACCTTAACCGGATTCGGCACGCCCTGATACGAACCTGCACGGCGAGGGCAAGATGCCCTCACGACAGCCGGCGGGACCCTTCGGCTTCGCTCAGGGCGGGACGCCGGCGCTACGTCGTTTTTCCGCGCCTGTAAGAGAGGCCGCGACCCTCAGGTCGGGTCAGGGGGCGTGGCTCTCTCAGGTCGTATCTGGGTTGTTCCAGGCACAGGCTAGAAGCGGAACAGATACGACACCTTTACGAAGAACAGGCGGCCGTCGTTGATTAAACGGTCGCGGGTGCGGAGCAGGTTTCCGTTTTGAAGCGGAGGGAGCGTGGGGTCGATGTTCTGGAAGTCGCTGTTGTAGCCGACGTATATCGCTGTCCCGGGATGGATGAGATAGGTGATAAGGAAGTCCCCGTTGAGCTGCTTGGTGGTAGGCAGCGAAGTGAAGGCGGAGTTGGACAGCGTCGCGGTGTATTGAAGGATCATCCGGAGCGAGAGTTCGCGAGTGAGCTGCCAGTTCCACTTGGAGCGGATGATGTGGTTGTTGAAGATACCCGCGACCGTTTCGCGGTCGCGCAGGCGCGTGAACAGATACGTGTTGTCGATCCGCAACGCCGAGGTGGGACGGATGGAAACAGACAGGCTGGCGGTATCGGACCGCGCCAGGAAGGGCGGGCAGGAGGCCGACAGCACACCGGGCGAACCGGGGCAGGAGATCGGCACTGGCGCCACGGGCGGAACGAAGTTCACTCCGTTGCCCCACTGGTAGTAGCCCTGCAGCAATAACCATCGCAAGTAGCTGGTGCCAAGGACTACGGAGCTGTTGTGTTCGTGGTAGTCGCGGTTCGCGGTGAGAGAGGCGTAGTCGATTGGGCGAAGGCGTTCGTGGAAATCGGTGTAGGGATACACGGTCAAGAAGCTCTGGCCTTTGAACCCGAAGCCGAAGCTGGGGTCGGTGAGCAGGTCGAGCCGTGTTCCGTTGTGATCCCACACCCAGTCGGTATGCATGGAAGGACCCCAGGCTACCAGCGGCCCGTTCTGCGGGCGGAAACGATAGTTCAGCGTGTTGGAAAAGTCGCGAATGTCGACGCGGTTCACGAATCCGGGCAGGCTGGTGAAGCCGCGGGTGATGTCCTTGTAGGTTCCTTCGTAGGTGGTGTGCACCCCGGAGTAAGTGGTGTCGGCGAAGGAAGCGGGGCCGGCCTGATAGCTTCCGCCGGGAAGCTGTGTGGCGCTTTCCACCGATTGAAGAGTGGCGGTCCAGCTGGGAGCGAACTTGATGCGCGTATCAAGGCCGCCGATGCGGTTGAAGCCGCCGGCCGCGGGATACTCTTCGTCGGTGAAAATGGCGCCAATACTCGACTGCTTGAAAATATCGCGGCTCATGCGGGCGATGGTGAAGTACTGGCGAGAGCCGGCCAGCGGATCGGATGGAGCCACGATGAGTCCGGGAGAGCGATCATCGGCGGTGAGCACGCCTAGCGAGTATGGCCCGACTTTGCCGGTGAGGCGCGCGCCGTAGCTGGGGTTGACGATCTGCCGCGTGAAGAAAAGGTCGATGGGCGTCCGAAAATAGTCGGCGTTCTCGATGAAGAAGGGACGTTTTTCAGGAAAGTACACTGCGAAACGCTGGTTGACGGTTACCTGTGGTTCGTCGGATTCGATCTGGCTGAAGTCGGGATTGGCGGTAAGGTCGAGGACGAGGCTGTCGTTGAGGACGATTTTCGAATCGAGACCGAAGGTGCCACCAATGGAGCGATTTTCGAAGTGAGGGTCGTTGGGGTTCCGGGTATCGAGGTCGCGGAAAGAATTGAGCAGGCCGTAAGGAATGAGCTGGATGTTGCGTCCGGGCGAGATGCCCTCGAGGCCGGCGAGGGTGGCGGCCTGGCCGAGTCGGCCTTCGAACCGCTGCGAAACCTGCGGCCAGAAGGCGTTCTCGTTCTCACGAACGATGCCGCGATAGAGAATGATGCCCCAGGATTGTTCTGGCGTGTGCGGGAACCGGAGGCTCTTGAAGGGGATAGCTATCCAGGCCACGTAGCCTTCGGGCGTTACCTTGCCTTGCGAATACCAAACGGTGTCCCAGGAAGTATCAAAATTCCCGCTGACTTCTTCGTGGGGCGCCTCGCTCCAAATCGCATCCCACTGCACGCCGACCGGATTGATCTGGAAGGCGTAGGCACGGCGGCGGTCGTGGAAGGTATCGAGCATGACCTCGACGGTGTCGTCATCAACCACGTCTTCGCGGCGGGCGTCATGGGCCCGAACTTTTCCAAGCTCGTCGAAGCAGACGAAAACCACGTACAGATTCTTGCTGTCGTAACCGAGGTAGGCCTCGGTGCGCTGCGACACGGGCGCGCCATCGTGTGGGTCGCGTTGCACGAAGCCAGCAACCTTGGTCATTTGGCGCGCGACTTCCCCAGCCGGCGCCATAGTGAGGAAGTCATTGAGCGAGGGAGAGCGCGATAGGCGCGGAATCACGATGGCCGGTGGGACGAGTTCACCGGAAGGGGAAGTTTCCTGGGCCGGAACGAAGGGCGTACTGCCAAGGGCGATCAAAACAGAAGCGATGAAGAGTCGTTCAGGAAACCGGTACACCCAGGCACTCGTCCCAGAAACAAGATTGGTCCGCGGCGTATCTCTCAGGATGAACTGAGCACGATACACCATCGCGGTGAGGTTCCCAAGATGCTAAGTGGATTCTGGAGCGATGAGTTTGTTAGTGGACTTCCCGAATCCGGATGGTAGGTAACTACAGGTAACTAGAAGAGCGAGGTCTGGCGGCGGCTGGGCGTGATACCGAAATGCTCGTAGGCGAGCATGGTGGCAACCCGGCCACGAGGCGTGCGGTTGAGGAAGCCGATCTGGATCAGGAACGGCTCGTAAATTTCCTCAATGGCGTCGGGCTCTTCGGCAAGCGCAGCTGCCAGCGTGTTTACGCCGACTGGGCCACCCTGATACTTCTCGATGATGGTGAGGAGCAGCTTGCGGTCGACCTCATCGAAACCGTGACGGTCGACTTCGAGCATTTGCAGCGCGGCTTCGGCGGTACGCTTGTCGATCTTGCCGGCACCCCGGACTTGTGCATAGTCGCGGACGCGCCGCAGCAGGCGGTTGGCGATGCGCGGCGTGCCGCGAGATCGGCTGGCGATTTCGCTGGCGCCTTCGTCGTCGATGGCCACGCCGAGGATCTCGGCGGAGCGTTCGATGATGATCTGCAGATCTTTAGTGGTGTAGAACTCCAGGCGCAGCATGATGCCGAAGCGGGAGCGCAGCGGGGCAGAGAGAAGCCCGGCCCGCGTGGTGGCACCGACGAAGGTAAACGGCTGCACGTCGATGACATGGGTACGAGCCGAAGGCCCTTGCCCGATGATGATGTCGAGTTTGTAGTCCTCAAGCGCCGAGTAAAGGATTTCTTCGAGCGCCGGTTGCAGGCGGTGGACTTCGTCGATGAAAAGCACCTGCCGAGCCTGCAGGTTGGTGAGGATGGCGGTGAGTTCGCCCTTGATTTGGAGGGTTGGGCCCGAGGTCTGTTGGAAGGCAACGCCCAACTCGTTCGCGATAATGTTCGCGAGCGTTGTCTTGCCAAGCCCGGGCGGGCCGTAGAGCAGGACGTGGTCCATGGCCTCGCCACGGGAACGGGCGGCCTCGATGGCGACCGCCAGATTTTCCTTCACCTTGTCCTGGCCAATGAACTCGGCCAGCCGTTGAGGCCGCAGCTTGAGTTCAAAGGTGGAATCGTCTCCAACGGGAGCGGCGGAGACGAGACGTCGATTCAGGTTGGGAATGTGATCGGGAGCGGCCACGTTAAGGCGATGGTAAAGCGAAAGGGACGAGGACGCAACGGATGTTTCTCGGCCCTGCGGGCCGGGCAGCCGCGATTCCACGAAAATCACACGCGATGCACAGACGGGCCCACACCCGCTGATCTACAATCCTGTCGTGCCCGGACCTCTCTCAGTGGTTTTGCGTGCGGTGATGTTCGCGGTGATGAGCTTCGCCGCGTATGCGCAGACGGGGAATCCGGCTCCAGCCCCCGAAAATGTTCCCAAAGCAGCGGACCCGACGGTCATCACCTGTGGAGAGAAGGCCCCCTTCGCTTCGCGCACGGTGAAAAGCGATCCGCTGATCTCTCCCGATCAGAAGCATCGCGCCTATGTCGAGGTGGAAGCCACGGCGATGTATCCGCAACGGCCTTCCGGCTACCGGGGGCCGATGTGCGTGAATTACTCGCGAATATTTGTCATAGGTGACAACGGAGATTCCAAATTACGGTTCCTGCAGGAGCCTGTCGATGTGGAAACGGGGAACTCGGTGCGCCTGGTGGACTGGTCGGCGGACGGGCGACGTTTGTTGGCGGAAGTCGCGGAGTGGCAGTACGAGCAGCCGGGCGTCACTCGGAGTGTTCTGATTTACGACACACGTTACACCACCTTCCAGCAGCCGGAACTCGCTCATGCACTAGCCAAGAACTACGGCCACGACTGCTCCTTTGACTTTCGCGTGATGGGATTTAGCGTGCAGGGAGCGATTGTGCTGGAGGCGCAACCGTTGTCGCCCGAGGAAGAAGAGGTGCTGGGCACTTCGAGCTGCGCCAAGAAGAGAACCTTCTTTGAGCTGGATCGGACAACCGAGTCGCTGCTGGTGGTCCCGGAGATGCCGAAGCTGCAGCACAACGGGAAAGTGGAGGGCGGGAAGCAGTAGGAAAAATTCCCACCCTACGTCGCAAAAAGCGCGACGTAAGGGTGGGGCACCCGGCGTCGGAAGGACGAGATCTTGGGTGGGCCTGCCAGACGAGGCCTCGATGTTTTCTTCACTTCTTCTTCGGCGGGAAGCTCTTGAACATCTTGTCCATGGCTTTGTTGAACGTCTTTACGTTTCTTTCAGAGCTGTCGGCGAGGGTGTCGCGCGCGGTGCCACGCCAGACCATCTCTTTATCGGAGTTGTCGACGAGATCCACGATCAGCGTGGCCTCTTTTTCCTGATAGCTGTCGGTGTACACCGGACGTGGGCCGAACCACGGGCGGGGTCCGTACCATCCCCAGGGGTGGTAGTAGTAGTCGTAGCCTTCGACGACGGTATGTTCCTTGACGCCGGCGTTGTAGACGACTTCGAGGTCCGGATTTGCGTTGGCGTCCACTTTTTTCAGCCCAGCTTTCGCCAGCTTGGCGTCGACTCCGTCGATGATGCGCTGGTTCCACAGGCCCTTGCCGGGATGCTTCGATTCGATCCACGCGTAGGTTTTGAATTTGGAGAAGTCGGTATTCCGATTCCAATCAACATCAACCTTTTGCGCCCAGGCGGCGCTTGCGAAGAACAAGAGCAGGACGAAGGAAAGTAGGCGGGACAATTTCACGACAGCCTCCACACTTCTTGCAATTCGGTACACGGCGAAGAAACCGCGCCAGTTTACTCGCGGTACGCAAGATTGAACAGGTGCGTGAGGCCGATCGATGGCCCCGAAGACTTCGAGAGCAGATGGCAAATGAAGAAGGCGGCCAGTTTTCTGAACGCCCTGAGGAACAGCATGGAGGAATGCTCGACTTATTCTTCCTCCTCTTTTACTTCGCCGCGTTCGGCCTTTGATTTTTCGATGATCTTCTCCTGCAATTGCGAGGGGACGACGTCGTAGTGGTGCATTTCCATGTTGAAGCTGCCGCGGCCCTGGGTCATGGAGGTGAGATCGGCGCCGTAAGTCAGCATTTCGGCCATGGGGACTTCGGCTTTGATGACGGTGTTACCGGCCTTGTTGTCCATACCCTGGATGCGTCCACGGCGGCTGTTGAGGTCGCCCATAATGGAGCCGGCGAACTCGTCGGGAACCGTGATCTCGACTCCCATGACAGGCTCGAGCAGGGTGGGTTTGGCGACTTCCATCGCTTTTTTGAAAGCGATACGGCCGGCCATCTGGAACGAAAGATCGTTTGAGTCGACGTCGTGATAGGAGCCGTCGTAGAGCACGACCCTGAAGTCGACGACGGGAAAGCCGGCGAGGTAGCCGCGGCCAGCGGCGTCGCGAATGCCTTTCTCGACCGCGGGAATGAAGTTCCTGGGGATGGAGCCGCCAAAGATGTCGTTGACGAATTCGAATTCGCCGCCGCGCGGTAAGGGCTCCATCTTGATCTTGCAATCGCCATATTGGCCGTGGCCGCCGGTTTGTTTTTTGTGACGGCCTTGAACATCGGCTTTACCGCGGATGGTCTCGCGGTACGGAACCTTGGGGGCTTTGAGATTGACCTCGGTGTGATAACGCCTTTTGAGTTTCGAAACGACAACTTCAATGTGCTGCTGCCCGGTGCCGGCGATGAGGAATTCCTTGGTTTGTGGATCGCGGAAGAAGCGCAGCATGGCGTCTTCTTCCATGAGCTTGTGGATGCCGGGACCGAGTTTGTCTTCGTCGGCGCGACTTTTGGGTTCGATGGCAAAAGTGATGGCGGGCTCGGGCAGGTTCACGCGCGGATACTGGATAGGCGCGCTCTTGTCGCCGAGCGTGTCGCCGGTGAGCGTATCGCGGAGCTTGGCCACAGCGCCGATGTCGCCGGCATGCAGTTCGTTCACCGGGGTGGTGTTCTTCCCCTGCATTACCCAGATGTGCGCGAGTTTTTCCTGCACGTTGTGCGTGAAATTCTGCACGGTAGCGTCATTCTTCAGAACGCCGCTGTAAACCTTGAAGTAGGAAATGCGGCCGGCAAAAGGATCGGACACCGTTTTGAAGACGAATAAAGAGAGCGCGTCGGAGTCGGCGACGTGGCGCTCGGGCGATTGCCCGTTGCCTCCGGCGATGCCGTGTAAAGCCGTGTGCTCGGTGCCAGCGGGGGTGTAGTCGACGAGAAAGTCCATCAGTTTGTCGACGCCGACGTTGCCGAGGCCGGAGGTAAAAAGAACGGGAAAGATTTTGTCTTCCCGGATGGCGTCGTGCAGCGCGGGGATCAGATGTTCTTCCGGGATGGTTCCCTTCTCGAAGAACTCTTCCATCAGTTTGTCGTCGCCCTCGGCGACCAACTCGACCAGTTTCTCGTGGGCTTCCTGGGCAGAGGCGGCGAGGTCGCCGGGAATGGCACCCTCCTTGCCTTTGCCGCCTAGTTCGTAGGTGTAAGCCTTCATCCGCACCAGATCAACGACGCCGGTAAAGCTTTTCTCTTTGCCGATTGGGAACTGCAAAGGCACGACAGCGCGGCCGAATGCGCCTCTCAGGGATTCGAGGACACGCTCGGAGTCGGCGCGGTCACGATCCATGCGGCTGACGACGATCACGCGCGGAAGGTTGATTTCTTCCGCGTAGCCCCAGACACGCTGGGTGACGACTTCGACTCCTGCCACTCCGTCGACCACGACGAGGGCGGCCTCGACCACCGGCAGCACGGTCTTGGCTTCGTTGACGAACATGTTGAAGCCGGGAGTGTCGAGCAGATTGATCTTGGTTTTGCCCCATTCCGCGAAGGCGATAGCGGTGCCGATGGACATCTTGCGGGCGATTTCTTCCTCGTCGTAGTCGGTGGTGGCGCTGCCATCATCGACGCGGCCCAGGCGCTGGGCGGCGCCCGCGGTGTAAAGGGCGGCGGAGACGAGCGAGGTTTTTCCAGCGTGCCCGTGGCCAACCAGGGCCACGTTGCGGATGTTTGCGCCTTCGTAAACTTTCATGGGTTCACTCCTTCAGCAGGGTGGGAGCGAAATCGGTTCGGCCCAAAAAACAGTCGTCCGTTGCCGGTCTCAGTCGTCAGCGAAAGGAGCGCCTCGCTGAGCAGCGGCGTTAAGAGGATGAGGACTGGTACAAGCCGGCCCAGACATCACCTGCCAAAACCATGGATGCTACCACGCCGGAACTTGGGGTCTCAAGCGAATGGAGATGGCGCAATCCAATCGGAGACAGTGCCGCAAGCTCGCCGCTTCCCCCTTCCAAACTTCCCCTGGTGACCGAAGTCACATAGGGTTGTGCTGTGCATCAAACTGCCCTATGCTTGAGGCTGCAGTTTTGCTTCGATTGGCGCCCGATCCGGCGGCGGAATTCAGCCGGTAGCGGGCCTGAAGCTCGGGTCCCTTCTCCTCCGCTCAACACTATGCATCGCGTGATCGCCAAGTTGATGTCGCTGGTCTTTCTTGCGGGGACGTTCGCGCCCCTGGCTGGAGCGCTGGCGATGCCGACGATGCACGCGCACTGCATGCGCCAGCCCCTGGGAACTCGGGCGGAGAGCGTCTCGAGTTGCCATCATCATGACCATGCCGCGGCCGAAGAACAATCTGCCGCTGGGTTAGCGGCCCCTACCTCGAGTATCCGTTCCAATCAGTGTTGCAGCGAACATGCCTGCTGCCGGTCGACGGTTCGCTCGCAGTGGGCGCAAGTTCGTTTGCAAACCGTGCTTCAGCAATCTGATCGCACCCACGATCGGATTGGCTGGCTCTCATCGCAGGTTCAAAGTCCTGAGCCGATCGGCTCCCGCTCCGTCCGCGCTCCTCCCGCGTTGTAAACGACCTGAGTCCCGAGCGAGTCCTTAACAGAACTGGATGTTGTCTGGCGCACGAGGTTTGTGTTTCGCCGTTCCGTTTGGATCTCGCCAACCACGGACGTTCACGGCAGCATTGAGGGACCACGATGAAAAACCTGATTCGGGCCACGCTAGGGAGCGGCCTGCTGTTGCTGGCGATAGCGGCGAGCGCCTCGATTTTCGGCGCAGTCCATGGATTAATTCACGATCCGCAGCACCGCCCGGTGGAGGGTGCCAAGGTAACGCTGCACTCGACCACCTCCGAGTGGTTACAGACCACGAGCAGCGACAATGCCGGGGAGTTTGATTTCGAGAACGTTCCGGTCGGCGAGTACAAGGTGACGGTAGAAACTCCGGGCTTCGCCACGGAGGAACAAAAGGTTGTGCTGACGTCGGGCCGCGACGCGAAGCCACATTTCTCGCTGGCCGTGGCGAAAACCGCCGTGACGGTGGAAGTGCAGGACGTTGCGCCGCTGGTCAATCCGGAGTCTTCGACCAGCACGACCCTTGTCAGCCGTGATGCCATCAACCGGACGCCGGGGGCCGATGCCACGAACAGCCTCTCGATGATCACCAATTACACGCCAGGCGCCTACATGGTGCACGACCAGTTGCACATTCGCGGCGGGCACCAGGTGTCGTGGCTGCTCGACGGTGTTCCGGTGCCGAATACCAACATTGCTTCGAATGTCGGCCCGCAGTTCGATCCCAAGGACATCGATTATCTCGAGGTGCAGCGCGGCGGATATAACGCCGAGTACGGCGACCGCACGTACGGAGTGTTTAACGTGGTGACACGTTCCGGATTCGAGCGCGACCGCCAGGGGGAGCTGGTGCTCGGCTATGGCAGTTATAACGCCACCAATCCGGACATCAGCTTCGGCGATCATAGCGACCGGTTTGCCTGGTACGGGAGCTTGTCGGGATACCGAACTGATCTGGGTCTGGAGACGCCGAGCGCGGAGAATCTGCACAACCAGGCGGCGGGATTGGGGGGATTTGGATCGCTGATTTTCAACAAATCGCCCAATGATCAGCTGCGGCTGGTGACCTCGATACGTGGGGATCACTACCAGGTTCCGAACGATCCCAATTTGCAAGCGCAGGGATTTCGCGATGTGGAGAACGAGCGCGACGCCTTCGCGAATTTTTCCTGGCTGCACACGATTGGGAGCGGCATGGTGCTGACGGTTTCGCCGTTCTTCCATTTCAACCGCGCGCACTATATCGGCGACTATACAGGCGTGCCGGACTCCACGGTTTCGATTCCGCAGGACGATCGCGGCTCGAACTACATTGGCGGCGTGGTATCAACCGCCTACACGCGCGGCCGCCACAACGCGCATTTCGGCGCACAGGTGTTCGGGCAGCGCGACAATCAGCTGTTCGCAGTCAACGCAGGAGACGGGACGGTCACAGTGCCGCCACAGCGGGAGATTCTGTGGGGCAGCGTGTCGGCATTGTTTCTCGAAGACCAGTACAAGGTGACAAATTGGTTGACGTTGAACGGTGGCGTGCGGCTGACG
>Ga0210401_10001761_pt1 | contig 24671 bp, 19 predicted proteins | sample IncBWH32MmetaG_FD_150866 | JGI IMG/M metagenome (GOLD analysis project Ga0210401, IMG submission 150866) | Forest soil microbial communities from Barre Woods Harvard Forest LTER site, Petersham, Massachusetts, United States - Inc-BW-H-32-M | ecosystem: Environmental > Terrestrial > Soil >... | reverse complement strand
TGCCCCGGGCGGCAGCGCACCAGCACGGGCCGTGAGGGAGAACCTGGAACTTACAAAGATAGCGACCCCGTAAACATCCGGCTTGGAATGGTAGGGATCGGCGATATCGCGCTGACCACGGTGAACGCCGAAATCTACACCATGATCTCGCAGCGGATGAAGAAACACTCGGCTATGGCCAATACGGTATTAGTGACGCTCGCGAACGGCCGCGCCAACTCGGGTTATATCCCTGACGACGCCTCATTCGGACATAATACGTTCCAGGTGCTGGGCTCGCGGTTAAAGCCCGGTTGCGCCGAGCAGGGCATTGCCAACGGATTGGATGACCTGGTCGCCAAGTACGTGGCCAGGTAACCGTTCGGCGCAAATAGAATGGCACGGATCAAAGGTAGGCGATCACGTCGATCTCGACCAGCGAGTTTCCCGGAATGCCACCGGCGGCCGCGATGGTTGTCCGCACGGGAGGCTCTTCTCCGAACCGGCCCAGAAATACCTCGTTCATTCCTACATAGTCCCTCAGATCATTCAGATAGACATTGCACTTCAGGACCTTGTCCATCGAGGAACCGGCGGCTTCGAGCTGCTGTTGAATCTGATCGAGCACACCTTTGGTGTGAACCTTGATGTCGCCTTCAGTGTGATACCCTACGCCTGCGATGAACAGCAGGTTGCCATAAGCGACACTACTATTGAACAGGGGCGTCGTCGCGGGCTTTTTCCCGTTCCGGTAGATCACCTTTTTGGCGGCCTGGTTCTGTGCCTTGGCGGGCGCGGCTGCAATCGCAGCCATACCAGCCGCCGCAGCGGTACTACTTCCGAGAAAGTTTCTTCGATTCGTCTTGGTCATGCTGTTCTCCTTGTCAATGCTGATTTCTTTCTGCCGTCCAAGTGGTTTCGCCGTACTCACCCATGTTGACCGTGCCGGACATCTTGCTGTCGTCCACCGTTCCTGTGAACGACCAGTTCAAGCGCTGGCCCTCGACAGGATACGAAGCGCGGAAGCGGACGGTGTTGGCTGCAACCGAGCCGTTCAGCGGGAAAGTCCCGAAAAATTCGGTGGAGTATAGGCCTTTCAGTTTGTCGCCATCCTGCTCCAGATTGAAGTCATTGACGGCCGAACCTCTGCCGAATTCCAAATGCGCGATCCATGGCCCACTCACCGCGACAGGCTGCCCGGCGGGCTGCACTGGATTTTCAAACTTCGGAGGATTCGAGAGCACCGCGTACAGCCGGTCGGCGACAATCTTCTCTTCGCCAGGGATCAGCATGTACGGCACCACTGACACAGAACTGGCCATATTTCTGGGCCGTGATCCGTTTCCGCTGGCCAAAATGATGCGAGGCTCCGTATCACTCAGCAGTTGGTGCACTTCTTGGCCGGTGATTCCCCGCCTCGCGCCGTCCCATTGAATGATAAGGCGCGGCGTGCGATTGGAAAGATCGGAGCCAGGTTGCTTGATCTCCGCAGTCACACCATCGATTTTCTTGACCTTGGCCCCGATGTCGTCGAGCCAGGCTTCCCATTGGCGCCATTCGGCCTGGTGATCGCGTTTCGTCCACATCTCGACGGCCGCGAGCATTCCCATGACCTCTTCCTTACCTACTTTCAGAGACCGACCGAATGCATGATGTGGCGCGCTGTTGGCCCATGCGGACTGGAGCCAATTCTTCTCGCCGAGAAGCAGGCCGGCGGCCTGCGGCCCTCGAATGCACTTTCCTCCGCTGTAAGCTACGGCTGTGGCGCCGCGTTCCAAGTGCACGTTCGGCTTCAAGGTGAGAATCTCGGCCGCCGCGTCCACCAGAATCGGAACGTTGTGACGCTTCGCGGCTGCCGCGACGACTCGCGTTCCGAGAGGGCCATCGTCGCCCGGACCACCCAGGATGTACGCCATGGCGGTGCGCTCATTGAACGCCGATTCAAGATTCTCGGAACCGGAAACGGTCACGACTTTTACGCCAAGCATGCGGATGGCGTGGTCGTATACGTTTCGCGAATACTGCGGGATCACAACCTCGTTTTTCAGCCCGCGAAGATCCGGAAGGCGCTGCATCCGCTCCGGGTTGAACCCGGCGATCGCTGCGGCCGTGCAATGCGTTATGGCGGCGCAACATCCGGCCGTGACGATGCCCCACTCGGCGCCGGTCAGCTCAGCCAGACGTTTTCCGACGCCCTCCATCAGCTCGTCCATCTGCACGTAGCCACGCGAAGCCTCATCCATGGCGCGCTTCACTTCCGGAAGAGTTTGCGATCCGGTGATGATCGTAAAAGTACCGCGAGCATTGATGATCGGCCGCACTCCAATGGACCGATAGAGATTGGGTCCAATCTCTAGCGCCGCTGCCCTGGCGGTCTGTGTACGGCCGCCGAGGGCTTGCGCGCCCGCCAGCATTCCTCCCTGGCGCAATAATCCTCGGCGGGTGAAATTACGAAAGCTTGAGAACATGACTTTGCTCCTGCAATACTGCGATTCTTTCGGAGAATGCAGTCAACCGGTCGATGATCTGCTGCACATGCGGGTACCTTCGATGGACCATCGTGATCGCTTCGAGCTTAGGACGGTTGGCCACTTGGTTTCAGTCATTATAATCTCAGTGTGAGATCAATTGTGGAAGCTGGCCAAAGATGCGGCCCGGACTTTTTGCGATTTTGAGCGAGTAACGTTGAGAGGGACGGGGTCTGGTTCGTCGATTCGGGAGGACGCTGAAACATTATGAAACAGAGCTGGATCCAGACCTTGTTGTTCTTTACAGCAGTGTGCTGCTTTGCGCAGAGCCAATACGACCTCGTGCTCCAAGGGGGACACGTCATCGACGCCAAGAACAAGATCAGTGCGGTGAGAGACGTCGCCATTCGGGGAGGCAAGATCGCGGCGGTCGAGGACCATATCGATCCATCCCAGGCCTTCAAGGTCGTGAATCTGCGCGGACTGTACGTAACACCCGGGCTGATCGACATCCATGTTCACTTCTATGCCGGCACGGGCGAGGCTGGCTCGTATGCCGGTGACAATAGCCTCTATCCCGACGGATTTACACTACGTGTGGGCGTCACGACGGTTGCCGACGCCGGCTGCGCAGGTTGGCGCAATTTTGAGGACTTTAAGCAGCGCATCATCGATCGTTCGAAAACCCGAGTACTGGCGTTCCTGAACATCGTAGGTAATGGCATGCGCGGCCCCAAGTTCGAGAACGATCTGGCGGACATGGAAGCTAAGCCCGCCGCAGCAATGGCGCTGAAGTATAAGGGTCTCATCGTGGGGATCAAGACGGCCCACTACGCCGGGCCTGAGTGGACTCCGGTGGAGCATGCGGTTGAGGCAGGTACCATCGCCAACATTCCCGTGATGGTCGATTTCGGCACAAACCGGCGGGAGCGGCCTATGCCTGAACTTGTCACGAAGAAGCTGCGTCCCGGCGACATCTACACGCACTGCTACTCGGGCTTGAGGAACGAGCAGGACGAATCGGGGCATGTGAATCCGGCGATGTTCGAGGCGAGGAAGCGCGGCGTCATTTTCGACGTCGGTCATGGCGGCGGCAGCTTCGCGTGGCGAATCGCCGTGCCCGCAATCAAAGAAGGATTCCTGCCGGACTCCATTTCAACGGATATCCACATCGGCAGCATGAATAGCGGCATGAAGGATATGGACAACCTGATGAGTAAGTTCCTGGCCATGGGAATGTCCCTGGACGATGTGGTCGCGCGGTCCACCTGGAATCCCGCGCGCGAGATCCATCACGAGGAGCTCGGCAACCTCTCCGTGGGCTTGACCGCGGATGTTACCGTCCTAAAGCTAGAACAGGGAGCTTTCGGCTACACCGACATGTACGGCGCGAGATTGAAAGGCGATAAACGGCTGACTTGCGAACTGACGCTTCGCAACGGGAAGGTGGTCTATGACCTCAACGGGATCACGCGTCCGGATTGGGACACCCTTCCCAAGAACTACCGGCAATCGGGTGGTGCGCGGTGGGATGCGGTCACGCCGGCTCCGGTGAGACGAAACTGAAGTCTGTATTAGCGTAAAGCTGATAGGCGCAAGGAGGTGTTATGCAGAGGGATCGCACGCGAGGTGGATCTGCACTGGAACATCGGATAGCCCCGAAATGTGTGACAAGGTGTTGGTAGAAGGTGCCCCTGCCAGAAGACACATCACGTCCTCAGACCAACAGCGCCAAGTTGCGGAGTCGCACTTCTTCTTCGCTTTAACCGGCATGAAACCCTAGGCGCATCGTGGATTCTTTCCGCGACCGAGAAACCGACAGAAGCTCCTTCTGAACACCGGGAGCGGAATCCTGGTCAATCCCTGAGGATCTTCCTGCACAGGCCGACGGCCTGTTGATCGCCTTCCCCGCTCCGCTCAATTCGCGCCCACCCCGTGCCACCCAACATCACGATTCGAGCAGTATCGACTGAGGGGCGAAGTGTAGGCGCTGTCTAGTCTGGTCTAAGTGCAAGAACCTGCCGTCAAGCACACGCGGATTCATCCAGTGGCTTCGCACAGTTCTGAATATCCGACATACGCGCCAGTAGCGGCTGGTTGTTCAATCGGATCTCAGCGAGTCCGGGACTCTCGACGTCCTCGTCAGTTTCGATGATTGAACCTGCCGGAACTGTGACAAACGGTGGCCCATCGATGAACGGCTGGATAACCTCGAAAGGGGAAACAACACGAAAACGAAAGACGGCTGGCATTGCAACGCTCCCGAGGCGACTTGTCTATTATCCTAGCGCCACGTAATTGGCGAAGTCAAAAGTCATTGCGTTTAGCGGACTACGACGTGCAGAGCCGCGACCGTCTGCATTGCTTCTTGATCTCTTACCATCGCTGCGCGATGCAATCAGAAACGGCCCCACCAATACGGGTCTTTGTCGGGGCACTCGTGCGGGCTTGGCCTTCTTAGCCGCCTTGCGCGCGCCTTTTGGAGTTCGCCGTATCGGGCGCCAGCTTGATCATGTTCTCGCTATCGATTACGTTTTCGCTCGTTGAGTTTCTCCTTGCCGCGTTTGCGGAAGTTACACTCATCTCCAGCTCGGAGCAACAGCAAGCAGATGCTTTGGGCGATTAGTGCCGATGAGGCGAAAGGAGCTTCGGATCAAGGGCAAATTGGCGGCGGAGGCCCCTATTTTAATGGGCCGACAAAATCAGACGGGTCTGACAAGCGCCCACTTTCGGCCAGATCAGTAATACAAGTGCGCAGCTTCTCGTGCGCGAACTGCAGCTCAGCCTGAAGTTGGTCTTTACTTGGTGCAACGTTAGAACGCCACCTTGAGCGCAAGTTGTATGATGCGCGGATCGTTTGCCGAAGTGATGGTTCCGAACGTCGAGGAACTTACCGTGAAGGTCGGATAGTTGCTGCCGCCAGGTAAGGGGGTCGTAAAATTCGAATGGTTGAAAGTGTTGAAGAACTCCCCGCGCAACTGCACGCGCCACCGCTCCTTGATGGGGATGTTTTTGAACAGTCCCATGTCCCAGTTAAACAAACCCGGACCGGTGAGGGATCCCTTACCAACGTTTCCAACCGTTCCTGCAGCCGGTTGACCGAAGGCAGCGGGATTAATATAGTTCACGCACGGCGCGGTCTTGCAAGCGACGCCACCCAGTGGATTTCCACCGAGGTAGACGCCCCGGTCCTGATTGAGACCGGTCTGCGAAATATCCTTACCCGAGAAAACCGTAAACGCGAGCCCGGTCTCCGCGGTAACGATGCCGGTAAGCTCCCAGTTGCCGAGCACGCCGTTAACGAATTTATTGCTCGTGCGCGGCGCGGGGATATCCCATAAGTAAGAGACGACGAAAACGTGTTGCCGGTTGAAATCCGAGGTTCCGTAATCAAGCTGCTTGTTGCCGGAGGCGTACCATGGAATCGGTAGAGGACCCGCTCCGCCAGTCGCGCCCGCGCCAGTAGTACCGCTAGAGGGCGGGACGTCATCGATCGAATGCTGCCAGGTATAGTTGGCCAGAACCGAAACGCCGTGCGCCAGCCGCTTCTGCAAGGTGAGCTGCAACGAGTCGTAATGCGAGTTTCCGGATTCGTCGAGCAGTTCCATGTTGTTAGAATATCCCGGGAATATCACCCGCTGCTGCTCCGATAGAGTGCTGCCGGCAATATAAATCGAGGGGTTCAGGTACTGCTGGAGCGAGAGATGGGTCGAGTGCGATCCCACATACGCCAGCCGGCCAAGCCATTGGCTGCCGAACTGATGCTCCAAGGTCAGATTCCAGCTATAGACCACCGGAACCTTAAAGGCCAAATCGCCATGCAGATTGAACGTGGTGACAGCTACCGGCGCGGGGAGCACCACATTCTTGGGTACAGGGAACGGGGCCGGGAAAACGGACGCGTACTGAGGCTGGCCGGCGAGTGGATTACTGAACGGGCCGGGAGGATTCGTAATCAGGATCTGCTGGGCAAAGGGCGCTTCATCCACCATGTTGTTGTTGAAAATGCCATTGGTGGCAGAATCGTAAAACATACCCGCGCCGCCGCGCAGGCTGGTCTTGCCGTCGCCGAAAACATCGTAAGCGAAACCGACGCGCGGACCCCAGTCCTTGAAATTGTTGCCGGTTCCATTGGTCGGGAACCCCGGGTCGCCCCGGAATAATAATCCTGGAGGCGCGTTCGGATAGACGATGGAATGGATTCCCGCTTGGTAGTTTGGAATCGAGAAACCCTCCACGCGTCCGTCCACTTCGTGGTATGGGAAATAAGGCTCCCATCGCAAGCCCAGATTGATCGTCAATCGGCGCGCGACCTTCCAGTCGTCTTGAATGAAATATCCCGACATCCAGGCGTTCGCATTCTCGAACTGGCCCTGCGCCTGCTGGAATTGGTACAGATCACCGATTATAAAATCCGACATGCCGTTACCAGTGGAAAGCGAACGGTTGGACTGCCCCGTAAACGTGAACAGGCCGGGTGAGTTGAAACCGTTATCGAGTTCCACCTGGCGCCGCTCCAGATCGAAGCCGATGGTGAGGTTGTGGTGCCCAACCACCCAGCGGATTTCATCGTTTCCAATGAAATTATTCCGCGTGAAGCGGGCGAACGGGTTGTCGCCGAACTTGAAGAAGCCGGTGACATTAACAGACTGGACGTCATTGGCCGGAGGCTGATAGGGAATATTCACGCCGAATGTACGCACGCTCGGAACATCGGGAGCGGGCCCGCGAATCGACGCGTCACGTAGAAAGCCAACGCGAAATTCATTCAATAAGCTGGGGCTGAAAACGTGCGTTTCCTGCGCCAGGACGTTCTGGGCAATGATGTCCGAACCGTCGGCGTAGGACAAGATATTGGTCGGAGTGTAGACTGGCTTATTAGTGAACAATTGCCAGTCGTAGCGTAGACTGGCGTGATCTTTATCGGAGAAAACGTGATCGAGGCGGCCCATCACGTCGTTGAAATTCTGGTGTAGTGGCGAAGAGTAAAACACGATTCCACTCGCAGCCGTCGAGGTCGGCAAATATTTCAAAACGGCGAGCGACGCCGGATCGATGCGGTTGAGAGGGATTTGGTTCTCGGGAAATGGCTGGCCCGTCGTCGGGTCGTAAATCGTGGCCTGACCCGCAAAATTGCCTGCCTCTTCGGCTGGCGTTGGGACAGTTTGGTTCAAACCGTTGGTTACGTCCCGGAGACTGGTGAATTGGTAGCCGGCGAAGAAGAACGTCTTGTTCTTTTTGACCGGACCGCCGATGGTTCCGCCCTCCTGACCGCGCTTCAGCGGATCGGGCACTTTCGCGAAATAATTTCGCGCGTTGAGATCGCCGTTGCGGATAAAGCCGAAGAAATCACCGTGAATGGCATTGGTGCCGCTCTTGGTGATCACGTTGACCACTGCGCCCGCGTTGCCGCCGTATTCGGCGCTGTAATTTGCCGTCTGGACGCTAAATTCCTGAAGCGCGTCGGGAAAAGGGAACGGATTGTTCACGTTGGTGTAGCGGTCCACATTGTCGGCGCCGTCCAGATTGTAGGCAACCATGTTCTGCCGCGCGCCGTTGGTCGTAATTTCGACCGCGCCCGGAAATGTCTTGGTCTGGCCTTGATCCGCGCCGCCGTTGGGCGCAAGCACGGCGCCCGGCACCAGCGTCGTCAAGTTCGCGGCGTTGCGGCCATTCAGAGGCAAGTCAACCATTCGCTGTGAATCCACTACCTCTTTAAGTGTCGAGGTGTAGGTGTCGGCCTGTTGGGCCGTGGCTTCCACCGTAACCGTTTGGGTGGCCTGTCCTACCGTGAGCGCGATGTTGACCGTCTGACTTTGATCGGCCGTCAGCGCAATACCCGACTGAGAATATTTGTTGAAGCCGGGCGCCTCGACTGTAAGTGTGTAAGTGGTCGGACGGAGGCCGGGCATGACAAATTGGCCCGAGGCGTTTGTTATGGCCTCGCGAGAAGTTCCGGTTTCCGCTTCGGTGGCGGTGACTTTTGCGGATTCGACCAGTGCACCGGACGGATCGGTAACCGTCCCCACCATTGTGCCGAAACCTTGAGAGAACGCCAGCCTGCAAAGGCTAAGCAGGATTGCAGCGACGAAGCAACGCCTCATTTAGCACCCCTTTACGTTTAGCGGTCAATGGGACGGTACAAACGTGGTACTTTCGCCCATCGTTAGCGTTAACTTTTACTACAAATCCGGGGGGGAGTCAAGCCTGGGTCGCGACAGCCTGGGTCGCGAGGTCACACTAAAACGCCAGGTTCAAATGTGGTGGGCCCGACAGAACTCGAATCTGTGACCTCTACCGTGTCAAGGTAGCGCTCTAACCAACTGAGCTACGGGCCCGCGCGTAGTACGCACAGGGTATTTTAGCATCTTCCTCATTTTTCTCAACTTTCCACCCGGCGATTCTGACCCGCGGCAGCCGTGCAGATTCGCTCGTTTTCTGACGATAGAAGCACGTGAGGATTCGAATTCGTTTTCGCCCCATCGCTTCGACGTTGTCGATCTTGCTTGCGCCCGTCGTCGCGCTGGCTCAAACCGACCCTGCTTTACTGCGCTTCGTTCCCGCCGATGCCAAGGCCCTGATCAGCATCGATTGGAAACGGGTCCGGCAATCGCAGGTGGGGACCATGATTCGCGCGAAATGGGTGGACGGGAGCGCCATTCCCGGCATCGAACTGCTGAACGACGTCGACCGCGTGGTTATCTCGTCGCCGGCCCGGAATCCCGCGGACGGGTCGGGCGACGAAGCGCCAATGTTGATCGTGGTGGGGGGCCACTTCGATCTGACGGAAGTTCGGGGCATTCTCACCGCTCAAGGCGCTAAGCCGCAGATGTTCAATAACGTGCAGGTTTATCGCCCGCAGGGCAATTCCGGCAAGGAAATGGCCTTCGTGCTGCTCGACGCACAGACCATTCTAATCGGGGATCCGCACTCGGTATTCGGGAGTCTCGAACGGACCACTTTTCCGATGCCCGTGCCGGACGCTAATTCCCTGCTGGCTCGCGCGGCGCAGCTCGATACCAGCTATGATGCTTGGGCGTTAATAACCACGCCGGGCGTGCTGGCGAGCGATCGTTTGATGGCTATGTTCGCTGGGGGCGAACTAGGCACGGAAGCCCAGGGGGTTGAGATAGGTTTCTCGCTCCGCAGTGGTTTTACGGTGGATACGACTGTGAAGTTCCCATCAGAGGTGGCTGCCAAGAGGATGGCCTCCGAACTCGCGAGGCTGCTCAAGCTGGCGGTCAAAGACAAAATGGGCGAGCCGGCCATGGTCGATATGGAGAAGAAGCTGAAGATTGCGTCGGAAGGCTCCCTGGTCAAGATCGCGATGCATATGACGCAGCCAGAGCTTGACAAGAACGCACAGCTTTTCGCTCTATCCCACAAGCAGACCGTTGCCCCAGTCGCCGATGTTCGTCCGCTGACGATCCCTTTGCCGCCACCCCCTAAACCGGCGAAGCTAGTAATCCGGATTGAAGGCCTGGACGAAGGTACTCGCGAGATCCCCTACAAGCAGCAGTAGCAGTGTACGATGTGGGAGTGAGGGCTGTCGTCACTCTAATCGCCGCGGCTGGCCTGCTTGCGGCTACCGAAATTCCCAAAGGAACACCGTTCCAGATTCGGCTGACAACCGCGATCAATACGTCGACGGCCAAGCCAAAACAGGCGTTCGAGGCCGTGCTAATCGCGCCGGTCGTGATCGGCGGAACGGTAGCGTTGGGAGCCGGCGTAAAGGTATCCGGACACATCCAAGACGTCACTGCCGCCGTTAAGCCGGACGACCAGGCGGTGCTGGCGCTGGCTTTCGATCAGATCAGCGATTCCGCCGGGCATAAGGCCAGCCTCGCGGCCAAATTGGCAGGGGTGGACAATGCGCGCGAGTCGGTGGGTGACGACGGAAAAATCACCGGGATTATCGCGTCGCAAACCGGCTCTGGCCGCATGGACCAGGGGATCAACAAAGTGGCGCAGCAATATCCCGGCTTAGCGGATCTATTGGGAGCGATCAAGGAAACGGTGGTGAAGCCGGCTGATCCGAACATCGATTACGAGCCGGGAGTCGAGCTGACCATCGAGCTTACCAAACCGCTGACCTGGACCGCGAGCACAAGCGCGCTCAACGTGAAGGCCATCGAACCGGCGGAGGATTTGTCGCGCGTGGTCAACTCACAGCCGTTTCGAACCATCGCCGAAAAACCACCCCGGCCGTCCGACATCACTAACCTGATGTTTCTCGGCAGCGAGCAGGAGCTCGAGAATGCGTTTCAAACGGCGGGATGGTCGACCGCGGCGCAATTGAATTCGAAGTCGAAGCTGGAGACATTCCGCGCCATGGCGGAACAGCGCGGCTATCAGGAAGCGCCCGTATCGACACTGCTTCTGGACGGACGTCCCCCCGATCTGGTGTTCCAGAAACAGAACAACACATTCGCTGCCCGGCACCACCTGCGCATCTGGCGGCGTCCGGGCCGGTTCCAAGGCAAAGAGATCTGGATTTGCGCTGCCACCCATGATATCGGCATTGATTATTCTCAAGAGAATCATAACTTCACGCATAAAGTGGACACCCAGGTCGACCGCGAGCGCGCCAAAGTGGTGAGCGATCTCCTGTTCACCGGTTTGGTGCAGGGGCTCGCGCTGGTGGAGCGGCCAGATGTGCCCACCAAGCTCTTCAACGCCACTGGTGATGCGCTGGAGACGGACGGGAAGATGGCGGTGATCAGTTTCTAGTCCTCTATAATTGGGGATTGGCTGAACCCACCAAGATTTACAAGTACTACGATCTTCTGGCCAGCATCTTCATCGTCGTTCTGGTGATTTCCAATCTCCTCGGTCAGAAGATTTGCGCCTTCGGTCCGTTCCGCGTCAGCGGAGCCCAACTTCTTTTCCCTATCACATACATCTTCGGCGACGTGTTTACCGAAGTTTACGGGTATGGCGGTTCCAGGCGTGTGATCTGGATCGGATTCCTGGCCAACGCGTTACTGGCAATCCTGGGCAACATCATTGTGGCTTTGCCGGCCGCTCCCGAATGGAAGAATCAGGAAGCCTTCGCGATCGTATTCCATCAGGTGCCGAGGCTGGTGGTTGCCAGCTTGATCGCTTATTGGTGCGGCGAATTCGCAAATTCCTTCACGCTCGCGAAGATGAAGCTGGTCACCAAAGGGCGCTATTTGTGGACTCGAACGGTGGGCTCGACGGTCGTCGGTCAGGCGGTCGATACGGTCATCCTTGTGCTCATTGCGTTCTCGGGCGAAGTCACGGGGTCCGGGCTGGTGCGCCTGATTCTCTCGGCCTATTTATTCAAAGTGGTTTATGAAGTGGTCATGACGCCGGCGACTTATTGGATCGTCGGCTTCCTTAAACGAACCGAGGGCATCGACACGTTCGACTATAAAACGCGCTTCACGCCTTTCGCGACCGAGATGTAATCACTCGGCCAATTTCTTGCAGAGCTTCTCGATATTTCCAGATTCCTTTTCGATAAGATCGGTCGCCAGTCCTTTGAGAGCCGTGATATTAGTTGTGCTGGTGTTGTCGAGCGCGTGATTGTGGCCATCCAGCGTGGTTTGGAATCGGTAGTAGCGCTGGGATTCGCCGGCAGCGTCTGGAAGAAGCTGCCGAAGCTGATAATCCACTGTGCTGCTAACTCCATCGAACACGATGTTCAGCAACGGCGCCGCCCATCTGGCCACGCCCCAAGTTCTTGTTTCGCTATAAGACAAACTCAGATTCATGGTGCCGGTGCCCAGCGAAACCACCAGAAAATCATCGGCGTCGGGGTGGGTGGTTCTGGCTTCCACCAGCGCGCAGGCAGCGGGATTGTTGGCGAACACGCCGCCATCGATGAGCGTGTAGTAATCGGTACTGGTTCCAGCCGGCAGTTTCATAGGCTCAAAATAAGTGGGCGCCGCCGAAGTGGCGCGGGCCACCAAGCGCGCGGGGAAATCATAATCCAGCCGCTCGCGGGCGTTGGAGCTCTTGAAGAAGAATGGAAAGCTATGCTCGATCTCATAGCTGGCGACCAAAACGTCGGTGGCGGCGTCCGCGAGACGCGACTCGCCAAAATAATCGGCCAGGACGGCGTCAATCCCAGCGGTGCAGTATTTTTCTTCGGTCAGGTTGTTGCAGGCAACGATACGACGCCAAATAGACCGCGAAAAGATTTTGCGACCTTCGCGCTCATACATCTCGACGAAATTTTGGGCAGTACGCAATGGCGCCCCGGCGGTCTTGGGGATCGTCAGGCCAAGAGCCAGGATGCCGCCTGTGGAAGTACCGGCAATTAAGTCAAAGAGCTCGGCGATCGGCCGGCCGGTGATGCTTTCGATGTGAGCCAGCACCGTGGCGGGGATAATACCGCGGATTCCGCCGCCGTCGACAGCCAAAATTTTCACCGGTCTGTTCATCGTATTAGCGGGCTGCGTTTGGTGGCGCGCTCAATACAATTTTCGACGCAGTTTCAGTCGGGCCGCGCGTCGGCAGCAGCTAACCGGCTGGCACGGAAGAAGAAAACTCCTTAAGAACGGAGTGACTCATCCTTTGGAGCTGGCGCCTGGTGAAGCCAGCGCTGTCGCGTGGTTCTTCAGAATCTCGTCGACTTGGGCGGCTGAGTAGGGCGGCTGCTGAACGGACAGAACCAACTCAATCTGTTCTTCGCTCAGATGCTTGGCATTGTATAAGTGCAGGATGTATTTGGCTCGATAGCGCTGATCGCTCGCGAGAAACATCACGTCATTCCGCTTCACGGCCGCGATCCAACCTTTGCGGTGAAATTCTAGAAGCGTCTCGTGCTCGGTCTGAAGACCGGCCGCGACATCTGGGAACGTCTGATATCCGGGCAATTATTTCTCCTTGCGGGACACAACCATGCTGGCTGGGGCCTCGCTCTTCGGCTTCAATCTGTTGGAGCATCTGTACTGTCTCGATTCGATAGACAGCCGTTTTTGAGTCGGCACCTGCGGAGGGTTCACGGTCTCGCAACGCTTTCGATTATAACGATCCGGGAGGGGTGCGTGAGAACCTGAGAAGCGTTGGCCGGGTAGGAGCGCAACGGGTTCTGCACTCTCTGATTGTATTCGATATCGCCAGTATCCGCAATACCCTCAAAACACTACGGTATGGACGGAAACGACGCGGCATCGAAGCATGTAGATTAGACTAGGAGTTAAACCTATGTCAATGGGAACCGATCATGATCGGGCCAGGCTTCACCAACTGAACGAGCAATATATCGACGCTGTCTTGCGCGCAGACGTGAACTGGTATCGGGAGCATCTCGCGGACGATTTTATGTGCATCGATTCCGAGGCCACCGTCTTCGACAAAGATGGGTTCTTGCAACACATTGCATTCGGTCCGTATCTCACTGATTACAAGATTAAAAATGTGATAGTGCGAATCTACGGCGAGACTGCGCTAGTGCAGGCTACCGGATTGTTTACTCGAAAAGACGGAGCGCCGGGAGTGTGCCGCTACACCGACATCTATGTGCGAGCAGGAAACGATTGGAAGGTCGTTTCCGCGCAAATTACTCGAGCTCAAGTCCGAACGCAGGCTGCTGGTTAGAGCACGAGTCCCAACTGTTTACCGAGTTCCACGCGTCCGTTCAGGGTGAGCCGGACAGCCCGGCCGCGCATGCGCACAATCCACTTTCGCTCGCATAGGCGGGTCAATAGCGTACATCCCAACGGGCCGCCCAAATGGTGCTGCCGCTCCGTCCAATCCAGACACAGACGCGCTACGGTTTGCCGTCCGCCGAACTTTGGTGAATCTTCTCGAGCGATCTCCGCGAACCATTTGTGGCCGAGCTCGGTCAACTCACATTGTTTTTGATTCACTGGCGTCAATAACCCATGGCGTTGCATCGCGGCGTGGATATCCACCGCCAATCGACCGGCCAGATGGTTGTAGCATGTTCTCGCATAGCGAAGGATCTTGACCTCTTGTGATTCGCGATCCCGCACTCGGGGAGCTGGGGCTAATTCGCCGAGTGCCTCCAGTGCGGTTCCCACATCGGGTCCGGCTAAACGATAGTAGCGGTGCCGGCCCTGGTTCTCAACGCTGATCAGGCCGCCTTCGACCAGCTTTGCCAGGTGGCCGCTGGCAGTTTGGGGAGCCACGTTGGCGCCAAAAGCCAACTCGCCCGCGGGGAGCGCACGCCCATCGAGCAGCGCCAAAAGCATGGTTGCGCGAGCGGGTTCTCCGATGAGCGCCGCGACCCGGCCAAAGCCTATTTCCATGATCACAACTTATCAGAGTGCGCTTAAGGATGTTACGGTACAGACCGAAGCATTTTGGGCGTTGTTAAGGCCGCGCGGGCTTCAATAGCCCGATTGTGTTCCCGTCGGGATCCGCGAACCATGCAAACGTGCCGGCCGGAATAGTGATCGGCCCGACTAAGGTCTTACCTCCCAATTCGCTGGCCTTGTCGAGCGCAGCCTGCACGTCTTCGACATCCACGTAGAAGATCGTGTAATGCTCCGGTTCGTGGCCGAGTGATGTAATATGACCCGAGATGCCCTGCGCACTGGCGGTTTGAATGTTGGACGCAGGACCTGCGGCCGTAATCTGCCAGCCGAACAGCTTCGAATAGAAATCGCCGGTCCTGGCGCGGTCGCGGCATCCGATTTCAAAATGAACAACTGGCCGTCCCATGGACTTCTCCCTCCTTTGACCAAGCAGTTGAGGCGCTGCTGCCGCTAACAAGAGCGCCGAGCGGCGTGTAAGCATCTCTTTTGATGGAACCCTGTGCATCCGGTCTAGTTTAGATCAGGAATGGATCTTCTCTTTTCTCTCAAGCATTTCAATAAGTTGCACAATCTTCCGGGCGCGCGTCTCCGCTTTTTTCACCGTCTGGATTCGCCACAGTACCGCATATCGGTTGGCCCCGTCAAGAGTTTTGAAAAATGCCGCGGCGCGCGGATTCGCGTCCAGCGCTGCCTGAAAGTCGCTCGGGACGGTTGCTTTGCTGGGCGAATCATAGGCTGCATCCCAGCGCGCATTCTTTTTGGCATTTTCAATCGCCTCCAGCCCCGCGGCTTTCATCTCGCCGCTCACGATCAGCGCAAGCGCCTTCTCGCGGTTGATCTTCGACCAGATGCTCTTGCTCGAACGCGAAACAAATCTCTGCAGCCAGGTTTCGTTGCTTTCAGGCCTCTTCTGACCGTCAATCCATCCGTAGCACAGCGCGACTTGGAGCGCCTCCTGGTATGTGACCGACCGCAAACGCGAGCCCTTCTTCGCCAGCCGAAGCCACAGTCCAGTGCTCTTGCGATGGTTCTTCTCCAACCAGGCAGCCCAGTCGTGTTTGGACTTGAAGAGCCTTGCGGGGGAGCTAATCAGCATTTTCATCCCGGCTCATAGGTCGCACGGCTGATGGTCATCCCACCCAGCCGCACCACTTCGAATTTGCCTTTCTCAAAGGTACGAAGGTCATCCGGGTGCTGGAATCGTTTCAAGATCACTTCCGGGATGGATTTCCCGCGCTGCAAGGCCTAGGCAGACCACTGCGCGACACGAAGCCCCGCATTCCTACCCATCCCACCAAGGCTGGTGCTCCTTGTCAAGGTGAGCCGGGACCGAATGTGAGCCGGGACCGACGCTCTTACGGTCTTCAGGGCGTAGCCGAAAGCGTCGGGAGTAAATTATGTTGGATTTCCAGTGGTCCAGCGGCTGCCTTACCGGTGGCGGGCCGGATATCCCAGACTGAATGGCTAGTCGGCCGCCAGAAAAACGGGATCACATTTGTCTGGTCGACACGGTACAGGTCGAAGCCTTTTTTCCAATTCGTCTTCCACAATTCCGATAGATCGGGAAGGCGACCCTTTGTGGAGCCAGATGCAAAGTTTCTGAACTGGTACCGGCCAGGACCATTCATGACGTCCTGGGCGGCCGCGCTAAAGGGAATACATAGCGCCCACGCGACTCCGCTGGCAAGGCATCTTGTTTTCATCCTCATATCCAACGCTCCCTGCAGTTAGAGAAACGGGGCCTCCCGGAGACCCCGGCGAGAGTTAGCGAACCGACGCCACGGGTAAGCCAATCGACGTACCGATGATTTCACCGGATATAACCAACTCCACCCGTCGATTCTGTTGGCGGCCTGAAGCCGTTTCATTCGAGGCTACGGGTTGAGTTTTTCCAAAGCCTTTGGTCGTAACGGAACTTCCCTGCATGCCCTGTTGAGTCAGGTAGTCGCGCACTGCCTCGCCGCGGTGTTCCGAGAGCCGCTGGTTATATTCGTCGCCACCCACGCTGTCGGTATGGCCTTCTACTTCGAGTCTTAGACCAGGGTGACCGGATATGATGCCGCCCACTCTGGCGAGCTTCTCGCGGGCCGCCGGCCGCAAAGAAAACTTGGCGGTGTCGAACAAAACATCCGGAACATTCACGATCAGGCCGCGGGCTGTATCCCGGGTCTGGAGAATCGCGTTGAATTGCGCCAATAGTTGGGAGCGTAGTTCGGTCTTCTCGGCCTCGGCTTGGGCCTTCTCTTTCGCTGCGCGGTCGCGGTCAGCTTGGGCGTTCGCCCTTTGTGCATCGTTCTCTTCCTTCAGACGGGCAGCTTCAGCTCCGGCAGCAGCCAGCCGCGTATCGTTTTCGGCCTTCAGGCGATCCGCTTCGGTCTGGGCAGCCGCCGTCCGCATTTCGTTCTCGTGTCTCAAACGATCGGCTTCGGTCTTAGCGGCCGCTGTCTGCGCTTCATGTTCCGACTTGGCACGCTCGGCATCCGCGAGCGCGGTGATTCGCGCCCGGTCTGCCTCCCGCGTGACGCGGTCGGTTTCCGACTGAGCGGCGGCCCGGTCGCCCTCGGCGCGCGATTCACGCTCCGCTCCTGCCCGCCTTTCGGTGGCAAGCTGTTCTTCCTCGATCTTCTTGACGGTAATAATCCGCGCATCTTCCGCCATTTGAACGGATTCGCGCGCCACGGTCCCGATCGGCTTCTTGCCAGCCTTGCCTTTCAGATAGCCCTCGGCATTCTCGAGGCCCTGGGTGGCTTTCAGGAACGTGTCGCCGGCATAGTGCTCCGCTCCGGTCCAGCGCGCAATTTGGACGGCATTCCGTGCTTCGTAGAGCTCCAAGGGAACCTTCGGATCGAGCCGTCGAGCTGTAATTTCCGCTGGTTTGACGTTCAAAACGTACTGACCCCGCTGCAAAAGCTCGTATTTCGCGTCCACTTCTTCGATGGTTCCGGTGGTGTCATTCCTGACAAAGTTTTCCATGACGACTACGTCACTCGGCTGCGTCACGGCGAAGTACGGCTCGGCGGTCACGATCAGACCGAAGGACTGCAACTCGGTGGTAGCGTCCAGCTTCGTCTTGCCGCCATGATTGACCAGCACCTCGCCAACATTGGTCGCCCGGCCTTCGGGCGTGATGGCCCACATGACATAGGTCAAATACTCCTGGCCAAACTGAGTAGCGGGCCCGAGCCGTTCCATGTCCACGTCCATCTTGATGACGCCTTGCTTGCTCTCCATCTTGGCCTCGCCGCGAGCTTCGGGCATTAACGCGGTCCCCCGAAAGCCGATCTTGGTAGCTCCGCTGCGGTGGTTGTAATTGATCGCCTTGGTTGTTCTTGCGACCACGGTAATGCGATAGATGGGCGCCGACACACCGTTGTCAATTGGTTGTAGGGTGGGGTTGGGAGCCTGTGGCGCCTGCGCCAACGCTAGTCCGCACACGGTCAGGAATACGCTTGCAAGTTTCATCTCTTAAAACCTCGATCCGTCTTCTGGATGCACGAATGGAACCGAAAGCCTGAAGATGTTGAGTCTGATCGACCCGCGATCCATTCTGCGCGAATCTTCGGAACAGCCGAGGACGCGCCAAGTAACCGTATATGGTCATCTGACCAACGAAGGTCATTTACCCAAAGAGTCCCGACAAAAGTGTTCGCCATTTGCAACTATCGAGCCGTGGCTATGAAGCTGCTTTATGGAGGCACATGATCGAAATCTGCTTGCTCGCCTTCGGCGCTGTGCTGTTGTTGGGGAGTATCGGAGCCTTCTTTCTCTACATTCCGTTTCTGCCCATCGCAGTTGTTGTAGTGATATTCCTGGGGATGGCCCTGACCTTTTTGATCGGCGTATGGGTGGGAAGCACTCGAATCCTGCGGCGGCATCGCCGAAAGCGCGTTTCGCCACCAATGCTTCATATTGGACCGACCTCTGCCGGCCTATATACCGAATAAGCCGGGACCCACTTAGTCCTTGTAGGGAGCGCCCGCAGCTTTGTGGACACCGCGAGAAACGCAGGTCTGCAGAACCTCTTCAACTTTTTCGATCAACTGATCCGTTGTAAATGGCGCAGGGAATAGGTCGAACTTTTCAAGAATCGCGCGATGTTGAAGCCGGTCGTCCTGCAACAGACCAGCTACTAAGAGGACGCCCATGTGCTGGTTTCTTCCACGCAGATATTTGGCGGCTTCGTGCCCGGAGATGCTTTCGACGTAGGGATAGGTAATCAACAGGTCGATCTTGCTGGCGCCGATCAACTCAACCGCGGTGCCGAGGTCGCCGGTGGCGCGGACAACGTAACCGGCGTCTTCCAGCGCTTCTTTCATAACAGCGCGAATAATCGGCTCGGAGCAAAGCAGCAAGATCATGGCGTTGGTCGCGGGGCGCTTGTTGGTTGTCATGCTGGCGATCCCATCGGTTCGGACTCGGCCTGTTTCCGGGCGCGTCTCCGATCCGACCACTCACGCAGGCTATCAAAATACAGGTAGACCACCGGTGTGGTGTACAACGTCAGCAGTTGGCTCATAATCAGCCCTCCAATGATCGTAATTCCTAAAGGACGGCGAAGTTCCGATCCTGTTCCGGTTCCAAGCGCAAGCGGGAGCGCGCCGAGCAGCGCGGCCATGGTAGTCATCAGGATCGGGCGGAAGCGCAACATGCACGCTTCGACGATAGAATCGTATGAATTCTTGCCTTCAATGCGCTCCGCCGCCAGGGCGAAATCGATCATCATAATCGCGTTCTTTTTGACGATGCCGATTAACAGGATAATGCCGATGATGGCGATAATGCTGAGGTCGTTGTGGGTGAGGAGCAGAGCCAGCAATGCGCCGACGCTGGCCGCCGGGAGGCTGGAAATGATGGTGATGGGATGGACATAGCTCTCATACAGCATCGCCAGGATGATGTACACAGTCACCAGCGCCGCGGTAACCAGAATTGGTTCGGTAGCTAGCGAGGCTTGATAGGCTTGTGCCGTACCGGCGAATTCGGTGTGAATGGTGGCCGGAAGCCCGACCTTCGCGGACGCCGCGTCTATGGCATTCACGGCATCGCCCAGCGCGACGCCTGGTTTCAGATTGAAGGAAATGGTGACCGCCGGAAAGAGACCCTGGTGAGTCACGGTCAGCGGAGCAGTGGTGGGGGCGAATTTGGCGAAAGCGCTTAAAGGAACCTCTTGCCCGCTGGGCGAATACACATAGATTTGGCTCAAAAACAGGGGATTCTGCCAGGACTCCGGCGCCGCCTCCATCACTACATGGTACTGATTCAGCGAGGTGAACATGGTGGATACCTGGCGCTGGCCGAATGCGTCGTAAAGGGTGTCGTCGATCAGTTGAGGAGTAATACCGAAACGCATGGCAGTGTCGCGGTCGTACTGAATCATGGCTTGCAAGCCCCGGTTTTGTTGGTCACTGCTCACGTCGACAATGAGGGGAACGGTCCCCAACTCTGTCACCATCTTGGGGGCGAACTTATTAAGATCGTCCAGGTTGTCGCCCTGCAAAGTGAATTGATATTGAGCGTTACTCTGCCGGCCCCCAATGCGCAGATCCTGCGAGGCTTGCAGGAACAGAGTAGCGCCGGGAATCCTGGCCAACTTAGGCCTCAGCCGGCCGATTATCAGGTCGGCTGCAATATTCCGCTCCTGGAGAGGCTTTAGGGATACGAACAAACGCGCCGTGTTGTAAGTACTGCCGCCAGTGAACCCGATCACAGTGTTGACGGCCGGATCCGCGGCCACAATATTGATCATGGGCAGCATAATCTTATCCATGGCTTGGAACGAGGTGTCCTGGTCAGCTAGAATCGATCCCTGAATCCGTCCAGTATCCTGTTGCGGGAAAAATCCCTTGGGAACACGAATAAACAGGTAGACGTTAAGCCCGACCGTGGCCAGCAAGACCAAAAGGGTAATCGCCCGAAAACGGAGGGCGATCAATAGCGTTCTTCCGTACTGGTTCACCACCCAATCGAAAGCTCGCTCTGTGGTGCGATACATCCAGCCATGAGCTGGCTGGTCTTTCAGAAGATGAGCGCACATCATGGGAGTTGCGGTAAGCGAAACCGCCATGGAAACCAAGATGGCAACCGAGAGCGTGACAGCGAATTCGCGAAACAGGCGCCCCACTATCCCGCCCATCAAAAGCAGAGGAATAAACACGGCAATCAGAGAAACACTGATGGTAAATACGGTCGAGCCCACTTCCTTGGCGCCTTTGAGCGCGGCTTCGAAAGGACGGAGGCCATGTTCCATATAACGCGTGATGTTCTCAATCACGACAATTGCGTCGTCGACCACAAAACCAGTCGAGATAGTGAGCGCCATCAGCGAAAGATTATCCAGGCTGTAGCCCAGTAGATACATTACGCCGAATGTCCCCACCAGCGACACGGGGACAGCGACGCTGGGAATGAAGGTCGCGCGCCCATTTCTCAGGAAAACGAAAACAACCAGAATGACCAGGATCACGGAGATGATCAGTGTCCTCTGGGTGTCGCTAACGGAGGCGCGGATAGTGACCGTTTGGTCCATGGCCACTTTCACATCGATCGAATGCGGAATGGAGGACTGGATCTGGGGGAGGACGGCTTGAATGCGATCTACCGTATCGATGATGTTCGCGCCGGGTTGGCGGAAGATGATGACCAACACGGAGGGCTTGCCGTTGGCATAACCGGAATTACGAAGGTCTTCCACCGAATCCTGCGCCACGCCGATATCGGAGATTCGCACTGCCGACCCGTTGCGGTAGGCCACCACTAACGGCTCATAATCGCTGGCTTTGAAGATTTGATCGTTGGCGCCCACTTCCCACATGCGCAGGCCGTCCGAAAAATGTCCCTTGGGCGTATTGGCATTCGAGCCGCTCAAAACGTTCCGGACCTGTTCCAGGCCGATGCCATACTTATTCAGGGCCGTCGGCATCAATTCAACACGAACGCTTGGAAGCGAGCTTCCTCCTACAATCACTTGCCCCACGCCGCTTATCTGGGACAGCTTCTGCGCCATGATGGTCGACGCAGCGTCGTACATTTGGCCCCGGGTGAGGACGGTCGAAGTGAGCGCCAGCATGAAGATGGGGGAGTCGGCCGGATTCACTTTCCGATAGGTGGGATTGTTGGGCAGATTTATGGGTAGATAGCCGCGAGCAGCGTTAATAGCGGCTTCTACGTCGCGCGCGGCTGCGTCGATGTCCCGGTTCAGATCGAATTGCAGGGTGATGCTGGTAGATCCCAAGGAGCTGGACGAGGTCATCTCGGTTACGGACGCAATGTGTCCGAACTGGCGCTCGAGCGGCGTTGCCACCGATGAGGCCATGGTCTCCGGACTCGCACCCGGCAAACCGGCGCTCACGGAAATGGTCGGAAACTCAACTTGCGGTAGTGGTGAAACCGGGAGCAACCGGTAGGCCGTGGCTCCCGCCAGTAAAATCGCGACCACCAGGAGCGTCGTGGCGACGGGTTTGCGGATAAAGGGCTCGGAAATATTCATCGCTTACCTGGCCGGGAGCGGTTCCTGTTCCGGAGGGACGTTCTCCGCTTGTTTCTTGCGTGAGAAACGCGTCCCGAGCCGGTCGAACCAAATGTAGATAACCGGCGTCGTGTACAGCGTCAATAATTGACTGATCAGCAGGCCGCCGATGATGGTAATCCCCAAAGGCCGCCGCAGCTCCGAGCCGCTGCCCGAGCCCAGGGCAAGCGGCACAGCTCCGAGCAGCGCCGCCATGGTCGTCATCATGATAGGACGGAAGCGCAGCAGACAGGCCTGATAGATGGCCTCCTCCGGTTGCATGCCCTCGTTCCGCTCCGCGGCAAGCGCGAAGTCGATCATCATGATGGCGTTCTTTTTCACAATGCCGATGAGCAGGACGATACCGATTAACGCGATCACGCTGAAATCCTGCCCTAAGACGATGAGAGCCAACAAAGCGCCGACACCCGCGGAAGGCAGCGCGGATAGGATCGTCAGGGGATGGATGTAGCTTTCATATAGAATGCCCAAAACGATATAAACCGTAATCAGCGCCGCCGCAATCAGGATCGGCTCGTTTGCCAAGGAGGCTTGGAATGCCTCTGCCGTTCCCTGGTACGCGGCCTGAATACTCGGCGGAATGCCCATTTCGTCGTGCACTTTATTCACGGCCTGGATGGCATCACCTAGGGATGCGTTCGGCGCCAGATTGAACGAGAGCGTAACTACGGGAAACTGGCCTTGGTGGTTCACAGTGATGGGAGCGCTGGTGGTCTCCACATGAGAGAACGCGTTCAGCGGAATCTGGCCACCATTCGGAAACACCGTCGAGGATTGAATAGAGGTAGCGGACGATAACGTGCCGGATGAAGCGCTGGTAGGAGTGGGCAGTGTGGAGGAAGGAGTGCTGGTGCGGGAGGCCGTGCTAGAGGAACCACCGGAGGGAGTGGCCGAGGAGCTGGAGCCTCCCGCGGCCGTCCGGATAAACAAGTTATTCAGGTCCGACGGGTTCTTCTGAAACCCAGGCTTCAATTCCAGCACTACGTGGTATTGATTCAACTGGGTAAACATGGTGGACACTTCCCGTTGGCCATAAGCATCGTATAACGTCTGGTCGATGGCCGAAGTGGTGATGCCGAAGCGCGCCGCTGTGTTGCGGTCGTAAACCAGCTTGGCGCGCAGACCAAGGTCTTGTTGATCGCTGGCCACATCGCTCAGCTCCGGCAGCTGCTGGAGCTTGGCCAGCATCTGGGGCGCGAAGGTATTCAGTTCGTCGACGTTGGGATCTTCCAACGTGTACTGGAATTGAGTCCGGCTCACGCGATCCTCGACCGACAGATCCTGTACCGGCTGCATATACAGCGTGATGCCAGCCACCTTGGCCAGCTCCGGCTGCAAGCGGCGAATGACATCGCTGGCGCTGATCTTTCGCACATCGATCGGTTTCAAATTGATAAGAATGCGGCCGCTGTTCAAGGTCGTGTTGGTCCCGTCGATGCCGATGAACGACGACAAATTATCGACCGCCGGATCCTGCAAAATGATCTTGGTCAATTGCTGCTGCTCGCTGGCCATTTGCGGAAAGGACACCGACTGGGCCGCTTCCGAGACGCCCTGGATGACGCCCGTATCTTGAATGGGGAAAAATCCCTTGGGTATTACGATGTACAGGAAGATGGTCAAAACCAGAGTCGCGGCCGCGACCAGCAGCGTCGCCACCTGCCACCGCAGCACCCACTTCAACGTCTTGCCATAGAAAGCGATAATGGCGTTGAACGCGTTCTCTGACGCGCGATAAAGGCGTCCTTGATTCTCCTCGGGGGTATGCTTCAACAGTTTCGAGCACATCATTGGAGTCAGCGTAAGCGAAACCACGGCCGAGGCTAGTATGGTCACGCTTAACGTCACGGCAAATTCACGAAACAGGCGCCCCACGATATCGCCCATGAATAACAAAGGGATGAGAACGGCAATGAGCGAGACGGTCAGGGAGACGATAGTAAAACCAATTTGCGCCGAGCCTTTGAGCGCCGCCCGGAGCGCAGGCTCGCCGGCTTCAATGTAGCGGGTGATGTTCTCGATCATGACGATCGCGTCGTCCACCACGAAGCCGGTTGAAATCGTCAAGGCCATCAAAGTCAGGTTGTTCAAGCTGTAGCCAAGCAGGTACATCACGCCAAAGGTAGCTACCAGCGACAGTGGAACGGCGATGCTGGGAATGATGGTCGCCGCCAGATTGCGCAGAAACAGGAACATCACCATCACCACCAGCGCCACTGTAAGCATCAACTCGAACTGCACGTCGCTCACGGAGGCCCGGATGGTAGTGGTCCGATCGGTGAGGACGCTGACTTTGATGGAGGCGGGAAGCGTCGACGTCAGTTGAGGCAACAGTTGTTTGATACGATCGACCACCGAGATGATGTTCGCGCCGGGCTGCCGCTGAATGTTCAAAATGACCGCGGGAATCTCGTTCATCCAGGCCGCCTGGCGGACGTTCTCGGTATC
>Ga0210401_10001760_pt1 | contig 24671 bp, 32 predicted proteins | sample IncBWH32MmetaG_FD_150866 | JGI IMG/M metagenome (GOLD analysis project Ga0210401, IMG submission 150866) | Forest soil microbial communities from Barre Woods Harvard Forest LTER site, Petersham, Massachusetts, United States - Inc-BW-H-32-M | ecosystem: Environmental > Terrestrial > Soil >... | reverse complement strand
CGTTCACGCGCATGGTCGAGAAGTGCGAGCAGATCGCTGGTGAAGGCAAAGGGCAAGGAGCATATCAGCGCATTCGTACTCGTGTGGCTGGTGATCTGCCTGACGACAAGATCACTGACCAGCACTTGACTGAAATGTGGACAATGATCAATGCGGCTGGCAAGAAACCAATGGCAAAGGCCAGTTAGTGAGTAGTAGAGGTTGGCTGGCAACGGTCAACCTCGCAAGGAGAAGATGAACATGAGCATGGAGCAAGAAATAACTGCCGCCGTTGAGTGGTGGGCAAGCCAACTCACACAACGACCAATCAACCAAACTGGTGATAAGGAAGTAGATTTCTCGCTATTCTCCTTCTCATCTTTTATCACGGTCCAGCCTCTCACCGATCAGCAGATCGAGACGTTTAAAGCCGCGCTGAGAGACAAATTAGAGGCTCTTAGCACCACTGATGAGGATTTATACCTTGTCTGTGATTATGAGCCAAAGGACATGCTAGAAGCAGCAGCAGACGAAGCAGGCATCACGGAGCAAAATCACCGATTCCCGATGAAAACAAACATGTGGATTGATCCTGGTTGCGTGACCGTGAGTTGTGGCTATGCAGCGCCAGTCCAAACAATCTACAGCAGTGCAAGGTAACTCTTTTTCTATTACGCGACCACTACGCCGCTCACTTGTTGACACATCTACGAGGAACGGCGTAGTATGCCAAGACCAGCATTCACATGCTTGAATATAGATTTTTTCAGAAGGAGACAGTTTTTAGTGAGGCGATGTGCCTCAGAAAGTGATGTTACAGTGACGACATCAGTAAACATCCGTGAACGTATCCAAATCACCATTGATTCTATTTCCAAGTTCCTGCGAGGCAATGAAGCTATTCGCCAGCAGGCGCACGATTGGCACACAACATTTTGTGATGAACATCATGTATTGAAGTTTCGTGATCTGGCAAAGGTCCAGCAAATCAATCCTCAGAACGCACTCCAAGAAGCGGAATGCTATACGTGCTCTCTCTGTGAGATTGAGCGCAACCGTGAAAGACTTTCCAAACGCCAATTAATGAGCGATGATCCACACTTCGTGCGAGGCTCTGTATTTGTCTCTGTGAAGCAGATAGAGCGAGAGCAACAGCAGATAGCCATTCGACAAATCGCTATGGAGCGCATTCCCACACTTCCCAGACACACCGAAGAAATCCCGATGCCTGTATTGGCAACACTCCCCCAGGCTAACGTTATAACAGCCCCACTGCCAGCAAGAGGCATTGTATACGCCAACACACCGCAAGACGATGGAGACGCCACTGAGCACCGTTTACCTGCAATCAAGTTGAGCCGCTCCACGCTGCAAATTCCTGCGGTCAAGGCTGAAGTTGCCATATTGGAACTGATGCGCGGTCAAACATCGCCACACGATACAGGCGAGCAAGTACCTGTTGTATTGTTATCCGAGGTAGAAGACGGCGCGTTCTTGTTGTAGGAAGCCAACACAAAGAAAGGATGAGACATGAAAGCAATCAAGCGATTTATTCGCGCTCTCTGGGGGAAGTTCCTTGGAGGCGATGACACACCAGAAGAACGAGACACGACGCACGTATGGTAACGGCATCCCAACACAACGAAACGACCTGCGAGGTGTGCAGGTCGTTTCTGTTTGCTCGTGCTATTGCTTCGGCACTGCTGGCATCAATGCGCTCTCAGTGAACGAGCGCTGAGGCAAACTGACCATGTTTTGAGGTGGTACGGTTCCTGCTATAGATACAGGTATGTATGAACCATACTGGCTTGCCGTACCAGGATTGGGATTAAGGATAGTCATGTTGCCGCTAGCGGATGCCTGTGGTGGGAATGGCACTTGAGGCACGCTAGCAGGCGTAGCGGCTTGCACTGCGTTGTTAATGTGGATGTGCAAACGAGACTCCAGAGCATTGATCTCTTCCTTCACGAATGCGCCAACCTGACCAATTGCCGTCGTGACGATAGGCGTTGCTTGCGCTTGTACATCAGCCTCAACTTGTGGCAGTGCAGGACTTAATTTAATAGCGTGCCAAAGAGATACTTGCAACGTAGCCGCGCCTGCAAGAAGCACAGGGATGCTATAAGAGACATCCTGGCCAACATTAACGCCATGCTGGCTCACATACTGGAAAAGCCCCATGATGATCGGTACGAGGATACCAGTGGCGACAGTAACGACGGTATGCCACAAGGCAACCATTGATGGTGTGATTTTCATAATGATACTCCTTTGAAATTACACAAGAATTAGCCAACGATCGCCTTGATTTGCGCGAGCTTGGCGGCGTCGGTTGGATCGGACGATTGTGATTGCAGTTGCGTGATAGTTGCCTCAAGCTTCGGGATAAGTGGGTCTTCACCAAGCGCTCCATCAGAGTAGACGTGCGCTGTGTAGACGTCGCTAGAGCCAGGCGGGTTATCCAGAGAATGGCTTGGATTATAAACCAAGCAGGCTCGCTCCATATATTGCTTGACATTGCCCTGAGCGTCTAAACTGACCTCGTTGGATAAGGGAAGCCCAAAGAGCAGCAGTCCGTTGTTGCGCTGGTAGAACTTGAGTATTTCGCCTTGTACGATGTTGCCGTTACTCTTGCACTTCCAATGAGCGGCGTCTACCTCCTCAAAGAAGCTCGCCACGCCAGGCGAATTGATTGTGATTGCCATATCATCTCCTTGTGCTGTATCGCCAAGCCATACATTCGCGTCTATCGCGCCTGCGATGCCTGGCACGTTGGTTTGCTTGTCGGTGTATTGCACTGCTATATATGATTGCCAAGGTGGAGGACAAGCAGGCCGCTCGCTAGGCGTGTACTGCCAATCAGCCAAGACAAGCGGATATCTGGCTAGCCGCGCATCCTGTAGCCTACTCCTCACATAGCCATCACTGGCGTAGATGAGCGGTAACTTGCCCCCATAGTTCGCTTCTTGCTGAGTGAGAAAGGCCAGCGCCCACGAGGCATTTGCGCGTGCGTTGCCTTCCTCGTAGTCAAGCATGAGCAGATCATTCGCACCAATTGGGCCAACGGTCTTATGTTGCCAGTTTGCCTCATCTACTGCCGAGTTAATGCCGGGATAGGCGTAGTGGTAGTGGATGATGCGCAAGCCTGCCGCCTCTGCTCCTGAGCGATAGGCTTTATAGTGTGCATCCTCGTAGCCAACGCCGTATGATGAGCGTATGGCCACGATGCTTGACCACTGTTTGTATGCTTGCCAATCCACATTGGCGGGTTGCCACGCGGATATATCTGCGTATGCGAGTAGTGCCATGAAACCTCCTTAAGGCAAGAATCTAAGCTCTAAAATTTGCGGATCAAACGCCTTTGGTCCAGTGGTAAGCGTGACCACCGGATAGATGGAGAACGCGCCTGCCGTTGCAACATCAGCCGCACTAGGCGCATAATCAGCCTTGCCGTTTGGAGCATCGGTAATGGACCATGTGCCAGTGCCAACCCGAAGTATGCTGTTTCCAGTGTCGATGAAATGCATAGCAAGAGCGCTCGCCAGTAAACTACCAAGCGGATAAATACCGCTATCGGTATGAAAAGTGTTGTGGATAGCCGAAGCATCCCCAACGCTTCTAGGCGTAAATGACATAATCACACTCCTCTCGTGTACCAGTCCATGTTGCCGTCTCTCGTGTACCAGTCCATATTTCCATCACGTGTGTACCAATCGATATAACTGTCCCCAGGCTGTGCAGGCTGAATGATGCAAAAGCGCGTAGAGACATCACGCGGCACGATTGCACCGCCAAGAAAAAACCTGGAGGAGATATCGCGCAACTGATTTGCGCTCCTGATCCTCAAACGTGCTTGCACATCCTTGAATTGACTTGCGCTCATCATCCGTAGACGTGCCTGGATGTCAACAAACTTTGCCAGATTGAAGCGCGTCGCTACATCTTTTTGAAAGAATGAGTCAAGCTTGAAGCGTGCGCTTACGTCCTTGGGTTGAGCGGGAGACATAAGCCGCAAGCGCGTGGCCGTATCTTTTAATTGATTAGCGCTCATCAATCTAAAGCGAGTAACCGTGTCCTTTAACTGATTGGCGCTCATTAGGCGAAAGCGGCTAGTAACATCAGACTGCGAGGTTTGATAAACTGTGGCGAGAAGCCTGCTCACCCACAATTGCCTGAGCGCCGTATAGCCTGCTGACGTCGGATGGATGTTATCAGGACCGATCAGGCTTTGATTGGCGTTGAAGTACGCCCACAAGTCAGGACCAGCGATCACGAGCGGATTAGCCGCCACAAGCTGGTCAATGGCGGTGTTGATAGCAGGACCATTCGCAATAATGTTACCTGTCAGGCCATACGGGATATGTGGGATGATTGGGATGCATCCCTGAGCGATCACGCTATTGATTGCGCTCTGCATATTGCTCTTGAATGTGGCTGTGGCTACTCCATTATTGGCGTCGTTCGTGCCATAGTTGAGCGTAACGTATCTGCCTGGAAAGAGTGGAAGCCAGGTTGATGCATTGGTTACGAAATCGCCTGAGACAGTGCCACCAATGCCAGCGCCTTGCGCTGCCGGGAAGTTAGCAGGCGCTTGAGCGTTGATCTGCTGAGCGACAGAGCCAGCACCGCCACCGTTGTCGATGTTCAGACCGCCTCGCGTAATCGAGTCTCCGAAGAAAATAATATCGTCCTGCACGCCATTGGCACAGTTATGGACATCCATCTGGAGCGCACAACCAAGATTGGACGGTGATCCATTAATAGCAGTACAGTTTATGCGCACCCAATTGTAACCAGTCATGTTGATTGGATGCTGTCTGCCATTGTAGTTGTTGCCGGTTACGGTTACGAGCGTTACCCAGCCGCTTGACGGTAACGAGCCACCAGCAGCCGCATTGACATCAACAGTGTAACTGCTTGGTTGGTTGTAAGCGAGAACGCTCTTGATAGTCCAGTCATAGTCGCCAGTCAGGTTGTTATTCCAGTTGACCAGCACTTTACCACGTTGAGCGCTGGAGACGCCTGAGAGGTCGTAAACAATGTAGGCATCATTGCTGATGTTGGTAAGTGCCTGCGTTCTCCAGAGCGTTCCATAGTCTCCATCATTGGCGTTTGTACCTGGATTAGCGTTCGAGTTGTTGTCATTGACGTAAACAGGACAGTTACGGCTAACGACCAACATTGGAGCAGGACCATCGTAGTAACTGCGCAAACGGAGCCTACTAGATACGTCTTTGAGTTGATTAGTACTCATGAGACGTAGCCTTGTAGCCACATCCTTGACTTGTTTAACGCTCAGGTTAAAGCGCGTTTTGACATCGTGATACGGACTGGCCAGCACAAAGCGCGTGGAAATATCTTTCTTATTGGTTGTGACAACAGAATAGCCGGGAGTGACCACCTGCATATCATTCGCTACACCTTGCGTGCTGCTCGACGCAATCGAGACATTCATCTGAGCATTGCTGGTCGTATTGGCATTGGCGGTTATATGCAGCCATGCATCCAGATATAATTTATCTCCAACATTGAATGCTTGCAGAGGTAAACTTGTGGCGCTGAATGTATACTGAGCAGTCGTACTATTGATGGTTTGTGCGCTCAGCACCATTGTAGAGCCAATTTGTGTGTAGGTTCCTCCAGATGAGCGTACAAATGCGCGCACGTTAATATCAGCCGTTGCAGCGCCATTGGAACTGAAGTAACGCAAGTTGAGCGTTGGCGTCCAATTGCCAGCGAGGATAGAGTTACCTTCTAACGTGGTCGCATCCAACAACCAACCATTCCCGCTTGCAGAGCCAATAGCACCACTTGCAGGCCAGTTGCCAGCAAAGGCTTGTGCGTGCAGTTCGCCCCATCCGGTTACGCTCGTACCACAACGAGTACCAACCGTTGTGCCTGCCGCTCCGGTGCCAGTTACAAGTGTGTTGGCAGTTGTTACCGTTGTGGCTGCGGTGTTAGTACCGTAGGTTGTAAGAGACGTCATAGCTTCATTCCTTGCACATCAATGCTAAGCGCTCCTATAGGCGTACATGTATTTCTCCACATACCAAAATTAAAAATGGTTGTTTTGTACGCGACCAAATTGGGTGCTCCTGGAAGTGGATTGTAGTCCCAAGCAAAGCATTCGCATGCTCCACTCACCTTATCCAGCACTCTACCAATCACCTGAAATTCTAGCCCTGTATCATTTGCCCCAAGCATGTTGAGCGACTTCGTTTTGAATTGAAAAGCCGTTCCACTCTCAGGGATTTCTAGCACTGCTGTTCTGCCATCTGGACAGTGCAGCATGACTTCCTTGACACGCTTAATATCACCAGTTCCCACGAGGTCTAGCGCCCAATCTAAGCGGCGCACGCCTTTCTTGCCAGCTATGAGCGTAGGCACAAGTTGCCGCTCTGATAAGCGCCTGTTGGTTGTAAGGAGCACGCCCCAATAAGCCATGCGCGGATCGATGGTATCACTCAATGCAAGCAAGCTTGTTGCTACGCTCATGATGCCTCCTAAACATAGGAATACTGGAAGGTGATAACAGGCTGTAAAGTGCCGAGCGATTGATTGACACCTGTATACAGCACAAGAGCAAAGAATATTTTTCCTGCCGTTGTTGCTGCTGGCGTGCGTCTATGCGTGATATATTGGATGGTTCCTTGTGCGCTCTGCCATGTAGCAAGCCACGCAGCCGCGCCTGGACTCACTGAGCCAGCCGTACCACTCGTAACAGCAAGTGTTGTGCCAACAGAGCCAGCAGCCGGGTTACCTGTCTGATCGTCTCCATACTCATTAATCTTGAGATAGGACGTTGAGCTTGTATCCGTTGCGTGACCATTGACGATAGGTGATCCGCTCTGTGCTCCTGGTTGCGTACCTGCACTTGGCGCGGCGTGTGTGTTGTCTCCGTATGCGCTGAAGGTTGGGGGTGCTGCATACGTGCCGAGTGAGTCATAGTCGATGCAGGCCACGTTGGCGTGCCCGTTGGTTCCATCGTAGGTAGCAACCTTCGTGCCAGTTGTGTCGGCAGTAAAATACCAGAGTTCAGGAACCGCTTGAGTACCGCTTGCGGGTCGGCTATATTGTGGCCAGGATGCGCTAGCAGTGCCACCAGCACCGGCGCTAGCCGCACACCAGCGCACCTCATTCGCGCCTGCTGATCCACCAAAAGTAACAGCGTTCCAGGTTGGAGACGCATCGGTGTTTGAGTTCCACATACTGCGGATGACGGAAAAATCGGACATTTGATCTAACTCCTTTTGCTGTTATACAGCATCATCATCGTTATCGCCTGCTGCAATTGGCTGCAAACGGATTGGCCTGACCTTTGCGGCATTGGCTTGTTCCAGGCTTCCACTAATACGTACTGAATGCTGGCTCCCTGATTTGATATCGCGCAAGATAACAATATCCTCATCTATCGTTAGCTCTATGTTATGTGTCTTTTTGAGCGTTGACGCAATAAGGTTCAAAATCTTCTCCATGCGCTTCAGCGTTCTTTCCAATCGATCAATCTGCTTTTGTTGCAGATCGTTTTCAGCCTCTAGCGCCTCACGTACTCGCTCCTGTACATCGTCTTTTGCTTTGGCGAGTGACGACCGAAAAATGAATATGCCGCCCAAAGGCCCAGCAATCATGATAAAAAGATTGATGAATGTGAGCCACCCCGTTAGCGTTTCCATCGATTTATTACCTTATTCCTCTGGCATTTTCACAAAGCGTTTGATGGTTTTGACTTCGTTCTCAAGCTTTTTATGCTCCTTGAGATACAATTTGATAAAGCGAGGAATAAAAATACACGCTACTATTTCGCCTGCAATGAGCAAGAAAAACGTTAGCCATATCGAGATACGTACAAGAATAATCCAGCTCACAGTATGCTCTCCTCCTTATGTCTATGCTCTTTCTCGCTCAATCGGTTGGCGCAATGTTTGGCCTTTTGCCGCTCGCAATCATCTGCCTGGCCAGCGCCATATGCCTGTGTGCTGTGGCGTGGCTTGGCGTCGGTTGGCCCTGTGCATCAATCATGTTGGGCGCGGCTAGTTCTTCGGGAGTAAAATCAACTTTGAGATCCACGCGCATGCCACAACTACAAGCAGGCGTTTGTACCAGGCGCGTGTGGATTGGCGCTTCAGGAAAAGGAAGCACTGCCTTGATTGCCTCGTGACTGATATGCTCTCTCCGGTCCTGACTGCACTTCGGACATGTCCAGCCAAGATATCCATCCTCTGTCAATGTATGCAAAGCCATTGTTGTTTGCTCCTTGCTAAAATTGGATTGTCCATGCACCGCCTACGGCAGCGTTGATGTTCCCGGATGTACTCGTCGCAGAAATTTGAAACCCGTTTGAGGTCAGATGCGCAGTCGTTGGCGTGTTTGCATTGCTCGATCCATCTGACGTATCGAATGACACGGAGACAGGCGTAGAGACGCGTGAGAGCGAAACAATGTAGCCTGAAATGACGCTACCGTTAATCGATGCGGCACCAGCGATCAAGTATCGGCCTGTCTCGGTCCCGCCTGATGGTTGATTAAACACGTTCTCTACTCCATTTAAAAAGGATGCGCTTATACCAGGAGCGCCACCATTGTTGAACGGGCCAACTTTGCTGTAATCTGCCATTGTATTTTTCCTAACTTACTATTTCATCAAGTTGAAAAACGATACTTTCCACATTGGTCTTACTGTTGTGCGACCACAAGCCATGCGCTATAAGTGTCCCAGAGTTGAGCGCAGACGTGGCAGAACTTCCAGCGAAAAAGCCAACTTCTTCAATATCCACACCAACGGCATCGGTTGGCCCAAGGTAAAGAGAAATCAGTATTTCGCCTGTGCCACCAACGCTATAGCTTGTAACAGCCTTGCGAAAGACCTCTGCTTGCAATTGCGTGTCTGTTATGGCAGGCGTCGTTGTGCCTGTTCCTAGCGCCACATACGTGATCTTTGGATTTACCGCACCTGAGCTGCTATCGCGTATCAGGTTGAGCCAGCCATTTGTTTTTTGTATCACAGTCATATATAAAACCTCATCAGCAAGGATAAAGCGTGGTGCTTGGGAACAACGTTGCGCCTGGCAATGGGCAAGCATGAACGCTCACATTCAATGTGGCATTGAGCGAAAGCGCTACGCTGAATGGCGTGAGCAGCGTCAATGACTGGCTTGTACCAACCGTGATGCTGTTTGACGCTTGTTGAGCAGTTACGATTGGTCCAAAAAAGTCCTGCCATGTAATGTCATAGGCTCCCACAATCGCCTTGATCATGTACCAGAGATTGAAGCCGTCTTGCTGATCGCTGGCCTGCACTTCCTCAATGAGCATCTGTACATTCGTGAGTGCGTGATCAGGTAAATTGACCGTGATCAACTGGCCTGGTGCATAGCCTGCCGCATTGCCTCTCTGGCTCCATTGAAGTTGTATGCCTTGTGTGCCGTAGCGCGTGAGCAGGCCCGTAGCCTTGCTGAAGGCATCAGAGAGCGTTGTGATTGTCGCGTCTATCGCTACTGCCTCAACAATGCCAGAGGAGGCATCAAGCACCGCTTGATCGCTAATCTGCGCACTATTATTGGCGAGCGCGACCGTTGGATACTGACCAACGTACACGACCTGAAGTAAGTCAATGGTGCCAGTTGGACCGCGCAACTTCGTGCCACTACTATCTTGCGCAATCACCGGATCGCCTGCGGCCCAATAGAATGCTGAGCCGGTTGTACCCTTCACACCAACTGATTGCGCTACATAGCCTGCTCCATTCAGATTTGTACTAATCATTGGAGCGCTCGCCAATTCAAAGCCCATTGCCCAGGAAGTTGCATTGCCGTCTCCAAGCTTCGTCTCTGTTTGCTGGGCTGTTTGCGCCATACCCCCAATGATGTACTGTTGATTGCGATACGCTGGATTTTGCCGCGCTACCGTTGGAGGATTTGTCACCTGATCCAGCAGCGTGCCATCCACCACTGTGCTATTGCTCACGTAGGTATAGGGTACCCACCACAATTGACGGAATTGATCGATGGTCCAGTAGTACGGGATGCCTGCTAAGTTGGCGTCTTTGGTGAGCGCATCCAGCGCAGCCGCTACAGTGCAGTAGGCGAAGGTTGCGTTAATCACACCAACCGCGTTATTGCCTTGTGGAAAGAGTGCTGTGCTTGGATAGAGCGACGTGCTTGGATAGAGCGTGGCAATGTTTGTAGCTTCATCTACAATCGCGCCAACTGTTATGCCTTCTTGTGCCAGGATTGACGAAGCGATATCTTGCACGATGGATGCTCGCGTGCGGTTGATATACGATTTGGCAATAATGCGTTTGTCTGCCAGATAGTGATTATCTGTACAGGTGATCTTGTGCTCCAAGCTTGGTTGAAAGCCTGGCTTCTGCTCTTGCGGATTGGTGATGAAGCCACTAAAGACCAGCGTGTTGTTGGCATCATAGATAGTTACTTGCTGATATTGCTGATAGTGTGTCAAGGTATCAGGAGACTTAATGGTAAAACTCGCTTGCGCACGCTTCCCGATAGTGTCGTTAAAGGTCAGTGATCCAGCCTCAATGAAGACTGGAGTACCGTTAATGAGTACCATATAGGATGTGGTTATGTTGATCGGGATTGCTCCCATCAGCGCACGCGTGGCGTAAAGTACCATTTACACAATCCCTCGATAATACAATTCAAGCGTTGCCGCACTTGCTCCACTTGTCCATACCGTTTGACGCGCTCTGAAGTAGCGATAAAGGCGCGGTCCCGCCCACAATCCTGTTGCCGTGGCACTACTGGCAGTGGTCTTGTCAACTGCTGAATAGCCGTAAGCAGACACCCAATTCACGTTGTCATTGCTTCCCTGGAACGTGATTGTGCCGCCTGTGGCAATGGTATTGATATGGAGCGACCACATGTTATAGGCACTAATGTCTTGCGCTGGTACAAGATCGGCATTAGCGCCTGTAGCAATCAAACCAACTTGCTCCACTCCTACGGTTGGATCAATAGGCGTAGATGAGATGTACACGCCGTTGGTTGCGCTAAACGTATCGTAGAAGCAGCTATGCGTGCCGGTTGGCGCTGTGCAGATACCGAAACCGCCAGTAAAGAGCACTATATCTGTGGCCTGAGCGCTCCAGTTCATAGGCTCCGTGGTCGATGCGTCCCACACGCGTACCCTGAGCGTTTGCCCTACAACCTGAAATCTCAAACCGTACTTTGTGCCAGCAGCGGAGGCAAAAGGCGCTGAAGCCAACTGTGTGAATGTCCCAGAAATGTACTTGCCAATCTCGATGTTGCCGGATGAATTGCCCAGATCAGCATAGTAGAAGTGGTTGGCGTCCACACAGCGCAATACCGCGCCTGCAACGGCTGATGTGCTATTACCTTGCGTGATGTTGACCAATACCTCTTGATCGGCCTGTGATTGGCCTGCATAGGTCCACACACCGAGATTGCTGTTGGAGCCATAGGTGAGCACGATCTGATTGCTGACATACGAGGCGGTCTGATTGCCGCTTATCTGTGTCCAGTTGTTGCCGTCGCTGCCTGGCGAGATCGCATTAGGAACGCCGCGAATGGGGCTGGCAGTTGTTGCATCAGTTGCATACGTGGAAAATGCAATACTCATATCGATTCCCTAACTCTTTCCATCGTTCACGACTTGCCGATTATGCTAGCCGAAAAAGTGAAGCTTGGAGACGTACCACCAAGAACCCATCGTAGACGCGCTACCGATCCGAAAGATACTGATTGGCCCATACCTGCACCCAGCGAAATAGAGAGCGCCTGATTAGTGTTCAGGCTCGTGCCTGTATAGATTGCGTAGTAATTGCTGTCATTGCCTTTGCGCTCCACAATAAATTGAATAGTTGGAGACGTGCCTGAGATGGCAGTGATGTTGATGTCAACGGCAAGCTCTGAGAACGAGTCAACGGCTAAATCTCCGCTATTTCCGTTTGATGTTACAGGGCTACTCGCATGAGCATAAACATTTGAGGCGAACCAGCCCACAGCAAGGCCAGCCGAAGCGCGGCTATTGCTATCAGTGGTGGTTGCAGTCGTGGCTTGGAGCGCGTACCATGCGCCATTTGGCAACCACAGACCGCCAACCGGAATGCCGCCTGCATCCTGTGGCAGTTTCGGATATAAAGCCATGCCATCCTCCTAGAATTTTGTACCGAGACGATACCGCATCTCACTGCTAAGGCTTGGCAAGAACGCTTGTGCAAATTGCCTGCCATCTATCTGTAAAATAAGCGGTCGGTTGTTGCCGCCATTGCTCGCACCTGCCAGCATCGCGTTAAGCTGATTATTTGGAGCGACCTGAGCACCTTGCGGCAACCATAGCCCTTCCGGTCCATCATCGCCCACGACGCCGAAACCACCTTGTGTCACTGTTCCACCTTTTGCGAGCAATGGTATCTTTGGTATACCTACGCCATTCCAATCCAGCGCAGGAGTATGCACCGGTCCTACTCCTATTGCAGGTATGTGAATTTGTATCCCGTCGATGAAGCCAATAAATCCATTGATTAGGTTAATAATGTCATTGATGCCACCCTTGACCGCGCCTGAGATACCTGCCCAGACACCCTCAGCGATGCTCTTGATGCCATCCCACACACCTGAGAATGTATCCTGAACATCCTTCCATGCCTGTTTCCAGTTGCCTGAGAGCAGATCAAGACCAACCTTGATGATGCCTGATATCAGGCTCCATGCGATTTGTACCGCGCCTTTGATGATGTCCCAGACAGAGAGTAGTGTCGTTTGGATGCCTCCCCAGATTTCAGGCCAATAGGGCTTGATCCAATCGAGGAAGCCTTGAATGCCTGCCCACAACTCTTTGACAATCGGTGTAACTCGCGTGATGATCTGATCTGCAAACTGGCCTATTGCCTGCGCAGCCTGGACCGCAAACGGCATGATGAACTTGAGCGCAGCCCCTAGTTGATTGGCGAGAAAGCCACCAACCCTGACCACCACAGGCGCGATCGTTTCAAAGGCTTGCGTGAGTGGGGGAAGTACTTGCCGCATTACCTGCTGGCCAGCCGCCCAGATTTGCGCGAATGCAGGTACAACAGTGGTCATGATGGTCGAGCCAAGCCGCTCAAAGCTTGGCATCACGCTTGCGATGGTAGGAGCCATTGTATTCTTCCACCAATCGCCCAGGCTCTTGAGGATACCGGAGAATGTTTTGAAATCGGCACTAACTTGACCACCTATAATGCCAGAGACTTGCTTGAACATACTGCCAAGCGATCCAAAGCCGCTCCCAGATGCCGCCTTGTCAATGTCCATCAATGCGCCTGAGATGCCTGCCAGCACATTCGTAACGGTATCAAGTCCTGCGTGCGCAATCTCTCCAATGATGTTGGCGATTGGGTCCATGTCAGTGCCAACCGTTTTGAAAATATCGCCAGCACCTTGAAACTTGGTGGTAATTGAGCCGATTTCGTCACCGATGGAATGCCAGAGGCTTAGAAAGTCTGTCAGGTTGAGTGACTTGAAGATGTTGCCGATATACTGAACAGCGCCGCCTATTCCCTGGAAAACGCCAACAATGCCTTGACCAACCGCGCCTGCAAAATCCTGAAAAGCAGGAGACGCAAGAATGCTGCCTAGATTATTAAGCGAGCCTTCCAGCGCCTTGATGATTGGCGTGCCAAATGCGGCTATGACCTGATCCCAGTTGGATTGAAGCGTACTGAGAAGACCTGTGAACGTACCAGCAGCCTTCGCCATACCACCAGCATAAAGCGGATTCATCTCTATGCCTTTGGTCAGATCGGCTATGGCGTCCTTCGCTGGTAACAAACCACTTTTCACCATTGCCTGAACTTGTGGTATAGTCTTGCCGGTCGCGTCTGCAAGCGCCTTCCAGCCATTGATGCCATGTACTGCAAGCTCATTCATGGTCATGGCTGAAACTTTGCCCTCAGTGTTGATCTTGCCAAAAATATCAACTACTGCCTGCATTTCAGCAGGTGAGGACTTACCAACCGACCCAAGAGCATCGCCAATAGCCGTGATATCAGGAATAACATTGCTCGCCTGGATGCCGAAGCCTTGCAACTTCTCAGCGGCCTGATCGATGTCCAGTGTTTTAAACGGCGTCTTGGCGGCAAAGGCGTTAAGCTTATCCATCTCCTGGCCAGCCGCTTTTGCCGATCCATCCAGCGTCGTCAATGCAGTGGTCACGGTTTCGGCGCTGATAGCAGGCTGAAGCAAGCCTGAAGCAACATTTTTGACGATACCAGCGAGCATTTGGAAGTTGAAAAACGTCATGCCGACCGACATCATGAGGCTACCGAAACCACCACTTGACGCTGATTCTGCCGCCGTCCCCACGTTCTCTAATGAAGTAGCCGCTTCATCAGCCTGACCACTTATGCTAGAAATGCTCTCATTTAGCGTTTCAAAGCCCGTCGTCGCGTTGCTTGACATGTCGTCTATAGCCAACCGTACATTGTCTATAGAGTCTGTCATGTTGGCGAAGGAGTCAAATAACTGATTACTTAAATCAATTATCACTCCGGCAAGCATATCAGCCGCTTCACCGCTCGCGTCAAACCCAGATTGCACATCTTTTGAGGCAGCGCCAATCTCCGTCAAGTCGCCAATCGCCTGATCGGCTCCTTGAATGGATACCTCTGCTACAAGTTGAGCGGCCGTAATTGACAAGTTTTTACCTCATTAGGATGGTTTAAAGTTTCGCGCCTGATCTTCTGCCGTACTGGCTATGAGTGCCTTATCTCGCCAGAAGACAGATTGTTCTAGCAGTTCCCAAGGCGTGGTGTGTAGGTACCTTGCAGCGCGTATGATTGGGTACCAGTCAGGACACCACGCCGTTTCCGTCGTCTCGCCTCCCAGGATTAGCCAGCGCCGCAAAGCCACCAGCTCCACGTCTTCTTTCTTTGCGGCGCTCAGGCGTTTGGGCGAATATCCTGCACAATCGTTCGCACAAGCACCATACGAAACTTGAGCGGCAACATTGCCAGATGATCAGCGTCAACAGGAAACATGTTCTCTGCATCCTCCATCACATCCCAGGACTTGATTAGCTTGAGCAGGATCGCATTAAAGCTCGCAAGATCACCTTTAACCGTGCTTGATAGCTTGTCCATTTCTGCCAGCGTCGATTCCGTGACCTGTGATGGAAAGTATTCAACGTTTACCGTGTCTTCCCCCCATTGAAAGGAGCAGGTAGCAGTGTTAGCTGCGATTTTTGCAATAGTGATTGACATATAAATCCTTTAAAGTGCTGTGATTAAATTGGTGAGTGTCATGGTTTGCGCCTTGCCACTACCCCAGGAAGGGTCTTCCACAATCACCGCAGCCCACTCGATAGCGAATATGCCTGAGTCATCGCTGAAGGTGCTAGGCTTGCCAACCTTGATGGCCATGTCGTGAGTGAAGGTGTTGTAGATTTGCGTTTGAGTGACCACGATCGTTGGCGTACCACCTGTCAGCGAAACATTCGTAGCGGTCATAGCTGTTGTATCTGATGCCAATGCACCAGAAAACGCGAACGTGTAGGGACCGCCATTGGAGCCAGAAACGGTGCAGTTTGTGCTTACCGTGGAGAGCAACTGAAAGGCTGTCTGTACCGTAGCAGCCGTAAGAGACGAACTGTAAGCAATATTAGCCGTTGTTTGTCCCTTGTAGGTCAAAGTGAAGTTACCAGAAACCGCACCACCACCAATGGTCAGTGTTTGGTTGTTGTCAATCACGCTGCCAACAGCCTGCACGCGCAGATAATACGTCGTGCCTTGCTGTAAGTAGATGAGGAGCGCCATACCTGCCGCGTCTGCCTCCAGCTTGATCTTGATATCAGACTTCGGCACGAGATCAACGTGCGAGGTGTACCCGATGTTGGCGCGATTGATAGGCCAGAATGGACCGTAAACGCCACTGAAAGAATAAACAACCTGCAACACTTTGAGCAGTTGCGTGGTTCCCAGAGCGCCGCTTGTCGAGTCAAGATAGATGTTGTACTGCTTGGCAACCGTTGGCGCAAGAGCTACTGCTGTTGGCGAAGATGTAAGCGTTACACCGTCGCTGATTGGCTGTGTGATCGCTTTCCCGGTGAGTTTGGCATCCTTACGTGTGACCGTGTACCCAAAATCAGTAAAGAGCGTGTACGCGGTCTGGTGTGCTCGTGTGCTATCACCTTGCTGCAAGGTATAAGTTTGCGGTGCAACACTACCAAACACAGGAGGCGTATAAATCCAGTCTTTAGCCACTGAGGATGAACCGTGTGCCGCAGGCGTTACCGCGCCAAAGACACCACCAGCAGGATAGATCAGGCCGTTATAATCCATCTCACCGCCAAGCGTGATATCAGTCCATTCTGTGTTCTCTTCCTGGACGTTCACATACTTGTGGCCTGTTGGCGTGTAATCCACCACATCCCCGTTAATTCCAAAGACCCAATCAAAGCACTCCAGTAGCTTTCCTGCTGGTACTGCTGTGCCAATCGTTGACTCTGCACCGATTTGTACGCGTTGATTAACGCTACTCCGCTCAGGCGTGAATGTCATGATACCGCCTCCTAGTTAGTGTTTTCTATCTGCAAGCGGTACAAACCGCCAATATCGCTCCATAACTCGCCATTCACAAGAGAATCCACTGCTAGCGGCGAGACACGCCAGCAAGCTAAAATATTGCCATTAGATACGGTCCCGTTTGCTAGGCCAAGCAATGTATCAATGCGTGACGCCGCCAACACAAGATTAGGTGTTGCGCTAGCTGGTCCCACCACTTTAACCTGATACGTTGCTTCCACGAACAAACGAAACTCATTCATGTTCGTGATGTCTGATCCATTCTGGAATGACATAATCACAAATGGCGGTGCGGTCGTATTAGGAGCCAGCGCACGCCACACACCACCAGGCGCATAGGAAGTGAGCAGCGCATCTCCTGTGAGCACACCTGTGAGCCATTGATAGCCCGAAAACAGTTCCATTGTCATTGCAACAGGCTCTCTAACTTCTGCATGATCGCGTCAAACGATTGCGATACTGTCTCTACAGCAGGCCCAAGAAACGGTTGCGCAGGCTGGAAGCGTGTACCCATTTCCTGATAGATGCCATAGCTTGCCCCTACAGCCACATATGCCGTCGTCTCGTCTTCCGGTGCCGCTACTTCTGGCAACATGGTTGCATCGCCTGGAGGCGTTCCTGCGTTGCCGTAGGTGCTGTCCTGAGATGTAACCGTGTAAATCGAGTTCTTGAGAAAGCCGGTGTCTACTGGTGCATTTTGTTGCGCTTGTGCCTGAATATCCAGCGCTGCCTTCCTCACAATCTGCGAGAGTGCAGGCTTGAAATTGTTGGCAATTGCCTCAAAGTTATTCGTGCCAGGCATTATTTCAACTCCGCAGCGATAACACTCTTGAGCGTTGGGTACGATTTCGGCGTAAGCAAAATATGCACCTCTAGCGTTTGGCCTTCTATCACAAGATGGTCAGTTGCAATCACATCGGTCCCGATAGGTAGGCGAACGGTCCATGCGTCTTTCGCTTCTATGAGATAGGCATAGTTCTGAAGTTCTCCCCCAGACGGTTGAGCCATGCCTGCCACAGTTGTGCTATGCAGTGTGTAGGCATCGGATTGCGAACCATAGATATCATCAACAACTGAGGACTTGCGCCAAATCTGGCAAGACTTATCACAAGCTATGGCCTGTGCATCTGCCTGCATTCGCGTTAGTTCTGCTGCCGTGACACCCATTGCTCTCACTCCTTAGTATTTCTTCGCTGCTTTCGTATGGACATGAAACGATTGAATTTTCTGCATCGCATGAACCTTTGCCGCTATCTTCATTGGCTTTGATGCAACCGCCTTTGGCTTAACGGCTCCTTTGCGGTGAAGCGTTGATTTCGTCTTCCTCGCGCTAGTTGCTCGCCTGGCATGTGCTCTCGCTGCTCCATGCTTGGCTGCGTGCCTCACTACATGCTTTGCGTGATGTGTACTTTTGCGCCGCGCTACATGCTTCCTCTGATGAGTCACATGATGCTTGTGCGCTGCGTGATTATGATGCACAACATGATGAGCCTTATGCTTTGCATGATGCTTGGCGTTCTTGTGATGGGCTGTATGGCGCGTATGGTTCTTGTGTGGATGGTGAGCGTGATGCCTCATTTAATGCCCGCTACCATCGCCCATATAGTCGATTTCCAATGGACCAAGCCCAGCACCAGCCATGTTGTCACGGCTTCGCATATCAGAGCGTATCAAGCTAATTTCACGCGGTCGTTGCTGCTGCCTGTACGTTGTTGCCAGATCAAGGATCATCGTGTGAGCCTGTGAGCGCTGAACACTTTGCCCGTCACTTGAAAAGCTAAAACGCAACATCCACTGCGCTGCCTGCCGCTCTAAGAGATCAGCAGCAGCGCGGTAAACGTCATAGGTCTTGCCAGTCCAATAGATCGGTGGAAGCGTAGTAGCAGCGAAAACGATGTGACCAGCAATCGGCTCAAGCGTGGCAGGCGTAACAGGCGTAACGAGATATTGTTTGAAAACAATATCATCTTCCCAGTCTCCTAGTTGTGTGTAGTAATTCAAGAATTGGATAGACGCGCCTGTAAACGTTGGCTTTGGTGTCATAACCTCATTGACAACATCCAGCCTGCCATAATCCAGCACATCTTGAATTGTTTGATCATCAAAAATCTGGCTCGTAGAAGACGGATCATTGATGAGCGTACGCACACGAGTAATGAGACTCGCCATAGAATTACGCACTGCCATTGCTTGCTCCTAGCATCAAGACACTATGGTCTACCAACCTCGATGTCACCAAAGTACGTAACTGTGGCTGTCGTGCCGCTAATAGCCTCCACAGCCAAGCGAACCTGCGTACCATTCGCAACGCTGGTTGGCGAGATGCTGAATGGAATGTGAATTTCACCAGATGCCGCCGTAGTTGAAAGCGCAACGGCTGGAGCCTGGAAATCAGTATTCCAAGTGCTGCCGCCGTCATACGAAACGTCAATACCAAAGGTCACGGACCCGGTGCTTGCACTGACAGAAGCCGCGCTATAAATCACGCGAGCATTCAATCCGCGCCGAGGTGTGCCGCCTGCCAGTGTGAGCGCCGCGCCAGTGAATGTAGCGGTCTTAGTAACACTCGCCTGCAAGGCAATGAGAGCATCAGTTGCCATTATTCAATTCCCCTTCTTTGACTTGCTCCACAAGCTTTTCAGCCTGATCTACGAGCGGATTAGACGCCAGAGAAGCGAGGTGCGAGACAAGCAGGCCAAGCACGCGACCTAGCGCCATATCATGCTGTGCGACATTTGCAACAGCCTGCTCCAACTCGTTCAATTCATCTTTAGTCATGTCTATTAACTCAACTTCAGACCGTAGAGACGGCCAATAGAGCGGGTTGAGGCATTGTTGTAACCGATCGCCCAGTCGATGAGGGTTCTATAGATTGCACCGTTGTAGATCAATCCGAGGTCTTGCACATTCGGGGGATTGAACTGCCAGCCGCTAAAGTGATCGGTGCTGTAGTTGACGGCGTAGATGCTGGTGTAGGTTGAGCTGGTATCAGAGGTGCCATCGCTTGTCTCAGTTGTGGTGATCACGCGAGTGGTCTGGTCAGATTTGTAGCCAGGATCACGCAGGATCGCGCCTTTGTACTGAGTCACGGCGCGGTCAAACTGGTCACGCACGATCTCAAAACCGCCGCTCGTACCCAACGAACGCATCGCCAGATTGAAGCGGCGCATCATGATCTCATTCATATACAAGACCACGCCGTTGCCGTCAGGAGCATCCACCGACCAGAGGAGTTGATCCAAGAACTCAAGCAGTTTGGAACCGTTGTACTGGCCACCAGAGCCATTGGTCAACGTTGCCTGAGACAAGTCAAGCGCACTGGAGTTAATCAGGTTCTCAGGACGTACGCCAAACGTGCCGCCGTTGGTAATACGGTACTTCAGCCCCACAGGCGCGTTCACATCGCCAGTGACATGATCATTCTTGAAAAACTTGTAATTCATGTCATAGGTGAGCGCTTTAAGGTAGGCTTCGGTCTGCACGCTGCGAGGGTCTACAATCGCGTTTTCCTCTTCAACAAGGAATTTGTCAACGTCGATGTAGTTACGAATGATGTACGCCTGCTCCTGGTAAGCGGTTGGCGTGCCTTTGGTCGTGACGCCTTCAGCATTGAGCTGTGACCAGTTCACGCTTGGCAGATTGCCTTCAAAACGAGTCCCATTGACGATCAGGCTTTTCTTTTCCATCAACGGAATGTCTTGGAGGACGTTGCTATAAAGGATCAGGGAATAGGTAACGGCCTGTACAAGCGGTGAATTAGACATCAGCGCGTAGTCAGCAAGCGTCACCGTATTGGCTGCGATTGCCATGAGTGTTTGTCCTTCCCCGCTTGTAGAGAGCGGTCAAAAGGTAACTATTTACGGTTGGTACTTAGACGGTGTGCCAGGAGCCACGAACACGCCACGATCAGAGAGGCGCGGTATTCTCCCAGGAGGATTAGAGCCAGGAGCCGGTATGTTTGACCGTCCTGGATTCATTGCAGGTATCGTTGGTGCAGCAGGTGTAAAGATCGGTTGCCTGAGTGCTGGATTAGCGCTCGCATTCGGCTGCGTGGGCGTTGGTGTGCTTTCAGGTTGTGATGGGCGTACCAATTCAGGCATGGACTTGATTAGTTTATCCAAGAGCTTCTGCGTGTTCTGTGGAGTGCCGTTGCTATCATATTCAAGCTCTGACCAGTCCAGCAGTTTAGCCGCAATCTCAGGATGGATAAATTGTAATCCAGTGGCTTCACGAAGCACCGCATGCTGTACTTTTGTCTCTTGCAACTCACGGATAGCCGCCTCGTGTCGTGCCTGCATCTCTGCATACTTTTTATTGGTTCGCTCTATCTCTGAAAGCTGTGCCTCTTCAGCAGCCTTCTTCGCCGCCTCTGCCTCTGCTTGCTGTTTATCGTAACTCGCACGAAACTTGCGATGTCGTTCTAATTCCTCTGCGGCATTGCCGTATTTATGTTTCAGCTCTTCACGCTCTCTCAACAGTTCCTCAACCGTAGGAGCGGCTACCTGTGGCGTCGCGCTCACAGGAGCGGGTGTACCCGTCGCGGGTGTCACTGGTGTTGGCGTCGCGCTTCCACCAGGAGAGGTTAATTCATCTGTCATAAGTATACCTGTTTTCTTTATGTTCTGTCAATAACTTGTTCGGATGTCTCAAACTGTGTCACACAATACTACTAGCGTTCAGTGAGCTTACGAATAGCCATCAAGCCGTTTTGGTGAGCGGTCGTGATTGCCTGCATAAGGTCCATTGTGATCTGCCTGAGTGCTAATACTTCGCCAATGGTATCGTTCAGAATGTCCTCGCTCTCATCGTCCCTTTGACGCGCCAAGTTGTTGGCATAAATACGCAGTGCATTGCGCATCTCATCTTCGGTACGCCGTCGCTTGAGTTTGATTGGACTATGACCAGTCTCTACTTCGGACATTGGCATGTGTCCATTAATCGCATCGATCATTCGCGCAAATGCAATGCTAAGATCGTCAACGCGATTTGAGAGAGAGCGCACGAGGATATTTGTATCATTCATGGGCAAACCCGTATCCTCTGCTGTGCTCTCTTCCTGCACTTGAGGAAGCCCAAATGTTTCGCCTTGCTCTGAGGTTTCTTTTCCTTCTAATTCCATCCTCTTTTTCATGTGCTCCTCAAAATGCGTTACTTTTTCGACTTCTTCTTTGGGCCATCGTGGCATTATTTGCCGCCTTTCTTTGGCTGTGGTTTGCCTTGTGAACTCCACGTACCAGCGCCGCTTGCTGGTACTGTCTTTGGCTTATTGGCTGCTAGTCTCTTATCGGCTGGCGTGCCACGCGAGGGTTTTCCACCCATAATATCCTCCTATAGTTTTGACTTGTTGACTTGTCGGATCACTGCCAATTCATTCTGCTTGGCTTTAGTACGTGCCGTGATCCAATCTTTTGCGATCCGATCCATTGAGTTTGCGTCAATGACTTGACCTAATGACAAGCCAGGAGCAAGCGCCACATTAATTAGCATTCCCTCTGCAACCAGATTGACGCTTGTACGTGGAAACATCGGTTGCTGTGGCTCTGCTTGTGGAGCCTCTAACAGTTTGATTTTGTTGTCGTTCATTAACTCGCCTTCTTATAATAATGTTGTGCTTTCTTTAAGCCTAATGCTTCTTTGAGCGACTTTTGATAGCGCGATGTTCCCCAGGCTTCACTATGCTGCTTGCCTACAAGGTCTTTGAGCGTGATTGCGCCATCCTTGTAAGCAGCATACGCGGCATTGGAGCCTAGTATCTGGCGTTGTGTGCTCGCGTCCTGCTGGTCAAACCACTCAGAGCCATCTTGCACTTGCACGCTCGTATCCTCAATGCCGCTCAGGTCCACACCTGGCAAGATATCAGCCCAACTTTTCGTTTGTGGGACAGGTGCGCATCTGCAATTATTGTGACTTGCGAAGTCCTCTGAAAGATCGTGTACACTTCCATTAAGAGCAATGCATGCCGCACATGACCTACTGGAAAGGTCAGCCGACCAAACCCAACCATTTGTAACATCACTATTGGCGTTATAGGTCTCCAGCGCCGCGCTGCGATACGGCGTGATAAGCTGATCCCTCGCAATTGTAAGTGCTCTTGTACGCGGTATATTCAATGCCTGCTGTACATCCCTCGCTACTTTGCGCGGATTATCCCCCAGAGTCAGGCCAGTCACGAGAGCGCTCTGCACATCCTTCGCAGCCTGCTCGCCAAACGTGCTGAACAAATCAGCCAAAGGTGAGCCATCTTGCAGCGTGCCAACCATATCAGTGATTGCCTTCAGAGAAGGTACACCAAACTGATAGGACAGGCCAGCAGGTACAGTTGCCTCCAGTTGTGCGCTCGCTGATTGCCTGCCAAGCATCACGCCAACGCTTTGCAAGTGCTCCACGACCTGACCAGCGTTATAGGCGAATGTGCCTATGTGGTTAATGATCAGTTGCTTGATATTGTTCAAGCGGTTCTTCTCATACAGCCACGATGGATGTATCGTCTCATCTGACTGCTGCATATCGCCAATCTGCTTGTAGAGCGCGTCTAGCTGTGGCTGTATTGTCGCAAGCACATGCTGATACCACGCTTCAAGTTGCCGCTCTGCCTGTTCCTGGTGAGCGAGCAACTGATTGCGGAACTTGGTAGTCACATGTTGCAAGCGCCCTTTGGTCATGCTCTTACCGCCTTTCTACCAGTCAATAAGAATGGTATAATGGACAGGGCTTGAGTGGGCTGATCCCCTACTGACAAGGCTGGTTTCGTCACTAGCCGCCCAACACAAATTGACGAACTATCCTGAGACGAGAGGATTATATCATGCCGTATACTTACACCTGTTTGCAGTGCGGTAAATCCGTTACTACTCCAGACAAACGCCACACCAAATTTTGCTCCAAACCTTGCAACTATGCCTATAAGCGCGTTCAGAAAACATGCGTGATCTGTGGTCAACCGTTTGAGGTTAAAAAATCCGAAATTGACAAACTGGTTACATGCCGATCTGAAGAATGCAAAAAGGCAACGAAGACTGGAGAGCACAATCCTTTTCATGGTCGCAATCACGATGAAAAAGCTAAGAGCAAAATCAGCAAAGCCAATAGCAAGCCTCATACTGAGGTTGAGTGTGCTTGTGGTTGTGGAGAAAAGTTTGAACTTCCTCCCCATCGCATGAAAAGAGACAAGAAAACCGATTTGTTTTTTCTCGATAGGTCGCATATGGGAAAATGGCTCATAGGTGAGAACCATTGGAATTATCGAGGTGGCAATATCTACTATGGCGATGGTTGGAATAAGATTGCACAAGCAGTTCGTGACCGTGATAAGGTTTGCCAGATGTGTGGCAAAACGCCGCAAGAGAATGGACGCGGGCTTGATGTACACCATAAAATCCCTGCTCGTGTAAGCCAAGATAACAGCATGGATAACCTCATTGCCCTGTGTATATCGTGCCATCAAAGCCTTCAAGTTTCTGAGCAACTTGAGTATCCAATCAAGGTCAACAAGTACCGCGTATGCCTTGAATGTGGCAAAGCTTTTATTCCTGTGGCGTTTCAAAAGTTCTGTAGCGAAGAATGCCACCGCAAGCGTAAGCGCCAATGGGAGAAAAAACACATAGCGACTCATCCCGAAGCCTATCAGGCGCGACGTGCTCGTATCAAAAAATGGCAACAGGCCAATAAAGAGCGCGTTAATGAGTTGCATCAACAGAGCCGCCTCCGTTACCGCTCGTAGGTGGAGCCGCTGGAAGTTGCCCCGGTAATGGTTTAGTTCCTGGGTCAGCAGGAGGAAGCATTACCGGTGGCATGCCTGCTCCACGATTAAAGCCCTGTAGCAATTTTGCATCTTCTGTCTGTGATAACTCTAGTTCTTCTTCTGGGTCATATCCCAATTCACGCATTAATGTTGTATTACTGATCGAAAGTTCTTTCTTGGCAATTGCGCTCTGCACTGAGGGCAGGTCGTCACTCGGAAGCGCATTCTGCCAAGCCAGTGTAACCTCGATATCTGGAGACATACCGTTCAGGATCAGCAATGCTTGGCAGATGTCTATAATAATCGATCCATATAAACATCTTTTTTTATCAGTTTTCTTTATAAGCGGCATAAACAGCAACTCAATTGCAATGCCGCTCATTGTACCGTGTGGTAAGTCTGCTATACGTCCTG
>Ga0210401_10001759_pt1 | contig 24690 bp, 18 predicted proteins | sample IncBWH32MmetaG_FD_150866 | JGI IMG/M metagenome (GOLD analysis project Ga0210401, IMG submission 150866) | Forest soil microbial communities from Barre Woods Harvard Forest LTER site, Petersham, Massachusetts, United States - Inc-BW-H-32-M | ecosystem: Environmental > Terrestrial > Soil >... | reverse complement strand
AGCGCTGATTCTCGCCGGAAAAGTCCTCGTCAACGAGCAGAAGATCGAGAAGTCCGGTGCTGCCGTCGATCCCGAGGCAGTTGTGCGTCTTCTTGGAAGCGATCTCAAGTATGTGAGCCGCGGTGGGCTGAAACTGGAAGGTGCGCTCGACCACTGGCACATCGACGTGACCGGACTGACCTGCCTGGACGTTGGCGCATCCACCGGCGGCTTTACCGATTGCCTGCTGCAGCACGGGGCCGCGCGCGTGATCGCGGTCGACACCGGATACGGCCAGATGGATTTCCGCCTGCGCGAGGATCCGCGCGTTCGCCTGCTCGAGAAGACCAACGCTCGCTACCTCACCCACGAAGCCCTTGGCGAATACGCGTCCTTCATTGCGGTCGACGTTTCCTTTATCTCGGCTACTCTGGTCCTGCCCGCTGTTATCGCGTCCGCCTTTCCGGCCATGAGTGCGACTCAGGAGCAACGTCAGATGGTCACCCTGGTAAAGCCGCAATTCGAGGCCGGTCGCGGCGAAGTCGGGAAAGGTGGAATCGTGCGCGACGAGGCGGCACAGCAAGCCGCTGTCGACCGCGTCCGCGCCTGCATTCTCCAACTGGGCGCCCGCTCCACCGACGTGATCGAATCGCCGATCCTGGGCGGGGAAGGGAATCGCGAATTCCTGCTCTACGCAAGCTTCTAAGGACGTTCAAAGGAAAAGCACCGGGTGAGGCGCTCGCCAATTCGCAATTTCCCCAAGCCGCAACTCAACTCCCTGCGTCGCCGCGGAGACCAGGGCGTTATTTTCATTTGAACTTGACTTCCGCAGGCCGGCGCTTGCCAGAAGCCAGTAGCTAGCAGCCAGTAGCATCTTCTAAGTTGAAAGTTGATGGCTGAGAGCGGAAAAATCGCTTTCCCCGCGCCAAGACCTGAGACCTAAGACCGCCCTCGCCACCTGACACCCGAACCAGTACAATTCTTCCTTCCCATGCCCACCGGACCGACCTCTTCCAGTCGCGCAAAGTCTGTCGGCATCATTTCCAAGCCTGCCAAGCCTGAGTTAGCGCAGATCCTTCCACCGCTCTTTGCCTGGTTTCATGAACGTCAATATCGCGTCGTGATCGATCGCGAGACTGCGGTCTACACTTCCGGGCCCGAAGTCATCGATCGAAAGCAAATGGGTGCCAGCCCTCTCGACTTCGTGGTCGTCCTTGGCGGAGATGGAACGTTGCTTTCGACGGCCCGCGTCGTTTCGCAAGCCGGTATCCCCGTGCTGGGGGTGAATCTGGGCTCCCTTGGTTTTCTGACGGAGGTCCCGTTACCCGAACTCTATGATGCGCTCACCGAGGTCGACCAGAAGCGTGTCGCGGTGGAATCCCGGTCCATGGTGCACTGCGAGTTGCTGCGCGGCGGAAAGTCGATCATGAGCTATTCCGCTCTTAACGACGTGATCGTCAATAAAAGCGCGTTGGCCCGCCTGAATACCTACGAACTTTTCATCGACAAGGCCTTGGTCACAACCTACAAGGCCGACGGCCTGATCGTCTCCACCCCTACCGGTTCCACGGCCTACTCGATGGCCGCGGGCGGCCCGATTCTCACCCCGTCCGTCGACGCGTTTGTGATCACACCGGTTTCGCCGCACTCGCTCACGCATCGCCCACTGGTGGTCCGCGATTCGGTCGAAATCGAAATCGTGCTCAAAACCGGAGACGAGGAGGCCTATCTCAGTGTGGATGGCCAGGCTGGAATGCCTGTACGCGACGATGACCGCGTGATCTGCCGAAAAGCCGAGTACAAAGTCCAATTGCTCCGCATCCGAAGAGCCTTCTTCGAAGTCTTGCGCACCAAATTGAAGTGGGGACAACGATAGGTTTCAAGTTTCAGGTCTCGTGTTTTGGCGAGTGTGATTTTGCGATGCCACAAAGAAGCGCTGTCATCCTGAGCGAAGTGAGGCGTCAGCCGAACGTAGTCGAAAGCCTGCCCTGAGCGAAGTCGAAGGGGACCCCGCAGCTGTGGCGTTCGGCAAGTGCGTTTTTAATTTTTCAACCCAACTCGTTCTTCGAAGAGCACTTAGGGACCACACAGAACATGCCCAATAAATCAGCGTTGGTCGCGTTAGCTACGCTCTTTCTCGCAGCCACTGTCGCCGCTCAGTCTCCCGCTGCCGATGTCATCATCACCCACGCCAAAATCTGGACCGTCGACCCTGCCCACCCCTCCGCGCAAGCCGTCGCAGTCCTCGGCGACCGCATCGTCGCTGTCGGTACCGACTCCGACATCGCCGCCTGGCGCGGTCCGCAAACCCAGGTCATCGATGCAGGCGGAAAGCTGCTCCTCCCCGGCTTCAATGACGCGCATGTGCACTTCGTCAGCGGCGGCGCGCAATTGGACGCCGTGCAATTGAATGACGCCACCAGTGCCCAGGAGTTCGTGCGCCGCATCGGCGAGCGCGCCAAAGTGACTCCCAAGGGATCGTGGATCCTCGGCGGCGACTGGGATGAAACCAAGTGGACTCCCGCCGAACTCCCAACCAGGGAGATAATTGACCCGGTCACCGGCGACACACCTGTCTTCGTCAGCCGCTACGACGGCCACATGGGGGTGGCGAACTCAGCCGCACTGCGGGCTGCCGGCATCACCGCGCAGACTCCCGATCCACCGGGCGGCGCCATCGTCCGCGACGCCAAGGGGAATCCCACCGGCGCGCTCAAGGACGCTGCCGCGGACCTGCTCTACAAGCACGTTCCGCCGCTTTCCCACGAAGAGCGCATGCATGCCGTGCGGCGAGCCCTCGCCTACGCTGCCTCGCTCGGGGTCACCAGCGTGCAAAACATGAATCCCGACTATGCCGACATCGGCGTCTACGCAGAACTCCTTGAGCGCAGCGAACTCACCGCTCGCATCTACGCCGCGCCTTACATCATGGATTTCGACGACCAGGCCAAACTCGGCATCCGGCATGCCTTCGGCGGTCCTTTCCTGCGCATCGGGGCCGTTAAGGGATATGCCGATGGATCGCTTGGCTCCCACACCGCGTATTTCTTTGAGCCCTTTACCGATACGCCCGGCAACCGCGGCCTGCTGTCGGACGAGATGCAGCCGCCCTCGCTCATGCGCGACCGCATGATGAAGGCCGACGCCGCCGGCATCCAGCTCTGCACCCACGCCATCGGTGACCAGGCCATCTCGATGATCCTCGACTTCTACGCCGACATCGTCAAAGAACACGGGCCTGCCGACCGTCGCTTGCGCATCGAGCATGCCCAGCACATGGCCGCGAAAGACTTCGACCGCTTTGCTCAACTCGGTGTCATCGCTTCCATGCAGCCTTACCACGCGATCGACGACGGCCGCTGGGCCGAACAGCGCATTGGGCACGATCGCGCCAGCCGCACCTACGCCTTCCGCACTTTCCTCAACCACAAAGTGCGTCTCGCCTTCGGGACCGACTGGGACGTTGCTCCTCTCAATCCCATGCTCGGCGTCTATGCCGCCGTCACCCGCGCAACCCTCGACGGCAAGAATCCGAACGGCTGGTTTCCCGAACAGAAGCTTACCGTCGCCGAGTCCGTCGAGGCCTATACCATGGGATCCGCCTACGCAGAATTTCAGGACCACGAAAAAGGCTCGATTAGCGTCGGGAAACTCGCCGACATGGTGATCCTGAGCGACGACATCTTCACCATCGATCCAGTGAAAATTCGCGACGTGAAGGTGCTACGAACAATTGTGGGTGGACGAACCGTTTATGAGAGTCAGTGATCGTCGAAGGCGGAGTGGAGGGCTGCTTCAGTAAAGCTTGAAGTCCACTTCAACCGCGATGATGACCGCAACGGGTTGGTCTCCTCGCCGCGCCGGCTCAAACTTCCAGGTTTTCACAGCGTCGACGGCTTTTTCGTCGAGGCCCAGCCCCAGGGGAGTCAGAATTTGCAGATCGCGCACGCTCCCGTCCTCTGCCACCACCATGCGGAGTACACTAGTGCCTTGGTACTTAGCTTTCTTCGCCTGTTCTTCATACGAGGGATCTGGGTGGAACGTGACGACCGGCGGTGTTACCGGTCCGCCCGGCTTAACAACTTCGATCTTGCCTGCGCTTAGTTTTGGTTTTTCCTGTGGCCTGCCTTCTTTCTGTGCGAAGTACGATCGCCAATATTCCGGGACGATGTTCGTCATCGACTCGCCGGGTGCGCGGAACACCGCGTTCATGGAGTTGGCGAGCGTGGGCCAATCAAGTGGCGTCGCGGGAAGATCAATATCGATCTCCACGGCAAGTTCCCGCAACGATTTCGTCGCCTCTTGCAGTTTTTGGCGCTCGGGTTCAGGAAGGTTTTCGATTGCCGTCAGATAATCGCGAAAATCCTTCGAGCTCGAATCGTAGTACAGATGCAGCCGGCGGCCCTGGACCGTCAGCTTTCCCTCATGAACCTGAACGTCGTTCACCAGCAGTTGTCCGTCCAGAGTCCACGGCCCAACCGTCGATGTGCCCTTCAAGGCGCCATCGGCGGCAAACTCCAAGTGAGCATCGCTGTAGAAATGGCGTAAAGTAACGATCTTTCCCGCGTAAGCCGCGCGCAGTTGCTCCTCGTCGGCGTGGCCCTGGCCCCACAACGCACACGTGAATCCCGCCGGAAATAGACACAGCCAAAGCAGGATCTGTGCTGTGAATCGCTGCATACGAGCAACACGCTGACTCTTCATTTCTCCAAACGTATCAAGTCTCCTACCGTCTCGCGCCGGCGAATGATCTTCACCGTCTTCTTCTCCACCAATACCTCCGCTGCCCGCGGGCGCGTGTTGTAATTGGACGCCAGCGCCATCCCGTATGCGCCCGTATCGAGGATCGCCAGCAGATCGTTCTGCCCGATCACTGGCAGATTTCGGTCGCGCGCGAAGAAATCTCCCGTTTCGCAAACCGGACCCACGACATCCACCGTCTCCTGCTCACCGCGACCGTTTACCTCGACCGGGACAATTTCGTGGAAGGCACTGTACAAAGCCGGGCGCAGCAAATCGTTCATGGCGGCATCGACAACCAGAAATTTCTTGCTGTGATTCGTCTTGCGGTACAGCACCTCAGTGACCAGAACTCCCGCCGGACCAACAATCGACCGTCCCGGCTCGAGCAGCAAGTGAACCTTGAGCCCTTTCAGAGGAGTGAGTAGCGCGTCTGCATACCGGCTCACGCCCTCCAAAAACGAAACTGAGGCGTTCTTGTCTCCCTCCTTCTGGTACGCGATGCCTAATCCCCCGCCCGCGTCCACGAATTCCACCGTGTGTCCGTCTTCCCGCAATTCGTTCACCAGCGCCGCCACCCGCTCCATGGTCGCGGCAAACGGCTCAATGTCGGTGATCTGCGATCCGATGTGCACGCTCACTCCTGCCACCTTGACGTGCCGCATGCTCGAAGCCTTCGCATACAGCGCGCGCGCTTCGCCGATTGGGACACCGAACTTGTGTTTATGAAGGCCGGTTGAGATATACGGATGAGTATTGGCGGGGACGTCGGGATTCACGCGGAACGCGATTCGCGCTTTTGCACGCAACTGTCCCGCCGATTCGGCGAGGGTCCACAATTCCGCTTCACTCTCGACATTGAAAAGCAGAATGCCCGCCTTGAGCGCAGCCCGCATCTCCTCGCGCGTCTTGCCCACGCCCGAGAACACCACTCTTCGCGCTGCTCGCCGGTCGACCTGAAGCACTCGCTCCAGTTCGCCTCCCGAAACGACATCGAACCCGCAGCCCATGCCCGCAAAAATCCGCAGAATCGCCAGGTTCGAATTGGCTTTGACGGAATAGCAGACAGTGTGTGGCGCTTTCCGGAAGGCATGCTGAAAGGCCTTCATCCGCTCACGAATCGTCGAAGCGGAGTAGACGTACAGAGGGGTGCCAAATCGCTCGGCCAGGCGAGGCAGCGGAACTTGATCGCAGCACAGAACCCAGCCTGCTGAGCGGCGCAGCAACCCTTGCCTTACTTCACGATAGGTAAACCCTGGCGGACGTCCCTCGGCGGGCGCTAGGTTTCGGCTCACGTTCGCTTCCCGGCGCTCCCTTTGACTTTGATCGCGACTACGGTCTGATCGTCGAAAATATCCTCGCCCGCGGCGTGCTCTTCGACCGCCTTGAACAGGGAAGTCACCACGCAATCGGGAGACTGATCGGGACAGCTGGCGATGACGCGCTCAACGCCGGTACGGCCGAACATATCGCCGGCGCGGTTGCGCGCGTCCAGAATGCCGTCGCTAAAAAACACGAACATGTCTCCAGCCTTTGCCTTGAAGGTCAGTTCTTCATACTCGGCCTCATCGAAAAGTCCAAGCGGAAGCCCGGTGGCCTCGATGATCTCCGTCTTCCCGTCGTGCACATAGATCGGCCGCGGCAGCCCGGAGTTGGCAACCTGCAGCGTGCGTTTCTCGTCATCCCAAACTGCGTACATGAGGCAGATGTATTGCGCCTCAATGCGGCGTTCGCTCAGCGAGAAGTTCACCGCCGACAGCATCTCGGCTGGAGCCGGCTCGATCGGCGCATGCGAGCGCAGTATGCCGCTCACCAGCGCCGCGTAGATCGCCGCGGGCGCTCCCTTTCCGCTGACGTCACCCACCACGATCCCCAACCGGGACAGCGAGTAATGCAGAAAGTCGTACAGATCTCCGCCGATCGCGCGGGCGGGAAGAAACCGGGCCGCCACTTCGAGGTGGTCGACCTTGGGCATCGACGGTGGCAACAGCCGGAACTGCAGTTCGCGCGCCAATTGCAGGTCACGCTCGAGACGGCGCTCTTGCCGCGCGATTTCCTCATACAGTCGCGCGTTTTCGAGGGCGATGGCCACCTGCCCCGCCAGCGTCGTGATGGTCCGCTTGTGATCCTCGTTGAAAAATCCCCGGCGTGTGTGCTCCAGGTCCAGTACGCCGATGACTTTGTCTTTGTAAATCAGCGGAACGGCAAGCTCCGACTTCGTTTCCGGATTCGCCATGACGTAGCGCGGATCCTTGCTGACGTCGGGCACCAGCACGGCGGCTCTTTCCGACACGGCCGCGCCAACGATGCCACGCCCTATCGGAATGTCGTGCTTCAGATGGATGCTCTCCTGGAAGCGCAGCGAGAAACGGTGAACCAGCTTCTGCCCGGTATCATCCACCAGCAGGATGCTGAACATCTGGTAGTCGATAATCCGGTTCAGCAGCTCCGCAATGCGCTTCAGCAATTCGTCCAGGTTCAGAATCGACGTCAGCTCGCGCGAGATCTCGTTCAGCAGGAGAAGCGTGCGTGCCTGCCGCGTGGTTCGCGTGTACAGTTGCGCGTTCTCGATCCCGACCGCCATGCGCGAGCCGATCAGTTCCAGCAGCCGCCGATGCTCTTCAGTGAAGTAGCCGGGCGCCCGCGCTTCGAGGTCAATCACGCCGATCACCCGGTTTTTCACGATGAGCGGAATTGCGAGCTCGGAGCGTACGTTGGGAATGGCTTCGATGTAGCCGTCTTCCTTGGTGACGTCCTCGACCAGCACGGCCTGGCGCAGTTGCGCCGCACGCCCCGTCACCCCCTGGCCGACCTTGATGCGGGTCCGGTCGGCGTACTCCCGCGGATAGCCGATCTGAAAGCGGAACCGCAATTCCTGGGTGCGTTCATTCAGCAACAGGATCGCGAAAATTTCGTAGTCGATCACTTTGCGCACGAGCTCCGCCACCCGGCGCAGGGTCGTGTCGAGATCGAGCGTGGTATTCACCACGTCGGCTACTTCCAGCAGCAAGGGATCAACCTTGAGCTGAATATCCGTTTGGGTTGAAAGGGAATCCACCAAAACTATGATAGCAGTCGCAGGGAATGAGACTGTTGCTTATGATTGTCACTTCGCACGGCCGGTGTGTGGCCCAAGACCGCAGCTGCCCCAAGACCGCAGCAATAGTCCTGATCTTATTTTGCCAGCCGGAAGTTGACCGCCACCGTGGTCTGAACTGTAACGGGTTGCCCGTTCACAACGTAGGGCTCGTAGCGCCACCAGCGCACTGCATCCATGGCTGCCTGCGACAATTCCGTGGGACCGCTCATAAACTTCACCTGGGTTACGCTACCATCCGGACCAACCATGGTCTCGAGCTTGACCGAACCCTGCACTCCGGCTTGTCGTGCCGCTTCCGGATATTCGGGCAGGAACTTGTGAACAACGCGTCCCTCCATGGTCTCGGGCGGAACTTGCAATTGAGCCTGCCCAGTCGCCGCCGCTTTCACCGGAACCTGTGCTTCCAGCTGGCTCCATCCCTGCTCCCAGCGCCACCATCCCAGGAGAACGGCGACCACCGCGAGCGCAACCATCGCCATGATCTTCGGGCGTGTCTGCGCCCAAAAATCCTCATCAGCCCCGACTTCCTCGAAAACTGCCAGAGGGCTGGGATCCTCAACTCGCTCTTGTGGTGAGGCGCCGCGCGGTTGCGACGCCAGCACCAGCTCCGCTTCACGTCGCGTCCAGTAACGGATGATGGATTGTTGCTCGGCGGGCAGCCGCAGGAATTGCAGGCCGAAACATCGATCGCTCTGATAGCGCACCACGGCGGTGGCCCTTACCGGCTGGTTCATGTGCGGAACCAGAAACTCGACGCGCACCGACTCCCCGACCAGCAGCCGAGCGGCCGTGACCACACCGAGTCCACCCTCGCCAACTTCGAGCGTATGCCCGTGCACCCTGTCTGGAACGCCGCTGCGTAATACGGTCAGATCCAGCGGTACAGTGAGCTTATAGCGCGGGACTTTCCGCATGGTCACGGTTGCTACGAACGCTGGAGCCGTCCCTGTACTCATCGGCGAGTGTTCTCCGGCTAGAAGGTCCGTCGCGCTCACCACATTGGAAACGACGGACACGTGGATATCAGCAGCTCTCTTTCGAGGCGGGGGGATTGTTTCCGAGCCTATCGCTGCACAGGTACTCGTGCAACGTTACTCACGTAATGGCGGGAAACTCGATGCCAGCTTCCGTCGAGCGGCGGGCGAGTACGTGCATCTGAGAAACGAAAATTGATCGAGGACTACTTACGTCGCCAGCAAGAGTGAGCGTCCGACGGTTCATCGAGCAGACTTTCGATCCGGGCGGTCTACTCCCGCGGCACTACGCATACGTCCGGCAGGTTCCGATACTTCTCCGCGTAGTCCAGCCCGTACCCAACTACGAATTCGTCCGGAATCTTGAACCCGACGTAGTCGCCCTCGATCGGCATCTTTCGGCGTGAGGGCTTGTCGAGCAGCGCCGCAATCTTGAACGACTTCGGCTTGTGCGCGAGAAACAGCTTCTTCAGGAACGTCAGCGTCAGACCGGTATCGAGAATGTCTTCCACCAGGATGACGTTCTTGCCCTCCATCGACTGATCAACGTCTTTGGTGACACGTACCTCGCCGGTCGAGTCCCAGCCGTGTTTGAGTTCGTGCGATGGGCTGGGACGGTTCCCGTAACTTGAGACGCCGATGAAATCGAACGACGCGTCCAGGTCGAGTTGCCGTGCCAGATCACCCAGGAAAATGGCTGCGCCCTTGAGCACCCCAACCAGAATCACGGGCTGCCCGGCGTAGTCGCGGGAAATCTGCGCCCCCAGTTCCTTCACCTTCTGGGCAATCTGCTCACGCGAGATGAGAATCTTCAGGTCCGACACGGCACACATATGTAACAGAAATTCCACCGCACGATACAGGAAAATCTCCTAAAATCGGTCTTCTCGCCAGTTTCTAGTCGTCAGCGAAAGCGCCCGACCCGGCTGGTTTTGCTGAAGACTGAGGACTAGCGACTGACGACTATATGAATCTCAAAGGCATAAAACTCACCTGGCTCGGGCACGCGACCTTCCATATCGAAACACCCGGCGGCAAGATCGTTCTCATCGATCCCTGGGTCATGAACAATCCCATGTGTCCGGAAAAGAACAAACAGATCGAGCATCTCGACGTGATGCTTTGCACGCATGCGCATGGTGATCACATCGGCGACGCCGTCGAAATCGGCAAGCGCCACAAACCGGTTACCGTTGCTATTCCAGAACTCTCGCGCTGGCTGGGCAAGGGCCTGGAAAATCTTGTCGAGATGAATAAAGGAGGCACGGTCAAGGTAGCCGACATCAAAGTCACCATGGTCCACGCCGACCACTCCTGCGGCATTCAGGACGGCGATCAGATCCTCTACGGAGGCGAAGCCGTCGGCTACGTCATTGAATTCGAAAACGGCGTCAAGATGTACCACGCGGGCGATACCAATGTCTTCGGCGACATGAAAATCATCCACGACCTGTACGCGCCAGAAATCGCCATGATCCCGATCGGTGATCACTACACCATGTCGCCGCGTGAGGCCGCCTATGCGTGCAATCTGCTACAGGCGAAAACCGTGATCCCCATGCATTTCGGAACATTTCCGGTGCTGACCGGGCGGCCGAGCGAGCTGCAGAAGCTGGTTTCGCAAGTGGAAGTCCTTGAGATGAAGCCCGGACAAACCTTGGGCTGAAACGGTGCGGCGGACACCCGAGTCCAGCGGGGCTAAGGCGCACCAGGGCTTGAACGCAAAAGAGAATCACGAATCTGCAATCTGCAATCTAAAATCTTCGATCTGAGATTTGAAACGATTTCTTGGGGGTGTTACTTGTCCACCGCACTGAACTCCGCCAGCTGGCGCCATCATGGGTACATCACTGAGCCGAATGTCGACGATTATCTCTATTCGCTGCTGCCGCCGCGTGATGAAGTCCTCAGCGAGATGGAAGCCGAAGCCACCCGCAACAAAATTCCCATCGTCGGCCCGGTCGTGGCGAGCTTTTTCCGGCAGCTGGTCATGATGACCGGCGCCAAAACCGTTTTCGAGATGGGCTCGGCCATTGGCTACTCCACCATCTGGTGGGCGCGTGCCGTGGGCGAGGGAGGCCGCGTCCACTACACCGATAGCGACGCCAAGAACGTCGAAAAGGCGCGCCGCTATTTTGAGCGTGCCGGAGTCGCCGAGCGCATCACGATTCATCGCGGTGACGCGATCGAGCTGCTCTCCGAACAAAAAGAGCCCTTCGACATCGTGTTCAACGATATCGATAAAGATGACTATCCGCGCGTACTTCGCCTGGTTAGTCCACACCTGAAAAAAGGCGGCCTCTTCGTCACTGACAACGTGCTCTGGAGCGCCCGCGTCGTCCAGAAGAATCCCGATGCCACTACGAAGGCGATCCAGGAATTCAATCGCCAACTCTACAAGTCGCCGGAGTTCGACACGACCATTCTTCCCGTCCGCGACGGCGTCGCAGTGGCGATCAAGAAGTAGAAGTGGCGGCTACAGCAGTCCTATCTCACAATTAAGGAACTGGCTTAATTTTCTACTCCAAAGGGTTCGAGTTCCTCGCGGACCGATAGACGGCCGCGTCGGCACCGGGCTAAGATCGTTTGCCCCTCCGGGTTTGCCGATGCGATGGCAGACGAGACGCGCGGGTGTCGGGAGGAATCCTTGGCGGAACGCGATGGAGCGGACGGCATTCTAAAGGTGATTCCCGGGGTCGCTGTCGCTCGTTGCGCGAAGTTGCTGGTCGGAGCGGCTGGCCTCTATCTCATACTGCAATTCCTTGGGTTCCAGCGGCTTTTCCGCGATGATGCCGAAGGCGTGGGAGCGCTACTGCAGATCATCGGAACGCTCTACAGCGTGCTGTATGCGTTTGCGACTTACGTGATCTGGGGGCAATTCACGGCCGTGGAAAATGAAATCCTGAAAGAGTCGGGCGCGCTGAAGGATCTGATGTTGTTCAGCCACCGGTTGAAGGAGAACACCCGCGATCCCATGGTGCGTGCCATCAAGTCGTATGCCCGCGCTGTGGTGGAGGGCGAATGGCGCGCTCTGTCGAATCTAGAGGGAACCGACAAGACAGATCGCCTCTTCACCGAGGTCATCAGCAGCGTAACCGATGCAAAGCCGGAAGGCGATACCGAGCGGCTGGTCTACGAGCGCTTGCTCGACATCGCCAACCAGGCGAGCATGCATCGCGATGAGCGGCTGGCGCTGAGCGTGAAACGAATGCCGCGGACGTTGCTGCTGTTTGTGACGCTGACCGCGTGGACCATTCTGTTTCTGCTCTTCTTTTTTCCGTTCCGGAATCTTGTGCTGGGCGCGGTGGCCATCGTGATTACCACGATGCTGCTGTTCTTCGCTTATTTCGTCTTGACCGATTTGGACAATCCCTTCGAAGGCACCTGGAACGTAAGCGCGCAGCCATTCGAGGACTTGTTGTCGAAATTTCGATGACCTACGGGTAGTTTCGACACAAACTGCATAGGTCCCCTTCGGCTTCGCTCAGGGCAGGCTTTCGCTTCCCTCAGGGTGACAATCTGGACTTGACGCTTCTCGACTTGCCGCTTAAGGAACCGGTTTAATTTCTACTCCAAAGGGTTCGAGTTCCTGGCGGACCATCTTTTCCTCTCCTACTGCCACTAACGTAGAGCGCGCCGCCGGAAAGTATTTTCTGGCGGCACTGGTGACGTCGGTGACCGTCGATTTCTCGATTTTTTCACTATGACGCGCGATTTCCTCGGGCGAGAGACCATCCACCCAAAGGGCGGCGAGTTCCCCGGCCAAGCCTGCGGCCGACTGCAGGCGAATGGCCTCGATGCCGACCAGGTAGCGTCGGGCTTGCGTCATTTCGGTATCGGTCGGAGAGGTGGTCGACATGCGGTTCAGTTCGTAGTCGATTTCGTTGACTGTGGCGCCCGTGACGGCATTACGTACGTCGGCCTGAGTGAAAAAGAATCCTGCCTCACGATACGTAGTCAAGCGAGCGCGAGGCGAGTAGGTGTAGCCCTTGTCCTCGCGGATGTTGAGGACGAGGCGTGAGCCGAACATTCCCCCGTAAATGGTGTTCGCGACTTGAGCGGCCTCGTAGTCCGGGTCCTGGCGGAGTGGACCGGCGGCGCCCAGGCGAAGCGTGGTTTGCACCGAACCCGCCCGCGGTACGAGAAATACTGCGCGCGGCGTCGCGATGGTGGGTTTGGGCGTTTCCGGCAGAGCGGCGGCTTGGCTTGGGTTCCAGCCTTGAAAGGCTTGTCGAATCGCGGCTTCAGCTTTCGCCGCGTCGAAGGAACCGACTGCGACGAGCAAAGCCTGCTTGGGCTGGAAGCGGCGCGCGAATTCACGCCGCAAGTCGTCGGAAGTGGTCGAGTCGATAGACGGCTGCGTCGGCGCGGTCACGCTATAGGGGTGATCGCCGAACAACACCTTTGCCATGGCGCGTCCCGCGAGAAAGCCGGGCTCGGCCTCACGTCCGCGCAGAGAATTCGAGACGTTGCGTTTGGCGATGGCGACTTCCGCATCGGGGAAGCTCGCGCTCGCAGCAACGTCAGCGAGTAGGGGCAAGGCTTGGGTAAATTTGTCGGCCAGCACGTTTGTAGAGACGCTGATGGCGTCTTGCGAAGCCGTCGCGTTGAGATCTCCGCCGGCAGCCTGGAGTTGCTCAGCGATTTGCCGGGCGCTGCGGGTCTTGGTGCCCTGGGTCAGCGCATTCGCAAGAAGTTCGGCAAGGCCCGGGCGATCCTTCGGGTCGGCAGCAAGTCCGCCACGCACCGCGAGCACCGCAGCGACTTTGGGGAATCCCGAGCGCGGGACGAGCCAAACGGTAAGGCCATTGTCGAGCTGAAATGACTTGGTTGCGGGCGCGGGCATGCTGGCAAGCGGCCCGTAGGGTGGCAGGTCCTTGGGCAGGGCGTGCTCTTTTTGAGCCTGCGCGACGGCAGCGACCAGAAATAAAGAGGAGAGCAGGACGCGGGCAGTTTTCATTGCTTGCCTCCGTTTGAGTCGGACTTGGCGGCAGGGACGCGGTCAATGATGGTGCGGTTGGTTTTCACCAGATACTTCACCGCAAAAGCGCGGACTTCCTCCGGCGTCACCTTGTTGATTTCGTCGGGCACGGCGTAAACCCGGAGCGGGTCGCCATCGAGCAGCGCGGCATGGGCGAGAGCGCTGGCGCGGCCGAGCGGTGTTTCGAGCTGATCGTACCAGTCGGAGCGCATTTTGTTGCGGATGCGTTCGAGTTCGTCGGGCTTAGGGCCGGTGCGAGTCAGCGCCTCAATCGCTGTGTCGTAAGCAGTGACGACGTCATTGCCCTTGAGATTCGCCGGATACACGATGAACGACGTCATCAGCGTCGGGCCGGAGTATTCGAGGAAAGTGCCGAGGGGCCAATTGACGCCGCCTTGCACTTCGACGGCGACCTGTTTTTCCTTTACCAGATATTGATAGAGCCGCGAGGCTTGGCCGTTGTGCAGGAGTTCTCCGGTCACGGCCGCCACGACAGACTCATGCGGAGACTTTGGTGGCATGCGATAGCCAATGCCAAGAGCCGGCAGCGTGGCCAGCTTGTCATCCTGCGTGAAGCGGCGCTCGGCGGTTTGCGGCTTTTCGAGGAGGTTGGGTTTCGGAGGCACTTTGCGCTCGGGAATCGCGCCGAAGTATTTCTCGATCTTCTGGAAGACTTCATCAGATTTGACGTCGCCGACGACGGCGAGCACGGCATTGTTGGGAGCGTAGTACTGTTCGTAGAACGACTGAACGTCCTGGATGTTGGCGGCATCCAGATCTTTGAAGTCGCCGTAGAAATTGTGGGCGTTGGGATAGGTGTCCCAGGCCTTGCCCGGAAGGTCGATAGCGTAGAAGAGGCCGTAGGGCCGATTCATCACGTTGACGCGCACTTCTTCCTCGACCACGGCCCGCTGGTTGTCGAGATTTTTCTGGGAAAAGTCGAGAGTCTTCATGCGGTCGGCTTCGAGCCACAGCAGAGGATCGAGAGCAGCGGTAGAGGCGCTCTCGATGTATTCGGTGTAGTCGTAACGGGTGTCGCCGTTGATGAATCCGCCGCCCGATTCGGCGACCTGATCGAAGACGCCTTTCGGGGAGACCGGCGTGCCTTCGAACATCATGTGCTCGAACAGGTGAGCGAAGCCGGTGCGGCCTTCGGGTTCGAGGCGGAAACCGATCCCGTACGTGACGCAGATGCCGATGGTGGGCGCGGAGTGATCTTCCCCGACGATCACCACGAGTCCGTTGGCCAGCTTCTTTGTTTGCGTCGGCGGCTGCCATTGCTGGGCGACGGCCACCGGGGCAAGGAGGAGGATGAACGCGACGAGGCGACGGATCATGCAGGACTCCTTCGAAGAAAAGAATTATGTTAGCGCGAATGGAAGCGCGAGGGCGACTCGGTGCGGGTGGACGCGCGGAGCTTACACGCGGACCAGTCGCGAGTGCGCGATGAGGAATTGCTGGGCAGCTTCGGAATCAAGGGGTGGCGAGAAAAAATATCCTTGCGCATGCCGGCAGCCGAGCGCATGCAGACGATCGAGTTGAGCGGTACTTTCGACGCCCTGAGCAACGACGTTGCGGGTGAGTTTGCTCGCCAGGGCGAGAGTCAGTTCGACCACGTCGTTTGTGGCGCGGTCCGACTGCATCTTGGCCACGAGAGCGCGATCGATCTTGAGGACGTCGGGAGAGAGCCGGCGCAGCGCCGCGAGCGAGACTGGGCTCGTGCCGAAGTTGTCGAGGGCGGTGGAGATTTCAAGACGACGGAGTTGCGCGAAGATGGAAGCTGCACGATCGGGATCAGCCATAGTAGTGGCTTGGGTGATTCCGAGTTGAAGGAGGTTGGGAGGAATCGCAACATCGCGCAGGCAGGCCTTCAGCCCGTCGAGCAGTTGAGGACTGGCGAAGTGGCGGGCACTGAGATTGACAGCCACGTGGAGGGTTGGGCTGAGCGTGCGCCAAAGCGGAAGTTGCAGGCAAGCCTGGCGAATTACCCACTGATCGATGAGCGCCATGAGCCCGGTGTCCTCGGCGGCGTCCAGGAAGGCGCCCGGCGAGATGAGTCCCTGTTCCGGATGCTGCCACCGGATGAGGGCTTCGAAACCAACGATCTGGCGGGGGTTGATCTGGAAAACAGGCTGGAATAGAACCCGGAACTGACCATGATTGAGGGCCGTGCGAAGATCAGATTCGAGCTTCAAGCGGCCAACGGCGCGATTGTGCATCGCGGGATCGAACAGTTCGGCGCGTCGTCCACCCATGGCCTGGGCACGGCGCAGCGCGGTTTCGGCGTCGCGCAAGAGGTCATCAGCACGAACTTGTCCAGGCGTGTTGAGCGCGATGCCGATGCTGAAAGAGCAGAGCGTTTCTCCTTGCGCGAGAACCAGCGGCGCGGCGGCCGCGGACTGGATACGTTCGGCGACGCGGAGCATATCGCTGGGATCCGAACAAGCCTCCAGCAGCACCGCGAACTCGTCTCCGCCGACGCGGGAAAGGATCAGGTCGCCAGGAAGAGTTTCACCGGGGCGGGAGAGCACATCGGTTTTGCGGAGACAGGCCTCGAGCCTTCGAGAGATTTCGATGAGCGCCTGATCGCCGGCTGCGGAGCCGAGTGTGTGGTTGAGGCTCTTGAAGGCATCGACATCGGCGAGCAGAAGAGCATAGCGGAACGCGGAATCGCGCTGAGTCTGTGCGTGACAACGCTCGAGACGGTCGAGGAACAGGCGGCGGTTGGGCAGACCGGTGAGCGCGTCGTGCAGGGCATTGTGTGCCAGCTTTTCTTCGGCTTCGACGCGCGGAGTCACGTCGCGATTCACGATAACCAGCTTTTCGACTTCGCCGTTGCTGTTCTTAATGGTGCTGGCGGTTGATTCCAGGATTCGCCAGGAACCGTTCTTGTGGCGGAGGCGGTATTGGAGAGCTTTTCCGATGCCCGTGGAGCGGGCCTCGCGCGCTGCTTCCAGGACCTTGAAGCGATCGTCGGGATGAATCTGCTCGAAGACCGGAGTCTCGGCGAGCTCTGCGGCTGAGTATCCGAGGACGCGCTTATAGGCGGGACTGTTATAGAGGCGCCGGCCCTTGGTGTCGACCAGGGCGATCATGTCGGCCGCGTTTTCGGTGATGATGCGGAACAGTTCGTCGCGTTTCTTGGCGCGACGATAGGTGAAGTAGATCCACAGCTGCTGGGCAGCCACTACGACGAGCAGCGCGACAAGTGCGAAGGGCAGCATCGGGATGAGGCTTCAAGACAGACATCGGCAGGAATGGGATTTGCTTGAGCGCCGGGTGATGGATTGAGGGGAACTGCTCCAAAATGTAAGCGGGAGGGCTGGCGCCCTCCCGCGGAGTTTTTTGGCGGTGGACAAGAGTGTCCGCCTCGCCGGTTATTTCTTCCGCTCTTCCTGCTTGGGAGCAGGGTGATTCGCCGGCGGACGCGGAGCGCTCTCTCGCTGCGGCTGTGGCGGACGCTGCTGCTGCCAGGTTCGAAACTTGTTGGCTTCGTTCTGCTCAACCTGTGGGCTGCGTTCCGCAGGTTGTGCGGGACGAACCAACGGATGCGTGGGCTGCTGCTGCTGGTATGTCCGCTGCGGTTCGCTGCGCTGCGGTTCTCCTCGCTGCGCTTCGCCTTGACCTTGTGGCGGCCGAGGCGCGTTGCCTGGGGCTGGTCGAGGCACTTCGGCTCGCGAAGGCTGAGCTGGTTCTTCCGGCCGATTGGGAGCATTCGGCCGCGAAACATTTGCCGGCTCGTTCGGACGCGCTGGCTCGCTAGGCCGTTCGGCATTCGTCGGCTGGGGGGGGCGAGCCGGCTCGTTGGCGCGAGGCACATTGGCCGGTTCGTTTGGACGATTCGGCTCATTCGGGCGATTGGGTTCGTTCGGCCGGTTGGGCTCGTTTGGGCGCGCCATTTCCGCCGGAGCGTTCGGCCGCATCGGTTCGGTGCGGACGTTGTTTTGTCGCTGTTGCTGCTCGAAAGGAGCGCGCGGCGGCGTCGGATTCCGGGTGGCAATGACCTGGCGATTTTCAATCGCAGCCGGAGGCTTGGCGCGGGCGGGTGTTCCCGCACCCAGCACGCTCTGCCGGGCAGGTTGCGCGGGAGCCTCATGGCTTACCGGCGCACTCTCAAGTTCGCGCGCATTCACCTGCGCGAGATTTCGATTCACCGGCCGAGCGTTCACGAACGTGTCGTGGGAGACCGCGGTGACCGCACTCGGTACGCGCTGGTTCATATAAGCGATGCGGTTCACATTGGTGACGTTGGTCCGATTGACATAAGTGTTGTAGACATTCGTCACCTGCGTCACATTCACCCGCGTATTGGTGATGTTGACGTTGTTCACGTAGACGCGGCTGACGCGATAAGGGGGAACATAAACTTCGCGCGGGCCGAGCGGGAACCAGGCCACACCCCCGCCACCGACGCCGATGGAGAGATTGAATCCACCGCCGCCGACGAATGCCACCAATGCTGGTGCGTACACCGGCCGAACCACAACCGGTCCCGGAACCCAGCACCAGCTGCTCTCAACGAAAGCCCAGCGTCCGTAGTGGAACGGCGCGAATCCCCAAGGCTCATCTTCGACCCAGGTCCAGCCCCACGGCGCAACCCAGGCCCAGTGGCCGTTGCGGTAGGGCGCCCATCCCGAAGCAATCCCGACCGGTGTCCACACGGGACCGTAGTCGGGAACGTAATGCCAATGGCCGTTGTCGTCGAGGTCTTCGTAACCGGTCATCTCGGTCGAGATGTAGTTCGAGGATTCGTCGCGGTCCTCGCGCGCGTCGCGGGTAAACGCGAAATTGTCGAAATCGTCGGTCGGAGCAATCTGGGCAATCTCGTGGTCGAGTTGATCGGTGCCGGTAAAGGTAGCCGCCTGCCCGCCGATCACGGCATAAGAGTAGCTGCCACCCGTTGCCTCGGCGCGGCCCTTCCAGACCGTGGCGATCGTCTGGTTGCCGTCCTGATTCACGTCGATGCGGTATTCGCCGGTGCGCTGAATCGTGAACGCAAGATTCGGCGTGTCGACTTCAACCAGATCGCCATCGTCGAGGTGCCGCACCCGCAGGATGAGCGAACCGAGCGAGAGACGCATCTGGATGGTGCGGTCATCGAGGTCGAGAAACGTGAGGCTGGTTTCGGAATTCATGCGGATTGCGGTCGATCCGACGTGCAGTTCTGCCCGCGAATTCTGATCCGCCCAAAGATTGTCGCCCGTCGTCAACGGGCGGTTGGGAACAGCGGTGACCCAGTCGCCTTCACCGCCGGGCTGAAACGAAACGGAGCCTGAAGAATAGTTCAGGCGGGCGACACGCGAAGGCGGATCTTGTGCCTGATCCTCGTCCTGGGCGCGAGCCTGAAGGTTGATAAATGCGAAAGAAAAAATAAGCGCAAGCCACAAGAGCCGAGACGTCTTCATGGGGATGTGCTCCTCGCTGAAATTGATGTCAACACTATAAACCCCGGCTACTGCGACAAGTTTCCGGCCGCAAGCCGTTGAATCGGCACAGAAACGCCCACGTTTCGAGGCCGTGGGCGTGGCGAACGCGTTTCAGGAGAGACAACCGTCCGACTGTCTACGCGACAGAGAGCGAAAGCAGTTGAGCGTGAGTGTGAACGCGCAGGGTCGAGCGGTCCATACGGTTTTCCCTGTATCGAAAGGACGAGTACTTTTGGGTAGGCAAGTGAGTGGAATGTTCCAGCGTTTGGACGAGCGGAGAATATGGATGTTGAAGAAAATACAGACTCCGAGTATTGGCACCCCTCGTGCACAGCCTTACGCAGCGGCGCTTCGCACAGATATAAAAACCAACTTGCCAGGTTGTGGAGGACGACGATGAAAGGTAAAGCTTTGCTAGCAACGTGGGCGTTCACAGCGATGGCGCTGGCGCCGGTGATGCTGGCACAAAGTCCGCAGAAACAGCAGCGTCCGCAAGCCCAGGCGGGTTCACAGCTTGTGGCGTGGACGCAGGATCAGAAGCCAAATCCGATGCCGTCGACACAGTCGACGCCGGCACCGGCACCGCCCGCAGCTCAAACCCCTGCAACTCCTACCGGACAGCAGGATAGTACGGAGAAGCAGCCGGCTGCTCAGTCGTTCTCAGGAATGATCATGAAGTCGGGCGACAACTACGTGCTGAAGACGAGCGACAACATGACCTACCAGCTCGACGATCAGACGCGGGCGAAACAGTTCGAAGGCAAGCAGGTGCAGGTCACCGGCAGCCTGGATTCAACCAGCAATACGATCAAGGTGCAGGACATCAAGTCCGCCTCCTGAGGAGGTCAGCAGGACGACGAGTCAAGGGCTCCCGAGCGGGAGCCCTTTTTTGTTTCTTTTAGATCACTTCCATGGGTCAGGGTCTTCCCCAAGTGCATCCAGGCGACCGCTCGGTCTCGTTGGCGCGCTGCATAGGCGGCGACCTTCAGTCGGTTTCCGCATAACTGCATGCTGCACCACCGGCGTGTGCCTTTCTTGCTGGTGTCCAGAAAATGCAGGACACAGCTGTCGCACTTGCGGACCCGCGAGGCATTCACGTCGGTGAAGAGTTATGCCGCCTCATGCGCCAGAGGAGCGAAAAGGTCGACGCCATCGTCGACTTTCTGGACCGTAGAGTGAAAGCCGAACCGAGCGCGGCGTAGTGGAGGATCCCACACTCGTGGGAACTGGGAGGCAAGGGTGGGTGCCCAGTGCGCTGTCACAGAAAAGTCGACAGCGCCTCAGTGGTTTCTTTGGGATTTTGTTCCATGAGCCAGTCGAAATCGGAATGCGGTCGAATATGAACTGGTGTGCAGTCGTCGCTCGCTTCTGTGTGCCCGTGTACTGCTAACCGATGGTGGCGCAGTGGCGTCCAACCAAACGGTTGAGAAGGTGGCGGGAGAATGACGACCGACAATGTGCGGTGTTCCGGCTGGACAATATGCCTCTGCATTGCGCTGGCATTGGGATGCGTGGCTGGCGCCTATGCGAGCGTATGCCCGCTGACGATCGTCAGCGGTACGGGCGAGAAGGATGGGATCGTGCTCACCGTCCGCAACTATGGAAAGCTTCCCATCCGGCGGCTGGAGTTCCGCTGCATCGGATCCACGGGCAAAGCGGGGTCGTGCCGGGAAGAGAATGCATTGTTTTATCCGGGAATGGAATATACGCTGCGGTATCCGTATCCGGCGGGCAAGCCTGGGATCGTGACCGTGGCGGTGGAAGACGCAACGATGTCAGATGGGTTCGTGTGGAAGCCGTCCAAAAAGCAGCCGTGCCGCCAGCTCCACATTTCGCCTCCGAAGGCGAGGAGGTGACGGGCTGGCGGGTCTCAGATTGGAACTTTGACGCGGGGATCGACATCTAATTTTCCATGGCAAACGAACAAATTGCGGTTTTTGGCGGCGGCTGTTTCTGGTGTATCGAGGCAGTCTTTAACCGCCTGCGCGGAGTGAATGAAGCTCTCTCGGGATACATGGGCGGACATATCGACAAGCCGACCTATCGGCAAGTCTGCAATGGAGACACAGGGCACGTGGAAGTCGTGCAGGTGAAATTCGATCCCAGCGAAATCACGTACCGCGACTTGCTGGAAGTTTTTTTCGCCGTTCACGATCCGACAACGTTGAACCGCCAGGGCAACGACGTGGGCGAGCAGTACCGGTCGGTGATCTTCTACACCTCACCGGAACAGGAGCGCGAAGCAGAAGAAACGATCGCAGCTCTGAATGAAGCAAAAGCATTCCCGTAGCCTATTGTGACTTCAGTGGAACCGGCGTCCACGTTTTACGTGGGCGAGGGGTATCACCAGGAGTATTTCGATAACAACCGGATGCAGCCCTACTGCCAGTTCGTGATTGCTCCCAAGTTGAAGAAGTTTGAAAAGCAGTTTGGGGAGAAGATGCGGGCGTAGCGGTGGCGAACGATTCTTTCGTTTCTTAGCAAACCCTTCAACACAAAGGACACGAAGCGAACACGAAGGAATCAATTGCGATTTGCCTTTGGAGCCTTCGTGTCCTTGGTGGTGGAATAAAAAAGGCCCGATCTTCTACGAAGAGCGGGCCTTTCTTTCTTAAAGACTCGGACTAGGGCAGTTGGATCGCCCAGGCTCCGAGGCCGTGAGTCGCGGCGTAAAGAACGCGCGCTCCCGGCACCAGAGTCAAGCCAGCAACCTCCACGTTCGGCAACCCTGTCCCCGCGATATACCACTGGGCGTTGCCATGCTTCAGGCGATACACACCGAAATCGCTCGAAGTATAGAGGTCTCCAGTGTTCGGGTCGTAGGCAACGTCGGTGACTGGCAGGTCGCGGAGGTTGGCGCTGCGATTCACGAAGGTTGCGGTTTGGGTGGTCGGATTGTAAGTGACCTCGAACAGGTGCCCCGGCGTGGCCGGAGTGGTGGCGCTGTAGCCACTGTACGAGATCCAGGCGTGATTGCTGTTGGCGGGATCGATGGCGATGCCGCTGATGAAGCGGTTCGGCGCGGCCGTAGAGGTCGTGTCGATTCGCGTGAAAGTGACAGCCGTGTTCGGCTCCGCATCGGCGTTGGTCGAGATGAAGATTCGCCCGGTGGTGGTGGCCACCCATAGAGTGGAGCTGTCTGATGCGGTACGACGAACCGCAGCCATCGAGCCTCCCGCCAGAGTGCCCAGGCTGGGATCGGTGAGGTTGGTGGCCCCGATCGGAACCCAGTCGCCGCAGGTGACCTGGAAGTGACCTGTGAATTCGTTGCACTGGAAGCGCAACTGGTTAATGTTCATCGTGCCCATGCCGTGCGTCTTGGTGCGATACACGGTATTGGTGCCGGCGAACATCGTGCCGCTCACCTTCGGGTCGCTGATGATGGGGATGTAGAACTGTCCGCCGGTGTTAACGATGGTATCGGCGATCCAGTTCCAGTCTCCGGTGTAGCCGTTGGTGAAGTTCACGTCCACTTGCGGCGCGTAGTAGGTGTGGAAGCGGAATTTCGGGTTCGCGACATCGAAGCCGGATTGGCCTCCGTCACCGAAAATCGTGTTGACGAAAAGATTGGCGGAATTGGTTGACTGCCATGTGCCGTTATCCTGCGTGCCGCCCTGCAGCAGCGTGGCATCGAAGGGGCTCACGGAGAGGCTCTGGAACTGGAGCGTGCTTAAGCCGCGATTGATGCCGTGGATCTCGGTGGGTATGGCCGAGAGCAGCTGTTCGCAGCGGGTGAGCGTGGCGCCGGTCGCGCCGCGAGGAGCGCAAACCGCCGAGGCGTCGGTGAGGACGCCGCTCGATCGCATGATCCCGCCGTCGTTTCCTTCAAAGAACTGCAACGGGTTATTGGGATTGGTGACCAGCGTGTGCTGGTCGGGATGCAGGCCGTTGGGGTGGAGCGCATCGCTCGCGTCGAAGGTCATGTCGGTGAACGTAACGCCACCGTCAGTCGACAGCACGACGCCGCGGTTGTTGGAGAGAGCCGCGCCGGATTCGCCGTACGCGTAGGAGCCGCCAACATAAACGGTGTCGGGATGGCCCTTGGGCGTGTAGACAAAGTTGTCGTACCAGCACTGGCCTTCGCAACTGTTGTAGGTGGCGTAGCCTTTGTTGCTGATGCTGCTGCTGGTCAGCAGCAGGAAGCTCGGCGTTCCTGACTGGACCGCGTTGCTGCGGTAAGTCTGCGCCGGAGGCGCGCCGACTTGGCCGATGACCAGATACATGCGGGTATTGCCGCCGGGCAAGCGGGTGACGGCGATTTCCGCGCGCTCGGTGAAGCTGGTGGATGGTCCATCGGCAATGGGCAGGAAAATCTGGTTCCAGGTATTTCCGCCGTCGTTCGAGCGCCACACCCCTTTCGCGAATGCCGAGGCGTACACGATGTTGGAGTTTACGGGATCGAGCGCCACACGCCGCACGCCGCGAACTGAACAGAGGGTCAAGTTTGAGGCGACGTTCTTCGTGTTGGTACAACCGGCTGTGGATTGCGCGCCGTTAAAGATGAACTTCCAGGTGGCGCCGCCATCCGTGGATTTATATAAGCCCCACGGGGGCGCGCCCGGAGCAAGCGACACCGCGCCGCCGCTCAGCACCGACGAGATGCCGCGAACGCCGCGCGTCGTGCCTACGTAAATGGTGTTGGAGTTGGTCGGATCGATGGCGATGGTTCCGATTGATCGCGCGTTGAATTGCGCTTTGCCGATCGGGCCCGTCCAGGTGTCGCCACCATCGGTGGACTTGTAGAGTCCCACGCCGGCTTCGCTATCGGCGGATGCGTTGGCTTCGCCGGTTCCGACCCAGATGGTGTTGGAGTCGTTGGGGTCAATCGCGATGGAGCTGCCGGAATTGATTCCGAACGAAGCAGACAGGTAGGTCCATTTCGGGATCGTTGCCAGAGCATCGTTGGTGCGCCACACGCCGCCGCCGGCGGGCGTGGCATAGAGGCGGCAATTTCCCGGAACGCAAACCGGAGAAATTGCAAGCGAAGTGGTACGGCCTCCCGCCTCATAGGCGTTGGGGACGTAATTGGAGTAGTTGCGGAATTGCGAGAGCGGATAGAGGGCCTGGGTCGGGCCGAGGCGAACCCACGCGGTCGGTCCTGCAGCGGCGGCCGCCACTCCGGCCGCGCCTGCTGTGGCTCGCGCACTGAGCAAAGCCTGGAAGTTGGCGACGTGCTCGGCGTGTGCGGCGCGCGCGCCTTCTGTCTTCGCGATCGAGATGTCGGTGGCAGGATAAGCGCGCATCATGAATCGCCAGTCCGCCGCTGATCCGACAGGTCCTTCGTTCGGAACCGTTTCCATTAATTTCGAAATGTGGCGGCGCAGCGCGGGGGGAAAGTTCTGCGCTTCGTCGTCATCGCCCTGCGTCTCGGAGCGAGGTTCGACAGCCGTACCAGAACCCTCACCCATCATGGTTTGGTTCTGGTCGAAAATTCCAGCAGAGCTTTGGGCGAAACTGAAAGGGTGGGCTACCAGAGATTGGGAATTGGTC